>Ga0111538_10009425_pt1 | contig 13033 bp, 11 predicted proteins | sample SoiMethybrSBSTD1_FD_79669 | JGI IMG/M metagenome (GOLD analysis project Ga0111538, IMG submission 79669) | Bulk soil microbial communities from a Populus tree surrounding site in Tennessee, USA - Soil MetaG P. TD hybrid SBSTD1 (version 2)... | ecosystem: Environmental > Terrestrial > Soil >...
CCAATATGAAGTCTAGTTGGCGCGGTGGGCGGCCGGCGCAGCGGCGGCTTTGGCTAAGAAATCCTTGAGCAGGGCCGTGAGCGGCCCCGGCGCCTGCGCCGGCATCATGTGCACGGCATCGATCAGCTCGAAGCGGGCGCCGGGAATGTCTCCGGCCATCTGCTCGCTGCCGGCGGCCGGCCGCACCTGGTCGAAGCGGCCGGCCACGATCATGGTCGGGCAGGCGATGCGCTTCACCAGATGCCGCACGTCCGTGCGCGCCAGCGCGCGGTTCACGAGCGCGAAGCACACCGGATCGTTGGCCAGATAGCGTCCGCGATAGGCCTCATACGCCGCACGGTCGCCGATGTCGGGCGGCCACGACTTGTCGAGCGTGACGCCGAGCGCGGCGCGCATGCCCTCGCGCGCGGCGAAACCGGCGCGCTCGTCGAGCGCGCTGGCGCGGCTCGGGTCGACCCCGGCCAGCGGATTGCAGAACACGAAGCTGCCGATTTTTTCCGGATGCCGCTCCATGAAACGCAGCGCCTGCGCGGTCGAAGCCGCTACGGTAACGAAATGGTATGGAGGTTTTGGCGCGAGCGCGGCCAGCACGGCTTCAAGGTCGTCGACCTGCGTCTCCAAGGTGAACGGCTGGCGCACCTTTTCCGACAGGCCGGCGCCGCGCTGGTCGTAGCACAGGGCGCGAAACGTGCCGGTAAGCGCGGGCGCGACAGCGTCCCAGCTGTCGAGCGTGCCGCCCATCTCATGCAGCAGCACCACGCTCGGGCCGCCGTTGCCGGCCAGCCGATAGTGAATGCTTATTCCGTTGGCGGTGATCCACGGCAAGGCCTTTTCTCCCTGTCATCGCACGGCATTTGATTTCGCGATCAACAGCAGCGCGCTACTGCGGCTCGATATTGGCGGCGCGCGCCACTTTGTTCCATTTGTCCAGCTCGCTGCGGATGAGTGCGGCGAGCTCGTCGGGCGTGCTGCCCACCGGCTCGGCGCCGTCGGCGGCGAGCTTTTCCTCCATCTCGGCGGTCTTCAGCGCCTGCGTGGCTTCCGCGTGCAAACGCGGAAGAATGTCGGCCGGCGTGCCGGCGGGCGCCAGCAGCGCATACCATTGTACGGCGGCGTAGCCGGGGACACCCGCCTCCGCCACCGGCGGGATGTCCGGCAGGGCGGCAATGCGCTTCGGCCCCGACACCGCGAGCGGGCGCACCTTTCCGGCGTCGATGGGCGGCTTGGCCGTAAGCGCGTTCGCAAAGGTCGCGGCGATCTGTCCGCTGATCACGTCGGTGACGGCCGGTGCCGTGCCGCGATACGGGATGTGGCGCAGGTCGATACCCGCCATGCTCTTGAAGAGCTCCATGCTCATGTGCGGCGACGTGCCGATCCCGGGCGTGCCGTAGGTCAGCTCGCCCGGCTGCCGCTTGGCCAGGGCGATCAGGTCCTGCAGGGATTTGACCGGAAGCGCCTGGTTGACGATCAGCACATTGGCAGTGGTGGCGGCAATCGTGATCGGCGCGAAGTCGCGCACCGGATCGTAGCTGACCTTCTTATAGAGCACCGAGTTGAGGGCCAGCGTGCTGGGCGCGAACAGCAGCGTGTAGCCGTCGGGAGCGGCGCGCGCCACCGCCTCGATGCCGATCATGTTGCCGGCGCCGGGGCGATTCTCGACAAAGAACTGCTGGCCCATGGTGCGGGACAGATACTGCGCCAGGACGCGAGCAATGATGTCGGTGCCGCCGCCCGGCGGCGACGGCACCACGATGCGCACCGGCCGCGCCGGATAATCCGATTGCGCCACGGCCTCGCCCAGAGCGAGCGCCAGGAAAACGAGCCCCGTCGTGAACGCGCGCAACACGTGAGATCTCTCCCGCAGACAGACCGGTCGACCATATTCGATCCGCGCGCCCTGGCCAAATCTCCTGGCTGGCGGCTCGGGCGAGCGTTGACGCGTCAGGGGCGCGCCTGAGCCTTTTGCGTCGCCTGGTCGAGCAAGGCGATCAGGCCTTGCAGCAATTCGATCGGACGCGGCGGGCAGCCGCTTATGTGCAGGTCGACCGGCACGACCTGGTCGACCGAGCCGACCACCGCATAGCTGCCGGCGAACACGCCGCAGCCCGCTGCGCAATCCCCGACCGCCACCACCCATTTGGGATCGGGCGTCGCCGCATAGGTGCGCTCGAGCGCGACCTTCATGTTGTGGGTGACCGGCCCGGTGACCATGAGCACGTCGGCGTGGCGCGGCGAGGCGACGAATTTTATGCCGAAGCGCTCGACGTCGTAGACGGCGTTGCTGAGCGCGTGAATCTCGAGCTCGCACGCATTGCACGATCCAGCATCGACTTCGCGGATGGTCAGCGAGCGTCCGAACAGGCGGCGCGCCCGCGCCGCCAGCGTGAAGCCGAGCTCCTCGAGGATCGGTGACGCCGGCGTCGGTGCGTCGATCGTCACCGGCGCGGCGAGCAGCGAGCGCAGGAGCAGCGTGCGCATGGCGCGTTACACCAATCGTTCCGATGTCTCCGTCGTCATGCCCGGGCTCGACCCGGGCATCCATCCATTTTCACAAAAGTCACGCGAGAGATGGATCGCCGGGTCAAGCCCGGCGATGACGAGCGGAGAGTCATTGCGTCGCAGAAATGGCATCTAGACGTCGTGCCCCGAATACGAGCAGTTGAAGGATTTATTGCACAGCGGGAAGTCGGCCACGATGTTGCCTTCGATGGCGGCCTCGAGCAGCGGCCACTGGAACCACGATGCGTCGCGCACGTGACAGCGGAGGATTTTTCCCCCGGCCATGCGCAGCCAGACCAGGAGATCGCCGCGGAAAGCCTCCACCACCGCCATGCCCTCGCGCGGTGTGCGGGCGGCGGGCAGCGCCGCCAGCGTCGGCCCGGCCGGCAGCGATGTCAGCCAATGCTGCACCAGGCGGATGCTGCACTCGACCTCGCGGATGCGGATCCACACGCGGGCATTGACGTCGCCGTCGTGCCGGACCGGCACGTCGAGCGGCGCATCGTCGTACGGCGGGTAGGGCAGGTCGCGCCGCGCATCGAAGGCGCGGCCGGAGGCGCGGCCGACGTAACCGCCGGCGCCCCAGCCGGCGACGAGGTCTTCGCGCACGATGCCGGTGAGGCAGGTGCGGTCCTGCAACGACGGCGTATCGTCATAGGCGCGAACGATGTCGTCGAAGCGCGGGCGGAGCCGCGTGAGGGTGGTCAGGATCGCGTTGACACCGTCGGGGGCGAGGTCCTGCGCCACGCCGCCGGGGACGATGCGGTCCATCATCAATCGATGCCCGAAGGCGGCATCGCACGCGGCCAGCACACGCTCGCGCAGGATGCCCGTGTAGGCATGGATGAGCGCGAAGGCGGCGTCATTGCAGATGGCGCCGATGTCGCCGAGATGATTGGCGATGCGCTCGAGCTCGGCCATGACGCCGCGCAAAAGTCTGGCGCGCGGCGGCGGCTCGAATCCCAGCGCGGCCTCCACGGCGCGCGCAAAGGCGAAGCTCGAGGCCACGGTGGAATCGCCCGACACGCGCGCCGCGATTTTTTGCGCGCGCGCAAGCTCGGCGTCGGTCAGCAGGCCATCGATGCCCTTGTGGACGTAGCCGAGCCGCTCCTCGAGCCGCACCACCGTCTCGCCATTGGCGGTGAAACGGAAGTGGCCGGGCTCGATGACGCCGGCGTGGACCGGGCCGACCGGAATCTCGTGCAGGCCTTCGCCGCGCACCGGCAGGAAGTCGTAATCCGCCGGATCGCGCCGCGCGCGCGGCGCCGCATCGCCCAGCGGCGCGCGGATGCCCCAGGCGCCATGGTCGAGCCAGGGCCGCCGGTCGGGCGCGCCGACCGGCGTGTGGCCAAAGAGATCGGCAATGGCGCGCTCGAGCCGGATCGCCGGCGCATGATGCCGGCCGATCGACGGAAAGCCGCCGTCGCGCACGGCGAGCGAGACAACCGAGGGCGTGCCGCCGGATCGCAACGCAAGATGCACGCGGGTGCGCTCGCCCCACAGGGCGAGCAGGTCGCCGCCGCCCTCGCCCAGTGCGGCTCCGATCGCCGACCAAGTGTCGGCATCGACCTCATAGCGCGGCCACGGCCGGTGGTCGGCGACCGGCGTGAGGTTCGACAGGTAAGCCGCAATGCGCTCCGGCATGACGTCATCCCAGCTGTGCAGCGACCACACGGAACCAGCGCACGATCGGCTCGGGCAGCCACAGCCCGGCGACCAGCACGAAGGCGAGGTGGAGGAACAACGGGATGTACGACGCCTTGACCTGTCCGGCCGGCCCGCTTGGCGCACCGAACAGGACCTGTTGCAGGCGCAGCAGCAGCGCGCCGAAGGCGATCAGCAACCCGATCACCAGCACCACTGCGAGCAGCGGCTGGCGCGCGAACGTCGATGACACCAGCATGAATTCGCTGAGAAAAATGCCGAACGGCGGCAGGCCCGCGATGGCGATGACGCCGAGCGCCAGCCCGACGGCGAGGACCGGATGGCTCACCGACAGGCCGCGAATCTGGACGATCTGCTGGGTTCCCTTCACCTGCGCAATATGGCCGACGGCGAAGAAGATCGCCGACTTGGTGAGCGAATGCAGGGTCATGTGCAGGAGGCCGGCAAAGTTCGCCAGCGGCCCGCCGATGCCGAACGCGAACGTGATGATGCCCATGTGCTCGATCGATGAGTAAGCGAACAGCCGCTTGATGTCGCGGCGGCGAAACAACATGAAGGCGGCGAAGACGAGGCTGGTGAGGCCGAGCACGATCATGATCACGCCGACCGGCAGGGTGTCGGGATTGGCGGCCAGTACGATCTTGAAGCGCAGCAGCGCAAACAGCGCGACGTTGAGGAGCAGGCCGGACAGCACGGCGGAGATCGGCGTCGGTCCCTCGGCATGGGCATCCGGCAGCCAGGCATGGAACGGCGCCAGCCCGGCCTTGGTGCCGTAGCCCACCAGCAGGAACACAAAGGCGAGCGACAGGAGGCGCGGGTCGAAGCTGGCGGCCTTCTCCACCATGCGGTCCCAGGCCATGGCCGCAAGACCCTCGCCCAGGACGTCCTGCGCCACCAGGTAGACCAGGATGGTACCGAAGAAGGCGAGCGCAATGCCGACGCTGCCGAGGATGAAATATTTCCACGCTGCCTCGACCGCCTCCGGCGTGCGGTAGATGCCGACCATCATCACGGTCGACAGGGTCGCCACCTCGACCCCGACCCACATCAAGCCGATGTTGTTGGCGACCAGCGCGATGTCCATGGCGCCGATCATCGCCTGATAAAGCGCGTGATAGAACCGCACGAAGATCGGCGTCAGGCGGCCGGTTTCGATCTCGTGGCCGACATAGCTGGCACTGAAGATCGAGGTGGTGAAGGCCACGAACGTCGTGACGGACACGAGGAAGATGTTGAAGTCATCGATGATGAGGATGTCGCTGCGCGCGCGCGGCACGAACAGGAGCGAGACGCCGGCCGCAAAGGTCAGCCCCGATGCCACCACGTTCAACACGGCGCCGAGCCGGTAGTTGGGGACGAGCGCCAGCAGCGGCACCGCAACGGCCGGAATCCACAGGATGGCGTCGAGCGGGATGATCACAAGTCGCCGCTCCTCTCGCCGCGGAAACGATCGAGGGCGCCGACGTCGACCGTGTCGAACCGCTCGCGGATACGGAACACGAACACGCCGAACACGATGAAGGCAATGAGGATCGAGAAGGCGACGGAAAACTCAACCACCAGCGGCATGCCGCGGGCGCCGGTGGCGGCCAGCACAAGTCCATTCTCCAGCGACATGAAGCCGATGATCTGGGTGACGGCGTTGCGGCGCGTGATCATGATCAGGAGGCCGAGCAGGATCACGGCGAGCGCGAAGGCGAGGTCCTCGCGCGCCAGCAGGCTTACGCCCGGCCCCACCGGCACGACCAGCAGGATCGCCAGCGCGACCAGGCCGAGCCCTAAGATCATGGTCAGGCCGCCGCCGAGCACCTGCTCGATCTCGCGATGGATCTCGAGGCGGCGCACGATCCGGTGCAGCGCCGCCGGAATGACAAAACCCTTCACGACGAGCGCGATCGCGGCCGTGACGTAGAGATGCGGGGCGTTGCCGAAATGCGCCTGCCAGGCGACCGCAAGCGCCAGCGTGATCGCCTGCAGGGCGAAGACGTTGAGCATGGCCGTGATGCGATCCTGGTAGAGCAGGAGGAAGCTGAGCACGACCATGCCGCCGGCGAGCAGGTGAGCGATGTCGAACTGGAGGGAGCGCATCAGAAGCTCTGAGACACGAACAGGAGGAAGACGGCGAGCGCGGCCGCCGCAAAAGCGCCGCCGAGGAAGATCGGATAGCGGAACACGCGCATCTTGGCGACCGCGGTCTCGCCGATCGGCAGCGCAATGGCGAGCACGAGCAACTTGCCCAGATAGGCGGCGATGCCGATGGCCAGCGCGGCAAAACTCTTGTCGGTGGTGGCGATGCCGAACGGCACGAAGATGCAGATCAAGAGCGAGAAATAGAGGACGAGCTTGAGCGCGGCGGCGGCCTCGATCATGGCGAGGTGCCGGCCGGAATATTCCAGCACCATGGCCTCGTGCACCATGGTGAGCTCGAGATGGGTGGCCGGATTGTCGATGGGAATGCGGGCGTTCTCGGCCACCGCTACGAGCACGAAGGCGAACAGCGCCAAGCCCAACGACACGCGCAGGCCCACCGGATCGTGCACCATGTGCACCGCGATGGCCGAGAGTTGGGTGGTGCCGGCGACAAGCGCGACCGTGAAGACGATGAGCAGCGTGGCCGGTTCGGCCAGCGAAGAGATCAGCATCTCGCGCGACGAGCCGATGCCGCCGAAGGCGGTGCCGACGTCCATGCCGGCGAGCGCCAGCGCGAAGCGCGCGGTGGCGATCAGCGCCACGATGGCGATGAGGTCGGCGGACCACGAGAACAGAAGCCCGGTCGCGTAGGTGGGCACCAGCGCCGCCGCCACCCAGGTGGCGGCGAAGATGAGGTAGGGGGCGACGCGATAGATCCACGAGGCGTTGGGCGCGAGCACCGCCTCCTTGTGCATGAGCTTCCACAGGTCGCGGTAGGGCAGGCCGATGGACGGGCCGCGGCGGCGCAACAGCCGCGCCTTCACCTTGCGGGTGATGCCGAGGATGAGCGGCGCCACCAGCAGCACCAGAAACATCTGCAGCGCTTGCGCCGCGAAATCGCCGATCAACGCCATAGCACCACCGCGACCAGCAACAGGATCAGCGTCGTGACCGTCAGCGACAGGTACTGACGAATGGTGAGGAACTGCAGGCCGTTGAGGCGTTGGGCGAGCGCCCAGGCCAGGCGCGCCACCGGGCCGTAGACCATGCGCCAGAACGGATCGAACACCTTGACGTGGAATCGCGCCGGACGCAGCTCGCCCGGGCGCGGCATGTCGACCATCTCGCGCACTTGAAACACCGTCGTGCCGAACACGCGGCGGATCGGCATGGCGAAGCTCGAACCCGAGTACTGCGTTGTGGATGCGGTGCTCGGATAGCCGCAATCCCAGATGGCGCTGCGCCGTGTCGCCCGGGTGGCGAAGCGGTGGATGAACGTCGCCGTGAGCCCGCCGGCGCACAGGAAGAACGCCAGGATGACAAGCCCATTGTACGAACTGCGGCTTTCCGCGACCGGCACGATCGACAGCCAGCGCAGACTCGTCTGCACCGGCATGCGGTCGCCGACCAGGCCTTGCACCGCCGGCGCCAGCAGGTCGATGAGAACTCCCGGCAGGACGCCGGCGAGGAGGCAGAGCGCGGCCAGGACCAGCATGGCGGTGCGCGAGAAGCCGTCGACCTCGCGCGCGGCTTCAGCGGCCGGCGAGCGCGCGCGGCCGAGGAACGTGATGCCGAACGCCTTGACGAAGCAGGCGGCCGCCAGCGCCGCCGCCAGCGCCAGCAGCGCGCCGACCGTCGGAATCAGGAACTTCAGCCCCCACTGTGCCACTTGCGTGCTGACCAGGATGGCCTGGAACGTCAGCCATTCGGACACGAAGCCGTTGAGCGGCGGCAGCGCCGAAATCGCCGCACAGCCGATCAGGAACGCGAAGGCGGAGACCGGCATGCGGTGGATGAGGCCGCCGAGGCGATCCATGTTGCGCTCGTGCGTGGCCGTGAGCACGGCGCCGGCGCCGAAAAACAGCAGACTCTTGAACAGCGAATGATTGAGCACGTGGAGCAGTGCGGCGGTGAGCGCGAGGGCGGCGGCCGCGGACATCTGGTTGGCGCGAAACGCCATGGCGAGCCCGAGGCCGATGAAAACGATGCCGACATTCTCGACCGTGCTGTTGGCGAGCAGGCGCTTGAGATCCTGCTGCATCAGCGCATAGAGCACGCCGAGCGCCGCCGTGATGCCGCCCAGCGCCAGCACCACCATGCTCGACCACGTGCTCGGCTGCGGCATGAGGTCGAACGCGATGCGCACGAAGCCGTAAATCGCCACCTTGGTCATGACGCCGCTGAGCAGCGCCGACACATGGCTGGGCGCGGCCGGGTGCGCGAGCGGCAGCCACACGTGCAGTGGTACGAGGCCGGCTTTCGATCCGGTGCCGATCAGGGCCAGCACCAAAGCCAATCCGGCAATGAGCGGCGAGTGGCGGGCGGCCCGGATGGCGGCAAAGCTGTAGGCGCCGTCGCCGCCCGCCAGCAGACCGAAGGCGAGCAGCAAGGTCAGCGTGCCAAAACTCGCCATCACCAGATAGATGTAGCCGGCGCGCATGTTGGCGGGCTCCTCGTGGTGCGCAACGACCATGGCCCACGAGGCGAGCGACATGAATTCCCACGCCAGTAGCAGCGTGAACGCGTCGTCCGCCACCACGACGAGGTTCATGGCTGCTACGAAGGCCGGGAAGAACGGCAGGATGCGCAGCGGAAACGGCTCGTGCTGGCCGTAGCCGATGGCGTAGAGGCTGGCGATCGCGGCGCCGAAATTGACCACGCAGAGGAAAAATGCCGCCAGGGCGTCGACGCGGACATGCGCGCCCAGCCCAGGCAGTCCGATTGGCAAGACCAGGGCCGGGGCATCCGCTGCGCCGATCAGGTGCAGGAGGCTGTTGGCGAAGGCCGTTACGGCGACCGCCAAAACGGCACCGTACACGAGGCGCGAAGCGCCGGGCCAGCGGCCAATGCCCGTCGCCACGGCTGCAACGGCGATCAGCGCAGCGATGCAGCCCAGCGCGATGATGGCCGACATCCGTTCCAGTCCCCACTCAGGTCGCCTGCCTGTCCGGCATGGGGCAGCCGCCCGCGACGACGCAAGTTCAGTTCACAGCGCATGCACCGCAGCGAATCGAGCCGAATATGCCCCATGCTTGGCATAGACCGGATTGAGCGACATCAAAACGCAAGGCGCAGCTATTTTGGGTTGCGGCGCGCGCCCTGGCGAGGTCCGGCGCGTCAGCGTCACGGTACCGACCTGGGTTCGGCGACGCACCCATGCTGCGGCAAAATGGCGGTGTGGTGCGGGCTGGTTTTAATCACAGACATTCGGGAGACTATTGAGCCGCAATAGCCATGTGCTATGGGTGGCCACCGTGGTGGTATGAGTTATACCAGATGCCGCGGGGGCGACGAGATAGGCCCGGCACAGGGCCGGTGCGGCATCGATAAAACAACCTTCGGGAGTGAAACGCATGACACGTCCGATCCATGTTGGCCGGCTCGGCCTTGCCGCCGCGCTGGCCACCGCGTTCGCCCTTGCCGCGACGGTCCCGTCGCTGGCGGTGTGGGAGCCGGGCCGACCGGTGGAAATTATCGTTCCGGCCGGCCCGGGCGGCGGCGCCGATCAGATGGCCCGGGTCATCCAGGGCATCGTCACCAAGCATCAGCTGATGAAGCAGTCGATGGTGGTGATCAACAAGGCGGGCGGCGCCGGCGGCGAAGGCTTTCTCGACGTCAAGGCGTCGCGGGGAAATCCGCACAAGCTGGTGATCACGCTGTCCAACCTGTTCACCACCCCGCTCGGCACCGGCATTCCGTTCAATTGGAAGGAGCTCACTCCAGTCGCCATGATGGCGCTCGATGAGTTCATCCTGTGGGTCAATGCCGAAACGCCCTACCAGACCGCCCAGGAGTACATTTCGGCGGTCAAGGCCGGGGCACCGGCCCAATTCAAGATGGGCGGCACCGGCTCCAAGCAGGAAGACCAGATCATCACGGTGGCGATCGAAAAGGCCGCCGGCACCAAGTTCACCTATATCCCGTACAAGGGCGGCGGCGAGGTTGCCGTGCAACTGGTGGGCAAGCACGTCGACTCCACGGTCAACAATCCGATCGAGGCGGTGGCGCAATGGCGCGGCGGCAAGGTGCGTCCGCTGTGCGTGTTCGACGGCAAGCCGCTCGACTACAAGCACAAGATTGCCGACAACAAGGCGTGGGCCGACATCCCGACCTGCAAGTCGGTCGGGCTCGATGTCGAGTACCTGATGTTGCGCGGGATCTTCATGTCGCCCGGCGCCACCAAGGACCAGATCGATTTCTACGTCGATCTGCTGCAGAAGGTGCGCGAGACGCCGGAGTGGAAGAGCCTGATGAACGACGGCGCCTTCAATCAAAGCTTCAAGACCGGCGCCGACTACGCCGAGTGGGTCGAGAACGAGGAGAAGCGCCATCAGTCGCTGATGAAGGAAGCCGGCTTCCTGGCGACCAGCAACTGATAGGCAAAATATGAACCGCCGGCGGGCCTAAGACCGCCGGCGGAACGGTCTTGGGAGGATCGATGACGGATGCAACGTCACGGGACGGCGGGGGTGGACCGTCCCACCGCTGGGTCGAAGCCGGGGTTGCCGTGCTGATGGCGCTGTTCGGCGTCATCGTTATCGTGGGCAGCTTCCAGGTTGGCATCGGCTGGGGCCCCGAGGGGCCGAAATCCGGTTTCTTTCCGTTCTATCTCGGCGTCGTCATCATCGGGGCGAGCGTCGTCAACCTGTTCCGTGCCATGGTCGAGATCGACCGCGAGCGCCTCTTCGCCGATTGGGACCAGCTCGGCCAGGTGATCTCGGTCGTCATCCCGAGCACGATCTATGTGTTGGCGATTCCGTGGATCGGAATCTACGTCGCCTCCATGCTGCTGATCGCTTTGTTCATGAAGTGGTTCGGCCGCTACGGCTGGAGCCTGACGCTGAGCATTGCGATCGGCATTCCGGCGATCACCTACCTCTTGTTCGAGAAATGGTTCCTCATCCCCCTGCCCAAGGGGCCGATCGAGGATCTGCTCGGTCTTTAATCCTCTGTTTGACAGCCGCGCGGGGGGCCCGGCGGCGGCGGAGTAGCCCGTCACATGGAAGAAATCGCCAATCTGTTTCATGGCTTCGCTGTCGTCATCCAGCCCTTCAACATCCTGTTGATGGTCGTCGGCATCCTGCTCGGCGTGATCATCGGCGTGTTGCCCGGGCTTGGCGGCGCCAACGGGGTGGCGATCCTGCTGCCGCTGACGTTCTCCATGCCGCCCACGTCGGCGATCATCATGCTGTCGTGCATCTATTGGGGCGCCCTGTTCGGCGGCGCCATCACGTCCGTCCTGTTCAACATTCCGGGCGAGCCGTGGTCGGTGGCCACCACGTTCGACGGCCATCCCATGGCGCAGCAGGGCCGCGCCGGCGAGGCGCTCACGGCCGCCTTCACGTCGTCGTTCGTCGGCGCCCTGTTCGCCGTCCTCGTCATCACCCTGGTGGCACCGCTGGTGGCGAAATTCGCCCTGCAGTTCGGCCCGGCGGAGAAATTCTCCGTCTACTTCCTGGCGTTCTGCAGCTTCATCGGCATGGGCAAGGAGCCGGCGTTCAAGACCGTGGCCGCCATGATGATCGGCTTCGCGCTCGCCGCGGTCGGCCTCGACAGCGTGACCGGCCAGCTGCGCCTGACCTTCGGCTTTCCCGAGCTTCTCAACGGCTTCGACTTCCTGATCGCCGTGATCGGCCTGTTCGGTATCGGCGAAATCCTGCTCACCATGGAGGAGGGTTTGAGCTTCAAGGGCCGCGCCGCCGGCATCAATCCGAAGGTGGTGCTGCAGACCTGGGCCGAGCTGCCGCGCTACTGGAGCACATCGCTGCGCTCCTGCATCATCGGCTGCTGGATGGGTATTTCGCCGGCGGGGGCGACGCCGGCCTCGTTCATGAGCTACGGCATCGCCAAGCGCGTCTCCAAGAACGGGCACAAGTTCGGCACCGGCGAGATCGAAGGCGTGGTGGCGCCGGAAACCGCCGCGCACGCGGCCGGCACGTCGGCGCTGCTGCCCATGCTCTCGCTCGGCGTCCCGGGCTCGCCGACGGCCGCCGTGCTGCTCGGCGGCCTGCTGATCTGGGGCCTGCAGCCGGGCCCGCTCCTGTTCGTCGAGCAGAAGGATTTTGTGTGGGGCCTGATCGCCAGCATGTATCTTGGCAACATTGCCGGCCTCATCATCGTGCTCACCACCGTGCCGCTGTTCGCCGCCATCCTGCGCATCCCGTTCAGCATCATCGCGCCGGTCATCCTCGTGCTCTGCGCCATCGGCGCCTACACGGTGCACAACAGCACCTTCGATGTCGTGCTCATGATGGCGTTCGGGGTGCTGGGCTATGTGCTCAAGAAGTGCAACTACCCGCTGGCCCCGATGGTCCTGGCCATCGTGCTGGGCGACAAGGCGGAGGAAGCCTTCCGCCAGTCGCTGCTGGCGTCGCAGGGGAAGCTCGCAGTGTTCTGGTCCAACGGGCTGGTCGGCACCATCATGGCGCTCGGGCTGATCGCCCTGTTCTGGCCCATCATCCAGGACGGCTGGTCGCGGCTGCGCGACCTGGCCATGCCGCAAAGATTTCTATGACAACACAGTGGGCGACGTACCGCGGCGCAAGGGGAGATTTCAGTCCATGACGGACATTCCTCCACGCTCTCGAGTCGGCGAGGGGCGCATGGTGCTGACGCCGCTCGAGCAGACTGTGAGCTTTGCCGACCGTGCATATGCGGCGCTCAAGCACGCTATCGTGGCGCTCAATGTGTACGACCAGCCGGCCGAGGTGCGGCTGGACGAGCGCCAGCTCGCCCAGGA
>Ga0111538_10009426_pt1 | contig 13033 bp, 13 predicted proteins | sample SoiMethybrSBSTD1_FD_79669 | JGI IMG/M metagenome (GOLD analysis project Ga0111538, IMG submission 79669) | Bulk soil microbial communities from a Populus tree surrounding site in Tennessee, USA - Soil MetaG P. TD hybrid SBSTD1 (version 2)... | ecosystem: Environmental > Terrestrial > Soil >...
CATGGGACACGGGAGGATTGGCCTCCAATGTCGCGTGTCCACGTCAAACATCAAATGTATTCGTTTCAATAAGTTGCCGCTGGTGCCACATTCCCACTGAGAAGCTTCCTCGCCACTAACTTCTTGCATAAAGTTTGTCACCGACGCGATAAATAGACCCCATGATTGATGAATCCACTCTCAGGCGGAAGCGACTGGTGCTTCTTTTCTGGGTTTTGATTGCTTTCTTCTATTTTTACCTCAGCTTCGACTATATCCGCATTGCGATGAACAATGACAAACTCGGCGAGTACGTCCACTACGTCGTGCAACTTGCCGGGAATGAGAGCCGTTCGCAAAGGGAAATCAAGGCGCTGTTGCTGGTCCGGGCGGACGAACTGGGTGTTCCTCTGAACAGCGATCAGATCCGCATTCAGGGAAGTGGTCAGAGTCTGAAGATTTCCGTCACGTATGACGTGGATATCGACGTTCCGATCTTCCGGAGTGGCTTCTACTCCAAGCACTACGAGCACAAGGTTTCCTACAGACAACCTCGTTAAACGGGCTAGACGGGCTAGCTCGACTTATAGGCGGGGAATCCGGTGATATGTTCACCCAGGATCAGGGTGTGAATGTTGTGAGTCCCCTCGTAGGTATAGACCGATTCCAGATTACACATGTGACGGAAGACGGGATACTCGAGTGTAATTCCGTTTGCTCCCATCAAATCCCGGGCAATCCGTGCCGCTTCCAGAGCCATCCAGACGTTATTCCTCTTTGCCATTGAGGTCTGCGTGAAATGGAGTTTGTGGTCGTCCTTGAGCCGGCCGAGTCTCCAGGCAACGAGCTGCGCTTTCGTGATCTCGGTGAGTATGTGCGCGAGTTTCTCCTGAACGAGCTGGAAGCTACCGATCGGCTGGCCGAATTGAGTCCGCCCGCGCGAATAGTCCACAACGCACTCGTAGACCGCCATGGCGGATCCAATGGCGCCCCAGGCAATACCGAAGCGAGCCTGATCGAGACACTTCAGCGGTGCTCGTAGCCCCTCCGCTTTGGGAAGGCGATTCTCGTCAGGGACGAACACGTCGTCCATGATCAGATCCGACGTCACAGAAGCGCGCAGGGAAAGCTTTTTCTTGATCTCGGGAGCCTGAAACCCTTTTCGATCGGTCTCGACAATAAAGCCGCGGATTCCGTCATCCGTTTTGGCCCAAACGATCGCCATGTTGGCTACCGAGCCGTTAGTGATCCAACGCTTCGTTCCATTGAGAATCCACCCTCCGGCTGTCTTCTGAGCGCGTGTTTCCATGCCGCCCGGATCGGAGCCATGATCGGGTTCGGTCAAACCGAAACAGCCGATCTTTTCGCCTTTCGCCAGCAGGGGCAGCCAATGGTCTTTCTGCGCGTCTGAACCGAATTCAAAGACTGGAAACATCACGAGAGCGCCTTGCACGCTGGCAAAGCTCCGAAGGCCGCTGTCGCCGCGTTCGAGTTCCTGCATGATGAGCCCGTACGCCACGTTGTTCATGTGGGCGCAACCGTACTTCTCCGGCAGGTTTGCCCCAAAGAGCCCCATCGACGCCATTTCCGGGATGAGATTTGATGGGAACGTGGCGTCCTCGAAGTGTTGATCGATGGAAGGGATCACTTTGTCGTCGACGAAGCGTCGTACCGTGTCCCGAACGAGGAGTTCCTCCTCGGAAAGAAGATCATCGATACGGTAGAAGTCCACTCCTCGAAACGGCATAACACCCCCGCGCGAAGAAGGTATCATAGCGGGGTGAAACCGGATTCCGCGATTGAGATCATCCGGCAACTACGTCAAAGAGGTCATGAAGCCTACCTTGTTGGCGGTTGTGTCCGCGACATGGTCATGAAGATCGAGCCCTCCGATTACGACATCGCCACAAGCGCTCCTCCCGAAACAATCATGAAGATCTTTCCGCACACCGAACCGATCGGCGCGCAGTTTGGAGTCGTTCTCGTTATTCTCAGGGGGCATCCTTTTGAGGTCGCCACGTTTCGGTCTGACGAAGCCTACGTTGATGGGAGGCGTCCTACCGGGGTGGTGTTCACCGATGCCCGTGCCGATGTTCTGCGACGCGACTTCACGATCAATGGCCTTCTTTATGATCCGATGGAAGAGAAGGTTATCGACTACATCGGCGGTCAGGACGACATCCGCGACCGGATTGTTCGAGCCATCGGCGATCCCGAGAAACGATTCGAGGAAGACAAGCTTCGGCTGCTTCGTGCCGTGCGATTCGGTGCGCGCCTCGGGTACTCGATCGAGCCTGCAACATGGAACGCCGTCCGCAGAATGGCCCCTGAGATCAAGCGCGTCAGTGCGGAGCGGATTCGCGAGGAACTGTCGCGAATCCTCACCGAAGGCCAGGCGGCCGTGGGGTTTCGAATGTTGCAGGACTCGGGAATGCTCCCCGTGCTTCTTCCGGAAGTGAACTGGAGCGAACACCTTATGCATTGCCTCGAACATGTTCCCGCGAAAGCGTCCGTGGACTTCGCATTCGCGGTGCTGCTGCATGAGCTTTCCCCGGAAAAGGCACTCCGGATCGGCGAAGATCTCCGCCTTTCGACGGCGGAGACGCAACACGTTGTCTCTTTGATACGGAATCGTACGGTGTTCCGATCTCTTCGATCCTTGCCCGTCAGCGCGATGAAAAGGTTTTTACGAATACCACGGTTCACGGATCATCTGGAACTCGCGCGCATTTGCGCGATCTCTTCAGACGGCGCGTTGGAGGACTATGAATATGCCGTTGAAGTGAGGGGGAGATGGTCTCCAGGCGACCTTGCGCCACCGTTGCTGCTGTCCGGGAACGATCTGATTGGAATGGGACTAACACCCGGCCCGCTGTTCAAAGAGATCCTCACGCGAGTAGAGGACGAGCAACTGGAAGGGCGTCTCCATACCCCGCAGCAGGCGCTCGATTTCGTAAAGGAGAATTACGCGAGATGAAGATGATTGCCGCTCTTCTGCTGGTTCTCAACTTGAACACGGCGACGCCACGTGAATTGGAAGCGCTCCCGGGCATCGGGCCCGTTCTCGCAAAGAGAATCGTGGAATTCCGTGAAAAGAAGGGCGGCTACCGGAGGATCGAAGAATTGTTGGCGATTCCCGGAATCAGTGAGAAGAAGTGGAAGGCTCTGCGCGCTTATTTGACGGTTCAGTAGTCTTGTTGTCCTTCCCGCCGAAGATCTTCCCGAAGAAGCCGCCGATGCCGTCCCCGACTTTGTCGAAGAATGTGGATACCGGGTCCTCAGGTTTGCCGCCGCAATGAACCGCGCCGTCGACGCTCGCCTGGAGAAAAGCTTCCGTATAGTCTTCTTCGCAGCCCTTAATGGGCATTTCAGGGTCGCTGTGCACCACGTTCTCATGCACGATGCCTTCCGGCGGTGCGAAGAACATCGCCTCCAGATCTTTCGGCGGATACAGCTGTTCCGCCTTGATCATGAAATCCGTCCAGATAGGCAGTGCAGACTTCGCGCCTTCCATATTCAGGTCGGTGTTATCGTCAAATCCTACCCAGGCAATAACGATGTAGTCCTTCGTATACCCGGCAAACCATCCATCACGTGACGTTCCTGTCTTTCCGGCTGCAGGAAGATCGAAGCCCATGCCTCGAACACGGACCGCCGTTCCTTTTTGAATGACGCCTTCCATGATGTGCGTCATCAGATAGGCGACTTGAGGCGAGAGAACCTGCTTTTCGGGATATGTATAGGCACGCGAAAGCGTCCCATCCGCTGCCAGCACACGAACCAATGCATGTGGCGAGAGGAGTTTCCCCTCGTTGGCGAAGATGGTGTACGCCCCTGCCATTTCGAGCGGAGTGACCTCAAATGCTCCCAGGGCGATCGATGGGTACGCCTTGATCTTGGCGTTGAGTCCGGATCGGCGCGCCAGGTCCGCGACCTTGGCGAAGCCGATCGATTCCGCGATCTTGATCGTGGGAACGTTCAGTGAGTGCTCGAGCGCGTACCGCACGGTGACCCGGCCGTTGTACTGCTCGTGATAGTTATTGGGCTCGTAGGTCTTTTCACCATCGTAGACGAACGTCGTCTCGACATCGTCAACGGCGGTCGCCGGAGTAATGCACTCCTTCTTGGGAGCGGACTCGCCTTGAGTCTCGCTCACTTCAACCTGGCTCTCCACTGTCTCCCCGGATTTCAGGCGCGCTTCACAGTCCTCGAAGGCTGCGGCATAGACCAAAGGTTTGAAAATGGATCCTGGCTGCCGGAACGCCTGCGTTACCCGATTGAGCTGGCTCACGCCATAATCGCCTCCGCCGGCCATCGCCAGAATGCCCGCTGTCTTTCGATCCAGAACGATCACGGCGCCCTGTGCATCGGGCAGCTGCTTGTCCGGTTTCCGGGTCTTGTTGCGTCGTGCAATCTCCCCGTCGTTGACATCCTTGAGGTTCTTCACAAGGGCTTCGACCGCGGCATTCTGCAAGTCCGGGTCGAGAGTGGTGTACACACGCAACCCGTCATTGTTCAAAGCATCTTCCGAAAAATTCTTCAGCAGACTTTCGCGAATGTAATCGACCAGGTAGGGCGCATCGCTCGTGTCCACTTTGAACGGAGCAAGTTTTATTTCCGTTTTCTTTGCGGCCTCGGCGTCTGCCTTTGTAATGAAACGCAGATCTGCCATCGAGTTCAAAACAAGGTTTCGGCGCTCCTTGGCTTTCTCCGGATGCCGGATGGGCGAATAGGCCCCGCTTGCAGCCGGTATGATGGCGGCGAGTGTCGCAGCTTCGGGCAATGTGAGGGCGGTCAGGTCTTTGCCGAAGTAGGCGTTCGCAGCTTCGCCAAAACCCTTGATCTGAAATGAACCGCGTGCTCCGAGATAGACGTCATTGGCGTACAGCGTGAGAATCTGCTGCTTGCTAAGGCGCTGCTCAAGGAGGAATGAGATGAAGATCTCGTGCGCTTTTCGAATATAGGAGTACTGCAGTCGAGTTTCAGGAAGGAAGAAGTTTCGGGCTAATTGCTGCGTGATGGTGCTCGTGCCGCGCACTCGATCTTTACGCAGGCTTTGGAACACCGCTCCGGCCAGGCGGATAGGATCGATTCCGAAATGGCTATAAAAACGGTTATCTTCCGCCGCAATTAAGGCGTTCACCAGCACTGGCGGAAGTTCTTTGAACTCCACGATGCGACGCTTCTCACGATTGGTGTCCGTCAGGCTCGTCACCAGTTCTGCCGGCAGGGCGGCGTCCTGCAGTTCGCCTCCCTTCGATTTCGTGATCGACTTCAGAAATTCGCCGGAGAACCGGAGCTGTATGGTGTCTCCGACAGCCGGCTTTATCGTGAGGCGGTCCTTGTTGAGTTCGTAGGTCCCATCGTCCACGTGATCCGAGCCTGCCGGCTCAAATCCTGCGCGCTGAAGGCGGGCGATAACCTGGTCGGGCTTGAGTTTTTGTCCAGGAAAGACATGATAGGGAGTCGCATACAGCTCAGCTGTCCGCTGAAAGACCTCTCCGTCAAGACGCCGGTCAATCATCTTGGAGTAATAGATGTAGTAATGGAGAGTGACGCCCGAAACCGCAATGAAAACAAGGAGAAAGGCCGAGAGCAGAATCTTAAAGATCGGTTTACGAAACCAGCCTGACTTCAATCGTGCCTTCTTAGGCTGTTTAGGCTCCATGGCTCGCGATTATAGCATCGAGGACTTCGGTATCTTGACAAGCGTGAATCTCACCCGTACGATCCGCTGCATGTCTGAGTATTTAAAGGAGGTTGGATGCGGCGGTTAATTATCCCGCTTCTGCTAGCCGCGAACCTGAGCTGGTCCATTGCGAGCCCCTCAAAGCAGGTTATCCAGGGTCCTGAAATTGAAGAGTTTCTGAAGAAAGCTCGATTTGCGGCCAGGGAACCTCTGGGATCGGGCGTGAGTGGTTCCTCCAAAGTGACTCTTGAGCGAAACGGAGAGAAGCAGTTCGCGGTCCTGAAAGTCATTGACCAGAAGAGACCCGGTGCTCACCTCAACGGCGCCGGCCAGATGGAAATAGACTTTCAGGATAGCTGGCGTACGGAAGTGGCGGCTTACGAAGTCGACAAGCTGCTCGGCCTGGGAATGGTACCGGCGACTATTGCGCGGAGGTCCCCATACGATAGCAAAGACGCGTCGGTGCAGCTGTGGGTTGAAGCGGCATTGACCGAGGCGAAACGGCGGCAAAATGCCGTTATTCCTCCCAACGCGGATAAATGGGCTGAGCAGTTCTCAGCAATGTATGTCTTTGACGCCCTCATCTACAACACCGATCGCCATCCCGATAATCTCTTGATCACCGACACCTTTGAGGTTCGCTTGATCGATCATTCGCGGTCTTTTCGCCCGAATGCTGAGTTGCGGAATAGCGAAGATATTCGACGAGTTTCGCGTTCGTTGATGACGAAGATCGACCGTCTCACAAAGTCCGACGTAACGAAGAAGCTTGGAGACTATCTGACTCTTACTCAAATCGACGGGCTCATGAAAAGACGCCAGCTACTTCTGGACCTCGTGAGCGAGAACGTGAAGAAATACGGGGAAAAGGCCGTTTACTACGAATAGCTTTTTATAGGCTTATCGCGCCTGCGTCATGAGCGCAAAATAGCGTTCTGGAATCGAACACGTCTTTCCGTCTTTGCCAACTGTGATATGCACGGTTTTCCCTTCAGCCAGGAGCTTGCCTGTCGCCGCGTGGTGAATCGAGTAAACGAAGGTCACGAGACGCCGACTCAGACGATCTACGCTCGTGCGAACAAGGATCTCGTCATCGTAGCGAGCAGGTGCGACGTAGCGACAGGACGCATCGGCCACCGCCATGTTTGCATCTTCGGCTTCCATGTCGCGATAGCTGAAACCGATGCTCTTGCAGTAATCCGTCCTTCCGATTTCCATCCAGACGAAGTAATTCGCGTAGTAGACGACACCCATTTTGTCGGTTTCGGCATATCGAACGCGCAGTCGCGTTTCACATGTGTGTGCCATTCAGGCTGCCCTCAGTCGATCCGTAATGTAGTGGACGGCTTCCTTCAGCCGATCACTCGAAACACCGTCTTCAATTCCCAGCCGTTCGAAAAGGTAATGTAGCCGCTCGGTTGCAACGTTTCCTGTTGCGCCCGGCGCGTAGGGACATCCGCCTATGCCTCCCGCCGAACTGTCGAAAACAGAAATTCCAAGACGCAGCGACGCAAAGACATTGGCGACCGCCATCCCGTAGGTGTCGTGGAAGTGCATGGCAAGTTGGGAAGCGGAGAATTGTCGAAGCAGACTTCCCACAGTGTCTTCCACGTCGACGGGAGTCGCTGCTCCAATCGTGTCTCCAATCGAAACCTCGTCCACACCCAGGGCGAAGAGATCGCGCGTCACTTCGATCACCTTCTCCTTCGAAACTTTCCCTTCGTATGGACAAACAAAACACGTCGAGACGTACCCCCGAACCGAAACCCCTGCCTTTGTTGATGCTTCCACGACCGGACGGATTACCGCCAGCGATTCCGCGATGGTCATGTTGATGTTCTTCTTATTGAACGTTTCTGAAGCAGCCGTAAAAACCGCGATACGCCCGATCCCGGCTTTTAGCGCTCGTTCCAGGCCCTTCATGTTCGGAACGAGCGCGGAATACCGCACGCCAGGCAACTGCGGCAGCCGTGGCACGAGTTCATCAGCATCCGCGAGTTGAGGAACCCATTGAGGATGCACGAAGGAGCTGGCTTCGACATCGTGCAGTCCGGCACGCGCGAGCAGGCGGATGAATTCCAGCTTCTCCTCGATCTTTAGAGTCTTTGACTGATTCTGCAGTCCATCCCGCGGTCCGACTTCCACGATGCGGACCGCTTTGGGAAGATTGATCATTGAGGAGTCCATGGCGGCTTTACTCGAGAGAGAAAGGCGTCCACTCCCGCTTGACCTTCCGGACTCGTGCGTGCGTTTGCGATCGATAGCGCAGCCACATCGAGCACAGAGTCAACAGGGCGATGACTGATATCGAAGATCAGTTTCTTGGCAGCAGCAATCGCCGAAGGAGCCGCGGTCAGGAGTTCGGCGATCCAGGAATCGATCGTGGCATCCAATGAGGCGTCGTCTTTGACAACACGTTGAACGAGCCCGATCTCGCGGGCACGCGCGGCAGTAAATCGTGCGCCCGTTAGAAAATATTCACGCGCGTTTGCGACCCCGATACGTGAAATCACAAAAGGTCCGATGATGCCGGGAAGCAGGCCGATCCTCACTTCGGGCAATCCGAACTCTGCGGATTCCAGCGCGACGGCCATGTCGCAGCACGCGACCAGGCCGCACCCGCCTCCCAATGCTCTCCCGTGCACGCGCGCAAGCACGGGTTTGGGACAACGGACGATTGTGAGAAACATATTCGCCCCGGCTCGCGCATCTCTGAAGTTTTCTTCTGCCGTATAGGCCGCAGCGCGTTTCATCCAATTCAAATCGCCGCCCGCGCTGAAGGATGCGCCGGAGGCTCGCAGCACGATCACGCGGATGGACGGATCGGATCCGAGTGTTTCAAAGGCTTCTGTAATCTTCGCGATCAGTTCGTCATTGAAGGCGTTGTGAACGGCGGGCCTGTCGAGCGTGACTGTCGCAACGGCATCGGCTATTGCGGTCTTTATCATCGTTACATCCTGAACACGCCGAAGCGTGTCTCTTTTTGCGGCGCGTTCATCGCCGCGGATATGCCCATTCCCAGCACGGACCGCGTGTCCACCGGGTCAATGATTCCATCGTCCCAGAGACGTGCGGTGCTGTAATACGCGTTGCCCTCATGGTTGTACTTCTCAATCAGGGGCTGCGTGAACTCGTTTTGCTCTTCGCGGCTCATGGTCTTCCCCTGCGCCTGAAGCCGGTCCATTCGGACTTGAAGCAGGACATGCGCGGCCTGTTCGCCACCCATCACGGAGATGCGCGCGTTCGGCCACATCCAAAGCTGCCGCGGGCCAAACGCCCGTCCGCACATTCCGTAATTGCCGGCCCCGTAAGAACCACCGACGATCACCGTAAACTTCGGCACACTGGCATTTGAAACTGCGCTGACCATTTTTGCGCCGTCCTTGGCGATGCCGCCGTGTTCGTATTGTTTGCCCACCATGAAGCCCGTGATGTTCTGGAAGAAGACGAGCGGCACGCGTCGCTGACAGCATAGCTCGATGAAATGTGTCGCCTTCAGGGCGCTCTCTGAAAAGAGAACTCCGTGGTTGGCGACAATGCCGACGGGATAACCCCAGATCCTCGCGAATCCACACACCACTGTGCGGCCGTAGAGTGCTTTGAATTCCTGAAACCAGCTGCCATCCACAATGCACGCGATCACGCGCCGAATGTCGTATACACGCCGTGGATCACGAGCCACCACGCCATAGATATCATCGGCGGGTTGCAAGGGTTCCTCGACCGACGGAACCTCCGGCTGGGACTGCGGGAGAGATCGGAATATGTTTCGCACGATCCGCAACGCATCGGCGTCGTCTTCGGCGTAGTGATCCGCAACGCCTGAAATGCGGCAATGGACGTCCGCGCCGCCCAGCTCTTCGGCGGTAACGTTCTCACCCGTCGCTGCCTTCACGAGAGGAGGCCCGCCGAGAAAGATCGTTCCCTCGTTCTTAACGATGACGGCTTCATCGCTCATGGCGGGGACATAAGCTCCGCCTGCTGTGCAGGAACCCATTACCGCCGCCACCTGTGGAATGTTCCTCGACGACATGGTCGCCTGGTTGTAGAAGATGCGGCCGAAGTGGTCGCGGTCCGGGAACACTTCAGCCTGTAACGGCAGAAAAGCGCCACCCGAATCGACCAGGTAGACACAGGGCAGATGATTTTCGAGTGCGATTTCCTGCGCTCGCAGATGCTTCTTCACCGTGATGGGGTAGTAGGTGCCGCCTTTGACCGTGGCGTCATTGGCTATAAGGATGACGCGATGGCCGTGGATCGTTCCCATTCCGGTCACGAGTCCCGCGCCAGGCGCTTCATCGCGGTACATCCCGTTTGCGGCAAGAGCGCTGAATTCCAGAAAAGACGTGCCGGGATCAATCAGCGCAGCGATGCGGTCTCGAACAAACATCTTGCCGCGGGCGGTATGCCGCTGGCGTGCCTCATCTCCGCCGCCACGCTGGACGACGTCCTGCTTTTGTCGGAGCTCCGCGACGAGCTCGAGCATTGCCTCACGGTTGGCTTGGATGTCTGCGCTGGCCAATGTTCCTCCGAACGTAGTCGATGATCTCTTCAGTGGAGACGCCGGGCTGGAATATTTCGCTGACCCCGACGGCTTTGAGTTTGGGGATGTCCTGATCGGGAATAATGCCGCCTACCAGAACCATGACGTCGTCGAGCTTTTCCTTTTTCATCAACTCCATGATTCGCGGGCACAGCGACATGTGGGCGCCGGAGAGAACGGATAGACCGACAACCTGGACATCTTCCTGCAACGCGGCGCGAACTACCTGTTCCGGTGTCTGACGAAGGCCGGTGTAGATAACTTCGAAACCTGCATCCCGAAAGGCGCGCGCGATGATTTTTGCTCCGCGATCATGACCATCGAGTCCGGGCTTGGCAACAAGGACGCGGATGCGTTCAGCCATTAGAAGGTCGGCTCCTCGTAAGTTCCATAAACGCCTCGGAGCGTCTCGCAGATTTCTCCGAGGGTGACGTAGGCACGAACGCAATCCAGCACGAAAGGCATCATATTGACGTTTCCTGCCGCTGCGGCTTTGCCGAGGGCTTCCAAAACCGTCCGGCAGCGATCGTTATCGCGGGATTCTCGCACCTTTCTCGTTTTCGCGATCTGACGCTCGGCAACCGATTCGTCGATCTGGAGAATCTCGATGGCATGTTCTTCGTCTGATACAAAGGCATTCACACCGACGATGATCTTTTCGTGTTGCTCAATGGCTTTCTGATAGACGTACGCTGCATCCTGGATTTCACGCTGCGGGAAACCTTCCTCGATCGCTGCAACCATGCCCCCCATCGCGTCGAGCCTCTCGAAATACTCCCAGCAGCCCTTTTCCATGTCGAGCGTGATTCTCTCTAGAAAGTAGGACCCGCCCAACGGATCCGGAGTATTTACGATGCCGGTTTCGTGGGCCAGGATCTGCTGGGTTCGTAAGGCGAGACGCACGGCGTGTTCGGTTGGCAGCGCCAGGGACTCATCAAGCGCGTTGGTGTGCAGGGACTGAGTTCCTCCCATGACGGCGGCGAGTGCTTGAATCGCCACGCGGACGACGTTGTTGTAAGGCTGCTGTGCCGTCAGCGAACACCCTGCCGTTTGCGTGTGAAAGCGCAGAATGGCCGAACGGGGATTGCGCGACTTGAAGCGTTCGGTCATCACCCTGTACCAGACGTTTCGCGCCGCGCGATACTTGGCAATCTCCTCGAAGAAGTCATTGTGCGCGTTGAAGAAGAACGAAAGTCGCGGGGCGAATTCGTCGACATCGAGTCCGGCACGCAGGGCCCATTCGACGTATTCGATTCCGTCGTAGAGCGTGAACGCCAGTTCCTGGAGCGCCGTCGAACCGGCCTCCCGAATGTGGTAGCCGCTGATGGAAATCGGATTCCATTGAGGGACGTGCCTGGCGCTGAATTCCAGCGTGTCCACGATGAGTTTCATCGAGGGCCGTGGTGGGAAAATGTACGTCTTCTCGGCGATGTACTCTTTGAGGATGTCGTTTTGGATCGTGCCGCGAAGCTGGTCCCACGGCACGCCCTGCTTCTCGGCGACGGTCAGGTACATCGACCAGAGAATCGTTGCCGGCGCGTTTGTCGTCATGGATGTGCTGATGCGATCCAGCGGGATCCCCTCGAACAGGGCTTCCATGTCTGCCAGAGAGTCAATGGCGACGCCGCACTTACCGACCTCGCCTGAGGACATCGGATGATCCGAGTCGTAGCCCATCAATGTTGGAAGATGAAACGCTACAGAAAGTCCTGTCTGGCCCTGTTGGAGTAAGTAGCGGTATCTGGCATTGGTTTCTTCCGCGGTTCCGAACCCGCTGAACTGCCGCATGGTCCAGAGCTTTCCGCGATACATGTTCTGGTGAATTCCGCGTGTATACGGTGGCGTCCCGGGATCACCAAGATCCCGACTGTAGTCGAGATCTTCGATGCTCTCTGGTGTGTACACCTCTTCGACCGGCACACCGGAAATCGTCGTAAACACGCGATCGCGTACGTCCTCGGCCATGAAGGGATTATAGGTGGAAAAGCCGGCGACTGGCTAAAGCACGCGAAAGAATCGAATCAGAACGGCGTTCGGGGATCTCTCGCCGGTCGCGACGAAGATCGAGCGTGTGAGCCACTCCAGTTCGGGCGCGGAAGTCTCAAATTTCGGAACCGATCGAAAGTACACGTCCGCCGGATTTACTTGTTCTCCCGCGTTGAGTCTCTTCATCACCTCGGGGGCTGCGTGACGCATGCCGATGTTCGAGACATAGATGAGACGTCCGGAGTCGGTCTGGAGGGTGTAACGGGCATCGACCTCCGTGAAGCCGTCCTTCCGGATAATCTGCCAGTCGGCGCCTCCTGGAACGACTTTCCCTTTTAGCTTTGGGCCTTCGAACGTTCCACCGAGGATATTGACGATGCGGCGCGTGCCGTTTGGCATCTCCCCCACAACCGTGGGATTCGCGACTTCAGCGCGAACTTCGAAAGCAAACTCGAGCTTGGGCGGCGAAGGCGGGTTTTGGGATTGGGCATGCAGAGCGACTGCAATCGCGCTCAGCACCAGAATTCCGAGCAATGCGTTCAGTTTCTTCATTTGGTGCACTCCGGAGTCGAAGTCTATCGAGTTTCGCTTCGCTTGGGAATGTTGCGGATCGAAAGGCGCAATAATCTGTGGGCGCCATGGGATAGAATGCCGGTCCATAAGCGCACAAACGTTTGAAGAGCGGGGAGGCATATGACGGTGTTACCCAGGGCAGTCTTAATCGTGAGCTTCATCATTGCGATACCCTGCATGGGCTTCGCTCAAACACTTGGCGCCCTCAATCCTGCCAACATCGCGAAACAGCGGCCGAAGGCTCCGTTCGATCTTACGGGAAC
>Ga0111538_10009427_pt1 | contig 13032 bp, 14 predicted proteins | sample SoiMethybrSBSTD1_FD_79669 | JGI IMG/M metagenome (GOLD analysis project Ga0111538, IMG submission 79669) | Bulk soil microbial communities from a Populus tree surrounding site in Tennessee, USA - Soil MetaG P. TD hybrid SBSTD1 (version 2)... | ecosystem: Environmental > Terrestrial > Soil >...
ACTCCGGGTGAAGGCGCTTGCTTAGCTGCAGCACCTTTGTCCGCTAGTCCACGACGTCAAGCTTGACCTTGGCGACGCCGCGCCCGGAAATTCCCAGCGTTTCAGCGGCGGAAGACGAGATGTCGACAACGCGTCCGGGAACGAACGGGCCGCGGTCATTGACCCGAACCGTCACCGACCGTCCGGTGCTAACGTCGGTGACGCGCACGCGCGTGCCGAACGGCAGTGTGCGGTGGGCGGCGGTCAATTCATGCGGGTTGAATTTTTCACCGCTCGCGGTCCGCGATTGATGGCCATAAAAGCTCGCAAGCCCATACGATCCCCCGGCTGCCTCGGCGTTCTGTTTGTCGGCTTTGTCCTCGGCGGCGGGCGCACGTTTTTTCGTCGCGATGCTGGCATGCCTGCCGGTGTCGAATGATGAAGGTTTGTTCGCGACCACAGGGGCCTGGGCGCAGGCCGCCACCGTCGCGGCGGTCAGTGCTACGGCGAACCAGCGCGAAGCGCTGCCGATGCCGGTGCGCCGGACCTGGAGCCGACCAAGGACGATGTGATTTCCGTCAACGCTGACGCGTAAGAATCGGACGCAACCACTGATGAAAGCCAAGTCGCATTCCCCCCTCGGTGTCCCAGCAGGAACTGAGAGTGGAACCATGGCCCGATAAAGACCAAATTCATGCCGTCAGCGACAATCAATTTGGGTGTGACTATTTCGTCACACGCTGATGAAGCGGCGTCGGGATAAGGAAAATCGGAGCTTGGATGCATCAGCGCCCCGCACCAGGCAGGGGCACTCTGTTACCGAACGTTTACGATAAGTTCAAACTTCAGTCATCGGTCCTGACGGAAATAGGGCTTGTCCTTGATCAGGAGCAGGATCACCGGACTCGCCATCAGCAGAGCGCCGAGCACGAATGAGGTGATCAACGCTGCGAAACTGAGTATGCCGTCGGTTGCCGCGCGCACGTAGCAGGCGATGCCGACGGGATAGAACAGCACGATGGCGGTGAAAAGTCCGGGCGAGAACCGGCCGCGCAGACGAATGAACGGCAGCACGTGAAAGAAGGTGGCATTGATCAACATCAGGGCCGGAAAGGCGAGGGCAATCGCCGGCCACGCGGCCAAGTTGGCGGCGACGATCCCGAGGATGACCACCAACGCGTTGACGACGTAGAAGTCAGTCCATTCCACCGGCAGCTTGAGCGCGGATCGCGCCCAATTGCGCCAATCGAGCTGGTATTCCTCGAGGATATGGATGCCGTAACACCCGGTGGCGAGCCAAAGCAGGCCGGTCAGCGCCAGTCTGTGCCTCCATAGTTCACACGGCCGCGCGACGCGTCGCGGATTGCATGGAATAAGACGGGCTTAAAGCGTGCGCAAGTCGTCCGCCGACCCGTACGACGCGGTCAAGATACTTGCTCAATCTGGTCAGATCAGTCCCTTCGCTGCGCGCGGCCACGACCTGGTCCGGGCGGACGAGAACCCAGCCGGGTCCTCGCATCCGATAGCGGTCGCGTACCTCGTGCCTGGGGTCGAGCTTCGGATCGATGCGAAAGATCTGCAGCCGATCATCAGTTCCCTCGGCAATGCCATTTGTCGCGATCGGATGACTCGCATCTTCGAACAGCAAAAGCGTATGGCGCAACTCCGAGAGACGCGGCCATAACGGCGTTGGTCGGCCGGTGTCCCGCGCCCGGGCGCCGACCTCGGTCCGCCTGGCGCGGCGTGGAGCGCCCGCCAATTCGACCAGCGGGCCGCCGCGATAGACGACCTCGGTCTCCGACAGCTCGACCTGGAGCTTCTTCTGCACGGCCGGAATATTGCCGAAAATGGTGATCGCGATGTCCTTGACGATGCGTCCGATTGTGCTCGAACCGAAGGCGAGATGCTGCTTCTGCGCGGCCGCATCGATCACTTCGCGCGCGACCGGCCGCCGCTCCGCTTCGTAGCTGTCGAGCAGAAGGTCGGCATCGCCGATCCCGTTAAGCGCATAGGCAAGCTTCCATCCGAGATTCGTGGCGTCCTGGATGCCGGTGTTCATGCCCTGTCCACCGGCGGGGCTGTGAATGTGGGCGGCGTCACCGACGAGGAAACAACGCCCCGCGCGATACCGCGCGGCCAGACGCTCGTTGATATGAAAGGCTGACAACCAAGTCGGATCGCGCAGGCGAAGACCATGCGGACCATGCAGGTCCATCAGGCGTTGCAGCTCCTCCACCGTGGGAGCGGCGTCGCTGCCGTTCACGCCGCGCATGGCGAACACGCGCCAGAGCGCGTTCTCGAATGGAAACAGCGCCACCGTGCCGCCATTGTGCCACCAGAGATAGATGCTCCTGTGGTCGAGCTGTCCGCCGTCGATCTGCACGTCGCCGAGCAGGAATGTCTCCGGCTCGGTGTATCCTTCGAAGGCGATGCCGAGCGACTGACGCACGAGGCTGCGGGCGCCGTCGCAGCCGACGAGGTAAGGTACCTGCGCCTTTTCGATCGCATTGTCGGCATGACGCAGGCTCGCGGTGACGCCATCGCCGTCTTGCGCGAGGCCCACCAGTTCCACGCGGCGTTCGATCTCGACGCCAAGCGCGGAGAGCCGTGCGCTCAGGATCTGCTCGGTCCGCGATTGCGGCAGGAGCAGGGGATAGGGATAGGGACTGTCGATCCCATCTCCCACCGCCAGCACGGCCAGCGTGCGGCTGCCATCGCCGACGGAGAGCGCCCGCAGTCGTTTGCCGGCGGCGACGAATTCGTCGATGACCTGCATCCCCTGCAGCGCCTCGAGGCTGCCGCTCCACACCGCGAGGGCTTTCGAGACGGCGCTTGGCTGCGGCGCCCGGTCGATGATGCGGAGCGGAATCCCGAAGCGTCGCAAGGTGATTGCGAGCGACAACCCGCTCGGCCCGGCGCCGGCAATGAGAACGTGTGGGCTCATGATCTCCTCTTCCGCGTGCGCTTGGTTGATTGGCGTGGCGGCCCATCGAGGTCGGCTGGGTTGCGTTTGAGCGCATCGACGAGACCGCCGATGGCCCAGGCCGCTACTCGCTCCGCCTCTTCGGGCGTGAAGCCGCACGTATCCACCAGCCAGCGCCACAGCGTCGGCGTCCAAAAGGCCGCGATGGCCAGGGCGCCGCGCCGGCGCTGGACGGGGGTGAGATCGGGAAGCGCCTCACCGATCGCTTGGATCCAGGCGCCGTGGCGCCGCCCGCGATCGTTGACCCGCTGGCGATCCCACGACGGTCTGTTCATCAGGTTCCGCAACAATGTCCCGTGGGCCTCGTAGCGGGGAAAGAGCTCACCCGGCAGCGAGGTCAACTCGGCAAGCGGGGGAAGCGGCTGGTCCAGCGCGAGGCGAGGCTTGACCCACTGGAAGAAGGCGCTCACCAGCGCTTCCATGGTCGGGAAGTGCGCATAGACCGTTGGCGGCGAGACCCCGGAAAGCTCGGCGACGTGGCGCAGCGTCAGAGTCTCGATGTCGTGTTTTTCCAGATAGCCCTTGGCCGCCATCAGGATGTGTTGGCGGGTGAGCGCCGCCTGGGCCTCACGCAACGGGCTTTGATAGGTGCGAGCTGGAGCCATGGTGCGATTGGACATTTACGTGGCATATTACCTTACGTGTGTAAAGTTAATTTGCGAGAGCGCACGGAGGCTTGACGGAGCGGGAGCACGCAAGACGGCGGCCGCTGGTCAACCTCGGCGCGCGGGCCGCTCGAGGCGTCGGATGCTGGTCAGCTCGCTGCCTTCCGCGCGGATGCGTGCGATTGCCTGGGCGATCGGCTCGGCGGTGACCGACATGTGGAAGGCGTTGGCGTGAATGAGCGTCGCTTGATCGCGCACAATGGCGACATGGCCTTTCCAGAACAACAGATCGCCGCGCTGCAGGGTGGAAACACCGGACTCGTACGCAATCGACGTCCCGACGGCCTGCTCTTGCATGTCGCTGTCACGCGGGCAGGGCGTTCCGCAGGCGGTGAGCGCAACCTGCACCAAGCCCGAGCAGTCGAGGCCGAAATTGGTTTTTCCGCCCCACAGATAGGGCGCTCCCAGGAAGCGCTCGGCGACGGCAACGAAATCGTGTTCGCTGCTGTCAAGCGTCGCCAGATGGCGCGCCGGCACATAGCCGCCGGCGGCGGTCACCGCGAACGGCGGCTCATCGCGCACGATCGCGAGCCGGCATCCGAGCGCGAGCGTTTCAACCGGCGGAAGCTTGATCGAGGGGCCGGGGAAGACCAGCGTGCGCAGCGCGGCGACCTTATGAGTCGGCGCCGGACCGGGCTCGCGCATGGCGCCGATGGGGATGAAACCCACGTAACCATCGGCCTCGAGCTGGCCCCAGGCCCAGCCTTCGTCCGTGGTCTCATACACTGTCACGCGCTCGCCCTTGAGTGCCTCAGTATCTAGCGGCGCGTCGGGTGATGGCGCATGACGCAGCGGTGCCGCCGGCTCCGCCACTTCGTAGGCGCGGCCGTCCCTGGGATGCCGGACCACGGGCGGCTGTCCGCCCAACCCCGGCCGCATCGGCGTGACGCGCGGGTCGAACGCGGCGGCCTCCTCGGGCGCGCCGCGCTCAGCCATAGCGCGACACCAGCAGCGCATAGAGAGCGCGCGCCGCTTGGCACTCGCCGCCCTCGGGCCGGCCGGGCTTCGTCGTCAGGTTCCAGGCGTAGATATCACAATGCAACCACGCCGTGGCTTGCGAGACGAAGCGACGCAGGAACAGTGCGGCGGTGATCGATCCGCCAAACCCGCCGGACGCGACGTTGTTGATGTCCGCCACCTTGGAATCGAGCAACTGGTCGTACGGCCGCCAGAGCGGCATCCTCCACAGCGGATCGTTCTCGCTTGTCGCGCAGGCGGCAAGCGTCGCAGCCAGGTCGTCATCGTCGGTGTAGATTGGCGGGATGTCGGTCCCCAGCGCAACGCGGGCGGCTCCGGTCAGCGTCGCCATGTCGGCGATCAATTCCGGCTTTTCATCGTCGGCGAGCGCGATCGCGTCGGCGAGGATCAGGCGCCCTTCGGCATCGGTATTGCCGATTTCGACGGTGAGGCCGTTGCGCGCGCGATAGATGTCGCGTGGGCGAAAGGCTGAGCCGGATATCGCATTCTCCACTGCAGGAATGAGCACGCGCAGGCGAATCTTCGTGCCCCGGTCCATCAGCATGTGCGCCAGCGCGAGCATGCAGGCTGCCCCGCCCATGTCCTTCTTCATGTTCAACATGCCGCTCTCGGGCTTGATATCGAGGCCGCCGGTGTCGAAGCATACGCCCTTGCCGACCAGGGTGATCTTGGGATGGCTGGGATCGCCCCAGGTGACGTCGATCAAGCGCGGCGCGCGCACGGCTGCGCGCCCGACCGCGTGAATGAGCGGAAAGTTCTCCGTCAGAAGGTCGTCCCCGACGATCGAGCGCGCATCTGCTCCGTGTCGATGCGCGAGTGTGCGCGCGGCGTCGTCAAGCTCCGGCGGACCCATGTCGTTCGCCGGGGTGTTGATGAGATCGCGCGCCAGGCACACGCCCTCGACGATGCGCGAGAGATCGTCGCCGTCGACGTTGCCGGGCAATTCCAGCTGCAGCGCTTTTGCGTCCTGCTTGCGGTAACGGGTGAAACGGTACGCGCCGAGCGCGAAGGCGAGCGCCGCGAGTTTCGAATCGTGCGGCGCATTGGCGAAACGATAGGCGCCCTCCGGCAGCAAACCGGACAGCGCCCCGGGCGCGAACAGGTCCTTATGCGCCGCGTCGGCAGCTTCGAGCGCGAACAGAACGCCGGCCAGGCCGCCCGCCGCCGCCGCCGGCAGCAGGAGGTGGCGGCCGGGCTTGGGTTCGAAGCCCGCGGCATCAGCGAACGCGCGCGCGGGTGCATCGAGCTGCTCGCGCTGCTGAGGCCAGGTCTCCGCAGTCACGAAGGTCACCGGGACCGTCGGCACGGACTGGCCGCGCGGAAGAAACATCGGATGCATGGAAATACCGTTCGTTAACGCGCCCCTGCTACCACGAGGGGCTGCGCCAGTGAAGGCGAGCGCCGGCCAGACGGCTGTTAACGGAAGTTAACGGTTCCTCCGTTAACTTCTCATTAAGGTTAACGCTTTATTGCCGAAGTCTGGGTGGGGGCCCAATGGGGCTGTGATGACTTGTTCGATCCGATCCGAGAGGTTTGATCCTCTTCGCCGCGTCGTTCCAGTCGTGCTTGCGGCTGGGCTGGCGCTCACGCTCATGGGTTGCATGACGACGCAGCCAACCGAGACAACCGGTTCGCTCGGCATCACCGCGCCAGGGGATGGAAGCGGCGAGGGGCGGCGCTCGGCGCACGCCTGGGGCGAACGTTTCCGTGCCAATCCCGGTGATCCGGAAGCTGCCGTCAACTATGCGAAGGCGCTGCGCAGGAACGGTCAGCGCCCCCAGGCGCTCGCCGTGCTCGAGCAGGCCTCGATTCAGAATCCCAAGCACAAGGGCGTGCTCGGCGCGTATGGCCGCGCCCTTGCCGATCTCGGGCATTACCGGCAGGCGGTCGACGTGCTCGACCGTGCCCACGCGGCGGGGCAGCCGGACTGGCGCATCCTCTCGGTCCAGGGCGCGGCGCTCGACCAGATGGGCCGACATGAGGAAGCGCAACGCTATTACGGCACCGCGTTGAGGATCGCGCCGGATGAACCTTCGGTCTTGTCCAATCTCGGTCTCTCCTATGCGCTTTCCAAGGACCTCGTGCGCGCGGAGACAACGCTGCGACGGGCGGCCGGCCAGCCACGGGTCGATCCGCGGGTGCGCACGAACCTTGCCCTGGTCGTAGGTCTGCAGGGACGTCTGGCCGAAGCGGAGGGCCTCGCGCGCTCGGACCTGCCTTCCGACGAAACGACGGCCAATGTCGCGTATCTCCGGCAGATGCTGGCCCTGCAAAATGGCTGGCGACAGTCCGGCGATGCGGGCAAGGTCCTCGTCAGGGCTGAGGGAGGCTGATCGCATCAACAAATGCTTCCCACTCGGCGGCGGGCGCACGTCCGGCGGCGGCGAGCCCGAACGCAGTAATCAGAGCGACGAGCAACGCGGTGCGAATCAGTGATATGTCTCCCATTTAGTCCCCCTTCGTCCCCGTTCTGGCGCGCTCGCGCAGCAGCGTCGTCTGAAGACGCGCCGTGGTGACCCTGCACTATGCGCGGGCTTCGTCCGGTTCTCGCGTGCGACCAACGAGCTTCGACCAGCGCGTCATCCTGGCGCTGATTTCAGCAGTGAAACGTCAAGACATGGTTAATGCGGCGTATCTAAATCGAGTTAATTATTGGTAGCGATTGCAATGTCGATACGACGCAGGAAGAGACGGTTCCTGGACGAGAACGTTCGCGTTCAAGCGCTGCCGGTCGATGCGGGGGCCACCGGCCGCCCAGGCGTCACATCCCGAACGCCATCCAGGGCGTATCCGGATAAATGGCAAGGGCGGCTGCGGCAAGCGCGATGCCATATGGCACTCCGCCTTCCTTGCCGTGCAGCCGTTGCACCCAGTCTTCGCTCGCGAGCCAGATCGGCAGCGGCGCCAGGCGGAATTGAAGCAGCAGAATGGTCAATGCGCCGCCGAACACCGAGGCATAGATGACATAGGGCAGGAGATGATCGAAGCCGAGCCACAACGCGGTGGCCGCTGCGAGCTTGGCGTCGCCGCCACCGATCCAGCCGCGTGCAAAGAACCCGAAAGCCATGGCGAGGACGACGGCGCCGGCGCCGAGATGCAGCAATATCTCCGTGGTGCCCATGCCGCTGAAGACGGCTAATGCGAAGAAGCCCCCGGCGAGAAGCAGGGATACCCGGTTGGAGATGGTCATGGTCAGGAGATCGCTGGAGGCGGCAAATGCCATCAGCGCCGGGAACAACATCAGTTTGATCGCGTCGGCCACCATGATCGGTCTTTGTCGCGCGAATCGGCGTCGCGCAGGGGCGCGAGCGCGCCAAGTTTAAGCAGCGCTCCTTGCTTTTTGGTTAGCGGCGAGACGGCGGGGGGAAGCCGCCGTCTCGCGCGGGCTTGGCAGCACGGAGGTAGGGGAGGGCGGGGAGGAAGAGGTCCGAGCGCTTACTTGAACGCGCTCTGCATGGTGGTGTTGAGTTTCGAGCCGAGGCCTTGCATGACCGCGATGATCGCGACCGAGATGCCGGCGGCAACCAGGCCATATTCGACGGCGGTTGCGCCTGACTCATCTTTTGCAAAGCGCTTCAGGAGATTCGTCATGGTTGCCTCCGTAGGTCCACACTGGCTGTCTGCGCGTGGTTCGGGGAGCCGTTATTTTCCGAGTCTCCCGCACCGGCAGGAACCTTAGCCAGCCCTACGTTGCAAGGAAGTTAATATCCGCGAGTCGCTTCCAAGATATGCGACTGCAATACAGTGTCGTTAACGATATATTTTCCCAGTTACTGCTTGGTTAACAATGAATTTTCCTATGGTTTTGACTTGTCGAACTATATTGTTAATCCATTAAAGCGCGATAGAATCTAAGGGTAATACTTGATCGCTCGTCGGATACAGTAGAGATTTTCTATCCGTCGAGTAATGAACTGCGGATGTATCCGGGAGCAGCAGGGGGGCCGATGTCAAACCACCGCGCAGCCGCGCTTCCTCGCTTATGGGATCGGCAGCGCCGTGGTTGCTTTGATCTTCTCCATGGCAAAACGAGAGGTCACGTTCTTGAGCGGCACGGCTGCGATCAGCCGCTTGTAAAATGTGTCGTAGCCCTGGATGTCGGGCACGACCACGCGCAGCATGTAGTCCACGTCGCCGGCCATACGGTAAAACTCCATCACCTCGGGCATCGCCCCGACTTCGGCGGCAAAGCTGTCGAGCCATTGCTGAGAGTGGTCGCCGGTTTCGATCGAGACGAAGACTGTGACGCCGAGGCCGAGCTTGTCCTGATCCACCAGGGCAACCCGCTTCTGGATCACGCCCTCGGCCTCAAGCCGTTGAATGCGCTTCCAACAGGGCGTGGAGGAGAGGCCGACCAGGTTTCCGATCTCGGCGACCGAACGTGCGGCATCCTGCTGGAGGAGGGAGAGAATCTTGCGGTCGATGGCGTCCATGGCGTGAAGTCCGTATAAGGAAATAAATGTACTCTTGTCCCGTCTCGTAGAATTATTTCGTTGCTCGTTGGGAGTTTGCCAGATCTAGCTAGAAAACTATTCTATCGCAACTGAAACGACGACCTAGGCGGCCCGGGGCGCGGTACCGCGGCGGCGACAACCGATCCGCGTCTTTGCTGGATGACGCACGCCACCGTATCCTGCGACCAAACATGGGGAGGACAACGCCATGCTGACACGACGCGCAATGCTGGGCCAGGCGAGTGCCGTCGCCAGCGCCGCCTGGGCGATTCGGGCGGGGTCCGCGGTTGCAGCCGCCGGCCGCAGCGCGGTCGATTTCGCTGTCCCGCGCGGCGCGTGCGATTGCCACGTACACGTGTTCGGCGATCCGGCCGCGTTTCCCTTTGCGGAAAGGCGCGTCTACACGCCCCCGCAAGCTTCGGTAGAGCAATTGCTAGAACTCCAGCGCGACCTTCACCTCGATCGGGTCGTGGTCGTGCAGCCGAGCGTCTATGGCGCCGACAATGCCTGCACCCTCGACGCTGTGCGCCGCATGGGCGCGCGGGCCCGCGGCATTGCCGTCATCGACAAGGCTACCTCGCGCAAGGCGCTCGAGGGGATGGCGAGCGCGGGCATCCGTGGCGTGCGGCTCAATCTCGAAACCAATACCGCGGGACGGTTCGAGCCAGCCGACGCCAAGGCGGTCCTGGACGCCACTGCCGAGCAAATCCGCGGACTGGGTTGGCACGTCCAAATCTATACCCGCACCGCTGTCGTCGCGGGGCTGAAGGATCATCTGGCGCGGATGCCGCTTCCGGTGGTGGTCGACCATTTCGGCCGCGGCAATCCAGCGCAAGGCCCCGGTCACCCGGACTTCGCGGCGCTGCTAGAACTGGTCAAATCCGGCCATCTCTATGTGAAGATCTCAGGCGCCTATCGGGTCTCCGAAAGGGCGCCCGATTTTTCGGATGTGGTGGGGCTGGCGCAGGCCCTCGTGGCAGCCAATCCCGACCGGATTGTGTGGGGTTCGGACTGGCCCCATCCGAATTCGGATGCCGGGCGCGGAAAGCCGTTGGCCGAAATTTCCGCGCCGTTTCCAATCGACGATGGCCTGCTGCTCAATCAGTTGCCGAAGTGGGTGCCGGACCCGGCGGTCCGCAAGAAGATTCTGGTCGACAATCCGGCGCGCCTCTACGGCTTCGCGCCTGTGGCCGGTTAGCGAGCCGCGAGCAACGCTTCGACCTCGGCGCGCTGAGGCGCGCCTGCGCTGCCGCCGAGGCGCGTGCATTTGAGTCCCGCGGCAGCAGCGGCGAAGCGCAGGGCCGTGATTTCGTCTTTGCCTTCGGCCAGCGCGAGCGCAAAAGCACCGTGGAAGACGTCGCCAGCGCCCAGCGTGTCGACCGCCTTCACAGGGAATACCGGACTCCTGCGCAGCGCTCCTCCCTCGCGCCAGAGCACATCGTCCGCGCCTTGGGTGACCGCGAGAAATGCCGGCGTGAGGTCGGCGACACGGGCGAGCGCCGCGGCAGGGTCGTCGAGACCTGTCGTCGCGCGCAGACATTCGCTCGAAAACACCACGTGAGTTGCGATCCGGAACAGCTCGTCGGACATCTGCGTCGGGCGGTCAGCGTCGAGCACCACGGGAAGGCCGCGCCCGCGTGCCGCCAGGCAGATCGGCCGCACGAACTCGGGAAAGCAATTGTCGGCAAGCACCGCGTCGACCGATGCCACCAGGCCCGCCGGGTCGCGGGCTGCCACCGTCTCGAAACGTTCGTGACGGTAGGTCACGATGATACGGGCGCCGCGCGCATCGATGAGGATCGCGGACAGCGCGGTGGGCACGCCGGCGACGCGCGGACAGGCGCTGCAGTCGACGCCTTCGCGCGCGAGCGCCGCAAGCACATGGTCACCGTTCGGGTCTTCGCCGGCGGGGCCGCCGAGGGGGCCGGCGAGCGCTGCCCGTCCGCCGAGGCGCGCGACTGCGACCGCGGCATTGGCAGCGCAGCCGCCATTGACCATGAAGTAGCTCTGCGCGGCCGCCTTGGTGTCCGCCTCCGGAAAGCGCTCGACCCGGAACACCTCGTCGAGCACGATGATCCCGGCGCATAGGATGCCGCGGGTACGGCCAACGGTGCCGGGGCCGGCGGAAATCAACCCTTCCTCCATTCTCGTCTGCGGCAAGTCAGCGCCTTTTGGCGTAGTTTGGCCACAACGCCAGCAAGAACGGCGGAGCGGTTATGACGCCGCCGGCGTATGGGAACGCTGGAACGGCCGTCAAGTCGAGAATTCCGTTCGCGAGAGCCTTTGCGCAATTGCGGAGCATTGCGCGTTTCAAGCCGGGGACGTGAGCGGAACGGTGAGCCCGCACACGGCATCGAATGACGGTTTGCAGTTTGAACCAGATCAGCGTCATTGCAGCCGCGCTCGCGATATCGGGAATCGCCGCCGTGGACGGGCGACTCGGCGGTACCAGCCCGCCGATCCAACCACTGAGTCGTCCGTTCGGAATCGGACTCTGGCAGATTGAACGTTGCCTGCTTCAAGAGGGACGCCAGGACCGCCTCGCTGTTCTTCTGCAAATCGATCACCCGTGTCCGGTCGAGCAGAAGCGATGAGCAACCATTTGCATGCGCGGCAGCCGATCGATGGAGATTTTCCGTCGAGCGAGCCGGAGGGGCCGATGTTGGAAACAACACGCCGGGTCGTTGCCGCCGCGAGCCACCTACATCGCGACCTGAAAGGTACCGCCGACGCGGTCGGCACGCTCTTGGTCGATGGGTTTCACCTCTTGGCCTTGTTTCTGATCGGCGCCACGACGGTCTGGTCAGCGGCTGCGGCGTTCATCGGGATGGTCGCCCAAGGTCACGCAAGTCTGGGAGACATCCTCCTTCTGTTCATCTATCTGGAAATCGGAGCGATGGTCGGCATCTATTTCAAGACCACGCGGCTCCCGGTGCGCTACTTGATGTATATCGCGATCACCGCCCTCGGCCGCGTGCTGATCGAAATCGTGGGAGCCGAGCATCGGACCGGGAGGGACATCCTGGTGGTAGCGGGCGCGATACTGCTGCTGTCGTTCGCCGTCTTGGTGCTCCGATTCGGTTCGTACAGGTTTCCGTCGGATAGTCCGGCAGCCGACTTGATCAAGAAGCAGTCAGAGCGGGCGCTGGTCGAGATGGACTAGGTATCAAAGGAGACTTCTTCCTCCACCCAGGCGCGAATGATGTGATAGGCGATGGCCACGGTCGGTGGCGTGCTCAAGCCGTCGGGATGACGTCGAAGAAGCATTGCCGCAACCTCCTCGCGATCGAACCAGCGGGCATCGTCGAGTTCTACGCGATCGATCACGATCTCGCGCGACAACGCCTCGGCATGGCAGCCGATCATCAGCGAGGTGGGAAACGGCCATGGCTGCGAGGCAAAATAGCTCACGCGACCGCAAATGACGCCCGCCTCTTCGCGGGTTTCTCGCCGCACCGCGTCCTCTATCGCCTCACCCGGCTCGACGAATCCGGCAAGGCACGACCACATACCGGGCTGAAAGCGATGCGAGCGACCGAGCACGCAGCGCTCGCCCGCGACCGGAAGCATGATCGCGACCGGGTCGGTGCGCGGGAAATGCTGCGCGTGGCAGGACGGGCAGTCGCGCCGCCAACCGGCTTCGACGACATTGGTGGCGGCGCCGCAATTCGAGCAAAAGCGGTGCCGTCCATGCCAATTGAGGAGCGCCTTGCCCTCGGCGAGCGGCGGCAGGTGGTCGGCCGCGACGAGGCCGCGCACTGCGATCGAGCGCAGGTCGGTCACCAGGAACCCGTCACGCCCCTTGAGCCCCTCCGCGGTCGCGGGATCGAGCGCCACCGCGAATCTGGGCGCGCCCTCGATCAGGCCGAGAAAGACGATTTCCGCGGCTGTTCCGAGCTGGCGTGTTTCTGCCAATGTGAACAAGGGATCGCCGATGTCGGCCGCCCGCTTCAGCACCACAAACTCGCCGCCG
>Ga0111538_10009428_pt1 | contig 13032 bp, 13 predicted proteins | sample SoiMethybrSBSTD1_FD_79669 | JGI IMG/M metagenome (GOLD analysis project Ga0111538, IMG submission 79669) | Bulk soil microbial communities from a Populus tree surrounding site in Tennessee, USA - Soil MetaG P. TD hybrid SBSTD1 (version 2)... | ecosystem: Environmental > Terrestrial > Soil >...
GTGGTGGATATAGGGCGACACGTGGGCGTAGCGGATGACCCCTGAGGTGTCGATCACGAACAGGGCACGGTCCGAGAAGCCGTCCTTGTCCCGGTAGACCTGGTAGGCGCGTGCGACACCCCCCTTGGGGTGGAAGTCCGAGAGCAGCGTCATCCCGAGCCCACGAACGGCGGCCCAGGCCCCGTGGCTGTACACGCTGTCCACGGAGATGCCCACGAGTCGCGTCCCACGCTCCTCGAACGCGTCCTTCTCGTCCTGGTAGAGGTCGAGCTGCTGGCTGCACCCAGGACTCCAGTCCAGCGGATAGAAGGCCAGGACGAGCGGCTTGTCGAGCAACGTCTTCAGCCGCACCAGCTCTCCGCTCGCGCCGGGCAGCGCAAAGTCGGGTGCCCGTGTACCGACCCCCAGTCCCTTGGTGACGGCCGCCGCCTCCATCGCGGGGGCGCGCCGGTACAGGTTCGCGATGTCGTCGAGCGGCGTGGCGGAGCCGCCGGCGTTCTTTCCATGTTCCCGTCGGACTTCCTGGATCATCCCGTGAAGCACGGACAGCGCCTGCCTGACCGGGGACTCGTCGATGTGCTCTTCCAGGTCGTGGAAACGCTGCCCGAGGTCTTCCAGGCGCCGGGGCGTGGGTCCGCGGCTCGAGCCGTCATCGAGTTCTGAGCGATGCAACGACGTCATGGTCACACCTCCATGAGTGGCGCTGCAACACGTGTGCCCGTCAACCGAGCGCCGGCCCCCGTCACACAAACGATGTCTCGCCTGAGGCATGTCTCACGCGAACACCGATGAGCCCCGAGGAGGTCCGGCCGTCGAAGTCCTTCACATTGCGCCGAGGCATTTCATTGTGAAGGGGAGGCCGTCAGCCACCGTCCACACACGGCAGGTTCGAACGCCCAACAACTCACTCGGTGGTCAGTAGTTCGGGCCGTTCGAAACGGCTACCTGCGGCTGGCGTGCTTGTTGCCCCTCAGTTCGGTGGCGGCTGCAGCACCTGGTGCCTCGCATCTTCCAATCGATGGCCGGCATCGTCGCGGTGAATGGCAGCCGCCACCACACCCGTCCTCCATCCAGGGGGGCGGGAACGACACAGTGATTGAGGAGTTTCAATGAAGTATGCCGTCATCGCCGTGGCCGGCCTGCTGTGCTACCCGTCCGCCGCGTTCGCGCAGAGCGTGACGGACGCGCAGATCGCGTCGATCGTCGTGACCGCCAATCAAGTCGACATCGACGCGGGAAAGATCGCCGAGGCGCACGCGACGAAGAACGAAGTGAAGACGTTCGCCCGGCTCATGATCACCGACCATACCGGAGTCAACAAGTCGGCGACCGACCTCGTGACCAGGCTCAAGGTCACGCCCCAGGACAATCCCACCAGCCAGAGCCTCAAGTCCGAGGGCGACAAGAACATCGCGACCTTGAAGACGCTCAAGGGTGATGCGTTCGACAAGGCGTACGTCGATCACGAAGTGGCGTATCACCAGCAGGTCATCGATGCGCTCGACAAGACCCTGATTCCCGGGGCAACGAACGCGGAGCTGAAGGCCCTGCTGGTCAAGGTGCGGCCGGCCTTCGTGGCGCACCTCGAGCACGCCAAGAGCCTGCAGTCTTCCCTGAGCAAGGGGCACTGACCGTGCAGATCGCGACCTTCGCCGCCGCCCTCGGGTTGATGCTGGGGATCATTGGTCCCTCGGCGGCGGCCTCCAAGGCCAAGACTCACACCGTCACCATCGAGGAGATGCGTTTCCAGCCCGCGATGCTCGTGGTCGCACCTGGAGACACGGTCGTTTGGATCAACAAGGACCTGGTGGCCCACACCGCGACTTCCCAGGTCGGCGGCTTCGATTCCAACGTGATCCTGGCCTCCGACTCGTGGAGATACACCGTCCAGAAGAAGAAGGGCGACTTCGCCTACATCTGTACGCTCCATCCCGCCATGAAGGGCACGTTGAGCGTCAAGTAGTCATTGCGGCGGCACCCCCGCTGACGCCGTTGGGAATGGGCGGCGGGGATGCCGCCGCGAAAGGAGGCTTCACGGTGTCTTTTCCTTTTCGACACCAGGTGCCACAAACGGAGACGACGACGATGCACGATACGAGGAATGACCTGCCCGTAGCGGTTCGCACGAAGGTCAACGAGCTCCTCGGTCGGCGGCTCGGGGATGGCATCGACTTGATGCTCCAAGTGAAGCACGCCCACTGGAACGTCAAAGGGCCGAGCTTCATCGCTCTCCACGAGCTGTTCGACAAGCTCCACGCCGGCGTCGCCGAGTACGTGGATCTGATCGCGGAGCGGATCGTGCAACTGGGCGGCACGGCTGACGGCCAGGCGCCCTCCGTGGTCAAGAGGAGCTCGCTCCCTCACTACCCGAGCGACACCGTCGACGGGATCGACTACGTCCGCGCACTTTCGGCCGTGCTCGCCGCCTTTGGCCAGGCCGCTCGGAAGGATATCGGGGACCTGGACGGCTGGGGCGACGCAGGGTCGGCCGACATCATGACGGAGGTATCCAGGGGAACGGACAAGTACCTCTGGCTGCTGGAGGCCCACACGCAGGCGAAATAGCTCAACGCCAATCGCTCCCGGTCCACTAGCCGGCTGAGCAAGAGAAGGAGAAGGAGACTCATCATGCCGCCACAAGACCAACTCTACCCGCCGTCCACGCGAGAGATGGCCGAGGAACGCAAGCGCCTGGCCCCGGGTCCTGCGCAAGCCTTTCGCGCTTTCAGCCAGAGCGTCTTCGCCGAGGGCGCTCTCCCGACGAGCACGAAGCAGTTGATCGCCGTGGCGGTGGCGCATGTGACGCAGTGCCCGTATTGCATCCGTGGCCACACGAACGCCGCCCTCCAGCACGGCGCGACGGCCGAGCAGATCATGGAAGCCATCTGGGTGGCGGCGGAGATGCGCGCGGGAGCGGCCTATGCACACTCGGCGCTGGCTCTCGACACGATCGCTCACGTCCAGGGCGAAGCGAGCGAGCGGTCGTGACGATGATCGACTCGCGCCGGACTCTGCAGCTCGCCTCCGGTGATTCCGCTACGTACTACTCGCTCCCGGCGCTCGAGGAGAGTGGGGTCGCGCGCATCTCGCGGCTGCCCGTGAGTCTCCGCATCGTCCTCGAATCCGTGCTCCGCAACCTGGACGGCCGCCGCATCCGGGACGAGGATGTCGAGATCCTCGCCGGATGGCAGCCGCGCGCTGCGCGGACGGCGGAAGTCCCCTTCGTCGTCGGCCGCGTGCTGCTGCAGGACTTCACCGGGGTGCCGCTGCTCGTCGACCTGGCGGCGATGCGCTCCGAGGTCGCGCGTCGCGGCGATGACATCGAGCGCGTACAGCCGCTGGTTCCCGTCGATCTCGTGATCGACCACTCCGTTCAGGTCGACTACCACGGTCGGGATGAGGCTCTCCAGCTCAACATGGAGATGGAGCTGCGCCGCAACGGCGAGCGCTATCGTTTCCTCAAGTGGGGGGCGCAGGCCTTCGACGGGCTCCGCATCGTGCCGCCGGGGTTCGGAATCTGCCATCAGGTGAACCTCGAGTTCCTGGCCGGAGTCGCGCTCGAGAAGGACGGCGTGCTGTACCCCGACACGCTGGTCGGCACCGATTCCCACACGACGATGGTCAACGGGCTCGGAGTCGTCGGCTTCGGAGTCGGGGGTATCGAGGCGGAAGCCGCGATGCTCGGCCAGCCTGTCTATCTCCTCCTTCCCGACGTGGTCGGCGTGCACCTCCACGGGCAGCTCCGCGAGGGTGTCACCGCGACCGATCTCGTCTTGCGCATCACCGAAGTCCTGCGGCAGGCGCACGTCGTGGGAAAGTTCGTCGAGTTCCACGGAGAGGGCGCCGCCCGCTTGTCCGTGCCTGACCGAGCCACGCTCGGGAACATGGCACCCGAATATGGCGCGACGGTCGGCTTGTTCCCCGTGGATGAAGAGTCGTGCCGCTATCTACGGGCCACCGGCCGGAGCGAAGCGCACGTAGAGACCGTGCGCCGCTACTTCCAGGCCCAGGGGCTGTTCGGGATGCCGCCGCGCGGGCAATGCGACTACACGACGGTGCTCGACATCGACCTCGACGCCGTCGAGCCGTCGGTCGCCGGTCCCAAGAGGCCTCAGGACCGGGTCGTTCTGGGACGGCTCAAGGAGCAATTCCGCTTGCTGCTGACGCACGCCGACGGCTATGGCAAGTCGGCCGCGGACGCTGCGCGGCGTGTGGAAGTCCGGCTCGGAGACGCCGCCTTGCCTCGCCCCGGCGGAGGCGAACAATCCGACGACACCGTTCCAAGTGCGGGCGCCCGGAATACGAACGTTCTCACGGAAATCGAGATGATGAACAACCGGCCGACGCCGAACCGGCTCCGAGAGCCGATCGCGCCGGGCGCGCAGGCGGTGACCTGCGAGCTGGCTCACGGTGACGTTGTCATCGCGGCCATCACTTCGTGCACCAACACCTCGAACCCGGCGGTCATGCTGGCCGCGGGCCTGCTCGCGAAGAAAGCGGTCGAGCAGGGGCTCACCGTCAAGCCGTGGGTCAAGACCTCGCTCGCGCCGGGGTCGCGCGTGGTGAGCGAGTACCTGAAGAAGACGGGCCTTCAGCGATTCCTCGATCAGTTGGGGTTCAACCTCGTCGGGTTCGGGTGCACGACCTGCATTGGCAACTCGGGGCCGCTCGATCGCGGGCTCGAGGAGGCGCTCACGACGAACGACCTCATCGCGGCCAGCGTTCTTTCCGGGAACCGCAACTTCGAGGCGCGCATCCATCAGAGCGTCAAGGCGAATTTCCTCATGAGCCCGCCGCTGGTCGTGGCCTTCGCCATTGCCGGGCGGATCGATGTCGATCTGACCCGCGAGCCGCTTGCCGTCGTCGATGGCCGGGGGGTTTACCTCCGCGACGTGTGGCCTTCGGCACGGGAGATCGATGCCCTCCTGGCCAGCGCTTTCGATCCCGCCGAGTACCGCCGCGTCTATGCCGGGTTTGCCGACCAGAACCCGCTCTGGAATCAGATCCCCGGCGGGGCCGGGCATCTCTACGAATGGGATCCGGCGTCGCTCTACATCCGGGAGCCGCCCTACTTCGAGCCCGCGATGTCGAGCCCCCCGTCCGCCGAGATCACCGGCGCACGGGCCCTGGCGATCTTCGGCGAGTCCATCACCACGGATCACATCAGTCCGGCGGGGGCGATCCAACCGGGATCCCCGGCCGGCCGCTACCTTCTCGACCGGGGCGTGACCGTCACCGACTTCAACAGCTACGGGGCCCGGCGTGGCAACCACGAGGTCATGGTTCGCGGAACCTTCGCGAATGTGCGCATCCGCAACCTCATGGTCCCTGGATTCGAGGGGGGTGACACGGCGCACCAGCCGGACGGCGAGCGCATGGGCATCTACGACGCCGCAGAGCGCTACCGTGCGGAAGGCGTACCCCTCATGGTGTTTGCGGGGCAGGACTACGGCGCGGGGAGCTCGCGCGACTGGGCGGCCAAGGGTACGAGACTGCTCGGGGTGCGAGCGGTGGTGGCCTCCGGCTTCGAGCGTATCCACCGGTCGAACCTGATCGGCATGGGTGTCTTCCCCTGCCAGCTCCCCGAAGGCGTCAGCGCACAAACGCTCGGACTCGACGGCAGGGAGCGATTCGACCTCAAGCTCGGTGCACCGCTCCGCCCGCGCCAGGCCGCCATCCTGAACATCGAACGGCGCGACGGACAGCGTGAGTCGGTGCCGCTCCAGCTCCGCATCGATACCCCGATCGAGGCCGCCTACTTCTCGGCGGGCGGCATCCTGCCCTACGTGCTCGAGAAGCTGCTCGCCGACACCAAAAAGGAACCCGCGTCATGATCCGGATCAAGCGGACGTACGAACCACTCCAGCGCGGGGACGGCCGGCGCATCCTCGTGGAACGACTCTGGCCGCGTGGCATGAAGAAGGAGGCTCTCGTTGCCCACGCCTGGATGAAGGACGTCGCCCCGAGCACGGAGCTGCGGACATGGTTCGGCCATCGCGTTCAACGCTGGCCAGGTTTCCAGCGGCGGTATCGGGCCGAACTGCGAGCGAACGTCGATGCCTGGAGGCCCATCCTGGAGGCCAGCGAACGCGGCGCCGTGACACTTCTCTACAGCGCCCACGACCCCCTTCACAACGGCGCTGTGGTCTTGCGCGACTTCCTGATGAAGCGGGCCGCCCGACCCCCACGGTCGCGACGACGCGCGAAAGCATCATGAGCCGTACGCTGTATACGATCGGGCATTCGACACTACGTTCATCCCGCTGCGCGGGGGGGCCTCTTCGGGCGGCCGCGCGGTGAGGAGTTCGACCGCGCCCGTCGGCGAACGGCTCACCGCCTCGCGCTCGCGCCACGAGATCCGCGTCGCCTCTCCCTACCGGCTCGACCTCACGGTGAGCGTCCTCCGCCGCCTGTCCTCCAATGTCGTGGACGTCCTCAGGTCCGACGGGCAATACGTGCGCGTTCTCGGCGAGCGGGACCCGGTGACCATTCGCGTCGCCCAGGCGGCCCCAGACAGGCTCACCATCACCATCGAAGGGGACGCGCGCGAGCATGGCAAGGCGCTCGCTCTCGCGCGCCGCGTGCTCGGCGTCGAGCGCGATCTGGCCCATTTCGATCGTGCGGCCGCGCGCATACCCTGGCTGAAGGGTCTGGCCGCCCGGATGCGCGGCGTCAGGCCACCTCGCTATCCGACCCTGTGGGAGTCGTGCGTCAACGCCATAGTCTTCCAGCAGATCAGCCTGAGGGCGGCCAGCGCGATCCTGCGGCGCCTGGTCATCGCCCTGGGCACGCCGCTTTCGAGCGAGGGTGATGACCTCTACGCGTTTCCGCCCGCCATCCGCCTCCTGAGCGCGGAGGACAGCGTCTTGCACGCGGCGGGCCTCAGCCGCGGCAAGCTGGCCACGTTGCGGCGCGTCGCCGAGGCGCTCGCCGCGGCCAAGCTCGACCAGGAGATGCTCGAGGGGCGGCCGAGTCCCGCTGCCGCCACCCTCCTCCGCGGAATCAAGGGGATCGGTCCGTGGACGGCCGCCGTCATCCTCCTGCGTGGACTCGGACGCCTCGACGTGTTCCCCGGCCAGGACACGAGCGTGGCGCGAAACCTCGTGCTCGTGGCCGGGACGCCGCCGCCTGACATCAGCCGCGTGCTTCGTGCGCTGAGCCCTCAGCAGGGAATGCTGTACTACCACCTCTTGCTCGCCCGTCTCGAGGCCCGAGATGAGCTGGGCCGCCCTACGTCCGCGGCGCCAAGGAGATCGAATGAACGACACCGTGACCACACTCAGCGGACCTGACCTCGTCGAGGGCATCCCGCTCGTGGAGATCGCCGACGGCGGCATGCTCCTCGGCCACGCACGCGGCGAGCAGGTGGTCCTCGCGCGCCAAGGGAGGGAGCTCTTCGCGATCGGCGCCTCCTGCACGCACTACGGCGCGCCCCTCGTCGACGGGCTGGTGGTGGGCGACACCGTACGCTGTCCCTGGCATCACGCCTGTTTCAGCTTGCGCACGGGGGAGCCGGTCCGGCCCCCGGCCCTGGACGCCGTTTCGCGTTGGCCGGTCGAGCAACGCGACGGCATGGCCTACATTGGACCAAAGCTCGAACGCGAGGAGGCCCCGTTTCCCGTGGCCCAGACCGGGCGGCGCGTGGCCATGGTGATCGTGGGTGGCGGCGCCGCCGGCCTCGTGGCCGCCGACACGCTCCGCCGTGAGGGCTATGGTGGCCGCATCACCATGATCAGCGCGGACGAGTCGGGGCCGTGTGACCGTCCCAACCTTTCCAAGGGCTACCTAGCCGGGTCGGCGCCGGACGAAACCAACCCGCTCCGGTCGCCCGAGTTCTACGCGGAGCGTCGCATCGACCTGATGCTTGGCGCTCGTGTCGCGTCCATCGACACCGCCGGCCAGGAGGTCCTGCTCGAGGACGGCGCTCGCATTGCCTATGACGCGCTCCTCCTCGCCACCGGCGCCGAGCCGATACGGCTCGAGGTGCCGGGGAGCGACCTTCCCCACGTCCACTATCTGCGCACGCTGGCCGACGGCCGTGCCCTCGTCGCCAAGGCCCAGGCCTCCGCGCGAGCGGTCGTGATCGGTGCGAGCTTCATCGGACTCGAGGTGGCGGCCTCGCTGCGAGCGCGGAACGTCGACGTTCACGTCGTGGGGCGGGAGATGGTTCCCATGGAAAAGATCCTCGGCCAGGACGTCGGGACGTTCGTCCGCAAGCTTCACGAGCAGCACGGGGTGACGTTCCATCTCGGAACCTCCGCGGTCTCGATCGACGAGCGTGAAGTCACGCTGCAGAGCGGAGAGCGCCTTCCCGCGGACCTCGTCGTCGTCGGCATCGGTGTCCGGCCGGCCATCGCCCTGGCCGAGCAGGCAGGGTGCGCCATCGATCGTGGCGTCTCGGTGAACGAGCGCCTGGAGACGAGCATCCCGGGCATCTTCGCCGCCGGTGACATCGCCCGCTGGCCGGACCGGCTCTCCGGTGAACGCATCCGCGTCGAGCACTGGGTGGTCGCCGAGCGCCAGGGACAGACCGCGGCCCGCAACATGCTCGGGCGCCGCGAGCGGTTCGACGCCGTGCCCTTCTTCTGGACGGAGCAGTACGACTTCAGCCTCGCCTACGTGGGGCACGCCGAGCGATGGGACAAGGCCGAGCTCGAAGGGCAGCTCGACCTCGACACGCGCGACTGCACGGTGACGTACAGCCGCGGGGGCAAGAAGCTGGCGGCGGCCTTCGTCCACCGGGATCTCGACGGCCTGCGCGCGGAGGCCGAGCTCGAGCACGAAGCCAGGGGTGAGAGGTCATGAAGAGGGCATTCAAGGTCGGCGATCACGTGACCTGGAACTCGGAGGCCGGCCGCGTCGGCGGCACCATCGTCAAGGTGCACGTCCAGGAGGTGGATTACAAGGGATACACCCACCACGCGAGCGCGGATGAGCCACAGTATGAGATCAAGAGCGACAAGACCGACCATGTCGCCATGCACAAGGGGACGGCGCTGACGAGATCCGGCGATGGATGAGTCCCCAAACGAAGGAGCACGCCATGGAGCAACGCATCAACTACGGCACGGTGGCGCCCGAGGGGATCCGGGCGCTGAGCGGGCTCGAGAGCTACATCCGGAGCTGCGGACTCGAGGCGGGCCTGATCGATCTGGTCAAGGTACCGGGGACGTACCACCCGAAGAGGCACGCCGCGCCGGGCGCCTGATCGCCACCGCGTGAGCGGAGCGGGAGCACGCTGACCGGCAGGAAGGATGACATGGAGTCCCAGATCAAGCTCGGACGTGTCCTCGGCATCGAGATCGGCCTGCACTACAGCTGGTTCCTGATCGCGCTGCTGATCTCGCTCTCCCTGGCCGCGCAATTCCGGGCCAAACACGCGCAGTGGGGAGAGGCCTCGATCTGGCTGGCGGCGCTCGTGACCGCTCTGCTCTTCTTCGCCGCCTTGATCCTTCACGAGTTGTCTCACGCAGTCACGGCTCGCGCGCGCGGCCTGCCGGTGGGCGCCATCACGCTCTTCGCCCTGGGGGGCGTGTCCCGCATCGAGCGAGAGCCAGACCGGCCCGCAACCGAGTTCCTCATCGGGATCGTGGGGCCCGTGACCAGCGCGCTGGTGGGCGTGGTTTGCCTGGGCCTGGCGGGGGCGCTGGGCTGGAGCCCGGCGACCGAGCCATCGACCCCGACGGTGGCCGTCCTCGTCTGGCTGGGATACATCAACTTCGGCCTGGCCGTCTTCAACCTGATCCCCGGATATCCGCTCGACGGAGGCCGCGTCCTGCGTGCTCTCGTCTGGGGGCTGACCGGCGACGCGGCCCGCGCCACGCGCATCTCGGCGCGAATCGGACAGGCGACCGCCTTCGCTTTCATCGTGTTCGGGTTAATGCGGTTCTTCGGAGGCGCCGGGCTCGGAGGACTGTGGATCGTCTTCATCGGCTGGTTCCTGCTGAGCGCGGCCGGGGCGAGTTACGGCCGCCTCGAGATGCTGGAACGGCTGCACGGTCTGCAGGTCGGCGACGTGATGTCCCGCGACTGCGACGTGGTTCCGGCCACCATGAGCATCGACGACCTGGTGGACGGCCGACTCCTGCGGACCGGACGGCGTTGCTTCACCGTGGTCGAGGGCGGGCGCGTCGTGGGGCTCATCACTCCCCACGAACTGAAGGGGATCCCGCGCGCGCAATGGGGCGACTCCGTGGTCGGGGAGGTCATGCGTCCGCTCGCCCGGCTCCGCACGGTCGCGCCGGAATCGTCAGTCGCCGACGCTCTCGAAGTGATGGCGCGCGAGGACGTCCACCAGTTGCCGGTGGTCGCGCAGGGACAGCTGCAGGGTGTGATCAGCCGTGGCGACGTGCTGCGTGTCTTGAAGACTCGCGAGGAAATCCGCGTGTAGGGAACTCTCCGGCGGATGGGCCAGCTCGGTGAGGGGAACTCGAGGAGTTGCGCGTGCAGGGAGCGCTTGCCGGGCCAGGCCGGGCCCGTGAGCTATGCTCAGCCGGGAGGCTCACGTGCGTCGGAGACGAGGCCGGCTCACCACAGAGAAGTGACGATTGGACGATCGAGCACAGGAGGACCTTGCCCTCGTCCTGAGCGGCGGCGGCGCCCGCGCGGCCTATCAGGTCGGGGTCCTCGCGGGCCTGGCCCGGCGCTTTCCCGGTCTGCGCATCCCGATCCTGGTGGGCGTCTCCGCCGGCGCGGTGAACGCGGTGCACCTGGCCGCGCATCCGGGTCTTTTCCCGCGCGCCGTGGACGATCTCGTGGGTCTCTGGGGAGGGTTGACCGTCGAGAGGATCTTTCGTGTGGACGCGCAGGCGCTCGGACAGAACATCCTGCGCTGGGGGACCCGCCTGCTCTCGGGCGGCTTCCGGGGGGAGGTCCGCAGCTTGCTCGACACCGCGCCTCTGCGGCGCCTCTTGCAGGACCACTTCGCCGCCGAGGGGGGTCACCTGCAGGGCATCGGAGAGAACGTCCGGCGCGGCGCCCTCAGAGCGGTGGCGCTCAGCGGAACCAGCTATGCGACGGGCCAGTCGACCGTGTGGGCTCAGGGCTCCCGCGACATCGAGCCCTGGACGCGACCGCGGAGGCGCGGCATCCCCACCGCGCTCACCGTGGACCATGTCATGGCCTCCACCGCTCTGCCGCTTTTCTTCCCGGCCGTCCACATCGACGGCGCCTGGTACGGCGACGGGGGGATCCGCCTCGCGGCGCCGCTGTCCCCGGCCATCCATCTCGGCGCCCGCCGGATCCTCGTGATCGCGACCCAGCACGTCTCTTCGACGTCCGAAGCGGAGCCGCCGGCCGCCCTCGGATACCCGCCGCCCGCCCAGGTGCTCGGCCTCTTGTTGGACGCGGTCCTTCTCGACGCCCTGGACGAGGACGCCCTGCGCCTACGCCGCATGAACGGGCTGCTCGAGAAGGTACCGGAGGAGGGAAGGGCGGGCTTCCGGATCATCGACCTCTTCGTTCTGCGGCCTTCGTGCGACCTGGCGCGTCTGGCGGGAGAATACGAGCAACGCCTGCCCCCGGCGTTCCGTTTCCTGACCCGCGGACTGGGAACGCGCGAGGCGGCACGACCGGACATGCTCAGCCTGCTCCTGTTCGAGCCTGACTACGTGCGGCGGCTGATGGAGGTCGGCCAGGCGGACGCGGAGGAGCGAGGCAACGAGCTGGCAACCTTCTTCGGCCTGCAGGCATCATGACGGTCGTTCGTCCGTCTCTCCGACTCGTAGCGCCGTGAATCAATGCCCGCTGGTCAAGGACAAGGCCTCGCGGAGCATCTGGTTCGCGTAGCCCCACTCGTTGTCGTACCAGCTCATGACCTTGACCAGATCTCCGTCGACGACCTTGGTGAGCTCCAGATCGACGACGGAGGCGCGCGGATCTCCGACGATGTCGGAGGAGACGAGCGGATCGCGGGACACTCCGAGCACGCCCGCGTAGCGCTTCGTTTCGGCCTCTTCGGCGAGGACCTGGTTCACCTCGTCGACGCTGGTCCGGCGCGAGGTCACGAAGGTGAGGTCGGCGATCGATCCCACTGGAATCGGCGCCCGGATGGCGATTCCATCGAACAGACCCACATATTGCGGCAGCGCCCGCGTCGTCGCGGAAGCGGCGCCCGTCGTGGCCGGCACGAGGTTCGCGGCGGCGGCGCGGCCGCGACGGAAGCCCTTGCCCGGGCCATCGACGATCGATTGGGACGAGGTGTAGGCGTGCACCGTCGTCATGACCGCCTTCTTGAAGCCAATGCGGCGCCCGATGACCTCGACGATCGGCGTGATGCAGTTCGTGGTGCAGCTGGCGCAGGAGACGATGGCGGGAGCGCCTCCGGGCACGTTCACGCCATGAACGACCGTCTCCACCTCTCCATCCTTGGAGGGCGCGGACAGGAGGACGAACCGTGCGCCCGCGCGGACGTGCTTCTCGAGGTCTTCGCGGCGTGCGAGAGCGCCGGTGCACTCGAACACGACGTCGACGCCCAGCTCCTTCCAGGGGAGCTCCAGCGGGTCACGGCTCCGGAGCGTCCGCAGCTTGCGGCCGCCGACGGCCAGGGCGCCTCCCTCGATGGCCACCGCCTTCGCGTAGCGTCCGTACACCGTGTCGAAGCGAAGCAGGTACGCAAGGCTCTCGGTATCGACCAGGTCGTTGACGGCCACCAGCTCCAGCGCCGGCTCGTCGGTCGCCGCCTTCAGGAGGGCGCGCCCGATCCGTCCCAGGCCGTTGATGGCGACTCGGGCGCTCATCTCGTCCTCGGCGCGGCCGCCGGTCCGGACGAGCGCAGGCCGATCCGGCGCCGGATGGGCTTCATGCGCCGGCGCTGCACGCTCCGCCGGACCGCCCGCTCGGCCCCCGTGAGGGCGCCGTCGATGGCGGCCTCGAGGGAGGCGTCCCGTCCCTGGAACACCGCGGGCGGAAGGCCGATCAGGACGACCTTGATTCGGCACACCTGATCGACGCCGCCCCGGGGCCCGTTCACGTCGTCCACGCGGACGCTGATGCGCTCGATGGACGTCGCAAACTTGCCGAGCTTCATGCCCA
>Ga0111538_10009429_pt1 | contig 13032 bp, 12 predicted proteins | sample SoiMethybrSBSTD1_FD_79669 | JGI IMG/M metagenome (GOLD analysis project Ga0111538, IMG submission 79669) | Bulk soil microbial communities from a Populus tree surrounding site in Tennessee, USA - Soil MetaG P. TD hybrid SBSTD1 (version 2)... | ecosystem: Environmental > Terrestrial > Soil >...
CACCACCAGCCGCACCGTCGAGCCCTCCGGCAGCACCGGCGGCTCCTGCACCGACACGACGAGCGGATCCTCCCCCAGCTCGGAGCGCAGGAAGTCCAGCACCACCTCGTCGAACGAGCGGGACGTGATGATCCCCTCGCCGAACGGCCGCGGCTTGCGGACCTCGAACTTGCCGGCCCGCACGTCGAGGAGCACCTGGTTGTGCTGCGTCTCGATCCGCGCGCCGATGGTCGCCTCGCCGAACCCCTTCTCCTTGAGGTCGGCATACGACGATCGCAGGGCCGCCAGGATCTCGCCGCCGCGGTACACCAGGGTCTCGATGATCGGGTTGTCGACCCCTTTGTCCTCGGTCTGGACGTGGTAGATGCGGCCTTCGTACTCGACGTCGGTGTTGAAGCCGGTGACCATCGCCGGAATCTTAGGACGCGCCTCCGGGGCCGTCAACCTGCGGCCGCCGCCGCGTACCGTGCGTGCTAGCATCGCGTCTCCGGCCATGAGCGGCGAGAGGAAGGTGGACGGCGACGCGATCGTGCTGTGCGAAGGCTCCTTCGCGCACACCGGCGGCAAGACCGCGCACGGGCTGGTGCGCACGACGCGGCGCTACCGGGTGCGGGCGGTCATCGACTCCAAGACGGCGGGGCAGGACGCCGGCGCCTTCCTCGACGGCCGGCCGAACGGCATCCCGATCGTCCGCGATCTCGAGGCGGCGCTGGCGGCGGCCGGACGCGCCGATTACCTCGTCGTCGGCGTCGCGACGCACGGCGGCGTTCTGCCGCCCGAGTGCCGGCCGGCGATCCGCGCGGCGCTCGCGCGCGGCCTCCACGTGGACTCCGGCCTCCACGAGTTCCTCGGCGACGACCCGGAGTTCGCGGCGCTGGCGGCGCAGACGGGCGCGCGCATCCGCGACGTGCGGCGCACCCCGCCCCGGAGCGCCATGCACGCCTTCACGGGGGACGTGCTGCGCGCCCCGTCCCTGCGGGTCGCCGTCCTCGGCACCGACAGCGGCGTCGGCAAGCGGACGACCGCCCAGATCCTCGTCGCGGCGCTCATCGAACGTGGCGTCCGCGCCGCGATGGTCGGGACCGGCCAGACCGCCTGGATGCAGGGGGCTCCCTACAGCCTGGTCCTCGACAGCCTGGTGAACGACTTCGTCTCCGGCGAGATCGAGCACCAGGTCCTGCGCGCGACGCGGGAAGGGAAGGCGGAGGTGGTGGTCGTCGAGGGGCAGGGCTGCCTCACCCACCCGGCGTACCCGGGCGGGTTCGAGATCCTGGCGGGGGCGCAGCCGCAGGCGGTCGTCCTGCAGCACGCGCCGGCGCGGGCGCACTACGACGGCTGGAGCGATTTTCCGCTCGCCGGCCCGGAGCGGGAGCGCACGCTCATCGAGATGCTCGGCCCGGCGAAGGTGGTCGCGATCGCCCTCAATCACGAGGGGCTCACGCCCGACGAGGTGCGGCGGCATGGGCGGGAGTTCGAGACGCGGCTCTCTCTCCCCTGCTGCGATCCGCTCCTCGACGGGGCGGGCCGCATCCTCGACGCCCTCGAGCCGCTCCGGTCCGCGGCGGCCCGCGGTCGATGAGCCGGATCGTCTCCGGCGAGGCGGCGCTCGTCACCTTCCGCCTGGTCGAGGGGTACCGCATCGCCGGGCGCAACTTCACGACCGCCGACAACGTCTTCCTGAAGCTCGTCGCCTCCGACGGCCGGACCGGCTACGGCTGCGGAGCGCCCATGGAGGAGGTGACCGGAGAAAGTCCCGGGGAGACGCTGCGCGTCCTGCGCGACATCTTCATCCCGCTCGCCCGGGAGGCGCCGGGATCGTGGGCGCTGATGAAGAAGGCGGCGGCCGCAGCACCGGGGGCCCCCGCCGCGCGCGCCGCGCTCGACATGGCGCTCCTCGATCTCGAAGGGAAGCGGGCCGGCGTGCCGCTCGTGCACCTGCTCGGCTCCGAGCGCACCTCGGTCGAGACCAGCATCACGCTCGGGATCGAAGACGACGTGGCGCGGGCGGTGGCGCACGGGCGGCGGCGCGCCGCCGAAGGGTTCCGCATCCTCAAGATCAAGGTGGGCGAGGACTGGGAGCACGATCTGCGCCTGGTGCGGGCGCTGCGCGAGACCCTCGGTCCGGCGATCGTCCTGCGCGCCGACGGCAACGAGGGGTACGACGAGCGGGCGGCCGAATCGTTCCTGCGCGGCGCCGTCGACCTCGACCTCGAGCTGCTCGAGCAGCCGGTCCGTGCGGAGGACCTCGGCGCCATGGCGCGTCTCCAGGCCGCGACGACCGTCCCGATCATGGCGGACGAGGCGCTCCTCACCGAAGACGACGCCGCGCGCCTGATCGCGCACAAGGCGGCGGGGCTGTTCAACATCAAGCTGATGAAGTCGGGGGGCGTGCGGCCGGGGCTGGCGATCGCCCGCAGGGCGGAGGCGGCCGGCCTCGGCGTCATGATCGGCTGCAACGACGAGTCGCGCGTTTCCATCGCCGCCGGGCTGCACCTGGCGCTCGCCGCGGCCGCGGGGACCCGCGCCGACCTCGACGGGCACCTCGATCTTCAGGACGACGTGGCGCGGGGCGGCGTGCGTCTCCTCGACGGCGCGCTCTCGATCACCGGCGCGCCCGGGCTCGGCGTCGACGTCGACTTCTGAGCCCGGCGCGGCCGGCCGCGCGTCCCGTCCGGCCCGAGTCCGAAGAGCCGGATCTTCCGCTGCAGCGTCCTGAGGCCGATGCCGAGCGCCCGCGCCGCCCGCGTGCGGTTGCCGTCGTGCCGCGCCAGCGCGCGGCGGATCGCCTCCCGCTCCATGCCGCTGAGGCTGATCTCCACGGGAATCTCCCCCTCGTCCTCGTCGGCGGGCACCACGCCGCGGAAGCCGTCCGGCAGATCCGCCGTCTCGATCACCTCGCCCTGGCGGGTGATGGCGGCGCTCTCCAGGACATTCTTGAGCTCGCGCACGTTCCCCGGCCACGCGTGCCGCTGGAGCGCCCGCACCGCGCCGTCCCCCAGACGTTTCGCCGGCAGCCCGTTGTCGCGGCAGATCTGCTCGAGCAGCGATCGGGCCAGCTCGGGGATGTCCTCGCGCCGGCCGCGGAGCGGCGGCACGCGGATGGTGATGACGTTGAGCCGGAAGTAGAGGTCGTCGCGGAAGCGCCGGCGGGCGATGAGATCGCGCAGGTCACGGTTGCTCGCCGCCAGCACGCGTACGTCGACGCGGACCGGGCGCGAGCCGCCCACCCGCATGAACTCGCGCTCCTCCAGGACGCGCAGGAGCTTCGCCTGGGTCCCGAGGCCCATCTCGCCGATCTCGTCGAGCAGCAGGGTCCCGCCGTGCGCCAGCTCGAACTTGCCGCGCTGCCGCTCGTGCGCCCCGGTGAAGGCCCCCTTCTCGTGGCCGAACAGCTCGCTCTCGATGAGGGTCTCGGGGATCGCCGAGCAGTTCAGCGCGATGAACGGGCCGACGCGGCGCGGCGAGTTGTAGTGGATCGCCTTCGCCACCAGCTCTTTCCCGACGCCGCTCTCGCCGAGGATGAGGACCGTGCTGCGCGCCGGCGCCACCTGGACGATCTGCTGCCGCACCCGCTGCATCCCGGCGGAGCGGCTGACGACCCGGCCGACGAGGTACCGCTGCGACATCTCGTCCTGCAGGTGGCGGGCGCGCAGGTCGTGCTCCTGCCAGCGCAGGAGTCGCCCGACGCGCGCCTCGACCTCGGCGGCGGCGACCGGCTTGAGCAGGTAGTCCGACGCCCCCTTCGGGAGGGCACGCAGCGCCGCCTCGACCTCGCCCGGCCGGGCCAGCATCAGGATCGACGGGATGCGCGCGCCATCGGACAGCCGCCGCAGCGCCTCGTCGCTTCCCTTCTCCCCCAGATCCAGCCCGATGAGGGCGAGGTCGAACTCCTCGCGACGGATCTCCCGCATCGCCTGATCGGCGCCGGCGACCGTCACCACGCGGGCCCCCAGGCTCCGCAGGACCTCCTGCGTGGCGGCCGTCTCACCGTCCCGATCCACCAGGAGGATGTGTTTCCCTTCGAGCGACATGGGGGCCTCTCCGCTCCGAACCGCGCCAATGGTGCCATATTGACGTATTAATTTCAACCGATTAATTGCGTCACTTTGGCCGATCGGGGCCGCGGGGCCGGGGGCGACGACGATCCTGCGACCCGCATCGTGGGACCGTGGTCTCAAATCCCGCAACTGACGCCCGGTTCCCGCCGTGCGGCCCCTCCGGCCGGTCGCCACGGAGGCTTGGCAGAAATGTTGCTTTAAAGCCATTTCAACCTGGGGAGGGTTGGTCAATGGCCAAAGCCACCAAGCGTGCCGCTCGGAAGCCCAAGAAGAACTCGTACGGCATGATCGACTTCAGCTTCGGGAACCTCCAGTACCAGATCGATATGAACCGCCGGAAGGTCTACCACCGGTTCATCGAGGTCGAGACCTCCAAGACCTCGCTCATCATGGGCGCCTACAGCACGGCGGTCGCCCAGGCGAAATAAGCAGCACGGGACGCGCCTTCACACCGCGTCCGGCCTGAGCGGGCCGGCGCGGAGTTCGCCGCAAAGCAGGAACCAGCCACACCGAGCCGCTTCGGTCTTCATGAAGCGGCTCTCCTTTTTTCGGGGGACGGCGCGTCCGGAACGACGCCGCGCCGCGGGGCCCGCTAGCCGAGGACGGTGAGGTCGGGCTGCGGAAGCGGTGGCCCGGGGCGCGCGAACAGGTATCCCTGGGCGAAACGGACGCCGATCCGCTGCAGGCAGCGCAGCTCCTCCACCGTCTCGACCCCCTCCGCGATCAGGGTGGTGCCGCTGCTCGAGGAGAAGCGGGCGATGGTGGACGTCAGGTCCTGCTTGATCGGGTGCAGGTGGATGTCGCGGATGAGCGCCATGTCGATCTTGATGAAGTTCGGGCGCAGCTCGGCGATCGACTTGAGACCGGAGTAGCCGGAGCCGACGTCGTCCACCGCCAGCCGGAAGCCGTGGAACTGGAAATAGTTGAGCATCTGGCGGAACGCCTCGTACTCCTGCACCGCGGAGTGCTCGGTGATCTCGAGGACGATCTGGCTCGGCTTGAGGTCGGCCTCCCCCAGAAGCGCGAAGATCTCTTCCGACCGCAGCGCCGGGTCGTAGATCGAGTCCGGCTCCATGTTGAGGAAGAGCAGGTAGTCCGGCCGGAAGTGCCGCAGGCCGCGGATCGCCCGCTCCCGGCACAGACGCTCCAGCTTCCAGACGGCGTCGTTCTCGTACGCCGCCTTGAAGAGCGCGTCGGGCCCGGCGAACGTCCCGGAGTCCAGGCGCGTCAGGGCCTCGAAGCCGATGGCGCGTCGCTCGACGATGTCCACGACCGGCTGGTAGACGGCGTGCACCGCGCCGGTGCGCAGCACCTCCTTGAACAGCATCGAGACCTTGCGCTGCTCCCGATTCCGTTCGCGGATCGAGTCGGCGAAGGCCTCCTCGAGGGCGGCGTAGACGCGGCGCTCGAAGCGCAGCGCCTGGTCGTTGCTCAGGACCGCGCAGCCGACGTAGACGCCGAAGCGCTCCTGCACGCTCGGGTTGAGCCGGTCGCGCACGAAACGCCCGAGGCTCTGGGCGACGCGGCGCCGGACCTTGTCGATGTCGGGGTAGGAGATCTGATCGCTGCCGCGCGGCGGCGCCAGCAGCACGACGAAGGCGTTGCCGCTGATCATCACCTCGGCCAGCTGATCCTCGCGCCGGAGCGTCTCCTGCTTCACCTGCACCAGGAAGGAGGCGATGTCGCGCACCAGCGACTCGTACCCCTGGCGACCAAGGGTCTGCTCCACCTTCTCGTTCTGCAGGACGCTGATCGACAGGAGCCCCAGCTCCTTCGACTCCTTCAGCATGTTGCGGATGCGGCCGAGCAGGAGCGGGACGGTGGGCAGGTCGGTGACGCGGTCGTAGAGCAGGTCGGTGAGGGTCCCGGCATCATGGGACTCCCCGCGTGCCCGGAGCTCCTCCAGGAACTTGCGCTTGCGTGACGTTCCGGCGGCGCCCATCAGCCCTCGGGTCTCCTAACCGCTCTGCGGGTGGTAGACGATGTCGTCGGACTCGTCCGAGAAGTACTTCGGCTCGCTCGGGAGCACCTTGTTGCGCCCGTCCTTCTTGGCCAGGTAGAGAGCCGCGTCGGCGGCGGCGATGAGATCGGCGCTCGTCAGCCCGTCGTCCGGGAAGGTGGCGACGCCGCCGCTGAGCGACACGACCTTGAGCGGCTGCGACTCGCGCGCGGCGAACGGATGCGCGGCGATGCGCTCACGGATCCGCTCCGCCGCCTGCATCGCCCCCTTCTTCGGGGCGTGGGCCAGGAGCACGATGAACTCCTCGCCGCCGAAGCGGCAGGCCAGGTCGTCGGGGCGCACCGTGTCGCGCAGGATCTCGCCGGTCGCCTTGAGCACCTCGTCCCCCGCCTGGTGCCCCTGCGTGTCGTTGTAGTGCTTGAAGTGATCGAGGTCGAAGATGAACAGGGAGAACGGGTGGTGCCCCTTGCTGGCGTCGAGCAGGACGTTCGACAGGCGCTCCATGAAGTAACGCTTGTTGAACAGCTTGGTCAGCCCGTCGCAGTTCGCCATCTCCTGCGTCTTGTTGAACAGGTCGTGGTTGTAGAGCGCGATGCTGCCGAGGTCGGCGATCAGGCTCAGGATCGACTTCTCGTGCTTGTAATGGCGCTTGATGCCGCCGGCGCTGATGACGCCGCGCACCTTCCCCTCGTGGATCATCGGGGCGCACAGCTCGACGCTGAACTGGAAGTGCGCCGGCACGTCGAAGTTCGCCCCGGTCAGGCGCTTCTCGCGAATGAAGTCGTCGAGATCCATGGCGACGCCGTTCTGCGCCACCCAGCCGAGCCGTCCCTCGCCGAAATCGAACTGCACCTGGCGCGCCGCGTCCCCCGGCAGCCCCACCTGCTTCACCAGCGCCATCTTGTTGATGCGCTCCTCGAGCAGGAAGATGAGGATCTGCGACGGGGCGAAGAGCTGCTCGACGATGCGCACCATCTGCATCGGGATCTCGCGCCGCTCGATGCGCGAGTTCATCCGGCGGGTGAACTCGGGGAGCAGCTGCTTGAAGTTCGCGAGGGCCGCGTTGTCGTTCTCGAGACGGGCGACCGTCTTCTGCAGCTCCCTCACGACCGACGCGGCCGGATCGCCGCGGTCGGTCCGCTCGGCGCGGCCGGACGGGACGGAGCGCGCCGCGGCCGAGGCGCGCCCGCGCCACAGCACGATGAGGAGCGTCCCCACGACGAGGCCGACGACGGCCCCGCCCCAAAGGGCGTTCCCCTGCAGAAAGACGATGGTCTCGTTCACACGTGTCCGGTCTTCGGCCCCGCGCCAATGTGTGGCCCGGCCCCCGGCAATTCAAGGCTCCGCAGGCCGATCCGGCCGGTGACATTTCTTGACGCGCGGCGCTTGCGGCGCCACACGGACGGCCCGTAGAGTCCTCCCGTATGCCCGCGCCAGATACTGCCAGAGCTCTCCCCCTCGCCCTCCTGCTCGCGATCACACTTTCGCTGCCGGCCGCCGCCTGCAGGCGGGATCACGGGGGGGCGGCCGCCTCTCCCGCCGCCCGCACCCCCGCCGCGCCCGGGCCCGCCCCGGCTGACGGTCAGGTGCGGGACGGGCTGGGGCGCGTCGTCGCGATTCCCGCGCCCCCGCGTCGCATCGTGACCCTCGCGCCGAACGCCACCGACACCATCGCGGCCCTCGGCCTGGGGGATCGGCTGGTGGGGGTGAGCGACTTCTGCGAGCCGCCGCCCGAGGCCGGGAACGTGCGCCGCGTCGGAGGCCTTCTGACGCCCGACCTCGAGGTGATCCGGGCGCTCCGGCCGGATCTGCTGGTCGGCTCGACCAGCGGCAACGACCCGGCGCTGGCGGGGCAGGCGGAGGCGCTCGGGCTGCCGCTCTACATTCTGAACGCGGCGACCGTGGACGAGGTGCTGGACGGGATCGCGGGGCTGAGCGCGGCGCTGGGCGAAGCGGCCAGGGGCAAGGCGCTCCTGGATGATCTGCGGGGCCGTCTCGACGCCGTGGGCCGCCGCGTCGCAGGCCGGCCGCGGCCGCGGGTCCTCTACATCGTCTGGGGAGAGCCGCTCGTCGTCCCCGGGTCGAAGGCGTTCCTGACCGATGCCATCCGCCGGGCCGGCGGGGACTCGGTGACCGACGACGCCCCGGCGGCCCACCCGACCTACAGCGTCGAGGCGGCGATCGCCCGGAAGCCGGAGATCATCCTGACGAGCGAGTACAACCGGGCCGACGCGGAAAAGCTCCGAAAGGATCCGGCCTGGCAGTCGGTCCCGGCGGTCGCCCGGGGGAAGGTCTACGTCGTGGGGGACGCGCTGGTCCGGCCGGGACCGGCGGTCGTGGCGGGGATCGAAGAGATGGCGCGCCGCATCCACCCGGACGACGCGCCCTGAAAAGCCCCCATAAAACGATCAAGCCGTGCGGGCACGATGCCCGCACGGCCGGGGGATCGAGGAGGGGGCACCCGTCTGCCCCTCCTCCGGAACAGCTTGAATTGTGCCATCAAGACTTTTTTGAACAAGCGCGCCGCAGAGGTCGTTGGTGCACGCGCACAGCAGCCGGATGGCCGAAAAAGGCCGGTCGTGCGGGTCAGCGCGGGACGGCCATCCTTACTTTAGTAGGCGCCGCCGAGGACGACGGTCAGGCCGACGGTGAACTCGAGGAAATTGACGTCGGTGCCGCCGTCGCTGAAGCTGACGCGGCGCAGGTCCCCGCGGAAGCCGGCACGCGGCCCGCCGAAGAGGCGGATCCCGCCGCCGATGTTGTGGGAGAAGTGCACCTCGTCGCCGACCGCCTCGGGGTCGGAGACGAAGCCGAAGCTGCTCGTGTTGAGGAGGCCGATGCCGCCGGCGGCGAAGAGCACCACCTTGTCGCGGCGGTGCACGAAGAAGTTGTAGAGGTAGTCCACCTGGCCGCCGAGGAGATCGACGGTGACGTCGATGTCGGGGCTGTCGGTCGAACCGCCGAAGAAGCCGAACTCGACCATCTGGTGCTTGGTCCAGTGATAGCCGAAGCGGAAACCGAGGTCCCAGGTGTCGTCGATGACGTTCTGGCCTTCCACCTCGCTGAACGACATGTGGCCGAAGTAGGGATTGATCTCCCAGGCCTTCTCGCGATTCTGGGCGAAGGCGGGCGAGGCGATCGCCCCCAGGAACAGGACGGCCACGAGCGGCAGCACTCTCTTGCTGATGAAACCGGTCATGGTCCCGGACCCCCGCGCAAATCGGCGCATACCTTTGCAGAAGGCCCCTGCCCTGTCAAGCCCGGAACGCGCGCCCGGCGGGCCGGATTGCGGGGCGGGCGCCGCGTCCCGCCAGTCGTTGACTACAATAGGCGCATGTCCGCGTCCGCCGTAGAGACCCGCACCCTCCTCAAGCTGCGCGAGGGGCAGCGCGACGCCTCGATCGACGACTGGGTCGTGGTCGAGGAGCCGCTCGAGATCCGCGTCGGCGGCGAGACCCTCGCGGTGGTGATGCGCACCCCCGGCGACGACCTCGAGCTCGGAGCCGGCTTCGTCCTGACCGAAGGGATCGTCGAGGCCCCGGAGGGGATCGGCACCATCCGCCGCTGCCCCGAGGCGAAGGACGGCGGCGAGAACGCCCTCGACATCACGCTCGCGCCCGGGTTCTCGTTCGACCCGGAGCGCCATCGCCGCGCCCTCGTCGCCAACGCCGCCTGCGGGCTGTGCGGGCGGGCGTCGCTCGAGGCGCTCGCCTCCCGGGCGCGCCCCAGCGACTCGACGCTGCGCGTGCCACGGTCGGTCCTCCTCGACCTGCCGCGCCGCCTCTCCGAGGCGCAGGGGGCGTTCCGTCGCACCGGCGCGCTGCACGCCGCCGCTCTCTTCGACGCCGCGGGGACCCTGCACGTGGCGCGCGAGGACGTCGGCCGTCACAACGCCGTGGACAAGGTCATCGGCCGCGCCCTCTTCGACCAGCTGCCGCTCTCGGACCTCATCCTGCTCGTCTCCGGCCGGACGTCCTTCGAGATCCTCCAGAAGGCCGCGGTCGCCGGGATCCCGATGGTGGCCGCGGTCTCCGGCCCCACGACGCTGGCGATCGAGACGGCGCGCACCTTCAACATCACCCTCGTCAACTTCCTGCGCCCCGGCGGCATGAATGTCGCCTCCGCGCCGGAGCGCATCACCGGCGGCGCATGACCGATCCGGGCGGAGCGCGCGACGGCGTGGCCAAGCCGGGCGACTACTACCAGCGGGGCTTCGGACTGAAGGAGGAGGTCTCCCCCCACCTGCACGCCGACTATCACAGCGGACTCGTGGAGCGGCTCAAGGCCTCGGGGCACCGGCTGCAGGCGGGGGACCTGACGTTCCTCCTGGCGCGGGAGTTCGGCTTCTGCTACGGCGTCGAGCGGGCGGTGGAGTACGCCTACGAGGCCCGCCGGCGCTTCCCGGACCGGACCATCTGGCTGACCGGGGAGATCATCCACAATCCGCACGTCAACCGGCGCCTCAGCGACATGGGGATCGGCTTCCTGCGGCACGCCGACGGCACCGGGCCGGGGCTCGAGGCGGTGCAGAAGGAGGACGTCGTCATCCTGCCGGCCTTCGGCGTGACGGTGCAGGAGATGCAGGCGCTCCGCGAGCGCGGCTGCACGCTGGTGGACACTACGTGTGGTTCGGTGCTCAACGTCTGGAAGAACGTCGATCGCTTCTCGGCCTCCGGTTTCACCGCCATCATCCACGGCAAGTACGCGCACGAGGAGACCCGCGCCACCGCCTCGCGCACCACCCGCCAGCCGGGTGGGCGCTACCTCATCGTCCGCGACCTCCCGGAGTCGGCCCGCGTCTGCGACTACATCCGCCACGGCGGCGACCGCGCGGCGTTCCTCGCGCAGTTCGCCCCCGCCTGCTCCCCCGGCTTCGACCCGGACCGCGATCTCGAGAGGGTCGGGCTCGCCAACCAGACGACGATGCTGTCGTCCGAGTCGCTGCAGATCCAGGAGGAGATCCGGCGGGCCCTCGCCGATCGCTTCGGTGCGGCGGTGATCGAGGAGCATTTCCGCGCCTTCGACACGATCTGCAGCGCCACGCAGGACCGGCAGGACGCCGTGACCGGGCTCCTGGAGCAGAAACCGGACCTGATGGTGGTCATCGGCGGCTACAACAGCAGCAACACGAATCACCTGACGGCGCTCGCCGGCCGGAGCGTGCCGACCTACCACATCGAGGACGCCTCCTGTATCGAGAAGGGGGGGGCGATCCGGCACAAGCCGTTCGGCCATGCGGCCGAGCAGCGTACCGAGGGGTGGCTGCCGGCCGGGACGGCGGTCATCGGCCTGACGGCGGGGGCCTCCACCCCGAACAATAAGATCGGCGAGGTCGTCGCCGCCATCGCCGACCTGCGGGGCGTCTCCGTGGACGGGCCGGCGCTCCCGTAACCACACGGTTTTGAGGCGGCCCCCCGCCTGTGATAGTTTTTGCGTTCCTGGCGCGCGAGAGCGCACCGACACCATGGGTCAATTCGAGAAGCACGTCTTCGTGTGCACCGGCGGCGACTACTGCCCCTTCGACGGGTCGGTCGAGGTGCACGCCTTCCTGAAGGACGGGGTCAAGGCCCGCGGCCTGAAGAAGACGGTGCGCGTCAACAAGTCCGGATGCCTCGACCAGTGCGGCAACGGGCCGATGGTGGTCGTTTACCCCGAGAACGTCTGGTACTCGCACGTGACCCTGGAGAAGGCGACCCGCATCCTCGAGGAGCACCTCGTCGGCGGGCGGCCGGTCGCGGAGTACTTCTACGTGGCGCCGCCGGGCGTGAACAAGAACCCGATTCGCATCATGGAGATCGAGAAGGCCCGGGCCGCGCCGGCCGCTGCCGGCGCCACCGCGGGCGGAAAGGGGGCTCCGTCATGATCCGTTCTTCCCTCCCCTGGATGGCGCGCGCCTCGTGGAGCGGCGGCGCGTTCGGCGTCGCCTCGGCCATGGTGCTCATCGCGCTTCTGGGCCTGAAGGCCCTGCCGGCGCTCATCGCCGCCGTGGCGATCATCGCCATCGGCTACCTGGGCGGCGTCCTGGTGGCGGCGCGCACGCGGCTGCGTGACTCGGTCCGCTACGTGCTGCGGCTGCGCACCGAGCTGCGCCTCACCCAGGACTACCTGATGGAGCAGGGCTCGTCGCGCTCGCTGGGCGTCTGGCTCGAGGCGGCGGGCGCAACCTTCAAAGGGCCGCTCGCGACCCTGCAGTCGGATGCGCGCAGCCTCGCCGCCGACGCGTCGCTCCCCGAGAGCACGCGCGCCGCGGCGAAATCGCTCGTCGACCGGGCCAACGCCTTCGCCGAGGCGCTCAAGCCGATCCTGACCTACAACCTCGCGACGCCGTCGCGCGCCCCGTTCAACCTGAACATCGTGATGCGCGAGGCGATCGACCTCTGCCGCCACCGGGCGGAGGAAAAGAGAATCCGCTTCAAGGAGCACTACGGCGACCTGCCGCCGGTCTTCGGCCCGGGCACCCGGACCGAGACCGCGCTCCTGAACCTCATCGTCAACGCCGTCGAGTCGATGCCGTTCGAGGGGGGCACGATCGAGGTGAAGACCTGGCACGAGGGCAGCGAGGTGGTCGCGAGCATCCGCGACGTCGGCATCGGCATCCGCCCGGAGCACCTCGCCAAGGTCTGCGACCCGTTCTTCACCACCAAGCCGGACAAGGGGGGTGCGGGGCTCGGACTGTGGGAGACGCGCGATACCCTCGACCGGCTCGGGGCGACGATCGACATCACCAGCGCGCCGCACAAGGGGACCGAGGTCCTCCTGCGCTTCCCGCAGGCGGCGCCGCTCTCGACCGGCCGCGAGGGGACGATCCACCCCCAGGAGATCCCCCGCAACACCGCCGACGAGCGCCGCCAGATCGCCTGACGGCGGCGGGACCGGCTAGCCTTTGCTTCCCGGCAGCATCGCCGCGAGGATGTAGCCGGCCATCTGAGGATTCTCCTTGAGGCGCCGCAGCGAGTAGGCGTACCACTGCGGGCCGTACGGCACGTACACGCGCAGGCGGTGCCCGTCGCGGCG
>Ga0111538_10009430_pt1 | contig 13031 bp, 6 predicted proteins | sample SoiMethybrSBSTD1_FD_79669 | JGI IMG/M metagenome (GOLD analysis project Ga0111538, IMG submission 79669) | Bulk soil microbial communities from a Populus tree surrounding site in Tennessee, USA - Soil MetaG P. TD hybrid SBSTD1 (version 2)... | ecosystem: Environmental > Terrestrial > Soil > Tree...
AAATGCTGAGGTTAGCGCTGTGAGAAGGGCCATTGGTACTAGGTAAATTACCGATGCATTGATGCATGCGAATGCTCCATCTTCCCAACCCTGCCCTTCAGACCGGACATTTCATTTGCTACCGCCACTGTCCACAATGTTCCTGTCGGCGATGTTCCTGTCGGCGATGTTCCTTGACATCGAACTGCTCGCGGGTATATCCACGGCCAGAATCAATCTACATCTGCCGGAAAAAAACAGGACCTGAAATGGTTGCACTCTGTCGGGGGAGGGTATTCCAATGAAAAGGGCTGCCGCGCTTATCGCTTCGTTTTGTCTTCTGTTCACTGAAAATGTCATCGCACAAACCAGTAATGGCCAGGTTGGCGGCGTTGTTCAGGATTCAAGCCAGGCGTTGATTCCCGGCGTATCCGTGACGCTAAGAAACGTCGATACCGGTATCACGACGGTTCAGATCACAAATGAAAGCGGCGCGTACAGCTTCGCGAGCGTCCCGCCAGGAACATATCAGGTCACCGGCGCATTGCCGGGCTTCAAAACGTCGATCACGAATGGAGTCCTCGTCGGGACTGCCGCGCAGGTCCGGTTGAACCTGACGCTCGAAGTCGGGCAAATCGATTCCAGGGTAGAAGTAACCGTGAGCTCCGCGCAGATCATGACGGAATCGTCGGCCTCCGTTGGAGACGTCCTTCCAGCGCAACGAGCATTGAACCTGCCCCTTGTGGGCAACGACGTTCTTGACCTGGTGAAGATCATGCCGGGCTATCGTTCATTTCCTCAGTTCAATGCCGCAGGAGTTGCGGTTTACGACGTCTTCGCAGGCCAGACTTCCGACACGGTGAATATTACCCGTGATGGTCTAACCGTCAACGACGGTCGCAACAACGCTGCCGTCTTTGGCCTCACGACAACGACGAATATCAACCCCGAGCTGGTTGGCGAGATTCGACTGATCCTCGCTCCCGTGGACGCGGAGCTCGGACGCGGCAACACGCAGATCCAGGTGCAGACGAAAGGTGGAACTAATCGGTACACGGGGACCGCCGTGTGGAATGTTCAGAATTCGGCGTTCAATGCGAATACCTGGGACAACAACAACGATATCGTCAACGGCGTCTGGACTCCCACACGGTCGGATTGGCGAAACACCCATGACGTGACGGTGACCTATGGCGGCCCAATCGTGAGGAACAAGACGTTCTTCTTCGCGTCCGTCGAAAAGCAGGCGAGCAGAACAAGGTCGTTGCAAACCCCCGTCGTCTACACAGATTCCGCCAGGCAGGGCATTTTCCGTTATTGGGAAAACTGGAACCCCAGCAACGCTGCCGCTCCGGTACCGGTCCTTCCTCTCACTGGAAATAGCGCCACTCAGGGTGTCCTTGCCTCTGTGGACTACTCCGGCAATCCCTTGGCGCCGAACTCCAACCCCAACGGCACGCCCTACAACGGAGTCCTGCGATGTTTCAGCGTCTTCGGTACAGTGAAAGCGGATGGCAGTCCCTTCAGCCAAAATGATTGCGCAGGCGGTACGGCAGTATTGCCCTCGGGTGGAACACCGTGGGATTCGTTCCGCACGACGATGGATACAACGGGCCACATCGCGAAAATTCTCGACAAGATGCCGCGCGCAAACTGGTTTGGATCCGGCGACGGCTTGAACACCGCGGGATTTCGGTGGGTCCGCCCTGCACGCGGCCAGGGTGGAGGCAACGCTGTTGCCGGCGTCAGCGATTTCGTCGAGCGAACGCAGCTCAACCTGAAGATCGATCAAAACTTCACCTCGAAGCACCGCCTCAGCGGGAATTGGACGTACGAACGAGATTACAGCGAGGACTTCTTAGCCAGCTGGCCGGACGGTTTGAACGGCGAAACTCGCCGGCGCCCCCAGGTGCTGAACATCACGGGGACATCCACGTTGTCCTCGTCGATGCTCAATGAAGCGCGTTTTGGCTTGCGCCGTGCAGTGACGGGTCGATTTATCCCTCTGGAAAGCAGCATTGGTTCCATTCAAGACGAGGCAAATCAGTGGTATCTCAGCGGCGGTGCGGCAGCCAACGGAACACCGTACTCCGTGGCATTCAATCCAGCGGGCGTCGGCAACGGAGTCCTGAGCATCACAAGCCAGAACACCGGCGACACAACGACACTCTATAACTTTGCCGACACGTTCAGTTGGACCAGGTCCAGACACGCTTTCAAATTCGGCGTCGACATCCGGCTCAACCGATCCAATGGGTTTAACAGCACCGGTGGAAGCGTGATTCCGACTGTTACGGGCGGTGCGTCAACAGGCCTGACCAGTGCCCTGAATAGTACGGGGAGTTCCGGGATCTTTGGTCCCACACAGCTGAATGGTTTCCTGTCCTCCGCTTCAACAGGGACAGCGGCCCGCGCGGCTGCAGCGAATCTTCTGTATTTCATGAATGCGTCGATCGCAAATGCATCCCAGCTATACTGGATCGACGACGTCACCGACGTCACCAGCGGAGTGTGGGAAGACCTGTCGACACGCCAGCGAAAATATCGAAATCAAATTGAAAACGAGTGGTCTGTCTTCTGGAAAGATGATTGGAAGTTCACCAAGAGTCTGACCCTCAATCTGGGTCTCCGTTACGACTACTATTCGTCTCCCTACATCGATTCCGGATTTACGTCAGCGCCCGTTGGCCTTGGCGCGGGTCTGTTTGGGAGCAGCCGCTCCACCACTGCGGGTTTGTTTGATCGGTGGTTGACGCCGGGCGGAACATTCCTGACGGGATACGGCTCAAACGTATCCGCCGCGAACGCGTTGCAATGCATTCCAGGAGCGACTCAGTCGCCCCTTCTTCCAGTGTCGACGTGCGATCCGAATCTCCTCACCCAGATCGAGTTCGTGGGGCCCAATACACCGAATCCCAGGAAAGTCGTCATTCCTCAAGACCGAAACAATTTTGGTCCCGCTGTTGGATTTGCGTGGCAGCTGCCGTGGTTTGGAGAAGGCCAGACAACGATCCGCGGTGGCTATCAGATCACATACAGCGCTCCACGCACTGCCGGCAGTCTTGACGCAATCCTGGGTTCAGCGCCGGGCAATACCCTTGCGCCCACGACACAGGTCACCGACCCCGAGTTTGCGGCGATTCTCGCAGGCCGTGCGCTGAACCTGACCGATGTGCCGAAGCTTGTCCCGGTCAGGCCCACGAGCGCGCCCGGGGCGACCGTGCCGATTTACGGACGCAGTATCACCTCGTTCGAAGCGTACGATCCGAAGTACAGAACGCCCTACATTCAGAACATCACGCTGCAGGTGACACGGAGCTTGCCCAAAAACATGACCCTGGATGTTCGCTATGTCGGAACATTTGGTCGAAAACTTGACGGCACGGCAAATCTCAATCTCGTCACTGTGTTCGACAATAAGGAACTGTTCGACGCGCTGGAACTCACCAGGGCCGGTGGAGAGTCGCCGTTGTTTGATCAGATGTTTGCCGGTCTGGACATTCATGGAACTGCCGGAACCGGATATGCGGCAGTTGGGACCTGCGGGACAGTCGCCGGGGCTCCCGGCGGCGAAGGTTGTCCGGCCGGTCAGGTGCGACAGCACGGTTCGGCCCATTTGCGACGGAACGCGACCTTCACCACAAATCTCGCCAATGGCAATTACGTCGGTGTGATCAATTCCCTGGCGAGTTTGAGCACCGTTCAAAGCGGCCTTGTCGCGCTACCCGCAGGATTGACCGGGGTCAGTTCCAGAGTTCTGCGCAACGGTTGCGACCGGCTTGCAAACGGCCTCTACAACCCCACAAATCCAGAATCGTCGACGAATATTCCGACGCGGTGTTTCCCGGAGGATTACTTCTACACCAATCCACAATTTCAAACGGCCACGTATCGGGGCAATTTGGCTCACAACAACTATCATTCGCTCCAGATCCAACACACCATTCGTCCTAACGCCCTCGGGATCAGCCTGCAGACGACGTACACCTGGTCCAAGCTGCTCACCGACAAGTACAACACATTCGTTGATCCACGCCGCCGCCAGGCCGATTACTCGCTCGATTACGCCGGCGTGCCTCAGGAAATCCGAATGAACGGCACCTTCGAGTTGCCGATCGGCCCCAACAAGCTGCTGTTCCCCAACAGCTCGGGGTGGGTTGCGAGGTTGCTCGAGAGATGGCAGACCAGCATCGTTTATAACTGGGGATCAGGGCAGCCCAGGGATACGTTTACCGGGCAAAAACTCTATGCGGGCGGTGGTGGCAATCAGCCACAGGCGCGTCCGGACATTGTCGGGCCGTGGGTCAATCCGAAAACAGCCTTCCAACAGAACGGCCCTAACAACGATACGGGAACCATCTATGGATCCCCCAGTCCGTATGCCACGTTCGATGATCCGCAGTGTTTCAACAGAGTCGGCGGGACGGACGCGATGGGTTTCAACTTACAGGACCAGTGCACGCTCAATGCGCTGGCTCTCATCGCGCCCGCCAATACGCCCGGCGCGATCTCACTCGCACCCGCGACAGATGGCACTCCCCGGTGGGGCGTTCCCGTACTGCAGAATTCACTTCCCGGAACCCAGGGAACACAGGGAGCACGAATGCTGCGCCTGCCGGGAAGATGGTTCTTCGATGCGAATATCTCGAAGTCCTTCCGCTTGACGGAATCCAAAACTCTTCAGCTTCGCATCGACGCAAACAATATCCTGAATCACCCGAACCCAGGCGAGCCCAACTTCAATGTCCAAAGCGATGACTTCGGTCGAGTCACGGCCGACAAGGTCAGCAATGCGGCATCGCCACGCACGTTTCAGGCGCAGCTACGCCTGGCCTTCTGATTTAAACAGGGACAGACCCCAATCTTCCTGAATTGGGGTCTGTCCCTGGTTCAGTTGACCGCTGCGAGTTCAGCTGAGCGAGCCATCAACCCATCAAGGTCTCTTCTGGTCAGGAACTTTCCACGCAACACCACCCCGCGAATGCGTTGAGTGTTTCGTATGTCTTCGAGCGGGTTGCCGTCGAGCAGCAGGAGGTCAGCACGCTTGTCTGGTGCGATCTGCCCGACTCCCAGTGCTGGAAAGAGTTGGCCGGGGTTCGAAGTCGCGGCTCGGAGAGCGTCGGTGGGACAGACTCGCATTGTCGAAGCTCGACGTCGCGATGTCGAGCTTTCCATTTTCGTTGACGTCCCCCGCAGTCGCGCACGATCACGGCGAAGGCTGACTTTCCTGCCTCCAGGGGAAACGTCATCGGCTCACAAACCTTGCACCCGACTCTCCCAACGACGCTCAACAACTCATTAGTGCGCCAGTTTGAGCACTTTCGGATCTCCTTACCTACTAATACGCGAGGGGCGGGATGAAAACTGATATGGCTCGCCAACATTTTTCCGAAATTCCCGCATTCCAGTTTGAGACAGGTCGGCTGGTGTGGCCGAAAGGAGGAAAAATGACAAGTTTGATCGCTCAATCGCGACCCGACACTCACCGGAACCGGTGCAGCTTGACCACTATGACGTCCAGCGCTGCCGGAGGAGAAAATAACTGGCGACTCGACGGCGCTCTTGTAACGCAGTTCCTGTACGGGGACACGCTCGCATTTGGGCGAATCCTGGAGAAGCATCACGCTGGCATTCAGAAATATTGCTATCGAGTTTTGGGGTCGATAGAGAAGGCGGAGGAAGTAACGCAGGAGGTATTTGCCCGCGCGCTGGAAAAGCTACATACGCTAAGGCGTGCTGAACTGTTGGGAGCATGGCTCAAGTCGATCGCCCTGAATCTTTGTTTGAACATCATGGGACTGGAAAAAGCCTATGCAGGTGAAATCGACATCGCCAAAAACATCTGTTCCCGGGAGGCGAACCCCGAGCAACGTCTGCTGGCTTCCGAGCGACAATCGTTCATTGAAGAATTGATTTCCCAGCTGCCGCTGGAGCAACGCATTGTGTTCCGGATGATGTACGTGGACGGCTATACCTACAAAGAAATCGAAGCGGCAACAGGGCTTTCAAACCGCCAGGTCAAATCCTGTCTGCAAAACGCGAGACGGACGATGAAACAAGCGGTGAAAAGAACGGCGCTTCGACGACACCGAGCGACTACACCGGAAAACCTGCAGCGGTAACCGACACCATTCCTGATTCTGAATTCGCTCTATCCAATTTCTTGCGTCCAAACCGACGTTTCACTAGGCCACGGAGATTTTTTGTGGAATCTGCCGCCGTTTTCGGTCTTAGGGAGAGAGCACAGAGAGTTGCTCGTTGGAGTTCGGCAGGAAGCGTCAACCCGAAATTTCGTTCATTGGAGGAGGCAGTTTTGAAAGGAAAACTTCACCCGCGTAATGATGTCACCATCAATCCTTCAGACAACGAGTCGATTCGCAGCGTCCTGGAACGCACCGACAAAAGTCGACGACGCTTCATCCAGAGCGGTCTCGGTATATCTCTGCTCGCTTCAATCGGTGGAATCTCAATTGGAGGTTTGCTGAAATCCGTTTCGGCAGCGCCGGTCCCGCCGGGGCCTGGCTTTGCCGGCATCGGCTTCGAAAGCATCGCTCCGAATCTGAGCGTTATTGATACTGTGACGGGTCAAATTCTATCGCCATTAGCCGACGCAGTTACCGTACCTGACGGCTACCTCGTGGACATTTTGGCCGCTTGGGGCGATCCAATTTCGAGTGGTGCTCCAGGGTGGGCACCGAATGCTTCCCAGGGCGCGGAAGCACAGGAGCGGCAGTTCGGCATGCATAACGACGGCATGCATTTCTTCCCGTTTCTCGAAAACGGTCAACCGTCCAGCAATCGCGGCATTATCTGTGTGAATCACGAATACACGCACGAGTCTGTCCTGCACGCCGATGGTTTGGATGAAGTCTCGGGCGGGCTGCCGGGCTCACTGGCAACGATCGATAAGATTCGAAAATCACAAGCGGCACACGGCATTTCCGTGCTCGAAATTCGCCGCATCGGAAATGGTTCCTGGCACATCGTCAAGGACTCGCGGTATGCGCGACGAATCACCGCAAACACACCAATGAGACTGTCGGGTCCAGCCGCGGGCTATAGCCTTTTGCGGACGAAGGTATACGAGATTCAGCCATTCGCCTCTATTCCTCTCGGTCTTCTCACGGATGGAACTGCCGGAAGGGGTACACTCAACAACTGTGCGCATGGCGTGACTCCGTGGGGCACATATCTCACCTGTGAAGAAAACTGGAATGGGTATTTCGGCTGGAAAAATCCTGCCCATGCACAGACCAAGCTCGAGAAACGTTATGGGATCACGCGGGACGGCACGACCATCACAGTTCCACCGAATCCGGCAACCAGCACCTACAAATGGCACATTGTTGACGATCGCTTCGACGTGGACATCACGCCGAACGAGCCGAACACTTTTGGGTGGCGCGTCGAGATTGACCCGAAAGATCCTTCGAGCACGCCTGTCAAGCGAACTGCCATGGGCCGGTTCAAAGCGGAAAGCGCGACGCTCGCCACTGACCCTGATCGCCGTTTCGGGTTCTACATGGGCGACGACGAGCGGAATGAATATATTTACAAATTTGTCTGCGCGCGGCCCTGGGATCCCACGAACAGCGCCGCGAACAAAGATCTGCTGGATGATGGCGTTCTGTACGTAGCGCGCTTCACATCAGTACCCGGCGCGACCCCTGGAACATTCCGGGGATCTTGGATTTCTCTCGTGCCGGACACCGACACAGTTTTCACGGACTCGGAAGGCAACAGACTTAAGCTTCGGCAGCTCACCGACTTCAGCGGCGCTACCGATGCTGAAGTTCTGGCGAACATTCTCGTGAAGACGCGCATGGCGGCTGATGCCGTAGGAGCAACAATGATGGATCGTCCGGAATGGACCGCAGTCCGGCCGAGGGTGGCGGGATTCACTAGACTGGAAGTTTACTGCACGCTGACGAACAACAACCGGCGCGGTAACTTGCCGGCGTCCGTCAACAATCCCGATGGTTCTACGAGCGCCGGATCGGCGCGTCCTCCGGTAGATATCGTGAATCCGCGACCGGACAATGACTACGGCCACATCATCCGATGGCGCGAGGATGGGAATACGGTCACGGCTCTGGCCTTCGAATGGGATGTTTTCGTTTTTTGCGGAGACACGCGCGCCGCGTCCCACGTCCCGTCTCCGAAAACGTTGGCCACCGGTTCCTACAGCGCAACCGGACACGATGGTTACATCGGTGACGTCCGTGATATTCCCGACGGCAGCTCAGACTTCGGTGCACCTGATGGCCTCTGGTTCGATTACTTTGGCCGATTGTGGATCCAGACCGACCAAATGGGCGATGGGTCCGGGGATTGGCAAAAGATCGGTTCCAACATGATGCTCTGCGCGGATCCGAACACAAAGGAGACCCGTCGATTTCTGACCAGCCCTCCACGATCCGAAGTGACTGGCGTCATCACAACACCCGACGGCAAATCCATGTTTGTGGGCATTCAGCATCCAGGTGAGGAAGCCAGGACAGCGAACCCCACGGAGTTCAGCGATTGGCCCAAGGCGCAGTTCGGGGGACCGGGAGGCCGTCCGCGTTCCGCTGTGCTTTCGATTACGCGAATCGATGGGGGAATTATTGGAGCCTGACCTCCAGGTCATCGCTGAAGACTGAAGTTTTACGTTGATCGTGGTGATGACCCGCGCCGGTTTCCCTTGCACCGGTGCCCGGTGCGAAAGTTCCAGGAGGACGCTGGCCGTCTCGCGCTGCTCGATGAAGGGATGAAGCCATGTGGCAAGCATCCACAGAGATAGCTCCGCACGAGGCGCTCGTATCCCTCCTTTTCTGTCGCATCGCTCGGCTCAAGCCATGTTTCCGCGAGTCCATACAAGTCGGCCCGTCTGCGTTCCCAGGTTCCGGAGGGCGGGATGCGAACCAAATCGAGCCAATCGGTGCTGCCTTGCACACGCTTCATCAGCTCGCGCGCCGGCAAAGGACCTTTCATGAGCGCCGTGCGGATTCGCGCCGCTTGCCGCGCCATTTCTTTTCCCGATATGGCGCCATTCCGCAGGCGCAGAATCCACTCCAGCCGAACTCGCCGCACTCCCAGGGCGTAGCGTACGAATCGACTCCACGCGTGCCATTGCCGGCGCTCCGACGACGAATAGTTGCACGGCTTCGTTTCGATTGCGCTTCCGCCTCACGAGGGCCGAGGTGTATAACACCGAAACCAATTCGTCGAGTTCTGGAAAAGTCAAAACGTTCCGCGGCCACAGGGAGAACCCCATGAAGCGTTTCGTTTGTTTTCTGACGTTCCTGGTTCTTGCACGTGCTTCTCATACGGAAGCGCAAACCCCCTCAACAGGTGCACAACTGAGCGGCACGATCGTCGATCCGAGCGGTGCGCTTGTCCGGGGTGCAATGGTAACTCTTCGTTCCGAAGCCACTGCTCTCGAACAGTCGACATCGAGCGATGAAAACGGTCACTACAGATTTCTTCTCATACCGGCGGGTCGCTATGGCCTGACGGTCGAGGCGCCCGGCTTTGGAAGACTCTCGAGTGGGGGCATCGTGCTGACCGTAGGGCAGTCCGCCAATTTGCCGGTGACGTTGCAGGTCGCGGCGACCGCCACGGGAGTTACCGTGACGACGGATCCCGCGCTGGTGGAAACAGAGAGAACGTCAGTGGCAACCACCGTGGAGCAGTTGAGAATCGACAATCTGCCGATCAATGGCCGCAACTACATCAACTTCTCCCTCACGAATTCTCAGGTGGCACGCGATACGGCGCCCTCTATCGGCGCAGCGCCTACGTCGGGTCTGAATTTCGGCGGACAGCGCGCCCGCTCGAATCTTGTGAATGTCGATGGAGCCGATGCGATAGACAGTTCCGTAAACGGGGTGCGATCGACGGTGTCTCAGGAAGCCGTTCAGGAATTCCAGATCATGACCAACGGATTCGCTGCAGAGTATGGCCGGGCGTCGGGCGGAGTGGTGAACATCGTCACTCGATCCGGGACAAACTCTCATCATGGAACCGCATTTGGTTATCTACGTAACCGCAGGATTCAGGCAGTAAACCCCTTTTCAACAGTGGAAGACCCGGCATACACGCGCGTCCAAAGCGGGTTCACCCTCGGCGGCCCGTTGAAACGAGACAGGACGTTCTACTTCTTCTCATTCGAAAACACCAGCCGGCACGAAACAGGGTTTTCCAGTATCGGCGCGAACAACTTCGGCCTCGTACCTATCAACGTTCCCGTCCTTGGTTCGTTTCAGGTGACGCCGGCACAGGCGCAATTCATTGGAGCAAATGCCGCCGCGCTGGCTTTACCTGCCAACGATCCACGGTATCAGTTCATGTCTTCGTATCTCTTCCTTACTGTAGGATCATCGGCTGTAGCGACAACAGGCGTTCAACCGGCATTTTTCGGGGGCCGTGCGGGGTTCGCCAGCAGTTGCACTCCCACGGCACCCACATGCGCTCCGATTCCTGCGTCCTTTGTTCCGCTGAACTCCACTCGCGGGAATTTCCCCGTCTTTGAAGGCACCAGCATTTATTCTCTGCGTCTCGATCATCAGCTCTCGAACAACAACCAACTCATGCTGCGCGGCAGCGCAAGCCCGAGCACCGTGACGGGCATCCAGGTCAATGCCCAGGGCCCGACACAAAACTTCGGTCAAAACGCGTTCTCGCGAACGTCACAGCAGACGTTCAGGGATGCGAGTGGCTCAGCGCAGGAAATATGGACGATCGGCCCGAGCATGGTCAACGAAGCGCGCGTTCAATTCTCGCGGCGAGGCCTTCTCTACAATTTCTCACCTGACGCGAAGGGCGAGGATGTGGCCGTCAACATTCCTGGATTTGCGTTCTTCGGAAGAGAGCCGTTCAGTTATGTGCGGCGAACCGAGAAGCGATGGCAGTTCATGGATAACCTGTCGTCGCAGCGTGGCCGTCACAATCTTAAGTTCGGTACGGACGTGAACCACATTCATCTCGATGCGAATTTCACGGCGAATTTCGGCGGAGTGTACAACTTCGGAGAACTGCAGCCCGGATCCCTGGGACTACCGCCTACATTCACCATGGAGGGTACAGCACCCATCCAGGCGGTACCGGGGTTCAGTCCCGTGCAGGCCTACGGTCTCGGTGTGCCACAGGTTTTCATTCAAGGCATCGGAAATCCTCATGACGCTTTCTCGAACACGGCTCTCGGCCTCTTTTTTCAGGATTCGTGGCGCATGCGGCCAAATCTCACGCTGAATTATGGACTTCGCTACGACGTCGAGTTCACGCCGACATTCGCCGCGATCAACGAGATTTCAAGCAAAGCCGAAGAGGCGCTGGGTATCACTCAGGGCATTCCGCGTGACAAAAACAATTTTGCGCCGCGCATCGCAATCGCATGGGCGCCTGGAGACAGCGCCAGGACCGTGGTGCGGGCGAGTTACGGTCTGTTCTACGACCATCCTCTGCTTGCCCTGGCGTTCGACTCGGACGTGGCCGATGGCAGTGCTGCACCGCAGTTTGCATGGACAGGCGGTGCTCCTGCTGCCTGCACCAGCCCGACGGCCGGTATCGCCAATTTGAACGCCACGAACATCTTTCAGGGATTACTGGGTTGTCTTCCGCCCAGCTTTGGTTATCTGCCCGCAGAACAGCGCTTCGATGCGCTCCTGTCCAATTCGGTGTTCGTGAATCAGAACTACCTCACCGCCGGCGTGCCGCTCGCCATCCTTCCCTTTGGTTTTCCAACCGGAAGAGATTTTGAGTACGCGTATTCCAATCAGGCGAGCCTTCAAATCGAGCGCGAGCTGGCCCGGGACTTCTCGCTTAACGTGACCTACACCTTCAACAGTGGACATCATTTGAATCGACCAATTGACGTGAACCCCCCGGTCTACAGCCCACTGATCGCCAACTGGCAGGCGGCCATGTCGGACCCGGCGCTCAGCGCCGCTCAAAAGGCCGCGTTCGCCACGAATCCGCTCCTCGTGAATCAGTTCGGCGTCAGTCCAACGCTGGGACCGTATGTCGCTGCTGCAACGACGAACTTTTTTCGACGCTCGGGCGCGAATCCGACCTATTGCGGTGCGGACACCAATGGCGTTTCCTGCACGGGATCGATTTTGCCTCCCTCGGCGCAAGCCCTGGTCTCAGCAGTGGAAACGCGGTATGGGCTCGGTCTTGGCGTTCCGGTTCCGTTCAGTGGCATGACACCGAATGTTTCTGAAGGCAACTCTGTCTACCATGGCCTGACCACCAATCTGCGGAAACGCTTCAGTGGAACGTGGGACCTGCTCGCGTCCTATACGTGGTCGCATGCGATTGACGATTCCACCGATCTTCAATCGCCTCTTTCACCGCAGGACAACTCGCGACCGTTTCTGGAGCGGTCGAATTCGATGTTCGATCAGCGGCACCGACTGGTCGTAAGTGGCGTCTATCAGCGACAAAGGTCCGCGGGCGATTCCCTCATCAGCAAATTGCTGAGCGACTGGACTATCGCACCTATTCTCGAATTCGGATCCGGTCGTCCATTCGCCATCCTCACGGGTGCAGACACAAACTTCGACTTCGGTTCAAATACCGATCGCCCCAATGTCGTACCTGCAGGAACTTCAACCGACTCGTGCGGGAATGTTCCGGTGGCTTCGAAGTATTCGCCAACGGGCTTTCTTCAGGCAGGCTGTTTCATCGATGGCACGGTACCGGGAAGTCTCGGACGAAACGCGGGGACACGGCCCTGGACGTTTTTCAATGATCTGCGCATCAGCCGGCGCTTCAACGTGCACGGCGAAGCCACGCTCGAGGCAATCGTCGACATTTTTAATGTCGTCAATCGCTTCAACGTCGCAGACGTCAATCCGCATTACACCCAGGCGGGCACGCCGACTGCAGCGTTTGATCCGCGGCAGTTGCAGCTTGCGCTAAAGCTGCGCTGGTGATCGCATCCTCTTTTATACGTGTACCGAAAACAACAGGGATGTTCAGCACCTGGTGCCCGTCCAGCCAAACCTGAACGACAAATACCAACCCGAGAACCGGCAGGTCGGATAATGATTGAGTCGCTCAGCCGCCGC
>Ga0111538_10009431_pt1 | contig 13031 bp, 13 predicted proteins | sample SoiMethybrSBSTD1_FD_79669 | JGI IMG/M metagenome (GOLD analysis project Ga0111538, IMG submission 79669) | Bulk soil microbial communities from a Populus tree surrounding site in Tennessee, USA - Soil MetaG P. TD hybrid SBSTD1 (version 2)... | ecosystem: Environmental > Terrestrial > Soil >...
CGCCGGTGCGAACGCGCCCGTCCCATCGTTGACCGACACGCGGAAGATCGAGGTCTGGGTGTTCTCGGGAATGGTCGGATCGCCGCTGCCGCCGCAACAAACCCCGTCGAGGTCGCCGTCACGGTCGGCGTCGAACAGGAACTCGGACGGTCCACCCGTTCTCGGTGGCTCGAACGTCCAGCTCGCCGGCCCGGTGCGGCGAACGACTCGGAACGTGGGCATGCCCCACACCACGACGTCCTCGTCGCCATCCCCGTCGATGTCACCGGTAGACACCTTGTGCTCGGCGAAGCCGGAGAACGCCTGCGTCGCCGTCGGCTGGCACGCCTGGATCTCGATCAGATCGAGGCTGCCGTTCTTCGACGCCACGAGATCCGGCGTCGCATCGCCATTCGCGTCGACCTTGAGCAACCACAGGATCGCGTCGTTGCTGCTGAAGGGACTCGTGCTCGAACGCAGCACGAGCGCTGGGTGGCCGGGCACGAACTCCATCAGTCGCAGATTGCCGTCGACGCTGTAGGCGAGGTCGGCCAGTCCGTCGCCGGTGAAGTCCGCCACGACCGCGCGGACCTCCGGCCTGTCGCCGAGCACGTCATCGGAGATCGAGTACTCGTCGACCAGCTGCGGCGCTGTCAGACCTCGCCCGCGCAGCACCCGGATGCTCGCGTGGCCGCTAGCCGACGCAGCGATGCAGATGTCGGTCAGCCCATCGGAATCCAGCTGGCATGCGAGGACGCGCACGTTGGAGCGCGCCGACTCGAACAGGACGGTCGTGCTCCATCTCGCGACGAGTTTGCCCGTCCCATCGTTGCGCCAGCCCGTCAGCTTCACCTTGTCGAGGTCGGGGTTCGTCCACCACCAAGACACCGCGTCCTGGAACCCGTCGCCCTCCATGTCGGTCAGGAAGGCGTACCGGTTGCGCGCGGTGAGCGTCACGAGCGGCGCGTCGAACGGTGCCGTGCTCTCCTGGGCGCGCGTCGGCGCGGCGAACGGAACCAGGACCAGTAGCGCAAACAGCATCCTGCACATCGCAATCCTCCCTCGGTGAGTGTTAGCCCGCGAAGCGGCGTCCCGGGGCTCTGCGCATCCTGGATGGAGGCCGTCCACGAGGAGAGTCCCGCTCGACCATGCGACCTGGATGCACGCGCTGGGGACAGCGTTGGGTACTTCCGGGGTCGACCCGATGGATCGGGCCTCCGCCGCGTCGCCGCCCCGCGGCTAGCTCATTCGTCGAGCGCGCTTCCGCCAGCAGCTCCTCGTGCGCGCGGTCGAACGCCTCGCCCGGTCGATGCGCGCGCGGCACTCCTGGCACGAAAACCTCGTCCGCGCACCGTGACGGGCATGGGGAAACCGGTATTCGCACCGGCGCAGCTCGCGTTCCTGTAGGGTGGCCCCATGGGAACGAAGCTCTACGTCGGCAATCTGAATTACACCACCACCGAAACCGCACTACGGGCCGCCTTCACGAAGGACGGCCGCACCGTCAGGGAAGTCGCCATCCCCATGGATCGCGAGTCCGGACGGCCGCGCGGCTTCGCCTTCGTCGAGATGGCCTCCGAGGCCGACGCCCAGGCCGCCATCGCGGACCTCAACGGGAAGGAACTCGACGGCCGCCAGGTGAACGTGAACGAGGCTCGCGAGCGCATGCCGGGATCGGGCGGACGACGCTAGCGCGCCCCATGCAGTGCTCGGCGGTGTTCACGGGCTCCGCGCTCGTCGGCGAGTTGCAGACGAGCGACAAGATGACGGTCGCAGCTGCGCGCGCCTGGATCATCCAGAAGACGGGGTCGGGATTCGCTCCGGAGGCGCTGTACCAGCTGCGCTGGTCGAGCGAGGAGGACTCGCCCACCTGGAGCGGGTACGTCGACCTGCACGTTCACGTCATGAGCGATGCGGAGCTCCTCGAGCACGACCGCGGCCTGCGGAGACAGCAGCGCCTGCCCCCGCGCAAGCCCTGGGAGACGCCGCTGCTCGGCTCGCGCAAGGATCGCCCGAACGAACGGCCGGACGCCGGCCGTCAACGCCAGGGAGACTGATTCCGCGCGTCGCGGCCCGGGCCGCAGCTCACTTCCCGGAGCGCGCCTCCGAGAGGAGTTCGCCGAGCGCGCGGTCGAAGGCCTCGCCTGGCTCGCCGAACGACTTCCGGCGGATCACGCCCTCGGCATCGACCAGGTAGAACTGCGGGAAGCCGCGCACGGCCCACGTGCTCCACAGCGTGCTGTCGGCGGCCTCGCCGAGGTCGAGCGCGTTGCGCCAGGTGATGTTCTCGCGCTTCATGCGCTCGGCGATCTCCTTCGGATCGCCCTCGCGGCCGTACATGCCGACGAAGGAGAAGGGCTCGTCCTTGTGGCGCTCCACGAGCGCCCGCACGTGAGGCAGCAGCCCCACGCAGGTGCGTCAGACGAAGCCCCAGAAGTCGAGCACGACGACGCGACCGCGGTAGTCGGAGAGGCGGAAGCGCGTGCCCTCCTGGTCCGTGACCTCGAAGTCCGGCGCCACCTGGCCGACGCGCAGGTGGTCGATCTCGAAGCGCGCGCCGGCGGCGAACTGCTTCCCGCTCATCCCGATGAAGTCCTGGTCGCCGAACTCCTTCTCGATCTGCGCGAGCAGCGCCTCCGCTTCCTCGCGGCCCTTCGCGCCGAGCTCGGCATCTTGACCGACGGTCAGCGCGAGCTGCGTGAGCGCGTTCGCGCGCACGTTCGGGTCCGTGGTCTTCGCGAGGATCGTGCGCAGCGCGTCCTCGGCCGAGCGCACGCCCCAGCCCGGCGCGCCGTACACGAGCTCGAGCGTGAGCCCCATCGTCTCGCCCGAACCGATGTACTCGCCCGTCAGCGTGTCGATCCCGCGCTGGAACAGCGCGCGGTCCTCGAGCAAGCAGCCCAGGCGGTAGAGGTGCAGCCAGGCGCGCGCGCCGACGTCCGTGCCCTTCGCCTTCGCCGCCAGCGCCTCCAGCTCGCCCACGTATTCGGCCCGCGGGAACGCCTCGACGAGCTCCGCGCGCTCCGCGTCGGTCTCGGCCTGCGCGCGCGCGTCGCGCCAGGTGCGGCGCTCCTGGTCGAGGCGCTGCACGATGCCGTCGAGCTCGCGCGCGAGCTGGCGCTCGTCGACCATGGGATCGGAGGAGGGAGACGAGCAGAGCGCGAGTGCGCCGAGAGCGAGAGCGCGTAGATGCATGGGAGGAGCAGGGGAACGGGACGCGCCTCAGCCTAGAGTCGCTCCACGAGGCACCGTGCACGAGGTCTGTATTCGAACGGGGTTCGAACGGACGGAGAGTCAGCGCGGAGCGTGCTCCGCGCGGCGCAACCACACGAGCTGGCGCGGCGCTTCGGGCGCGAACGGACGGCCATCGAAGTCGCCCTCGACGCGCACGCGTTCCAGCCCGTGGTCCGCGGCCAGCCGGGCGAGCTCGTCGGGCTCGTACAGGCGCACGTCCTTGACCACGCGCGTCCCACCGCGTTCCAGCCGACGGCGCTCGACGATGGCGAGGCCGCCGCGCGCCGAGCGCGACTCGGGGACGAGCGTCGCGCGCACGCGTGCCGGGTTCATCAGGTCGAGGACGAGCTCGCCGCCGGGGACGAGCACGCGCGCGACCTCCGCCAGCACGCGCTCGTTCTCCGTGTCCTCGAAGTAGCCGAACGACGTGAAGAGCATCGCCACGGCGCCGAAGCTCCGCGCCCCGAACGGCAGCGCCCGGAAGTCGCCGCGCACGACGCGTCGCCGCAGACCGGCCTCGATGCTCGCCAGCAGCTCCGCCGACCGATCGAGACCGAATGCGTCGACGCCGCGTTCGCGCAGCGCCGCGAGGTGGCGCCCGAAGCCGCACCCGAGATCCAGCGCGGGCCCCCCGGTGCGCCCGAGGCCGCGCTCCAGCAGCCCCGCGACCTCGCACCGCGCCGCAGCCAGGTCCCGGTGCGGATAGACGTCCCGGTAGGCCGCGCCGAAGGCGGCGTCGAACCAGGGGCGCTCGGCGCTCATCGTTCGTGGAGCCTAGCGCGCAACCGGGCCCCGGCGACGCAGGTCCATGGGATCGATGATTCCCGCCTCGCTCCTTCGCACAATGACGGTCGACATGACGAGCGGCCCCCGCTACTTCGACCGCGCCGCGCGCGAGGCCCGCGAGCGCGCGATCCTGGCGCCCTGGGCGATGCAGAGCGCGAGCTCCCGCGGCCGGCGCCATCCGGAGGAGGAGGACGACCTGCGCACGGTGTGGGAGCGCGACCGCGACCGCATCGTGCACTCGCTCGCCTTCCGGCGCCTCATGTACAAGACACAGGTCTTCGTCAACTGGGAGGGCGACCACTACCGCACGCGGCTCTCGCACAGCCTCGAGGTCGCGCAGGTCGCGCGCAGCGTCGGCAGCGCGCTGTTCCTGAACGAGCCCCTGTGCGAGGCGGTCGCGCTGGCGCACGACCTCGGGCACCCGCCCTTCGGGCACCGCGGCGAGCAGGCGCTCGATCGGCTGTTGCAGGGTCACGGCGGCTTCCGCCACAACGCGCAGGTGTTGCGTGTCGTCGATCTCCTCGAACGGCGCAGCCCGGACTATCCGGGCCTCAACCTGACGCGCGAGGTGCGCGAGTCGCTGCTCAAGCACGAGACGGTCCAGGACTGGCCGGCGGAGTTCCGCCCGCGGCCCCTGCGGCCCTGCCTCGAGGCGCAGGTCGTCGACCTCGCCGATTCGACCGCCTACAACGTGCACGACGTCGAGGACGGGCTGCGCTCGGGCGTGTTCGACGAGAAGGACCTCGCGTCCGTCGAGCTGTGGCGCGGCGCGGTCGAGGCCGTCGAGGCGCGCCATCCGGGTTTCCTCGCGAGCACGACCGATGCCCAGCTGCGCGTGAAGCGCGTGTCCAACGAGCTCCTGAAGATCTGCATCAACGACCTGATCCGCAGCTCGCACGAAAGGCTCACCGCGGCCGAGCTGCGCTCCAGCGAGGACGTGAAGCGCCGGAAAGAGACGCTGATCGATCACAGCGCTCCGATCGCGAAGGAAGTCGGCGAGCTGCAGCGCTTCCTCTACGAGCGCGTCTACAAGCACCCGCGCCTGCTCGAGCTCTCGCAGCACGCCGCCGAGGTGCTCGAAGGACTCTTCCGCTCGCTGTGCGAGCACCCCGAGGAGATGCCGCCCTGGTACCGCCGCTGGGTCGAGCAGGTGGGCCGCGAGCGCGCCGTGTGCGACTACCTGGCGGGCATGACCGATCGCTTCGCCGAGCAGGAGTTCGAGCGCCTCACCGGGCACCTGCCGGCCTGGAAGCAGGCGCGCGCCTGAGCCCGAGCGTCAGTCGCGCTTCTTGCCTTTCTTCTTCTCGCCCTTCTCGATGGGCCGTCCGCGCGAGTCATAGAGGCCCGAGGCGCTCGGCTCGTTGCGCGGGCGCACCTCGCGCTTCGCCTCCTCGAAGCTCAGCTCGCGCCCGAGGATCTCGCCAGCCTTCTCCAGCGTGAGCCGTCCGAGCTCACGCCCGCGCTGCGGACGCAGGTGCAGGGGATCGTCAAAGTCCTCCGGCGCCCACGGACCGCTCTCCTCGAGCGGCAGGAAGTGCACGCCGTGGCGCGCGCGCAGCTCTTCCACGTAGGCCAGGAACTCGGCGCGCGTCGCGGCGTAGTCGTAGAGCTCGTAGCTGACCGGGTGCAGCGGGCCCTCGACGATCAGCACCTCGGCGCCGGCCGCGCGCAGGCGTGCGACCGTCTCCTCGAACAGCCGCTCCTGCACCGCCGCGTGCGGACCGACGCGGATCGACGTCAGCATCTGCAGGTGCGAGTTCGAGACGCGCCGGCGCAGCGTGCCGGCGAAGCGCCCGAGGATGCCGTCGAGGTCGGGGACGTCGGGCGGCGGAACGCGCGGCTCGTCGGTCTCGTGGCTGACGAGTCGGGGCAGGCGCTCGTCGGCATCCGGCGCGAAGTCGATCCAGCTCGAGAGCCACGCGCGCAGGTGCACGTCGTGCCAGCGGTAGGTCTCGAACAGCGCGGCGGTGGAGAGGCGCTCGAGCTCGAGCTCGTCGTCGAGCACGAATCGAGGGCCCGCCGCATCCATCAGCGAGACCACGGCCGGGAGGTCCGCGAAACCCGTGCGCGGCTCGATGCGCACGGGACGGTGCGTGTCGAGCTCGGACAGCAGCGCCACGAACAGCGCGGGGTGCAGCGCGGCTGCTTCGCGCGCGAACAGGCGCATCTCGAGCGGCGTGATCGCTCCGTGCGCGATCTTGGCCACGACGAGCTCGGGCGGCACGGCGTCGAACTGGAAGCCGTCGAGCGCGCGGCTGCTGCCCATGGCGATGATGCGCGACTTCGTCGCGTCCGCCTGCTCGAGCCGCAGGAGTTCGAGGCGATCGGCGACGATGCCCTTCTCGACGCGCACCAGCGCGAGGGGCGCATCCTCGAGCCGCCGCCCGAGCTCCTCCCACGTCGCGGGACGCCGGTGCACCCAGCGGTCGGCGACGCCGACGAGCGCGAGCGCGAACAGGCCCGCCCACGGCACGCGCCGGAGCCAGCCGGACTCGACGGGAGCGACGGACGACCGCGCGCCGGCCGCGGCCGCGCCGGCGCTAGAACTGGAAGTAGATGAAGGGCTGTCCATGGTCCTCGCCGAGGAGGAGGATCGCGGCGATGCAGCTCGCATAGACGAGCGTGCGCACGGGGAACGCCGAGCCGAGCACCGATTCTTCCTTCGCGCGCAGCACCTGCCAGGCCTGCATGAGCACGAGCGGGCCGACCAGCACGACGAAGGGCCCGAGCCACGCTCCCGCCATTCCCACCGAGTGGTCGGTGAAGAGGATGCCCCACAGATCCCAGGCGCGACCGATCGTCGGCGCGCGGAACATCACCACGAGGAAGCACCACAGGTGGAAGGCGAACGCCCAGCCCGCGAGCTTCCAGGCCCACGACCCGAGCCCTTCGCGCGGGAGGACGCGGTCGGTCCACGGCTTCAGCGCGTGCTGGATCGAGAGACAGACGCCGTGCAGGAACCCGAACACGATGTACGTCCACGCGGCGCCGTGCCACAGGCCGCAGATCGTCATCGTGAGGACGAGGTTGCGATACTGCTGCCAGCGCCCCTGACGGTTGCCGCCCAGCGGGATGTAGAGGTAGTCGCGCAGCCAGCTCGTCAGGCTGATGTGCCAGCGGTTCCAGATGTCGCGCAGGCTCGTCGCGAAGTACGGGTAATCGAAGTTGCGCATCAGCTCGAAGCCCAGGAGGCGCGCCGAGCCGCGCGCGACGTCGGAGTAGCCGGAGAAGTCGCACAGCACCTGGAAGGCGAAGCCGTAGGTCGCGAGCGCGACCTCCATCCCCGTCGGCCGCGCTCCCGCCTCGAACACCCCGTCCACGAGCGGTGCCAGGTTGTCGGCGACGACCACCTTCTGGAACGTGCCCCACAGGATCAGCCACAGGCCCGAGCGCACGCCCTCCCACGTCACGCGGCGCGGTGACTGGACCTGCGGCAGGAGCCGCGTCGCGCGCTCGATCGGGCCCGCGACGAGCTGCGGGAAGAACGACACGTAGACGGCGAAGTCGAGGTAGTTCTTCACGGCGTTCAGACGCCCGCGATAGACCTCGACGGTGTAGGAGAGCTCCTGGAACGTGTAGAAGGACACGCCCACGGGCAGCACGACGCGCAGCGTCATTTCCGGCACGTGCAGCCCCATGCGCGAGAGCAGCGCCGCGGCGCTGTCCACGAAGAAGCCGAAGTACTTGAAGAACCCGAGGATCCCGAGGTTGACCGCGATGCTCGTCTGGAGCAGCCGCTTGCGCCGGCGCGGATCCGCGCTGGCCGCGATCCCGCGCGCGAGACCGTAGTCGACCGTCGTCGACAGCAGGAGCAGCCCGGCGAAGCGCCAGTCCCAGCAGCCGTAGAAGTAGTAGCTGGCGACGAGCAAGAGCGCGTTTTGACCGCGGAACGGCAGCGCGACGTAGAGCGCGAAGACCAGCGGCAGGAACAGCGCGTAGTCGAGCGAGTTGAAGAGCACGGTCAGTCCTGCCGCGGCGGGACCTCGTGGTCGAGGATCGCGCGCAGCCTGGTCAGCGCCGTGCGCTCCTCCTGCCCGAGCTCACCGGTCGCCTCGAGCGAGCGCTTCTCGTCGGGATCGCGCTGGAGGTCCACGAGCACTTCCTGCCCCACGACGCGCCGCAGCTTCCAGTGCCCGTCGAGCACGCACGCGTCGTCGCCCAGCTCGTCGAACTTCTCCGCGAAGATCCACGGGCGCGGAGGACTCCACGTGGCCGGTTCGCGCAGTGCGCCCAGGAACGAGACCGAGTCCTCGCCGCCCGGACCCGAGCGCTCGAGCGCGGGCCCCGTCGCCTCGGCCACCGTCGCCATCACGTCGACGATGCTGACCGGCGCGCTGCAGCGCTGACCGCGCGCGAGCCCGGGACCCGCGGCGAAGAACGGCACGTGGATGCCGCGCTCGCGCGTCGTACCCTTGGCCTCGCCGACCTTCGCATCGTGCACGATCGGCGCCGTGCCGTTGTCGGCCAGGAAGAAGAACAGCGTGTGCTCCGGATCGGCGGCGGCGCGCAGCTTGCCGACCACGTGGTCGATGCTCGTCACCATCGCGAGGTAGCGGCCGTGCGAGCCCGGCTTCTCGTCGATGACGTGCCCCTCGGGCAGCATCTCGGGCGGCGGGTCGGCGAGCGGCTGGTGCGGAGCGGAGAGCGCCACGAGCAGGAACTTCGGGCTCGGCGTCTCGGCCCACCAGGCGAGCGCGGCATCGCGCATGGCCAGCGTCGCATGGACCGTCTCGATGCGCTGCACGCCGTCGTCCACGCGCTCCCACTTGCGATAGCCGGTGCCCTCGCCCGCACGCAGATTGGCCGGCGCGCCCGCGAGCCAGTGCTCGAAGCCGTGCGCCTGCGGCGCGAAGAGGCGCGGATCGCGGCCCTCGGGCACCGCGGCCTGGCCGAGGTGCCACTTGCCGACGAGCGCCGTGTGGTAGCCGCGCGCGGCGAGCAGCTTCGGCAGCGAGAACAGCTCGGCGGACGGCGTCGGGTTCTCCGCTGACGGCGGCCGCAGGCCGTCGACGTTGCCGCCGATGCCGCTGCGCCGCGGCCAGCGGCCGTGCAGCAACGCGTGGCGCCCGGGCGAGCAGATCGGCATCCCGTAGAACGACGCGAGGACGACGCCCTCGCGCGCGAGCGCGTCCAGGCTCGGCGTGGGCGTCTCGGCGAGCTCCGGCCAGCCGAGATCGTCGGCCAGGACGATCAGGACGTCGGGCGGCGCTGCTTTCGCGGCCTCCTGCGCGAAGACCGGCGTCGCGAGCCCGAGCGCGAGGCACGCCCACGCGCGCGCGAGGAACGAGCGCTGCGTGCGCCCGGGGCGGCTCGGAGGTGCGACACCCATGGTTCGGCGCCGATTCTCGCCGATCCGCCGGTCCGTGCAAAGGCGCGCGTCAGGCGCGCCGGCGCCAGAGCCGGCGCAGGAAGGCGAGGCAGCGCGCGAGGAAGCTCGGCCGCGGAGCGCGCTCGCGTGCGGGCTCGATGCCGAGACCGCCGAACATCGGCTCCACGAGGTGGTCGTGCTCGCGTGGCCGGTACTCGTCGCTCATCGCACCGCCATGCGCCGTTCGAAGAGCCGCAGGGCCAGGAACACCGCCACCACCGCGATGGCGACGAGCACGCCGATCTGGGGCAGGATCCCGGGCAGGTCCTTCTGGTACCAGAACAGCCCCTGATAGCCGTCCATCGCCCACGCGTTGATCGTGAAGTGGCCGAGGAACTGGTACCAGTCGGGCGTGATCGAGAGCGGCCACCAGCTGCCGCCGAGCGCGCTCATGGTCAGCACGACGAGCGTCGAGAGCCCCTCGAGCTGCTTCTGCGAGCGCGCGAGCACGGCGAACAGGACGCCGAAGCCCGTGACGGCCGCGGCCACGGCCGCCGAGTGCACGACGAGCGCCAGCGGCGCGCGCAACACGGGCACGTCGAAGAGCGCCGCGCCGTAGGCGAACAGCACGACGAGCTGCGAGAGGCCGACGATCCACGAGAACAGCACCTTGCCGAGCAGGATCGAGCTCGCCGAGCCCGGCGCGAGCCGCAGCCGGTCGAGCGTGCCGTCGGCCTCTTCCTGCAGCAGCGTGCCGCCGCAGTGCACGAGCCCGAAGAGCAGCATCATCACGGCCATGCCGGCCACCGCGTTGGATTGCTGCGCGCGCTTCTGCAGCTCGGCGTGCTCGCCGCCGCCGACGACGTCCTCGACCTGGATCCCGAGCACGTCGCTCACCGCGCTCGCGAAGTCGAAGGCGCCAGACTCCCCGTCGCCCGCGTCGGCCTTCGCGCTCGCCGCACCGTCCGGCGCGTCGTCGGGGACGTCGATCTCGCCGACGAGCGTCTCCATGCGCTTCCAGGTCTCGTCGAGGATCGCCTGCGCGCGCTCGCGCCCGACGAGCGGGAAGTCGAGCGTCTCGAGCATGCGCGCGCCGATGCGCGGGCCGAGCGAGTCGCCCAGCGTGGAGAGGAAGGCCGGGATCAGGTTCCCGGCCACGATCTGCTGCTCGACGATCTTGCCGGGATCGCGGGCGAGGACCAGCGGGAGGTCGCCGCCCTTCGCCAGCGCCTCGCCGAAGCCGGCGCCGATCGCGAGCCCGGCCGGCGCGTCACCGCTCGCCACGCGCTCGCGCGCGGTGTCGTCGGAGCCGGGCTCGAGCACGTCGAGCCGCAGGCCGTCCGAGCGACCGAGCTCGTCGACGAGCGCGCGCGACGCGGCGCTCTGGTCGCGGTCCTCGACCACGAGCTCCACGCGCCCCACGGAATCGCCGCCGCCGATCGCGCCCATGGCGCCGGCGAAGACCGTGGCGAGCGCGATCGGCAGGCCGAAACCCAGCAGCACGGCGACGCGGTCGCGGAAGTAGACCTGCAGGTCCTTCCGCGCGAGCACCCAGGCCCTCACGACGCGTCCCCCTCGTCGCGCAGCGCGCGGCCCGTCAGGTCGAGGAAGATGCGCTCGAGCCCGGGCTGGTCCTCCTCCAGCGCACAGCTCACACCGCCGCGCTCGACGAGCGCGAGCGCCGAGCGCGCCTGCGCCGTGCTCCCGAAGCGCAGCACGGCCGTGCCGCGCCGCTGGACCTGCGGATGCGCCTGCAGCTCGGCCAGCGTGCCCTCGGCGACCTTCCGTCCGCGGTCGAGGATCACGATGCGGTCGCAGAGGCGTTCCACCTCGCCCAGCTGGTGGCTCGTGTAGACCAGCGCCGTGCCCCGCGCGCGCAGGGCAGCGACCATCTCGAAGATGCGCTCGCGCGACTGCGGGTCGATGCCGACGGTCGGCTCGTCGAGGAAGACCAGTTCGGGCTCGTTCACCAGCGCGATCGCCACGTTCAGGCGACGCTTCATGCCACCGCTGAACGTCTTCACGCGCTCGCCGGCGCGCTCGGCGAGACCGGAGAGCTCGAGGCCACTGCGCACCGCGCGCTCCAGCGTCTCCCCCGCGCGGCCGTGGAGCCGCGCGAAGAACGCCAGGTTCTCGGCCGCGGAGAGCTGCTCGTAGAGCGCCAGATCCTGCGGCACGACGCCGATGCGCGCGCGCAGCCGCGCGCCGTCCGTCACGGGATCGAGCCCGAGCACGCGCACCTCCCCCGCGCTGGGCCGGAGCAGCGTCGAGAGGATGCGCACCGTCGTGGACTTGCCCGCGCCGTTCGGGCCGAGCAGCCCGAGACAGCCCCCCGCTTCAAGCGTCAGGTCGAGCCCGTCCACCGCCGCCCGCGAACCGAAGCGGCGCACCAGGCCGCGCACCTCGATCACGGGCGCTCTCGAACCACTCTCGTGCATGTTCCGGTTCCTCGCGGGCTCCCGCGCTCGAGCGGCTCCTCGTGGGCCGCGATTATGATGCGTGCCCCGGCGCGGGCGAACCCTGCGCGGAATCCGGTGCATTTCGCGTGAGCGCGCTCCCCCACGTCTTCCGGGACCCGGCCTTGCTGGCCTTGGCGCTCACCCACGCGTCCACGGGAGCCGGCGCCGACAACGAGCGGCTCGAGTTCCTGGGCGACGCCGTGCTGGCGCTGATCGTGGCCGAGGAGCTCTACCGCGGCGCGAGCGAGCTGGACGAGGGCGCCATGACCGAGCTCAAGGCCTGGGTGGTCTCGCGCAAGGTCCTGGCGGGCGCGGCGCGCACGCTCGAGCTCGAGAGCCTGGCGCGCGTCGGCCAGGGCATGAAGGACCGCGCGCTGCCGCCCTCGGTGCTCGCCAACCTCTACGAGGCGCTGCTGGGCGCCGTGTACCTCGACGGCGGCGTCGAATCCGCGCGCAGCTTCGCGCGCGCGACGCTCAGCGGTCCGCTGGAGCACGTGCGCACGCTGCAGCGCGCCACGAACGAGAAACAGGCGCTCCAGCAGCTCGCGCAGACGCAGACCGGCGCGCCGCCGAGCTACGTGCTCCTCGGCGAGCGCGGCTACGCCCACGCCAAGGCCTTCCTGATGGCGGCGGAGATCGCGGGCCGGCGCTTCCCGAGCGCCTGGGGACGCACGCGCAAGGAAGCGGAACGCTGGGCCGCGCACGAAGCGCTGCTCGTCCTCGCGGGCGAGAAGACCACCGAGGTCGCCGGGTGAGCTCGAGCCCGGTCGAGGGCACGACGGCCGCCGCGCTCACGTCCCCGAGCGACGCGGCGCGCGTCGTCGATGCGGCGCGGCTGGCGCGCTCCGAGAGCGTCGAGCGGCTCGTGCGGCGACTCGGCGAGTCGCGCGCCGTCGCCGCCGGCAACCTGTGGGGCTCGTCGCAGGCGCTCGTGCTCGCGCACCTCACGACGCGCATCCCTGGGCCATGGCTCGTCGAGTGCTCGACCGAGGCCGAGGCCGAGGCCTTCGCGGGCGACCTCGAGACGCTCGGCGCCGCGCCGACGCTCTTCCCGGCGCGCGACGCGAGCGGGCTGCTCGGCCAGGGCCACGTCGACCCCGAAGGCCTGCGCGCGCGCCTGCAGACCGCCCAGCTCCTCTGCGGTCCGCGCGAGCGCCGCCCGCGCCTCGTCGTCGCCTCGATGCTCTCGCTGCTGCAACCCGTGCCGTCGCCCGCCGACCTCGAGCGCAAGCTCGTGCACCTGCAGGTCGGCGCGCACCTCGACG
>Ga0111538_10009435_pt1 | contig 13026 bp, 12 predicted proteins | sample SoiMethybrSBSTD1_FD_79669 | JGI IMG/M metagenome (GOLD analysis project Ga0111538, IMG submission 79669) | Bulk soil microbial communities from a Populus tree surrounding site in Tennessee, USA - Soil MetaG P. TD hybrid SBSTD1 (version 2)... | ecosystem: Environmental > Terrestrial > Soil >...
GTGGCGCGCACTGCGGCGCCCATTCGCGTCTTCTCCATCGCCAGCCAAAGCACGATACCGATGACGAGGGCTCCGACGATCATGAACAGCCGGTAGAGCGGCAGGTAAGTGCCGCCGATTACGAGGCTTTGTGTCAGCGCGCCCGGTGGCTGGATGTCGAAATTGTTACCGCCCCAGATGTCGAGCGCGGCTTGTTGAAACAGGAACGCGAAGCCTACAGTCATCAATACCTGTCGCAAAACGTCGGCTTCGATTGCGACGGCCGATATGCGTTGCAAAAGCAGGAAAATCGGAATGGCCAGGACGATCACGACCAGCGTGATTTGAATGATGGCGCCGAGATGGCCAGGCAGCAGTTGCGGCAGAATTGGGCCAATCAACAGCCGGATCACGACCGCGATCCCTAGCGCGATAACGGCGTCACGCACGAGCTTGGCACGGCCTTCCGGCCGCAGGAATAAGCGCTCCATGATCAAGCCGACGACAGCGATAGTGAGCGCCGCAATTGGTATCGACAGCAGCCAGGAGCCCGTCGTTCCGATGACGGAGAGGGCGACATAGCCGCCGAGCAAAAAGTAGGAGCCGTGCGCCAGATTGACGATGCGCATCACGCCGAAGATCAGCGATAGGCCGGCCCCGACAAGGAAAAGCAACGCGCCGTACGAGATGCCGTTGAACGCCTGGACTACCCAGAATTGCGTACCCATTCCCCCCTTTTTCCTTCTGTTGGGCCGAAGGTTGTTGCGAAGCTTACCTTAGGTTGGATACGAATGAACACCCCAAATGGCCGCACGCTTCCGTTGTAAAGGCGCATCATCTCGCACCCGATAAACATTCACGACTTAATTTCACCCGCTTGCTCGCTTCTTCGAAGGGATGATTGTCAACAGCAGGTAGGGTGTCTTACCGCGCCCAAAATGCAGGCTGGTCGTACCGTTGAAAATGGCAAGTGGCCGATCACGCGGGTCATCATGCAGGAACGGGCCGCAACCCTTCAATTCGTTCTTGAAGTTTGACAGCTTGCCGCCACTCGCTCCGCCATATTCATAGTCCTTGCCGCGGATTGACACGCCGATGCGGTAACCTGCCGGAACGACGATCGACGTCGGCCAAATTTCAATGTCGAGTTCCGCAATCTGACCTTTTTTTAAAGGTTGTTTTTCGTCGTGCGTGTGAAAGGGCCGGTACGGCTTCGACAACTTCTTGTCGAGCTTTCGGTGGGAGGCACGCAACCACCCTTGTCCGATTGGCGTATGCGGGTCGATCGCTCCCTGGAACACGATTTCCTTGAGATCGCCTGTGAACACACGTAGCACGATGAAAAAATCGGCGTCCGAGGTCGAGGACGAAGCAAACACTTTCAGCGCGGACGGCCCTGTTACTTCGGCCTCTTTGGCAAGCGGCGGTGTGAGAAACGTCAAACCGCTGCTCAGTGCCGCAAATTTCAATTGAGCGGTGCCTGACGGCTTTGTGGTCGTCAGCATCATCGTTGATGGGTCGAGATAGAACTTCGTCCATCGTGTGCGCTTGAGCGGCCATTCGCTTTCGGCGCGCGGCACGAATTTGTCGACGTGCCGCACCTGCAGCAGCACCTTCGGTTGTTTGGCCCAGCCTTCTTTCCTTCCATGGAGGAAATAGTCGAAGAAGCGCAGTTGCTGCTCGCGCCCGTAGTCGGTGTAGAAATGCGTCCAGTGTTCGATGCCGTGCGCCTCCAGCCATTTCTGCTTGGAAGCAGCACGCACAAATCCTTCGAAATTGCCGCGCGGGTGCAGTCCTTGACCGCCCCAGTTGGCGGCGGAAAACATCGGCGTGACGATCTTCTCCCACTTCGCCGATCGCGCCCTGTGATAGTCGTCGTCCATCGGATGCGAGACGATTTCGGTGCCGAAGTCGGCGCGGTGCCTTGCGAGCTCTGATTCCGACAATATCTCCGGTCCGCATACCAGTTCACCGTGCACGCGGCTGCGCTTGCCGCGTTCGCCGGCGCCGTATTGAACGGTCTTGACCTGCAAATCGTACCAGTTTTCCCAGAAGGTCGAGAGTATGCCGCCATGATGTGTCATGTCGCGGTACCAGTCGGCGGCTCCTTCCCAAACGCACATCGCAGCAAGATGCGGCGGTTGCAGTGATGCGACATGCCACTGGTTGATGCCGTAGTACGAAATTCCGTTGAGCCCAACCTTTCCGCTCGACCAGGGCTGCACACCCGCCCACTCGATGCAGTCGTAGAAATCTTTCGTCTCGCGCGGAGAGAAATGATCGATGAAGCCCGGCGAACACCCGGCGCCGCGCGAGTCGACCCGCACACACGCGTAGTCGTGCGGCACCCACTTTTCTGGATCGATCACTTCCCAGCTCTGGTAGAGATTACTCGACCCGGCGGTAACGTCCGGATGCTTTTCCGCCATGCGCTGCCAGGCACTTGGATAGCCGTCCTGGAATGCGAGACTTTTCGCATAAGGTCCATAGCTGAGGATGACGGGAAATTTTTCATCTTTCACCGGACGAAAAACGTCGGCGCGCAGCACGAGGCCATCTTCCATCGGGATCGGCACGTCCCAATCGATCCGCATTCTGTCGCGGATCTCGGTACGTTGCTGATGCGACGCCATCGACGCCCCTCCCGCGGATTATTGTTTGTATTGGGTGGGCAGGCTACAGAACACGAAGAAGGACGCAAGAGCGGCTGCTAACGTCTGCGCCGTCTGACCTTGGCCATCTTTTCCAGCACCGCACAGACCGCCGCGGTGTCACGGCCCCCAAGGCCACTTTTCATTGCCTTGATGTAGATTCCCTTGGTCGCGTTGAATATGGGAGTCGGAACCCGGATCCTGCGCGCGTAGTCGCCGATCACTTGCATGTCCTTGTCCCAGACGGAAATCTTCATCGTCACGTCGTCGTAGCGGCCTTTTGCCATCATCGGTGCGCGCAGTTCGAAAACGCGTGAATTGCCGGCTCCCGCCGTGATCAGGTCGATGATCATGCGGGGGTCGAGACCGGCTTTCATCCCGAGAACCATGGCTTCGGCTGACGCCACATTGTTGATCGCGACAAGGAGATTCGCGACGTATTTCATGCGGCTGCCGTTACCGAATGACCCGACGTTGAACACCCCGCGGCCAAACGCCGAGAGCAGCGGCCGGATTTTCGCAATGAGCTTGGAATCGCCACTGGCGTAGAACACAAGATCGCGATTCTTGGCCTGTGCGCCGGTGCCGCTGACCGGACAATCAATCATTTGATGGCCCGCTTTGCGCAGTACCGTGGCCGCTTTTTCCTTATCTGAAATTTTGAAGGTGCTCATTTCGACGACCAGTCTGGGCTTGAGCTTAGCCGCCGCGATCTTGCGCACGGTATCGGCAAGCGCTTCCGGCTTTGGAAGGCTGGTCAGGATTGTCGGAGCAGCGGCCGCAAGCTCGGCTGCGTTGTGCGCAAGCTCGACTCCAGCGCGCTTGGCTTCACGACGGCGTGCCGGGTTGGTGTCGTAACCGACAACGTGCCAGCCAGCCTTGACCAGATTCTTCGCGAAGGCACCGCCCATGATACCGAGGCCGATCACGCCGACCGTGCCCTTGCGCCGTCCGATTGCCATTCACCGTCTCCTCGATGCGAATTGCATCCATCTGCCCATTCCCTCTTATGCGTTGGGTGTGGGACTGTCGAGTCGCGCGGGGCTGCAGTATGCCCGCTTTCAAGCAGGCTCGTGATCGCCTATCGTCGCCGGCAAAAGAACAGGAGGACGCATGCGAGTGGGCGTTGCAGGTCTCGGAGTCATGGGCGCGGCCGTCGCTGCGCGCCTTATGGAAGTTGGTCATGAGGTGACGGTGTGGAACCGCACGCCTGGGAAGACGAAGGCGCTGGCGGACGCCGGCGCCAAGGTTGCCTCGACAGCGGCGCAACTTTCGAATGCGGCTGAAGCAACCATCACCATGCTGACTGATGCTGCTGCGATCGACGCAGTCTACAATGGTCCAAACGGCCTGCTGGCAGGTGAAGTGCACGGCAAGCTGCTAATTGAAATGAGCACGGTGCCGCCCAAGGTGCCGACCACCCTCGCACCGAAAGTGCGGGCCAAGGGTGCGGCCTTCGTTGAATGTCCGGTCGGCGGCTCCACTGCGCCCGCGCGGCAAGGAAAGTTGCTTGGACTTATGGGCGCGGATCTCGCCGACGCAGAGCGTGCCAAACCGCTGCTCAACCAACTCTGCCGGAGGCTCGAACATTGCGGGCCAGTTGGCACCGGCGCATCAATGAAGCTTGCGATCAACTTGCCGCTAATGGTCGCCTGGCAAGCCTATGGCGAGGCGTTCGCAATTGCGCGCTCGGCGGGCTGGGAGCCCAAACGGCTGCTCGATCTGTTCGTGGACACCAATGGCGCAAATCCTGCGCTGAAAAATCGCGCCGAGATGATCGTCACCATGCTCGAGGGGCGCGATCCCGGGCCGACGACATTCAGCATCGCAAATGGCGTTAAGGATCTGCGCACGATGGTGGAAACCGGAGAAGCGAACGGCGCCGATATGCGCGTGACAAAAGCGACACTCACAGGCTTTGAAGACGCGACGAAGAACGGCTTTGGCGGTGGCGATGGGTCGCGCATGTCGGTTTATTGGGCCACCCGCAAAAAATCCTGAACCCGGAGGACGTTTGATGTCGGTGACACTTGCCCAAGCCTCGAACATTGTTGACGCGACTCTGAAGAAGGCACGTGAACTCAAGCAGATGCCGCAGACGGTGGTTGTACTCGACACTGGCGGCCATGTCGTCTGTGCAAAGCGTGAGGATGGCTCCGGAATTATCCGCTTCGAGATTGCCGTCGGAAAAGCCTATGGCGCACTCGGCATGGGCTGGGGTTCACGCACAATGATGGATCGCGCCGCGCAGAATCCGAATTTTCTCACTTCGATTGTGGCCGCCAGCGACGGCCGCATTGTGCCCAATCCAGGCGGCGTGCTGATCCGCGATGCGAGCAATCACATTCTCGGTGCTATCGGAATTTCCGGCGACACCGGGGACAATGACGAAATAATTGCGGTGGCCGGCATTGAGGCCGCCGGCCTCAAGGCCGACCCGGGCGGGACCAAGAAATAGGAGGATCTGATGAAACTTTTTTCTTTCTGGCGCTCGCTGGCGACCTACCGTGTGCGCATTGCGCTCAACCTCAAAGGTCTTTCGCCCGAGGTGATCGAGATCAACCTGATGAAGGGCCATCAACGCGAGGAGGCCTTTCGCAAGGTCAATCCGATGATGGCGATCCCGGCCCTCGTGGACGGCGATGGTCCGGCCCTTTATGAGTCACTGGCAATTGTCGAATATCTTGACGAAACGCATCCTAATCCGCCGCTGCTGCCAAAGGATGCTCGCGGGCGTGCACGGGTGCGCGGGCTTTCGCAGATCGTTGCCTGTGACTCTCATCCGCTGATCGTTCCGCGGGTACGCGAGTATCTCGCGCATGAGTTCAAGGTCGACGAAGCGGGCGTGATGAAGTGGGCGCAGCACTGGCATCGCGCTGCCTTGGGCGCGCTTGAGGAGCATCTCGCCGGCGAAAAGGAAACCGGCACATATTGCCACGGCGAGCAGATCACCGTCGCCGATATCTGCGTCGCCAGCCAGGTGGCTGGCGCTGGTTTCTTCAAGGTCGATTTGGCTGCATACCCGACCGTGTCCCGGATCGCCGCGACCTGTGCGAAGAATGAGGCATTCGCACGCGCGCATCCGCTCAAGCAGCCCGGCGCACCAGCCGCAGCATAAGGCCGGCGATGATCAATACGGCGATAGTGGGCCTTGGCTGGTGGGGCAAGACGCTGGTCAAGGCGGCGCGCGACTTCGGCGCGCCGTTGCGCTTCGTGTGGGGCGTCACGCTCGAACCCGACCCAGTTCGTGATTTCGCCACCGAGCATCAAATTGCGCTTGGGTCATCGCTCGACGATGTCCTGGCCGACAAGTCGATTCAGGCAGTGCTGCTCGCAACCCCGCACACCAAGCATCGCGTGCAGGTAGAGGCGATCGCCGCCGCCGGCAAGCATCTGTATTGCGAAAAGCCTTTCGCGCTCACCAAAGCGGACGCCGCAGCGGCACTCGACGCCTGCAAGCGGGCGGGCATTGTTCTGGGAGTCGGTCATCATTTTCGGCTGATGCCGTCGATGCGTGTGCTCGCCGAGCTCAAAGACGCACGCACATTTGGCACCATCATGCATGTCGAAGGTAACTACAGCCACGATTGGCTGGCGAACTATCCTGCCGACAGTTGGCGCATGGCGCCCGAGGAAAGCCGCGCCGGCGGAATGACCGGTATGGGCATTCACGTGCTCGACTGCTTCCGCGATCTGGTCGGACCGATGAAGCGCATCAGTGCACTTTCAAAAGCACGGGCCCTGGCGTTGCCGACGGGTGATACCACTGCGGCGTTGATCGAGTTCGAAAATGGCGCGACCGGCACGCTTGGTACCACGATCAAGACACCATTCCGCTGGCGCATTGCCGTTTTTGGCGAGAATTGCTGGGCCGAAAGCGCCAGCGAGACGCGGGTGATCGTTCGTCACGCCGGCAAGGACGATCCCGAGGTGATCGAACGGCCGCCGGACAATCACCTTGGCCGCAATCTGGATTATTTCGCCAAGGCTGTGCAGGGACAGGGCGCATTTCCGATTCCACCTGCCGAGATTTTGCAGACAGCGGCAGCGCTCGAAGCCGTGTTCAAATCGGCGGATGCCGACGGCGCGTGGACAACGGTATGATTGCCGCATGACCGAGCCGCCGATTCGTTTCGACGACGGTGCTGCTTACGAACGTATGATGGGCGTTTGGAGCCAGCTTGCGGGCGAGCAGTTTTTTGATTGGATTGGCTTCGCCGACGGTCAGCGCTGGATCGACATTGGATGCGGAAATGGAGCTTTCACTGATGGCGACGTCGATACACTGAAAGCGCGGCTTCGCGACCGGCTACCGGCGGATAAAAAGGCCGGATCACGTATTCGGCGCGCGCCAGTGCGATAAAAGGACGTGTGCCGCAGAGTTAGGCGCGGAGCCGGCGCGGCTCGGCAATGGCACGATCCCAGATATCGTGGATATGCGTAACTTCCGCTTCGAAACGTTCGAGGAACATCCGCGCCTGCATCGACAGCTTACGCCGCGTCGGCTGGATCACCACGAATTCTGCATGCAGCTCCGGGTTGACGATCGGATTTACGATCAATTCGCCGCGTCCAATATCGTTGACTGAAATAACGCGGGGAAGAATCGTGACCCAGTCGGAACGCGCCACGAATTCGAGCGTCGCGATCATGGCGTCCATTTCGAGCATCGCCTCGATCTCAACACCATGCGCCTGGAAGTAGGTCTCAAGATTGCGGCGGCGGATATTGTCCGGACTCGGTGCGACGATTTTTAGCGGACCGCATTCGGAAAGTCGCACGGGCGCAAGCGGCTCAAAGCCGGCGCGCGGACCTGAGATCAACATTTCACGATCACGGACCAGGATGCGGGATTTCAATCCGATTGTACCTTCGAATGAGGGCACCACGGCGAAATCGAGCTCGTCGTCGAGCACCATTTCGGTCAGCAGTGCGCTGTATCCTTCGACGATGTGCAGGCGCACTTCCGGGCATTTTGGCACGAAATCGTCGAGCACCGGAGCAAGCACGGCGCGGGTAAAGGTCGGCATCAGACCGATGCGCAATTCGCCAGTCACTTCGCCGGCCATCGAGCGCGCTTCCTCCGCGGCGTGCTCAAGCGCGCCGACGGCTTCCACGCATCGCTTGTAGTAACGGAGTCCGGCGGGCGTCGGCGTAACCCCGCCAGTCGTGCGTTCGAACAATTTGACCTTCAGTGCACGTTCGACCGCCGCAACGTGCTGGGAGATACCCGACTGTGTCGCGTTTTCCCGCTGCGCCGCACGGGTAAAGGAGCCCTCTTCGCACACGGCGATAACGGCGCGGATTTGCCGCAGCGGGACATTTGCCATGAGACCCCCAAAAAACTGGACATTAGAAAAACTAATGGCGGAAGGCAGAATATATTATTTAGCCTGCAGGTCCAACCGGCATAGGATTCCCGCAACTAGGAAACTGGCGCGAAACGCGCCGGCTCGGGGAGGGCGTCATGGGCACAGCGAATTTCGGCATTGCGGGCCTTGATTGGCAGCAGCGCGTCAATTGGGAGCGCATGCGCGAGTATCGCATCGAGCGTGCGCGCGCGATGATGAAGAAACACGGCCTCGGCGCCATGCTGTGCATGTACGACGAGAACGTGCGTTACATCACGGGCACGCTGACGCCAGGCTGGAACCGGCTCAAGCCGGGCCTGCGCTACGCGATGCTGTGTGGCGACGGACGGCCGATCCTGTTCGAGCAGGGCGATCTCGGCTTCCAGATCGAGCGCCACTCGCCATGGATTCCGAAGGAAAATGTCCGCCACTCGTTCGCATGGATCAAAGGCGCAGCGGGCCCGGCAGCCACCCAACAGGTGACCAAGTTCACCAAGGCGATCATCCAGGCGATGAAGGAGAACGGCGTTGCCGGGCAGAAGCTCGGCTGCGACTTCATCGACATCAACATGATCGACATCTTCAAGGAGAATAACATCAACTGGGTCGACGGCATGACCCCGATGATGGAGGCGCGAGCCGTCAAGAATCAGGACGAGCAAGAGTGCTTCCGCATCGTCGGCGCAATTGGTGACGCCACGCATTGGGAGTGCATGAAATTCCTGCGTCCCGGCATCACTGAGAATCAGGTGACCGCACACCTGATGCAGTATCTTTACAACATTCCCGGTATGGAGGACGTCGAGGACGTTATTGTGTCGAGCGGCCCGAACACGTGGCCGAACTGGCGCAATTTCTCCGATCGCATCATCCAGCCCGGCGACATTGTGTTCATGGATTTGGCCGCGTTGACCTGGAACGGCTACAAGTCCTGCTACTACCGTACCTATTGCGTCGGCAAGGAGCCGACGAAGGAGCAAAAGGACACTTACGCCACGGCGCTCGAGTGGTTGTACGACTCGATCGGTGCGGTGAAGGTTGGCGCCACCACGAAGGACATCGCGTCGAAGTGGCCGTCGGCGATGGAAACCTGGGGCTATGAGGACGAAGATCAGGCCGCCGCAAACCTCTGGGGCCACGGACTCGGTCTCGCCCAGTATGATCCGCCGGTGATCTCCCGCATCTGGTCGCTCGATCACCCGATCGAGATCAAGGATGGCATGACGTTCGCCCTGGAGACGCAGCATGGCAAGCGCTACCGTTACGGCGTGCGCATCGAGGAAATGCTGATCGTGCACAAGAACGACATCGAGATCGTGTCGAACTTTCCTGTGAAGCAGATCACAGTCGTCGATCCGCTGCCGGGCTATGGGGATCATGTGAAGTGACGTCGGCTTGAACCGATCTCACTGAGCATTACGGCCACCGACAGGATAGCCGGGGCAACCCCGGCCACGACAACGGAAAAATCAAGCGATCGCGATGACTCCTTTCATCCTCCGCCTTGACGATCCTTTCGCTGCCGATCCCGGACGGGTAGGCCCGAAGGCGGCCAATCTCGCAGCTTTGACCCAAGCCGGCCTGCCGACGCCGGGTGGCTTCGCCCTGACTGCCGACGCTTATCGTCATCAGCTCCGGCACCTCGGAATTGTAGATCTCCTGGGCCATTACAACGACGGGGACGTGCTGGCATCGCGCCGGATTTCGATCCAGGTTCGTCTTGCACTCCACGAGCGCGACATCGCACCTGAGATTCTCGATCCGTTGCTGGTTGCCTGGCGCAAGCAGCGCGAGGCCGCCCCGCTTGGCGTGGTGCGGTCCTCGGCGCTGGTCGAGGATCGCGCCGGCGCCAATTTCGCCGGCCAGTTCGAGAGCTTTCTCGGGCTTTCCGATGAAACCGAGTTTCTCACGGCGGTGCGAGCTTGCTGGGCGGCACTGTGGACCTCGAACGCACGCCGCTACATGGACAATCACGGGCTCTCGCCCGCCGATACCGCAATGGGCATTCTTATCCAGCCTCTGATATCGGCGCGCGCGTCGGGCGGCGGCCTGAGCGAGACCGCTGAAGGACAAATGCTGATTTCTGCGACCTGGGGTCTCGGCTCGGCGATCGCGCAGGGCGAAGTGGTGCCTGACCGGATTGTGCTGGCAAAGAACGGCTTCCTGCGCAGCGTCGAAGTCGGCCGCAAAGACCATCGCGAGACCTGCGCGCATGGCGTATCAGCACCGGAACTGGTGCCGAAGGATCTCGTGAGTGAGCCATGCCTTTTGCCGGGAGAGGCCGTGACGCTCGGCCGGCTGTTGCGCAAATGCGAGCAACTCGCGGGTGCTCCGGTCGAGATCGAGTGGGCGATGGATGAGAGCGGATTCAAATTGCTGCAGTCGCGCCCGCTGCATGTCGAAGCGCCGATCGTACCCGACGAAATCTGGCTGCAGCATCCGGGCGTGCGCGGCCATCCCGCCGGTATAGGCTGGGGAGCGGGTCGGGCAGTGGTGGTCAATTGCGAGTGTGAATTGTCACGTGTCGCGCCCGGCGATGTGCTGGTGACGAAAGTGGCGGGCCCTGCGCTCAGTCACATTCTGTCGCGCGTATCGGGCGTTGTCGCCGAACGTGGAGGCTCCACCTCGCATATGGCGTCGCTTGCGCGCGAGCGCGGCATCCCAATGGTGCTTGGCGTGCTCGATGCAACGCGCAAGATTCCCGACGGGGTACAGTGTGCTGTCGATGGCGTCGCCGGCATTGTGCGGTGGCTACGGTGACGGCCAAACCGCGCGTCTTTGTCACGCAGCCGATTGCGTCCAGCGCGCTGGACCGGCTTCGCGCGATCGCGAATGTCAAAATCAACCCCGACTCAAGCAGGATTATCGCGAAGTCGAAGCTGATAGCGGCGGCTAAGAAGTGCGATATCCTGTTCTCGCTGCTGCACGACCGTATCGATCGTGCCGTGCTCGCGGCCAATCCAAAACTGCGTGCGGTCTGCTCGATGTCGATCACGCCCGACAATATCGATGTCGCAGAGGCGACCAAGCGCGGTATTGTTGTCACGGTCGTTCCGCCGATTGTCGCGGAGGCGACTGCGGACATCCATTTCGGACTGATGATTGCCGTCGCGCGTCGGATGATCGAAGGAGAACGCCTGGTTCGTGCCGGCAAGTTTCCCGGCTCGCAGTCAAATCATCTTGCCGGCGTTTACGTGCACGGGAAAACGATTGGTATCGTCGGCGCAGGGCGGATCGGACAGGCCACGGCACGGCGGGCCCGCGGGTTTGGCATGAAAATCATCTATTGGGGGCCTCGCCGCAAACACGAAGCGGAACGCGAACTCGGCATGGAGCATGTAACGCTGGAACGGCTTCTGGCGGAGGCGGATTTCGTGTCGCTACATCCGCCGCTGAACGCCGAGACGCGCCACATGATCTCAGATAAGCAGTTCGCACTCATGAAGCCGACCGCCTTCATTATCAATACCGCCCGCGGTGCCGTTATTGACGAAAAGGCGTTGATGCGGGCGCTGAAGAAAAAGCGTATCGCGGGTGCTGGCCTTGACGTGTTCGAGCACGAGCCCAAACTGCCGCCGGCACTGAAAACAATGAGGAACGTTGTGCTTACGCCGCATCTCGGCAGCGCTGTGATGGAAGTGCGCCAACAAATGGCAAATATCGTCGTCGATAACCTGCAGACGCTGGTCGATGGCGGGACACCGCCCAACTGCGTGAACCCGCAGGTGCTTGGCACGTGAGACGCACCGGCTTACGGCGTTTGAATTGGGACTGCCGGTCGGTAACTATGTCGTCCCGCTGCTCCTGGTGTGACAGCCGGCGAAGGGGAGAATTGCCATGGCGGATTTGCCGAAACTCAACGTCGTGATTGCCAACAATTTCGGCCATCTGCCGATGTTCGTAGGGGCGGAGAAGGGCTTCTTCAAGCAACAGGGCGTCGACGCCAGCTTCAGGGTGGTGGACACCGGCACCGACATGGTCAACGCCCTGCACAACGGCGAGGCGCAGGTCGGCGACATGAGCACGACCACCTACCTGAAGGCCGTGCACGCCGGCAATCCATTCCAGGTCATCGGCCTGATCATGAACGACGCCACCGACGATCATTGCGACACGCCGCTCGCCATCGTCACCAAAAAAGGCCGGGGCATCGATGTCGGGAAGATCGGCGACCTCACAGGCAAGACCGTCGGTCTCGCGCGTGGCCAGACGTCCGACGAATATTTCAAGATGGTGCTGCGCCGCGCCGGCGTGAAGTACGATGACATCAGCATCGAGAACATCTGGTCGCAATTCGGCCTGGCGCCAGCGCTGAAAGAGGGCAAAGTCGACGCCATCGTAACCTGGGAGCCATATGTGACGCAGGCGCTGACCCAGGTGCCCGAATCTTATCTCGTCATCCGCGGCGGGCAGCATATGTCCTACGTGATGGTCGCGGTCGCGCACGGGCCGACCGTCGAGACAAAACCGGCTGTGATCAAGAGCATTGCCGCCGGGCTGGCGCAGTCCTCGCACTTCACCCGAAACAATCGCGATGAGGCAGTGGAGATCTTCGCCAAATGGGTGCCCGGTACCGACGTCGCCATCGGCAAAAAGGCGGTCAAACATATCAGCTTCGATCCGCGCATGTCGCCGAACGTGTTGCGCGCCTTCGAAAATGCCGAAGACGAGGTGCTCACCAACACGCTCAAGGGCGCGCCCCGGCTCAACGTGCCGAGCCTGTTCCGACCAGAATTCATGCAGCAGGTCGAGAAGCAGCACCCGGAATATTTCGCCGACCTGCCTGCGTTGAAATAGCTATTCGGCGGTCCAGCCGCCATCGACGACCAGCGACGTCCCCGTCATGAGCGCGGCGGCGTCGCTCGCGAGAAATACGATAGCGCCTGTTAGGTCTTCGAGCCGGCCGAGGCGGCCGAGCTTGATCCGGCGCAGCGTGTCTTCGCGGAATGCTTTGTTCTCGAAATACGGCCGTGTCATCGGCGTTTCAATGAACGTCGGCGCCAGCGTGTTCACACGGATCTTGTACGGGGCAAGGTCTATTGCCA
>Ga0111538_10009437_pt1 | contig 13026 bp, 11 predicted proteins | sample SoiMethybrSBSTD1_FD_79669 | JGI IMG/M metagenome (GOLD analysis project Ga0111538, IMG submission 79669) | Bulk soil microbial communities from a Populus tree surrounding site in Tennessee, USA - Soil MetaG P. TD hybrid SBSTD1 (version 2)... | ecosystem: Environmental > Terrestrial > Soil >...
CGCCCGGCACTCGCTCGCGGCGCTCGCGATGCGCGGCGCGGAGCCCGCCGGAGACCCCCGGGTGACGTGCTCGAAATGGAGGTGGCAATCGGTGCAGTCCACGCTGTGCTCGTGGACGTGCTTTTCGTGGAGGAGCGCCGTGTTGCCGTAGGCTGCCAGGTCCGCGGTCTTGTTGTGGCACGTGACGCAGCGCTCCTGCGGCACCTCGCCGGTGCTGCCCTGCGAGGGTGCATGGCACCAGGCGCACTTCATCTGGAACCGTCCCGCCTCGGCGTGATCGAAGACAACTCCCGCGACCTGGACCTTCTTGGTCGGATTCAGGTGACACAACGTGCAGCGCGCGGTGCCTTCGCCCGTGACCTGATTCTTGAAGTGGCAGAGGACGCACGCCGACGCGGTGACCGTCATGTGCTTGCCCTGCACGGTCTGGGAGTGGCAGGAGGTGCAGCGAAGAACCATCCCGTTCCGCTTCGCGGAGAGGTGCGCGCCGTGGTCGAACCGCACCCCGTGGTAGACCTTCGTCCCCTTTAGATCCTTGGTCGCGTGACACCGGAAGCAGGACGCGTCGACGACCTGAGCCCAGGGCTTCGTCCCATAGGTGCCCGTGAAGTAGCTCGTCACCATGGACAGCGCTTCCCACTTCTTCTGGACCGTCGCCGTGACGCCGGGCGGAATGTGGCATTCGACGCACGCGATCTTGTGATGGGCCGAGTGCTGCCATGATTGGTAATACGGATTCATGATGTGGCAGGAGTTGCAGAAGCGAGGCTGGCTCGTCACCTCCACCGATGCGAAGAGGACGGCGAGCACGCAGACGACGAAGATTCCGGCATGCCACAGGGCGTAGCCCCACCGGAACGATCGCAGGCGTTCCAGGAAGCGCTCCGACCGGGCCATGGCCGGCATCGTGAGGCCGGAAGGGGTTCCCTGGCTAGGGTACTTTGGTAGAAGGCCGCCGGGCCCTGGGCCGCAACGGTTTGGAGCGGGCGGGCTTCAAGGCTTGCCGGCCTCTCGAGGACAGGGCATACTGCGGGCCCGGGATCGGGTCCAGGCGACATGTCGCCGACCGCGACTCGGGGCCCCGAGGGTCTTTCGTGAAGCGAGCCCGAACCCCATCGAAGAAGGCAATCCGCCCAGGCGCTCCCGCGCGCCCATCAGCTCTCAAGCGGAGAGCCTCCCAGGCGCCATCCACCATCCGCATCCTGATTGCCGATAACCAGCCCATGGACCGGGCGGGCCTCTCCGCCATGCTGAACGCGCAAGACGACTTCGAGGTGGTGGCGGAAGCGACCGACACCGACGAGGCCGTCGATCGCATCAAGCGTACCAAACCGTCGGTCGTGATCCTGGCGCTCCGCCTTCCGACGTCGAACGGTCAAGCCGCCCTCGCCCACATCCGGAGCCATGGTCCGAGCGTCCCCATTCTCGCGGTGGCGGAGCGCGGGGAAGCGCAGTGCCTCGTACTCAATCCGCCGGGCCGCGGCCGGTCGAATCTCCCCGTGTCCCCCGCGGACCACTGCACGACCGGCACCGACTGCCTCGAGCTGGCGGTGGCGCAGGGAGCGAATGGAACGATCCGGCGCACAGCGTCTCCCGAGGATCTGTTCCGTGCGATCCGCACGGTGGCCTCGGGGCTGGCCTGGTACGAGCCGAAGACCGCTCAGGCGATCATGAGGCATGCTCTGGCCGGCGAAGCCCCGCGGGCCAAGCTCTCGGATCGCGAGATCGAGGTCGCGGAGCTGATCGCGGGCGGCCACTCGAACAAGGAGATCGCCCAGGCGCTCACGATCAGCGAGCCCACCGTGAAGAAGCACGTCGGACATATCCTCGCCAAGCTCAAGCTCCAGGACAGGCTTCAAATCGGGCTCTACATCGCTCGCAATCCCCTCGCGCTGGGAGCGGGCGACCGCCACTAGGGCAGCGCCCGGGCGCCTAGGCGGGATCGGGCTCCCGGAGCGCCTCGTGAAGCCCAGCGTCGCGGGCGCGCTTCAAGTAGCCTCGAGCGAGATCCTTGCGCCCCAGGACGTTGGCCGCTCGGGCCAGCTCCAGGTGCGAGATCTCGGGCTGGCAGCACCAGAGCCAGTTGAAATTGAAGCCGGACCGGCTCTCCTCGAGATTCATGGCTTCCTCGAGCAGGGCGGCCCCCAAGCCGGACTGGGCCAGCCCGGCCAGCGCCTGGACGAGCATGTGCCCTCCTCCGAGCGCCCTCGGCCGTCCGCGGAAGAGGAGCACGGCCTGCTGAAACGCCGCGCGCGCCGCGTCGATGTCGCCCTGGCGGAGCGCGGTCCGTCCGAGACTCACGAGACAGACGCCGCGAAACGTGTCGCGGTACATGTGGTCGGTTTGCTCGGACAGCGCAAGCCCCTCGAGCGCGCTGCGGCGCGCCGCGTCCAGATCGCCCCGCCGGCGCAAGCACTCCGCGGCGTGGCCGCCCGCTCCTGGACTGGCTCCAGGCTCCCCGTTTCGCTCGTCTTCGATCGCCTTTCCGATGCACCACAGGGCCTCGTCCGTTTGGTCGATCTCGCCATAGGCCCATCCGAGGCCGAGCCAAGCGAACGTGTAGGACCGGCCCGTTCCGACCGCCTCGCGGAAGTGGCGGATCGCCTCCTGATGCTCGCGCATCATCTGCTTGGCACAGCCCGAGAAATAGAACGCCTCGGGGAGGCCCGGATCGAGCGCGAGCGCGCGCTGCATGGCGTCGAACGCGGCCGGGGGGTCATTCCGCCGCAGCGCCACGTAGCCCAGCCAGACGTGCGGCGAGCCGAGCTTGGGGTCGGCTTCGATCGCCCGTCGCGCATACCGCTCCGATTCGTCGAGCATGGCCGGGTCGCTGGTGAACGGAAAGCGGAGCGACCAGATCTCGGCGAGCCCGTTGAGCGCGAGCGCGTTCTTGGGATCGATTCGAATCGCCTCCTCGAAGAGCTCCTGGGCTTCCTGGAACGTCCCTTTCTCGAGCCGGTTGGTGAGCCGGCGCCCGCGCGCGGTCAGCTCGAAGGCGCGCACGTCCGGCGAGCCTGCCACACCGGGAGTGGGGGAGGGCGCCACGAGGTTGAGCTGCGCCGTCACCGCTTGAGCCAGCCGGTCCTGGACCTCGAAGATTCCGTCGACGGTCCCGTCCACCTTTTCGGACGCGACCATCCGTCCTGTCGGCACCTCCGTCAGGCGGGCGACCACACGCAGCGACGCGCCCATCCGCTGGATGCCGCCGGAGAGCACCCAGCGACAAGCGAGTCGATGTCCCAGATCGAGTGCGTCGACCACGGCCCCGCCCTGGGCGAGCGCGGCCCGCGCCTGGAGCAGCTTCTCGCGCGACACGACGTGGAGGCCGGGTATGCGCGCGAGGTCGGATGCGAGGCTCTCGGCGACGCCGCTCGTCATCCAGTCGTCTTCGGGGCGCTTCGTCACATTGTCCAGATCGAGCACCGCGAGTGTGTCGGGAAGCGCGCTCGCGGACGAGTCACCCCGGAGCCGCCTCACGTCGGAGAGAAACGCGGAGGCCGTGGGGAAGCGCTCCCCCGGCGAGCGGGCGATGCCGCGCGCCACGAGGGCCTCGACTTCCGGCGGGATGGACGGGCCGCGGAGAGGCAGTCGATCGCCCGCCAGGGTCGCGGCCATCCTCTCTGAGGTCGTGGCGCCGGGAAAGGCGGGACGGCCCGCGATGCACTCGTGGAGCACGGCAGCGACGGCGTAGAGATCGGCGCGCGCGTCGATCTCGAGACCGCGGAGCTGCTCGGGCGCCATGTAGCCCATGGTTCCAAGCACCTCGCCCTGCACCGTGAGTCGCGTCTGGGTTCCGTCGGATGCCGGCTCGGCCACGGCATACCGGGCGAGCCCGAAGTCGAGGAGCTTCGCTCCCTCGCCATCGAGCACCATCACGTTCTCGGGCTTGATGTCGCGGTGCAGCACGCCGGCCGCGTGCGCGTGGGCGAGCGCTTCGAGGAGACAGCCCGCCAGCGCCAGCGCACGGTCGACAGACATCGCCCCCTCGCCGAGAAGCCGGCGGAGCGTCCGGCCGGGGACGTACTCCATCGCGAGAAAGGGAACGCCGCCTTCTTCGCTTCCCTCGTAGAACGTGGCGATCCAGGGGTGCTGGAGTCGGGCGAAGGCCTCCGCCTCCCGCCTCAAGCGCTCGCCGAACGAGGGGTCGCCGGCGCGCAGGATCTTGAGGGCCACGGCGCGGCCGAGCGCGACGTCCTGGGCGAGGTAGACCTCGCCCATTCCGCCCGCGCCCAGATGGCGCTCGATCAGATAGTGGGACAGCTTGCGACCGATCGCGCTATGCTGCACGAACGGATCGCCCGACGACCCCATGACGGGAGGCCTCCACGTGAAGGACGAGAGACACCATACCGCACGCCCGAGCGCCGCGGTCCTCGACGGCCCGCAGACGCCGCCGCGGCCGCCCATCGGGCTTCCACTCCTTCCCGACGGAAGGACCGCGCTCCCGAAGGGGAACCCCTGCCAAGGGTGCGACCACTGCTGCCACTACATCGCGATCCAGATCGACACGCCGCGCACGAAGAAGAACTTCGAAGACATCCGCTGGTACGTTCTTCATCGTGGCGTCTCGGTCTGGATCGATTGGGACAACAACTGGATGCTCCAGTTCGAGACGACCTGCAACTGGCTCAAGGACGGCCGCTGCAGCCACTACTCGCTACGGCCGGATCTCTGCCGCGAATACGATCCGGCGGAGTGCGAGCGCTACAGTCCTACCGCCGCCGAGAAAGTCCTCTTCCGGAACGAGAACGATCTCGACGCCTACCTGGCCAAGCGCGAGGCGCGCCTTCAGAAGCGTCGCGCGCGCGCGAACGGCCGGAACAAAAGGGCGAAGGCGAGCTAGTCCGCGTAGTGGAGTCTGGAACGGACCTGCCTGTCAAGAGTGGGCGCGCAGACATGGTGCGAATCGTAGTCGTCGCTGCGGCCCTCATCACCCTCGCGGCGCCCTTTCCGGCGTTGGCGAAGGAGCCCAAGCCGCATCCGTCCGAGTCCATCGATCCCGTCCAGCTAGCTGGCCTGGTCGACTCGGTCATCACCGCCGAGATGACGCGGGAACGGATCCCCGGTGCGGGATTCATCTTCGTCCAGAACGGCAAGGCCGTCTGGAGCCGCGGCTACGGATTCGCGAACCTCGCGCGACGAACGAAGGTCTCCCCGGACACGACCATCTGGAGAATCGGCTCGATCTCCAAGGTGTTCACCGCGACCGCCGTGATGCAGCTCGCGGATCGAGGCAAGATCGACCTCGATGCCCCCGTGAGTCGATACGTGAAACGCGTCGCCATTCCGGCGACCTATCCCGAGCCCGTCACCGTGCGCCATCTCCTCACGCACACGGCCGGCTTCGACGAGATCCGTCCTGGCACCCAGGCCGAGACCGCGGACAGTGTGCTCCCGCTCGATCGGTTCCTCCAAGGAAGGCTCGTGCGCATACGCCCTCCGGGACGGACGATCGCCTATTCGACGTACGGCATCACCCTCGCGGGCCTGCTGGTCGAAGAGGTGGGCGGTCTCCCGTTCGAGGCCTACCTGCGCCGCAACCTTTGGGAGCCGCTCGGAATGTCACGCACCTCCCTGAACGTGCCGACTCCCTTGAAGGGAGACGTGGCCGTCGGCTACGAGATCGAGGGCGATTCCCTCGTGCCGCAGCCCTGGGAGTGGTACCACACGACTCCGGCGTCCTCGGTGAACGCCACGCTCGCGGACATGGGACGGTTCATGCTTGCCCATTTGGAGAACGGCTCGCTGGGTGGGAAGCGGATCCTGAGCGACAAGGCGGCCCGCGAGATGAGGCGGCGTCAAATCTCGATGGACGACTCCATCCCTGGGTACGCGCTGGGATTCAACGAGGACTTCGTCGGGTTGCAGCGCGTTCTCGAACACGGCGGAAACATGGCGGGATTCAGCACGCTCATGGTCCTCGTCCCGGAGGCCCGCGCCGGCTTCTTCGTGGTCAGCCATCGGGAGGGGAGCCAGCTCCGGAACAACCTCAAGCAGGCTTTTCTCGAGCGCTTTTTCCCGGCTTCACGGAAACGCCGCTCCGTGCCCGCGCTACCGAGTCCAGCGAGCGTCGACGCGGAACGCTTCGCCGGCGAGTATGGCTCCCTGCCTTCTTGCTGGAGCTGCGACCCACCGCGCATCTGGGGAAAGCTCCATGTCAAAGCCAACGAGGACGGCACCCTCGGATTCGCCGGACGGCGGTGGGTCCAGGTGGATTCGCTTCGATTCGTCCGCGAAGACGGGACCGGCTACATCGTCTTCCGGAAGGATGAGAAGGGCTCCATCCACGAGCTCCACGCCGGCGCTTACTGGGGCTGGCAGAAGCTTCGATAGGCGGACGTTTCTACTCAGGGAGCCCGAAGATGATCATGTGGTTGATCTCGTCGATGTGGACGGATGCACCGGCCGGCGCAGCAATCTGCTGTGCGATCTCCGCTATCGTGCCCGAGTAGGTTCCGAACTGAAACTGGCCGATGCCGAAGCTTGGCACTTCGACTCCCCACCCTGTGGCCTGGTTCAGGAGGTCAGCCAGGTACTGGCCTTCGAGCTGGATGGCCGAGCTCGAATAGAGACCGACAGTCTGTGTCCCAGTGGGGGTCAGGTTGAGAGTGGAGGGATCCTTCGGGGCCAGACGGAAACCGGTCCGAGGCCCGATCGCACAATATTCCAGACAGACTCCGTGAGGCGTGGGGTAGGGGTCCGTATAGCAGGTCCTGTAGCAATAGTGCGAGGGGCAAGTGGAACAATTGGGGTACGCGGCATGGACGAGAGCCGGCGTGCAGAGGGCGAGGATGATCGCGAGCAACAAACGCATGACGGGCTCCTTCGGACATGGGTTAGTACAGCGAGGCTACTCGAGCACGCCGAATGTAATGATGTGATTCGCTTCATCCACTTGTACGCTCGTAAAGACAGCTGCTGCGATCTGCTGGGCGATCTGCGCGACCGTTCCAGAGTATGTCCCGCCCCGATACGTGTTCACGCCACCGAACGCGGGAGTCGACACGGCCCACCCGGTAACCTCGTGGAGAGCGCTCGCCATGACTTCCCTCGTGGGATCGCCGTTGAATGTGATGCTCTGATTCGTCGTGGCTGGGCTCGTGTACTGAGTCTTCGGCGCCAGATAGACACCATTGCAGGTAGGACAAGGGTTGATACAGTACGCTTGGCAAGTGCCGCCGCTGCAAAAGAGGATGCAGTAGTAGTTCGCGCACTGTCCGCCGCACCAATTCGAAGCCGACGCGAAGCCAGGCAGGCAGAGAAACAACGCAACGCTCGACAGGAGTAGACGCATGGACCGTTCTCCTTCGGATTGGATGGACAAGGGATAGACCCGTCACCGGGTTGGGGACAGTCCATAGGACGGCTGTCGTCCGTGTGAAGTACCGACAATGATCGCGATACGCCTGGAATCGACGACTCAACCCTGGGTCGTCGCAAATCGGCGACGGCTGCGCTAGAATCCGGACATGCATGTTTCCCCCGACTTGCTGCGTCGGGCGTCGGAGGGAGACGACGCAGCGTGGCGTGAGATCGTCTCGCACTACCAACGTCTGGTATTCGCCACCATCCGCTCCCATCGTGTCCCCCCGCGCGACGCCGAGGATCTCTTCCAGGAGACATTTCTCCGCCTGTATCGCCATGCGAACGGGCTTCGTGATAGCCGCGCCCTGGCCCGGTGGCTGGTCGTGACAGCTCGCAATCTCTGTCTCGACCATCTGGAGCGCTCTCGGTCGAGAAGCAAAGTGGAGCTGGAGGCCGACCCGGTGTCCCCCGCTTCGGATGCGCTCGTCGAGATGATGCATCTGGAACGCGCCCAGGAGATCCGCGAAGCCATGGCCGGTCTCTCGGAGCGATGCCGTGGTCTCTTGTGGACCCTCTATTTCGAGCAGGAGACTCCGGACTACCAGGCGGCGGCCCGCCGATTTCAAATCCCTCTGGGAAGCGTCGGACCCACCCGCATGCGCTGCCTCGAGGAGCTGCTCCGACTTCTAAGGCGGCGCGGGGTCGCGCCATGACTTGGCGCCCTGATAAAATGATGTACTTTCGGCGTCCGCGGACCGTCCTGTTCTGGAAGGGTGAAAGCCGAACGAAGGACATGGCCGCCGACGTCTCGCGGAAGGCGTGATGTCCCTCGACCGAAAGGATCGTGGCTTGCCGGATCCCGGACACCCTTCGATGGAAGCCTTGCTCGCCCTCACGGGCGAAGCCCCGGCTCCCGGGGAGGCACCGGTCGATCCCAAATGGATGGAGCATGTGGGCGCGTGTCCAACGTGCTCGGAGCTGTTCCGGGAGCTCAAGGAATGGCGAGACGCCGTTCGCTACGGGGATGCGGGAAACGCCCCGGAAGCATGGGTGCGCCGTGCCGAGGAGCATGCTGTACCACGGTCATTCCTCGGCCCGCTGCTCGGAAAAATTCGAGCGGATGTCGTGTTCGACAGCATGTTGGCGTTGGCTCCGGGAACCCGCCACGACCCCTTGCAGGGACGGCAGTGGATCGTGGCTGGGGATCGTCTGGAAATCGAGATCTCCACTTCCCCGGCCGGCAGCAGCGTTCCACCTGGTTTGAGCGGTCAGGTCATGCAGGTTGAGGGCGCGCCCGTGAAGGTGGGTGATTGCCGGATCATCTTGATGCAGGGCGGGGAGGACGTTTCCGAAACGATGACGAGGGCTACCGGAGAGTTCTTGGTTGCGGATCGCCCATCGGGAGCCTTCCAGGTTCGTCTGGAAGGCGATGGCTGGTCTCTGTTGACTCCTCTTCTCGAGCCGTAGCTCCACCGTGTGATTTGCTTGAGGATCTAGACGGATCCACGTCCCGCATGAGTCTGGCATCCGCCGACGAGGCCAATCCGAGACCGAGCGACGCCCGATGGTCGCTGACCAGCCTCACGCGGTGGGCCGATACCCCGCGTGGTGAACGAACTCTCACGCCGCTTCCGCCCGCCTTGGCCGAGACCCTGGCATTGAGCGAAGAGATCGTCGCCTTCTCTCGAGGGTACCCGTCCCGGGCCCTACAGCTATCCAAGGTTCTCGTGGAAGTGGCGCGTGCGGGGGAGCCCGCCGTTCAAGCCGCCGCGCGGCGATGTCGCGGGCATATGTTCCGTCGGCTCGGACGCAATCGCGAAGCGCTCCGAGACTATGGCCGTGCTCAGGCTGGGTTCAAGAAGCAGGGTATGACCCTCGAGGCGGCGCGCACCGTGATCGGCATGGTGGACGCCTTGGGACGGCTGGGGCGTAACCAGGATGCCCTCGCCGCGGGGCAATGGGCGAGGCGCGTCTTCCTGCGCCATGAGGAGCACGGTCGGGCCGCGCGCCTCGATACCAATCTGGCGTTGATTCTCGAGCGGGCCGGAAAGCCCCGGGAGGCGCTGGATGTTCATCGTCGAGCTGCCTCGATCTTCGAGCGCTTGGGCGCGACGTCGGACCTGGCCATGGCCCGGTTCAACGCCGCCAACGCGCTCGTCTCCCTCGACCGGTACGAAGAGGCCCTGAAGCTCTACCGGTCGAGCGCGGAGACATGGAAGTCCCTGGACGCGACGTCGACCCTCTGCCGGTGTCAGCTCGCCATGGGGAGCGTCCTGCTCCGCTTGGGGCGATTGGATGAAGCGCTCCGCCAGCTCGAAGAAACGTCCGAGCTCGCCCTTGGTCTGGACGATCCCGTCGTGGCCGCGACGGCCACCCTCGATCGGTCTCGAGCGGAGCTTCTCGTGGGGCGTCTCGATGGCGTTGCCGCGAGGCTCGAGGGGGCCATCGGCGCTTTTCGATCCCTCGGCATACGCGACGACCAGGCCGAGTCACTGAGCCTCAGAGCGTCGCTCTGGACGAAATTGGGGCGGCTGGACGACGCCCTCGGAGATTGGGCGCGCGCAGCGGAGCTGTATCGTTCCATTCGCCATGCGAGCGGAGCCGCTCGAGCCGGCTTCGCGCGCGCCGAGATTCTCGCTCGGCTCGGCCGTGCCGACGAGAGCCGGGCGCTTCTTCGCTCCGCCCTTCGAGGACTGGAGCGTCACGGACCGGCTTCCGCCGAGATCGAGGCACGCCTCGTTCTCGCCGATCAGGTTCTGGAGCCGCGTCCCCGGCAAGCCCAGCGCCACCTCGAATTCGTCGAGCGGCGATCGCGTGCCATTCACGATCCCTGGACCGAGTACCGGACCCAAATCCTTCGGGCGCGCCTAGCGCTTCGGACGGATTCATCCCGACGGGCGCGCCTGGCGTTGAATCGCGCGTACCGGATCGCGCAGGACCTTCGATCCCTGGCGCCCCTCGAATCGCTCCAGGCCGAGTGGCTCGGGCGTCGCGATGAGCTTTTCGATTTGGCCCTTCATCCCGGAGTCGCGCGAGGGGAGGCCCCGTGGATGCTCCTCTGGAGCGAGCGCGCCCGCGCTCCGCTCCGGATGTTCCGGGCCGCCCCGAGCTCTGTCGAGCCGGGAGCCGATCCCGACTGGAAGGGTTTCGAGCAGGCCCGGGAAGAGATCCACTGGCTCGACGCGGGGGAGCGATCCAGGCGGTGGTCCAGCGCCTCGGCGGGTCCCGCATCCCGGCGTCTGACTGAATGGCGACGCAAACGGGCGCGGGCCATGGTTCGACTGGAGCGCTTTGGGCGGAGACTCGAGCTTCGCGCCACCCGACAGCGCGGATCGGGGCCCGATGCGGAGCCCAGCGCGGCCTCCATCCAGAAGACACTTTCCAAGGATGAGGCGTTCATCGAATTCTTCGTCGGGCGCCATGGGCTCATGACGTTTGTCGTCACGCGCGAATCCATGAGGGCGATCGAATCCACCAAGGACCCGGGCGAGATTCATGAGACCGTGGTCCGTCTTCGCCAGGTCTGGGAGCGTTATCGGCTTGGCTCGGCCTTCGTGCGGCGCCACCAGAACACTCTCGCTGCAACCACGGCGCATCTTCTACGCCTTCTTCGACAGGACCTGCTGGACCCTGTGTTGCAGATCCTTCCCGAGAACCTCAGCCAGCTCGTCGTCAGTCCTCACGCCTGGCTCCGCGTGGTCCCCTTCCATGCCATGGTCGAAGACCGGTGTGTCCGTTACGTCCCGTCGGGAGCGTCTCTGGTTGCGGAGAAGCGGGCCCCGACGTCGATTCGAGACGACGTGCTCATCATCGGTGTGTCCTCCGAGGATGCGCCGGAGGCGGAGCGCGAGGCCCGCGCCGTAGCCCGATCGTACCCCGGCGGCACGTTGCTCTTGGGCAAGGACGCCACTCCACGGGCCGTGCGCTCGTGCTGGCCCCGGGCGACGCTCATCCACGTGGCGGCTCACGGATCCCTCCAAACCGACGACCCCAGGCTTTCCGGAATCCAGCTGTCGGGAGGAACGTGGACCGTCCACGACCTGCGGACGGTCCCGACGCGGGCCGAGCTGGTCGTCTTGAGCAGTTGTCACAGCGGGGGTTCGATCATCTGGGGGCAGGACTACGAGGTCGGACTCTTGCCCACGCTCTTCGAGCAGGGACCGCGAACCGCGGTCGTGAGCCTCTGGCCGGCGGACGATCAGGCCACGGGCATCTTCATGTCGGCGTTCCACCACGATCTCACCCTAGGAAAATCCGTGCTCGAGGCTCTTGGATCATCGCGTCGTGTCGTTCGTGAGGTGAAGCCGGATCCGTACTACTGGGCGCCGTTCGTGCCGTACGGCGCCGACCGCCGGGGAGGAGTGACCCAATGAACCGAGGTTTGGCCGTGTCCCTTCGTACCGCCGCCATCCGTTTCGCTCTCTTGCTTCTCATCCTCGCGGTCTCGAGCTGCGGCAAGGACTCCGTCCCGGTGGCCCCGGGCGCGTCCGCGACGAGCACCAAGGGAGCGCCGTCCCTCGCCCCCCCGACCTCGGTCATTTCCGAAGCCATCGTCGCGCTCCAGCCGGGCGTGTCCCTGAGCACGTTCCTCGCGAACAACAACCTGGGTCTCATCAGCGATCTGGACGTGCCGGCGGCGGGAGCGTTTCCCCAAACGACCTACTACCTGGTCAAGAGCGATGACGGCAGCCCACTCGATACCACAGGCTTCTTGGAGAGCGAGGTCTCCTACAGATCACCCCACCTCACGGTGTGGATGCCCGAGGACGATCGAGACGGCCTCAGCTTCGACGATCACCACACATGGCGCTCGAGCAGCCAGTATCTCAGCCAGCCGGCGATCAGCCAGGTCGACATCCTCGCGGCGCGCCTTCATTCCGAGGGATATGGCTCCGTGATCGCTCTCTTGGATACCGGCGTGGATGCCAATCACCCGCTCTTTTCGCCCAAGAGATTCACGGCGGGGGGCAACTATACGGTCTTTCCGCCGACGGCCGGCATGGCCGAGCCGGTGGGCGACGATCTGGATGGGGACGACGATGGATGGATTGATGAGGGTGTGGGCCATGGCACCCACGTCGCTGGGATCATCTACACCGGGGCGCGTCAGGCCAAGATGCGTGTCTACAAAGTCCTCGATGACGAAGGAAGAGGCTCTTCCTTCGGTTTGGCCAAGGCGATCAAGAACGCCACGGACGCAGGCGTCCACATCATCAACCTGAGCCTTGGACTGGAGGCGGACAACCGAATGCTGCACCACGTGATCGCCCACGCGACCTCACAGGGAATCGTGGTGGTGGCCTCCGCGGGGAATCGGAACAATTCCGAGATCCAGTATCCGGCCGGATACGACGAGGTCGTGTCGGTGGCGGCCGTCGACGCACACGATGTGAAGGCCGACTTCGCAAGCTACGGCGCCACAGTGGATATCGCTGCGCCGGGGACGGACATCGTCAGCGCCATCCCGAGCTCCTATGGGGCCGGCGTGTATGCTGCTGCGAACGGTTCCTCGATGGCCGCTCCCTTCGTCTCGGCGGCCATCGCGATCGTACGGTCGCGCTGGCAGACGACTTCGGCCGTCGCGGCGAACAGCGTGCTCCATACCGCGACGAACATCAGTGCCGCGAACCCGACGTTCCCGGGCATGCTCGGCACGGGAAGGGTGAACTTCAATGCCGCCGTCGAGGGGATTCCCATCGAAGGTGAGCCGCAAGAATAACC
>Ga0111538_10009438_pt1 | contig 13024 bp, 12 predicted proteins | sample SoiMethybrSBSTD1_FD_79669 | JGI IMG/M metagenome (GOLD analysis project Ga0111538, IMG submission 79669) | Bulk soil microbial communities from a Populus tree surrounding site in Tennessee, USA - Soil MetaG P. TD hybrid SBSTD1 (version 2)... | ecosystem: Environmental > Terrestrial > Soil >...
ATTGAACTCGGCCACCACCGTGCGACGACACCGTAATGCCAGGTGCTCGGCTCGATGTCCATCACCGCCTCCTCCGGAGTCACGCGATTCGGTCGAGGATCAGTGGCTGTTTCTCTGGTGGATAGTCGCCAATCGCGTACGCATTCGCGAGTGCCTGCCGAGCTCGAGTGAATCGCTCCGGTGTGTCGGTGTGCAACGTGATTAACGGCTGACCCGTCGGTATCCAATCTCCCGGCTTGGCGTGCAGCTGTACGCCGGCTCCCGGCTGCACGGCGTCCTCCTTACGGGCGCGGCCGGCTCCCAGCCGCCAGGCCGCTTCACCAACCGCGAGCGCGTCCAGCGACTGCAATACGCCGTCGCGATCAGCGGTGATCACATCGGTTTCACGGGCGACTGGGAGCTTCGCCTCCGGATCGCCGCCCTGCGCCTTGATCATGGCACGCCACACGTCCATGGCCGCGCCAGAAGCCAGCAGAGCGGCCGGATCATGATCATTTCGTTGCACCGCTGCGAGCATCTCACGGGCCAGTCCGACGGTGAGTTCAACCACATCGGACGGACCACCTCCGGCCAACACCTCGATTGATTCCTCAACCTCCAACGCGTTTCCCGCACTGAGGCCCAGGGGAGTCGACATATCTGTCAGCAGCGCGACGGTGGTCACGCCCTCAGCCTGACCGAGCTCGACCATGATCTGTGCCAGCTCACGTGCCGAATCGGACGTCTTCATGAACGCGCCCGAGCCAACCTTCACGTCCAACACCAAGGCACCAGCACCTTCGGCGATCTTCTTGCTCATGATCGAAGAAGCGATCAGCGGAATCGACTCGACTGTTCCAGTCACATCGCGAAGCGCGTAGAGCTTCTTGTCGGCGGGCACCAGGCCGGCTCCAGGCGCGCAGATCACTGCGCCGACCTCCTCCAGCTGGCGCATCATCTCCTCATTTGTCAGCGAAGCCCGCCAGCCAGGTATCGACTCGAGCTTGTCCAGCGTGCCGCCGGTGTGCCCGAGCCCGCGACCGGAGAGTTGAGGTACCGCGACGCCGCAGGCAGCCACAAGCGGGACCAGTGGCAGTGTGATCTTGTCGCCCACACCGCCGGTGGAGTGCTTGTCGACGGTCGGCTTCGACAAGCCTGAGAAGTCCAGTCGGTCACCTGAATTGATCATGGCCCGCGTCCAGCGGTCCAGCTCCCGCCGGCTCAATCCACAAAACCGTACCGCCATAGCGAATGCCGCCATCTGCTCGTCGGCGATCTCGTCGGCCATATAGGCAGCGAACAACCAGTCGATTTGAGCATCGCTCAGCTCAACCCTGTCGCACTTCATGCGAATGAGCTCGACGACGTTGAACGCAGCATGCGATGGGCCCGGGGCCGTGACCATGCCGGATAGGCTACTTCGGTGCGCATTGCCCGATTCGCTGCCGGTGGTGACCCGCAGTACGGCGTTGTGGAACTCGCCGACGACCGTGGGCCGAACCCCGACACGGTCTCGGTTTTGACCGGAGATCCGATGGCTATGTCGGTGAAGCTGACAGGGGAGCGCAAGGAGCTGGAGGGCGTTCGCCTGCTAGCGCCGGTGATCCCGCGTAGCAAGATCGTCGCCGTCGGCCGCAATTACGCCGCCCACGCCGCAGAGATGTCCGAAGAGCTGCCCAAGACACCGCTTACCTTTTTCAAGCCGAATACCTCAGTGATCGGGCCAGGCGAACCGATCATCTATCCGGCAGCAAGCCGCGAAGTGAGCTACGAGGGTGAGCTCGCGGTCGTGATCGGCCGGATCTGCAAGGAAGTGCCGGCCTCCCGTGTGCCGGAGGTGATCTTCGGCTACACCGTGGCCAACGACGTCACCGCACGTGACCTGCAAAAGACCGATGTCCAATGGGCACGGGCCAAGGGCTATGACACGTTCTGCCCCCTCGGGCCTTGGATCACCACCCATCAGGGGCTGGAAGAGGTTGCTTCCCTCGCTATTCGCACCAGCCTGGATGGTGAACTACGGCAGGACGGCAATACCAAGGACTTGATCTTCACAATCCCTGAGCTGGTTTCGTACATCTCCTCCTACACGACTCTGCTACCCGGCGATGTGATCTTGACCGGTACGCCGTCAGGCGTCGGGCCAATGCTGCCCGGGCAAGTGGTAAGTATCGACATCGAGGGAGTTGGCACCCTCACCAATCCGGTCGCAGGTACGCGATCTGAAGAAGCACCAAACGAGGCAGAGCAGTGACAGACGATACCGCGATCCGGGACGACTTTGCGGTGCTCGGCGACCTCGCGCCGGACCAGGTACGCGTACGGTTTCCCCCGTCCCCGACTGGGAACTTGCACGTTGGTAACGTACGCAGCGCACTGTTCAATTGGGTCTTCGCCAGGCATTACGGCGGAACCTTTGTGCTTCGGGTGGAGGACACCGATGCGGGTCGCAATCTTGCCGAGTCGTATCAGGTTCTCTACGACTCGCTGACCTGGCTGGGCTTGACGTGGGACGAGGGACCGCTCATCGGCGGCCCGTACGGTCCCTATATCCAGACCGAACGCGGCGACATCTATCGCGAGGTGGTTGGCAAGCTGCTCGCGACCAAGCTGGCGTACAGATGCTTCTGCACCCGGGAGGAGATCGAAGCTCGCGAGGCGGCGCGAGCGCCCGGCTCACCGTCGGGTTACGACGGGTTCTGCCGCAACCTCAGCGAGGAGCGGGTTGCGGAGTTGGAGGCGATGTCAGTTCCGTCGGTGGTTCGGATGCGCGTGCCCGATGCCGACATTGCTTTTGATGACCTGGTACGCGGGCCGGTACGCTTCGCCGCCGCGCATGTTCCCGATTACGTCATCGTGCGGAGCAACGGCGAACCGCTCTACACCCTGGTGAACCCGCTTGACGATTCACTCATGGAGATCACTCACGTACTCCGCGGTGAGGATCTGTTGCCGTCGACCCCCCGTCAGATCGTGCTCTATGACGCGCTCAAGCAGATTGGGGTGGGCAGCGGTCGGACGCCGGCATTCGGTCACTTGCCGACTGTGTTAGGTGAGCGCAACCAGCGGCTATCCAAGCGAGACAAGGGATCTGGGCTGGCCGAGTACCAGCAGAAGGGCTATCTCCCCGAAGCGTTGCTGAACTACCTTGCTCTGTTGGGTTGGGCCATTGCCGAGGACCGCGATGTCTTCACCATTGCGGAGATGATCGAGGTGTTCGACATCCGGCGGGTGAACGCCAACCCCGCACGCTTCGACGCCAAGAAGTGCGAGGCCATCAACGCAGCCCACATCCGCATGCTGCCGTCGGCCGAGTTGACCGAAGCTCTCGTTCCCTTTCTAGCCGCGGCCGGGCTGATCAGCGATCCGCCGAGTCCTGAGGAGCAAGATCGGCTTTCGGCCGCAACGCCATTGATCCAGGAGCGCATCAATACCTTGTCCGAGGCCGTGGGGATGCTGGCCTTCCTGTTCTTGCCCGACGACAAGATCACCATTGCTCCGGATGCCGGATTGTCCGGGGATTCCGTTGCGACGCTTACGGCGGCGCACGAGGCGCTCGCTCGCGTTGCGAACTTCGATCACTCCACTGTCGAGGCCGCGTTGCGCACGGCACTGGTCGACAATCTTGGGCTCAAGCCCCGGCTTGCGTTCGGGCCGGTGCGTGCAGCCATCACAGGCAGCCGTATTTCACCACCCCTGTTCGAATCGATTGAGCTGCTCGGTAGAGAGTCAACGTTGGCGCGGATTGCTGCGGCCCTTGCAGAGCTAGGGGAGCCGGCGATCGCCGGATCGAACAAGGGTCGCCTCGATGTTGGACGACTGAGATCGTGACTAAAGAAAAGAGATCCGCTGTCCCGGCCCACAACACGTCCAAGGTGCGCAGCCGGTCGGGAAATCCAGCGGTCCGAGCCGGCGAAGCTCAGCCGGCTGCCCGACCAACGGAATCACCGTCGGCCAATCGGCAGCCGTCGCAGCAGGCCGTTTGGGTTCCCGAGCAGGGTGCGCTGCCGCCGGACGGTGCCAGCTACCCCCAGATCTTGCGCGGCCAGTGGTACATGTGGTGGCGCTCGGTGGCAGGCGTGATTTTGGGTTTGTCACTCTTCCTGCTGATGACCACGGTCGTCAGCCAGGCCTTGATCATGGCGTTCTGGGCGACAACAGCTGCCGACCAGCCGTATCGGGACTACTTCGCGAAGGCCTTCGCCTTCGAATTGCCGGTCGGCATGCTGGCGGTCAACCTCGGAATCGCAACGCTGATTCCCATTGCCTGGGCACTGATGGGGATGATCCATCAAATGCGACCGAGATGGCTGTCATCTGTCCAGCCACGGATCCGCTGGCGCTACCTGTTCGGCTGCCTGGCGATTGCCGCTGTGGTGTTGAACGGCGTCATGCTGCTGTCCACGACGCTTGGTGACAAGCTGTCCATTCACCAGCAGAGCGGCTTTTGGGGCTTCCTTCTCGTGATCGTGCTCACCTCGCCTATCCAGGCAGTGGCGGAGGAGATCTTCTTCCGCGGATACCTCCTGCAGGCGCTGGGCAGCCTGGTCGCGAAGCCCTGGTTCGGAGTTATCGCGTCCTCGCTAGTCTTCGCGCTGCTGCATGGTACACAGAATCTTCCGCTGTTCGCCGACCGACTCGCCTTCGGCCTGCTCGCAGGACTTCTGGTGTGGCGCACCGGTGGCTTGGAGGCCGGCATAGCCGCGCACGTGATCAACAATGTGTTCGCCTACCTGATCGCCGGGCTGACTACCTCGGTTGCAGCGCTCAAGGCGATCAAGGGAATCGGTTGGGTCGACGCCGGGTTCGATGTAGGTGGATTCGCGCTGTTCGCCGTGCTGGCGTACGGGCTGTCGCGGTTGATGAAGCTGCGAACCCATGTGGCACTCTTGGCCGGCCGCGACCGTAGCTGAGCGGAACGGTCAGCCATCGTTTGGGGGGCGCTTGCGGCTTACAGTAGGGTTTGTCCTCGTGCCCGGACGGGTACGAGGCCCGGCGGCAACGCCAGTGGGGTATAGGGTAATTGGCAGCCCGACTGATTCTGGTTCAGTTAGTCTAGGTTCGAGTCCTAGTACCCCAGCGACACAGAGCCTCTGATTCGTATATGACAAGGGGAGTTGGTAGGCTTCCGCGGTCTCATCGGAATGATGATCATGAGCTAGGGCCCCGTTGTGTAGTGGCCTAGCACGCCGCCCTCTCAAGGCGGTAGCGCGGGTTCGAATCCCGTCGGGGCTACCAGGTGAAGCACCTAGGCAGGAGCTATTTCGCGTCTCGTCTCAATTGGACCACCTTCCCTCCGGTACCTACTGGGTACCCACCAGCGAGCGCTGAGGTGCGCGCTGCGTCCATTGCATCGGCCACATCGGCCACAATGTCGAGCCGATCGCCGAACAGGTGACCGTACTGATCGAGGGTCATGACCGCCGACTTGTGGCCCAACATCTGCTGGACGATCTTGATGTCGGCGCCGCTGGCAATGGCCAAGCTGGCCGCGGTATGGCGCAGTTCGTGCGGATGGAAGTCAGGGATGCCGAGGTCGGTCGCGGCCCTGGTCAGCACTGCCCGCTGGAAGGTTTGAGAGCGCATCACGGCCCCTGGCTCGCCGATGAACACCAGATCGGCAGCTGACTTGTCTCGACGTGGCGAGCCAGCTCCTCGATGAGGAACCTGGGCAGCGGGACCTCGCAACGCTGGTGTCCCTTCGTCGGACCGAACGTCATTACCCCCTTGACCCGGAGTCACTGACTCGGCAACGAGCACCCGCCGGCGTAAGAGATCGAGCCTGCCAACCCTGAGTGCTGCCATTTCGCCTCAGCGAAGACCGGTGTAGGCCAGGAACAAGACGATAAGCCGGTACTCCTCGCCCACGGCGTCGGCGAGCTCAGCAACCGGCCGCTCCGTCAAGTAACGCTTCTCAGGCTCTCGCACGCGCGGCAGGCTGACACCGGCAGCAGGATTGACCGCCAGCCGGCCATCCTTCATGGCGTACGCCATAATCATCGACAGCACCCGGTGCACGGTGGCGGGTTCGGACTTGACGTTCTCGGTCTGTGGGAAGTGGTCGGAACCTGACCCGAAAGCATGAAGGAACTGGCGAGCTGCGGCAGCCGATCCATCGAAGGGGGGGGTCAACTCCGTTGCTGGCGCTCGGTGTCGCATTGGGCATAACGCCACCCTCGGGATATATCTCGGACGGCCGATCGTGGACCAGCTTCGCCGCATCCCAGCGCCCGTCGATGGCGACGATGGTCAGTAATCGACGGCGTCGCGGATGAGAGGACAGGTCATGCAGTGGCCGCCGCCTCGGCCGCGCCCGAGTTCAGCGCCAACGATGGTAATGACCTCGATGCCGGCCTTGCGGAGCAGGGAGTTTGTCGTCGTATTGCGGTCGTATGCGATCACAACTCCCGGTTCGATCGCGACCAGGTTGTTGCCGCTGTCCCATTGCTGGCGCTCGGTGTCGTAGACATTTCCACCGGTGTCGATGGCCTTCAGTTCGCTCAGTCCCAGGGCGGTTCGAACGACCTCTAGGAACGGCCGAGTCTCTTGAGTGACATCGAACCCTGGCGGGGTCTCGCTGGGCCGAAGGGTGAACGTATGGATGCCGTCCACGATGCCTGGGTAAACAGTGACGCGATCACAATCGGCGAAAGTGAAGATCGTGTCCAAGTGCATAGCCGCACGTAGCTTCGGCATCCCGGCCACGATCACCTGCTCGGCAGCGCCTTCAGCGAAAAGCATGCCAGCGACCTGCCCGATCGCCTGGCGGGAGCTACGTTCACTCATCCCGATCAGCACGACACCATTGCCGGGGACCAAGACGTCGCCGCCCTCCAAGGTGGCCAGGCCCCAGTCCAACTCAGGGTCGCCCCACCAGACCTTTGAGCCCACGAAGTCGGGGTGGAACTCATAGATGGCCTTCATCAACAATGTTTCGTCGTGACGGGCGGGCCAATAGAGGGGATTCATCGTTACACCGCCGTAGATCCAGCATGTGGTGTCGCGAGTGTAAAGCGTGTTCGGCAGCGGCGGCATCAGGTATTCCCGGCCCCCGAGTGCCTCCCGTGCGAAGCTCATGGTCGCCGACCCAGGATCGGATGGCAGATCATCGGTTGCAAGGCCCCCGATCAAGAACCGGGTCAGCGACCGAGCATCCAGGCTGTCCAGATATGCCCGCGTGTCTTTGATGAATCCCGGGCCGACTTCATTGGCGATGATCTTGCGGTCCAGCAACCACGACTTCGCCTCTGGGTTCTCCATCGTCTCGGCCAATACTTCGTGAAGCTCCACAACCTCTACGCCCCGGTCGCGCATCTTAGACATGAAGTCGAAATGATCACGTTTCGCGTTTTGTACCCAGAGCACGTCATCGAACAACAGTTCGTCGCAGTTGCTCGGCGTCAGTCGGCTGTGCGCCAGACCTGGCGCACAGACCAGGACCTTGCGGAGCCGGCCCACCTCCGAGTTCACTGCGTATTTGCTGGAAACCGGTACGGTCTGCGCCATCTATCTCCCCTTCCCCGTCTCTGATTCATGACGTGACGGCGAGTCAGCAAACTATGCGGTTCGGTCGAGGATCTCCTTGACGAGATCCATCGGGGTATGTGGATGCAGGAATGCGAAGCGGCCGACCGTCTCACCCTCCCACTTGGTTGGGGGAATGAAGGCGATCTCATCGTCGTGCAATGCTTGGGCCCACTTGTCGTAGTCAGCCGGCTCCCAGCCAACCCGACGAAACAGCACTACGCCGAGATCCGGTTCCCGGATCAGTTCTAGATGCGGTGTTGCCTTGATCAACTCTGCGGTGTCCCGAGCGAGCCGGACGGCGCTCTCAACCGCCTCGCGATAGGCCTCGAGGCCATATACGGCCAATGAGAACCACAGCGGCAGTCCCCTTGCACGGCGGGTCAGGTGGTAGGCGTAATCGGTCGGGTTCCATTCCCCGTCCGACGCATGGATGACGTCCAAGTAAGACGCGTCCTGGGTGTGAGTTTCGCGGGCTAGTTCGGGCTGCCGGTAGATAAGCGCGCAGCAGTCGAAGGGTGTGAAGAGCCACTTGTGCGGGTCGAGGATGAACGAGTCGGCCTGCTCGATGCCGGCGTATTTGTTGCGCAGCGTCGGGGCAAAGATCCCAGATCCGCCGTACGCGCCGTCCACATGGAACCACCAACCATGCCGCTTCGCTATTTCCCCAACCCCGGCAAGATCATCGATGATGCCCGCATTGGTGGTGCCTGAAGTGGCAACAACCGCGGCCACATCGCTGACATCGGGATCTTGGTCAACGGCAGCCGTTACTGCGTCCCGGGTCAGTCGATGGTCCGGGGTATTCACCACCAGAGCGTCCATCTCGAGCAGCCGCAATGTATTAACGATCGAGGAATGCGCATCGGTGCCCACGATCACCCGTAGCCGCCGACCGGCCGCATCGTCCCCAAGTCGCCTCTTGGTCGTCTCCCGGGCGACCGCCAAGGCCGAGAGGTTGCCGGCGGATCCGCCCGAGACGAAGCATCCGCCTGCCGAGGCAGGTAGCCCTGCCTCATCTGCGATGACACGCAGCACCGTGTTCTCTGCCGCTATCGCCCCCGATGCCTCGAGCCAGGAGATGCCCTGGATCGAGGCGCACGAGATCAACATGTCGAACAACAGACTCGCCTTGGTGGGGGCGGCCGGGATGAATCCCAGAAACCGCGGGCTGTCCGCAGAGATAATGCTCGGCGCGATCACCGACGAATAGATGCCCAAAACCTCGTCCGGCGCCCGGCCGCGATCGCGGATGACACCGTTGAGCGCCTTGTACAGGTCGACAGCCTCCTGTGTGCCCTTGTCGAGCGGTACCGGATCCATCCGCAATCGGTTCTCCGCGTATGCAAGAACGCTTCGCACCATTTGCTCGGTGGTTTGATCAACGTGGTGCATTGCCAGTCCCTTCTGGGTTATACCACTGGCTCGTCCTTGATCAATCCGACATGCTCGTGACGGCCGAGGTGTGAATGCTTCCTGCCGTAGGCGAAGTACCAGGCGATCACAACTGCAGTCCAGATCAGGAAGACCAGGATCGTGGGTATCCGCAGGTCCTTGATAATCCACAAGCACCCAAGAATTGCCAAGATCGGGGTCACCGGGTAACCGGGGACTTTGAATGGCCTCGGCAAGTCGGGCTCCCGCCGCCGCAGAATGATCACGGCGAGCGAAACAACGGCGAAGGCGACGAGCGTTCCGACGCTTGTCATCTCAGCCAGGAAATTGATCGGGATGAGTCCGGCCAGCAGCGCAATGACCGCGGCCACGATGATCGTGTTCGGGACGGGTGTCCGGGTGCGCGGATTCACCTTGTGGAACAGCTCCGGGATCATTCCGTCACGAGCCATAGTGAACAGGATGCGGGTCTGCCCGTAGATCACTACAAGCGTGACGCTAAAGATCGAGATCACTGCACCGGCAGCCAGCAGTGTTCCTGCCCAGCTCGACCCGGTCACGCTGTCCAAAATCGCGGCGAGGCCGGCCTCCTGGCCCTCAAACTGGGTGTACGGCTGGTCGGCGACTGCAACTAGCGAGACTAAGACGTACAAGGTGGTGACAATGAGCAGCGCAAAGATAATCGCGAGCGGCATGTTGCGGTGCGGGTGCTTCACTTCCTCGCCAGCAGTCGAGACGGCATCTATGCCGATGAAGGAGAAGAAGATAACTCCTGCCGCGGCTGTGACTCCCTGGATTCCAAAAGGCGCAAAATCCGCAAGATTGTTGGAATTCCAGCCAAAGAAGCCAATGATGATGAACAAGATCAGGATGCCGATCTTGATCAGGACCATGACGGTGTTCACTGTCGCTGATTCACTGGCCCCCCGGATCAGCAGGAGTGTGCAGAGCCCTATCAAGATTACCGCTGGAAGGTTGAAGATCCCTCCCTGCTCGGGCGCTTGCGACAGCGCTTCAGGGATCTTGAACCCAAAGAGGTTGTCGAGAAGTTCGTTGAGATACTCCGACCAACCAACGGCGACCGCAGCGGCCGACACGCCATACTCGAGCAGCAGACAACCGGCGACCCCCATGGCCGGGAGTTCACCGATTGTCGCGTACGCATACGAGTAAGAGGAGCCCGAGACCGGCACTGCACCCGCGAGCTCGGCGTAACAGACCGCTGTCAGACCCGCAACAAGGGCAGCGATCAAGAAGGAGAAGACGACTGCCGGACCGGCGATCGGTACTGCCTGGGACAGCACGAAGAAAATTCCGGTGCCGATCGTTGCCCCTACACCGAACATGGTCAATTGGAAGAGTCCGATGGAGCGAGTTAGCTCGCTCTTCTCTGTTTCGGCGCCTGACTCCTCGTCCATCTCGATAGCGGGCTTGCGCCGGAAAAGTTGCGATGTCAGCTCTGACACGATGCGCCTCCCACCAGTTCTCTATGTAGAGCGACCCAACTGGGCGCCAGCCCCGAGAAAATCTCTGGCGCTCATGAGACATCACGCGCGGCAAGATCATCCCACGTCTCGCGTCGGACAACAAGACTTGGCGTTCTGGACGCAACGAAGACGACAGGGATGCGTCGATTTCCGTTGTAATTATTGGACATTGTGAAGCAATATGCCCCCGTCGCGGGGACAACGAGCAGATCATTCACCTGGGGCCTATTCAACGGCACGCCGTCGACCAGGATGTCGCCACTCTCACAGTGCCGTCCGACAACGCTGACGATCTCGCCATCCGTCGCGTCTAGCCGGTTTGCGATTCCCGCCTCAAAGCGCTGATCGAAAAGCGCCACCTCGAGGTTGTCACCCATCCCGCCATCAACACCGACGAACGTTATCTGCCCACGTTTGATGGTGATCACACGATAGATGGTTGCCGCCGCAGTGGCGACCATGCTGCGACCCGGTTCGATAATGATCCGCGCATCTCTTGGCAGGTGCTCGCGTGCCGCCGAAATGAGTACGTCGAGATATTCCGCAACCGACGCCGGTTGATCCACCCAGGTGTAACGGGCGCCGAGCCCGCCGCCGAGATCGTAGATCTCGAACTCTCCGAGCGCAGCAAGCGGAGCGACCGCCGCAGCCAGAGGCTCGGCCCGGAGGATCTGTGAGCCGACATGGGCGTGCACACCGCGCATCTGCAGTCGCGGACTTTGATCAATCCGCTGGATTACGGCACTCGCGTCAGCTGGCGCGAGGCCGAACTTGGAACCTTCGTGACCGGTGAGCACATGGGCATGGGTGTCGGCAGTTACGCCAGGTATGACGCGTACCAATACGTCTTGATTACGTCCAGGCGGCACAATCGCTTCAAGGCGGTCGACGTCATCTGGGCCATCAACAACGACGAGACCGACACCGTTGTCGACCGCCATGGTGATCTCTTCGGTGGTCTTGGCGTTTCCATGGAGCACAATGAGCGCCGGATCGACCCCAGCCTTGAGCGCGGTCAGGATTTCACCGCCCCCGGCGACGTCGAGCCCAAGCCCTTCTTCCACCATTACCCGTTGAACGGCTGTGCAGGGGAACGCCTTCGAGGCGAATACGACACGTGAGTTAGGCCACCGGCTGGTTAACTCATCGGCGTATTCCCGGGCGCGAGCCCTGAGCGCTTCCTCGGCGACGACGAGTACCGGCGTCCCGAACTCAGCTGCAAGATCATCGGCGCGACAGCCACCGATGATCAACATGCCATCGGCATCGGTGGCGCTACCCAGCGGAAAAAGATCCAGCAACTGGCTCATCCCAGCATGCTCGACCCGTTCACTGCGAGTTAGCAACCGTTTGAAGGAGGTCGCCGAAGGATTCATAGACTCCTTCACATTCGGTTCTGGTCAGTTGTGGAGGGCATCGATGGCCTGGCAGCCGGCGACCCGGTGGCGCTGAACAACAGCGTCGTCATGCCCGCCCTCGGGTTCGGTGTGTTCCAGACCCCGCCGGATGAAACTCGGGCCGCCGTGTCTGCCGCGCTGGAAGCGGGCCCTCCGCGAGCAGGGTCTTGAGCGCCCGGTACGCCTCTAGCGTCGCGTCGAATTCCGAGGGCAGTACCTGGTGCAAGATCAGCAGGTGGACCTCGATCTGGTTCAGCGCAGGCACCACGACCGGCCGCCACGAACCATTAGCTCTAGGTCTGGGATGCGGTTGGGTTCTCGATGTTGATAGCTGCTTCAGCGGAATCGGCGGCGAGGGCAGTCTCAGTTGCCCAACTGCTGAGGAGATCGAGGCGGTCACGGGCGGCCGAGCCGGACGGTGCGGTGTAGGCACCATGGTGAACCCAGGGTCGGGGGATCTCGAAAGCGTCGTAGTCGAGGTCGAGGTCACCGATGGCCGGATGGCGGAAGGGTTGGGTGCAGCGTCGGTAGTACTTGACCTCGTGGGCGCCCCAGAGGCTGCGGAACGGCTCAATGCGGTATGGAGAGGTCTCCGATGAGTTGGGATAGTTGCCGGTCGTTGCGGGCTCGGGCGGCTTGGGCTCGGAGGCTGCCCACGGCATCTCGGGCGATGCCGTCTCAGTTTCGGTAGAAGGTTGCGGCCTCAGGATCGAGGAATACGAATCGGGCGAGATTGGCTGCCAGGTCCGCGTTGTCATAGAGAGGCCTATAGAGCGCTCGGCCAAGGTGATTGGCGCCGAGGACGTCGAGGCGGGCGTTACGGACAAAGGCAGCTGGCGCCGGTCATGGCGTCGAGTACCTGGCCGACGCTGCGCCGGAGCTGCGGCGCAGCTGTGCGGGTCCGCCGCTGCTGAGCGATGGTGGAGGAGTGGATCAGGTCGATCAGGTGTGCGTGCTCGACTTCGTCGGGCTGGAGAACCCGACCCAAGCTGTCGATGACCTGGTCAGAGATACCACGGGCGTTACCTCGCTCAGGGTGTAGTACTCAATGCTGATCCCGGCGAGCAGGGCAACTTCTTCCCGACGTAACCCAGGTACCCGCCGCCGGCTACCGTAGTTGGGTAGCCCGGCTTGCTCGGGTGTGATTCGTGCTCGACGGCTCATCAGGAACTGGCGAATATCGCCGCGCACGTCGCTGTCTGAGTTCACACCCTTCACGGTAGACACGCCCTTCTGCGGTAG
>Ga0111538_10009439_pt1 | contig 13024 bp, 12 predicted proteins | sample SoiMethybrSBSTD1_FD_79669 | JGI IMG/M metagenome (GOLD analysis project Ga0111538, IMG submission 79669) | Bulk soil microbial communities from a Populus tree surrounding site in Tennessee, USA - Soil MetaG P. TD hybrid SBSTD1 (version 2)... | ecosystem: Environmental > Terrestrial > Soil >...
CTGGAAAATAAAATTTATACGCACCAACTATCACATCTCCGCAGAATTTTGGCTGAATAATGTTCGATGTTCGAAGTTTGAAGCTCGACGTTTTCGACAACCTCGAACCTCAAACTTCGAACCTGGAACATTGAGGTTCGAAGCTCTGAAATTATCGCAATTTTGAATTTTTATAGTCTTTTCCTCAAATAGCAATTCATTAATATCGAACAAGGAATTTCGAATGACAAATATCGATCGGATCCGGGAGCCAAGCGTCGTTCGAAATTCGATATTCGGCGTTCGAAATTCAAAAAACTTCGAACCTCAAACCTCGAACCTCGAACCAAAACGCCTTTGTTGTTAGCAAGATTGGTTATATCTTACCATCATGAACAGCAGGGTATTGGTGCTAAATCAGGATAACAGTCCGCTGATGGTTTGCTCAGTGGAACGCGCCTTTATTCTTGTTTTTTTAAAAAAGAGCGAATTGGTCAGACCAGCGAATGGTCACAAATTGCATTCCGTGACCCAAAGTTTCCCGATGCCATCTGTCATCCGGTTGAATCGATATGTTAACGCCCCCTACAAGGGCGTTAATCTTACCCGGCAAAATATATTTAAACGCGATAACTTCGAGTGCCAGTATTGTGGAACACGAAGAGATCTTACCATTGATCACGTTGTGCCTAGAGCAAAGGGGGGCGGAGATACCTGGATGAACCTTGTGGCTGCGTGTAAAAAATGCAATGCAAAAAAAGGTGATTATACGCCTGAAGAAGCAAACATGTCGCTCCGGAAAAAACCTTATAAACCTTCGTACGCTATCTTCTTAAAAGACCATTTAAATGGTCAGGCAGGCGAATGGGATAGTTTCTTGAACAGCCATACACACTAATATTATTTTTGGGTCATGTTTAATCTCCATAGGAAAATTGTGGCAATTACAGGAGGCGGTAGTGGCATAGGTAAGGCTATTGCAGAAATGTTTGCCGCGCAAGGGGCTAGTGTCAATATCATCGAATTAAATACAGCTACAGGAGAAGAAACCGTAAAGCAGATCATTTCAAAAGGAGGGATAGCAAAATCTTATGCGTGCAATGTAGCGGATCAGGCCCAGGTGAAAGAGGTACTTTCAACCATTGCAGCCCAATTTGATCGTCTTGATATTTTGGTAAACTGCGCTGGTATTTCACATATCGGCCGGCTGGACAATACGTTGGAAGAGGATTTTGACCGTATTTTTAGGGTGAATGTCAAGGGCGTGTATAACGCTATGGCTGGAGCAATTGGGCAGATGAAAAAGCAGGGCGGAGGTGTAATTTTGAACGTGGCTTCCATTGCCGGGAGCCTCGGGATAGCAGATCGTTTTGCTTATTCCATGAGCAAAGGTGCTTTACTGTCGATGACTTTGTCGGTTGCGAAGGATTATATCAAGGATAATATTCGTTGCAACAGCATCTCGCCAGCCCGCGTGCATACGGCTTTTGTTGATGGTTTTTTGAGTAAAAACTATCCAGGCCAGGAAAAAGAAATGTTTGAAAAATTATCGAAGACTCAACCGATTGGACGTATGGGAAAACCGGAGGAAATAGCAGCCCTGGCGTTGTATCTATGCTCCGACGAAGCGGGGTTTGTGACGGGCACTGATTACCCCATTGACGGCGGCTTTGTTAAATTAAATAGTTAGATCCATTGTTGAAAGCATTTGCCTCAATAGATAAACAATCGGCGACCTAAATAAAAGAAATAAACTTCGCGCACTTTGCGGCATACCTTTGCGACCTTGCGTGAATCTTTGGACAAAAACAAAAACCTATGAAATTATTACGATTTGGTGAAGCAGGGAAAGAAAAGCCCGGACTTTTAATGAACAATGAGATCCTGGATGCATCTTCCTTTGGCGAAGATTATGGAGAAAAGTTCTTTGAAACTGACGGACTTCAACGCTTAAGCAAGTGGGCAGCTGAGAATACATCCAAACTTCCGAAGGTAAAAGCGGGAGTTCGCATAGGCGCCCCCTTTACCAGGCCGTCAAAGATTATCTGCGTTGGACTGAATTACACCAAGCATGCACTGGAATCCAATATGCCGTTGCCAAAAGAACCCATCCTGTTCTTTAAGTCAACGACTGCTTTGTGTGGTCCGAATGATGACCTTATAATTCCCCGAAAAAGTGTGAAGACCGATTGGGAAGTGGAGTTGGCTGTCGTGATCGGAAAGAAGGCTTCCTATGTAGAAGAAAAAGATTCCATGGATTACGTTGCGGGATTTTGTCTTCACAACGATTACAGTGAGCGGGAATTTCAATTGGAACGTAATGGTCAGTGGGTCAAGGGAAAAAGCTGCGATACATTCGCGCCGATGGGGCCGTACTTCGTCACAAAAGATGATCTTGCAAATTACAATAGTCTGCATATGTGGCTTAAAGTCAATGGAAGGATGATGCAGGATAATAATACTGACGATATGATTTTTGAAGTGCCCAAGCTGGTGAGTTATATTAGTCAATTCATGACCATGCTGCCAGGTGATGTTATTTCTACCGGGACACCTGCAGGGGTAGGGCTGGGATTTAAACCACCGATATTTATCAAGTCAGGAGATATTATTGAATTGGGAATTGAAGGCCTTGGTGAACAAAAACAAGTTGCCAAGGGTTAGTCGCGCCGTGATTTACATTTAGAATTTTTCAAAACTTACAACCATGCCTATTCCTACCACTGAAACCGTGCGGTCCGCGGAAAATATCGACAGCAATAAGTCTTACTTACTTCCTTTCATTCTCGTAACGAGTTTGTTTTTTCTTTGGGGGATGGCCAACATTTTGAACTCGGCGCTCATCGCGCATTTTCAACCTGTGTTTGAGATCAAGAGGGCGCAAGCCTTATTTATCGAGACTGCTTTTTATTTTGGTTACTTCACCATCGCTTTGCCCGCGGGATTTTTTATGGAGCGGTACAGTTACAAGAAAGGAATTCTCCTGGGACTCGTCTTGTACGCAATCGGTGCGCTGTTATTCATACCAGCGGCCAAACTATTGATGTTTGGATTTTTTCTTGTTGCATTGTACATCATCGCCAGCGGACTTGCTTTTTTGGAAACAGCGGCTAACCCATACGTTACTATTTTAGGAAAGCCCGAAACATCGGTTCAACGTTTAAATTTTTCGCAATCCTTTAATGGCGTAGCCCTCGTAGTAGGACCATGGCTTGCGGGACGTTTTATTTTCTCTGGAAATGAAGGTGCGATGACTACGCTCGCTGAAAAACAACAGGCCGCAGACGCGGTGATCCTGCCCTACGCGATGATTGCTGGAGTGGTTTTGGTCGTCGCATTTTTCTTTTACCTGACACGGATGCCCGAACCGGCAAAGGGGGCATCGCTCAAATTTGACAAAGCCATTTTTAAGAAGAGACATCTAACATACGCGGTTATCGCTCAACTATTTTATGTTGGCGCTCAGGCGGGAATCTGGGGAATTACAATCAATTACGTGATTGAAATATTACCAGGTACTTCGAAGGAAGCCGCATCTCAAAATTTCTTGGCGATTGGTACATTTTTATTTGTTGCTGGGAGATTTTTGGGGACTTGGCTAATGACGTTTATCGACGATCATAGACTACTCACCTTTTACGCAGGCGCGGCTGCACTCTTATGCCTGACCGGCGTTCTGGCCGAGGGCAAAGTTGCCGTCTATGCCATCTTGGGAACCAATTTTTTTATGTCGATCATGTTCCCCACCATTTTCGCCCTCGGCGTTAAGGGGTTAGGTGACTACACGAAGCTTGGGTCGTCGTTCATTATCATGGCCATTGTCGGTGGCGCAATTTTACCTCCGGTAATGGGATACATGGCAGACGAAATCGGCATTCAGCAGTCGTTTATTCTTCCGTGTCTTTGCTTTTTGGTGGTGCTGGTGTACGGGTGGAAAGGATACAACGCCGATCCCGTGAATTAAAACCCTTATGAAGCATTAATCATTTTTTTGCGGCCTTCATGCTTGACCATTGCGAACTTTGCGTGAACCTGCATTGATGGTCATGAGTAAAATTCAGGGAAGTTACGACCTATTACCACTAACGATCGCCCGACTATAGATCCAAGAATCAATTCCCTTTTAATAGAGCCATTTAGCATTAACCATAATCAAATTCAGGTGTTACATCCCTATATTCGGGGATATAAATGACCCTCCTCATTAAAAGATTTTTCGCTTTTATCATCATTGCGACTTTGCCTTTCCATGCTTTTTCGCAACCGAAAAAATCTGCTCTTTCCATTTACAATTCAGGGGTTTCATTGAAGAAAAGAGACCCAGGCAAATCTTTCCAACTTCTTGAAAGGGCCCGGCAATTGGCGAAGGAAAATAAGGAATGGGACATCTACATTCAAAGCACTAACGAACTGGCGTCCCTAAGTTTTAATCTCGGTGAAGAAAAACAAAAACTCAGTGAAGAAGAACAAAAAGCAGTCTTTAATTGGATCAAAGAAGCACTCAAAAATCCAGAGGCTTCAAAAAAAACGAATGCTGTCGCTAAGCTTCATTTTAATGCTGGCGAATTTTATCGCCGATTAACAAATGAGATCGATCTCCCCATCTACCATTATGAAATGGCTCAACGAATCTGGACATCGCTCGGGGGAGATAGCATTAAGCAGATAGCCAATTGTTACCATGACATCGGCGACATCTACAAGTATAAAAAAAGCGATTTTTTGGAAGCAGAGAACGCCTATGAAAAAGCTTTACAACTTCGGGAATCAATTGACTTCCAGGATTGGAAGGTACTGTTTGCAAATTACTACAGCTTAGCTACCACGAACAGGTCACAAAGGGACTTCGAAAAGGCCTTGTCTTATGGCAGCAAAACATTAGATATCGCAAAAAAACTAAAGAAAAGTATTTACCCGGAAATGACAAACGGCGTTATCGCCGGTATTTACAGAGACATGGGGGAATCAACGCTGGCAAAGAAACATTATCAAATTGCCATCGCCCTTAATAAACAAACACAAGACTCAAAAACTTTAGCCTGGTACTACCAAGGGTTAGGTGAAACCTTTAAAAATGATTCTTCCTATGATGATGCGATAGAAAGCTTCTCGAAAGCTTATGCTATCTATAAGGCGGAAAAAGTAAGCTCTAATCTGCTGGTATATCTTCTTCAGCTCATGGGGGAAACCTATGGGCTAAAGGAAGATGAAAAAAACTTCTATAAAACAAGGGACGAACTTTTTAACGAGTTCGAGTCATCAGGCATGATGAAGAGCCTGCAGGCTTCAGAATCGTTCATCATATTTGGGGACTATCACTTTCGGAAAAAAAATTACGACTCTGCTCTTGTCTATTATCAGAAAGGGTTAATAGCATATATTCCTTCGTTCCACGCTGAAAAAGTTGAAGACAATCCGTCTGAAGGTATGATTGGATTTAAGTATCATGCCTACAGAGTATTGGCAAAAAAGGCCTCGGCCTTCAAGCAAAAATTTTTAAATTTTGGTGATACGTCCTATTGGCATAATGCCATACGGTGCTTGCGACTCTCGGAGAAACTTTTATCTAATGAAAGAAATATGCTTGATATGCAAGACGCCAAGTGGGAGTTTTTGCAAACAAACTATGAAATTTACGAGGATATTATTTCATTGTTATACGAACAAGATCAAATCATCAATGACGACAGCTTATTTGCGCTTGCATTTCAGTATTTTGAAAGGAGCAAGGCAAGAACGATAGCCGAAGCGTTAGAGGAAACAGAACGCACGTTACAAATTAATCGCAAGGATAGTTTATTCAGTATTCACACTGCGCTGAGAAGAAATTTGCTGGCAGCTCAGGATAAACTTGCTACTGAATCAGAGAACAACAACAATACAGAAACTATATCAAAACTCCATTCAGAAATCGTTGACCTTGACAAGCAGATTCAATCCTGCAAATTAAGGATTGAGGAAAAATATCCTGGTTATTTTAATGTTAAGTATGGGTATCACCCCGCGACATTAGAAAATCTTGATGAGTTGATCGGCCAGGGCGATAAAGTTATATTGGAATACTTTTGGGGAAAAGAATGGGTGTACGGATTAGGCATCTTCAAAGACGGCGTTTTATTCGAAAGAATTGGTAAGGCTGATGAAATTCAAAGTCACGCGCATTTACTTTTGTCTCATTTTGACAAAACTCACTCCAGTATGAACTATGAGGAGTACAAAAATTTTACGACCAGTGCCTTTCAGTTATATCGAACGTTAATTGGCCCGTTTAAAAAAATCATTTCTGGTGAACAACATCTTCAGATCATTCCGGATGGTCCCCTGAGTCAAGTACCGTTTGAAATTCTGTTGGAAGAAAAACCGATCAATAAAAACGTTGATTATCGTTCGTTGAAGTACATGATAAAATCTTTTAACATCGGTTATGCGTATTCTTCCGCCACCCTTGCCGTTAAGGCAAAAAGAAGTGCTCGAAAGCCAACCCTTCTGGCAGTTGGATTTACCGGCGGAGACTTTCGGGAAAATTCTGAGTTGGTGGACATTGCTGGTAGCAGGGAGGAACTGGAATTATTGCAGCAACAGTTTAATAGCGGAAAATTTTTGACCGGGGATGAAGCTACCGAAGCGAATTTCAAAGCAATGTCACCTAATTTTGACATCATACACCTCGCGATTCATGGAAGAGGCAATATAAAAAAGAACTTTGGCGCCAGCCTTTATTTTAAGTCAAACCATGATTCCATTGACGATGGTGAATTGCACGCCTACGAGTTATACGGACTGAAACTAAAAGCACTAATGGCGGTCCTGACAGCATGTGAATCAGGACTAGGAAAGGATTACAAAGGTGAGGGTATGATCAGCATGGCTAGTGCATTTACTTATTCTGGCTGCGAAAATATTTTGATGAGCCTTTGGAAAGTAAATGACCAGGCTTCTAAAGACCTGATGAACGCTTTCTATGCACAGCTTTTAGGAGGAGCTACTATTGATCACGCGTTACGCCAGGCAAAATTAAATTATCTAATATCCGCAGACGAACTAACAGCAGACCCTTTTGTATGGGCGCCGTTAGTTGCCTATGGTTCTTTGGGGAAAGTTTTTGAAACAAGCAAAATGACCTATATAGTAATCGCGTCGGTCGGTTTTTTAGCTTTACTGATATTTTTTGTGCGGAAAAGAAAAACAACGTAGACTACTACCTTGGAGGAGGCATATCGCCATTCACTATTTTCTGCACATTTATGGATAATACTCCCGGGCTGAGATGTTCAAATCTTATATTGGCTATACTTTTTTCGTTGATGTGAATCGTCCGTCTATCATTTTCAATGAGCGCCTCTACTACCTTCGCGATCCTATTCTCTTCATCTTTAAGCCCGGGTTTTGAGGAGAGAGGCCGCTTAGTTCTATATTTCGATCGTTCCAGGTATATTCTATCAATCTCCGGATCGCGCATCACTTTGGCAGGTTTACCATTTTCTATATACTCCTCTTTAAAATATATAAACTCTATAACTTTTCTAATGACATCCTGCGAAATGAAATTTAAGATGTTGCGAACCTTTCTAGCATTAAAATTTGGGCTGATATCTCGCGCCATCAAGTCGGGAATAAATTCGGACCCGAAATCCATGGAGAGTTTGATTTTGAAATTATCATCCTGGACGGGAAGGTTTGTTGCAGTTACTTTTAACGTAAAATTGATTTGGTCTGCTGTCTTCCGTTTGGATTCAATCATTTCTTTTTTTGCCATTATATTGGAGAGGTTAGTTTACTTTTTCGAGCAATTCTTTCGCTTTCGATGCGTACGAAATTTCTGTCTCTCCCAGTTCCCGCAACATTTTTCGTGCATTCTCCCGGTCATCACTTTTTAAATAACATAGGCTTAAGTACCACTTGGCCTGTAGGTCCATGTCATCGAACTCGTTAATTAAAGTAACAAAATTTTCCCTGGCTTCACTGACCTGTCCCAACATTAAGTTTGTATTGCCGAGCAAGAATAATACTTCCGGTTCCTTTTTTACTGCCAGCAGCTCGTTGAAAAGCAAGGCAGCACGGCTATAATTTTCCGTTTCATAGGCCTGGAATGCTTCTGTTCTTTTTGTCGTCATGTCCGTGCCACGCAGGGTTGGTTCGAAAACGTTTTGATAAGGAGTAAAGTACTCTGCGAAAAGTTCCTCCGACGTTGGTTGCCCGGGAAGAAGCACCTTGACGGCAATAAGAAGTGCAACAACTGCAGCCGCAGCATAATAGTACCACGTCCTGATGCCTGCCAGAGAATGATGAGCATGATTCCCCTGAATTTTTTCCTCGACGCTTTTCAGATAGTGAAGGTTATCCAGCAAACCTTGGTTGCGAATGGCGCCAATAATTATTTTTTCGCGCTCGACTAATGACCTGAATATTTGATCGTGTTGTAAGCGGGCTGAGAACGTGGCCATCTCCTCCACACTTAGTTCCGAATCGAAATATCGTTCCATTAAAGTAATATCGTGTTCAGTAGGTTTCATTCTTTGCGATGGTTGAGTTTAATTGAATTTCCTCATCAACAAGCTTGCGTAATCTAGCCATGCATTTGCATTTTTGATTTTTAGCTGTTTCAGGGTTTTTATATTGCATTGCGTCCGTTATCTCTTGCATATTTTTATTTTCATAATAGAAGAGTTCAATCAGGCGTTGGCAGGGCTGGCCCAGTTTCTCCAAGGCCTTTTTCGCTAGCGAGAATATGCTTTCATCGAGGTTTTGCTGCGGTTCGTCAATAAGGTATTCTTTAATCCATTTTTCCTGGTTGATCGGTATGAATTTTTTCTCTTTTCGCATATTATCTTTTGCAAGATTTTTTCCGATTCCAAACAAGTAGGTCTTAATGCTGCTTACCAGGTGTTCCAGTTTTCCTCGTTTGATGTTATCGTAAAATATCAAAATTGTTAGTTGATACATGTCTTTTCCATCGTCCAGCGAACAATCGTATTCTTTCGTAATCCATTGAAGAAACTCACTTCTGTATTCTTCATAAATCATTCCTAGCTCAGTCTGTCCTCCGGAACGAATTTTTTGTATGATTTCACTTGGTAGGGCCTCACCACTTATCATGATCACGGTCTTAATGTAAAACGATGGGATTTGTAACCCATTCGGGTTATAATTTTTGAAAGCCAACGCAAAGACATTTAAAGTTAGGTTTTTTTCGCAGAAAAGCGGGAATTCGATGAAAAAGGACCCCGGATCAGATAGGATGAGTAACAGGAAATTGCCAGGTTATAATTTTTTTTAAAAAAAGTTCTAGACGTTGGGTTACATCCTGCCTTCCTTTCCATAAAGACCGTAAAATTTATTAGCGCACAAAATTTAACCTCTACCCCCATGAATGCTTTCACATTTAAAGAAAAAGAAGTGCTCGCCCTCGTATCCTCCGGGCTTACCACGAAGGAAATTGCTTCCAAGTTGAACATTAGTCACCACACTGTAGAGACACATCGTAAAAATCTTCTGCGCAAATGCGAGGCAAAAAATTCAGTTGAATTAGTTCAAAAGGCTTTCATGCAGCAGATGCTTGCTATTTGATAATTATAAGATCTCCATCTCGTTGTAGGTTATTATTCGTCTATAGTTTGGTTGAGTTAGGCAGGCCTCGAACCGTAATTCGAGCCTGCCTTTTTTTTTGCCGATAATGTAGATTTTTTTTAAAAAAATATACCAATCGGTATATTTTGCTACCTTTGGGCGCCATGACCAAAGCTGATAAAACCCGCCAGCATATCCTTGAGAAGACGGCGCCGTTGTTTAACCGGAAAGGATTCCACGGCACTTCATTGGCCGAATTAACGGCGGCGACGGGCCTTACAAAAGGCGCCTTATATGGAAATTTTCAGGACAAAGACGAAATGGCTTTGGAGGCTTTTCAATATTCTATTGCAAGAGTCCGGGAGGTTGTGACGCAGGAACTCAGGGGTGCAGTGACGTGCAAGGAACAGCTAATCGCCCTTTTAAGTTTTTATTCCAATTATGTATTTAGTCCTCCGATACCTGGCGGATGCCCTTTGCTCAATACCGCTATCGAAGTAGATGATCACCGTGGATCTATGCGTAGGGTGGTGGTAAAGGAACTTCACCATACCATTGGCTTCATACAGAATTTGATCGAGAAAGGAATAGAGAAAAATGAATTTCGCCCGGATATTAATCCTGAAGCGATTGCCTACACTTTTTTCTGTGCTGTAGAAGGGGCGTTGATGTTTTCGCGCGTAGAACGCTCGCGTGAGGCTATGGATATCATTGTTGAACATTGTAAAAAGATTTTGGATCAAATCAGCAAGTAAAATTATGCAACAACGCAGAGTAGTCGTCACTGGTATCGGGGCAATAACGCCACTGGGTAATTCCGTCCATGAGTTTTGGAATAATTTAATAGGGGGTAAGAGTGGGGCTGCACCCATCACCAAATTCGATACAACCAAGTTTAAAACGAAATTTGCTTGCGAGGTGAAAAATTACGATCCATTGAATCACTTTGAAAAAGCAGAAATAAGGAAAATGGATCCGTTTGCTCAATATGCGTTGGTAACTACCGACGAAGCCCTAAAAGATTCCGGCCTGGCGTTGGAAAAAATTGATAAAACGCGCGTCGGTGTAATTTGGGGTTCGGGGAACGGTGGCTTTTACACCTTCCAACAGGAAATCATGGAATACGCAAGAGGGGATGGTACTCCTCGAATCAATCCTTACTTTATTCCGAAAGTCATCGTTGATATAGCTTCGGGATGGATTGCCATGAAGCACGGTTTTATGGGTTTAAACTTCACAACGGTATCGGCTTGCGCAACATCGACAACGGCTATTATTGATGCAATGAATTACATCCGCTGGAATAAAGCTGATATTATTGTAGCCGGTGGTTCGGAAGCGGCGGTTAACGAAGCCGGCGTTGGAGGTTTTGGGGCACTTAAAGCGTTGTCGACCCGGAACGATAGTCCCCAAACAGCTTCACGTCCTTTTGATGTTGACCGCGATGGATTTGTGATGGGGGAGGGAGCTGGTTCGCTGATCCTGGAGGAGTATGAACATGCAATGAAACGCGGTGCAAGAATCTATGCGGAAATAGCGGGAGGTGGAATGTCCGCGGATGCCTATCACCTGACCGCTACACACCCTGAAGGTCTAGGCGCTATGCTGGGCATGAAATGGGCGCTCGAGGATGGAAACCTGAAACCCGAAGATGTCGACTACCTAAATCCCCATGCTACCTCAACCCCTGTGGGAGATGAAAGTGAAATGAAGGCTGTTTTCAAATTTTTTGGCGAGCATAGAAAAAAACTTTTGATCAGCGCTACAAAATCCGCGACCGGGCACTTGCTAGGCGGCGCCGGTGCAATTGAAGCTATCATCTGTATCAAGGCGGTGCACGAAGGCACCATTCCGCCGACCATTAACACGCAAACTATCGATCCTGCATTGCCCGAGGGCTTGAATATTGTACTAGGAAAAAACAGGAAACATGATATAAGGGTCGCGCTGAGCAACACCTTTGGATTTGGAGGGCACAACGCTTCGGCTGTATTTGTGAAGGTTTGAGTTCTACTTGCCTCTCAAACTATTCATCACCTTGTTTGCAAAAACAAAGTCATCGAGTTCTTTTACGCCGGAATGCGTAATGTCTTTATTGTTGCCAACCCAAACATTTTTTCCTTTATAAATAAACATGATCCGTTCGCCAATACCCATCACGGAATTCATGTCGTGCGTAACGACGATAGTGGTGATATCGAAGTCTTCTGAAATATCTTGTATAAGTTCATCAATCAAGATGGAAGTCTGTGGATCCAACCCGGAGTTTGGTTCATCGCAAAATAAATAATTCGGATTATTGACAATGGCTCGTGCAATACCCACGCGCTTCTTCATACCTCCACTAATTTCAGAAGGCATTTTTGAGTTTACATTTTCAAGCCCCACACGTTTCAAACAAAAATTAACCCGATCTGTCTTTTCAGATTTTGACATTTGGGTTAGAACATCCAGCGGGAATCTCACATTTTGTTCGACAGTTTTTGAATCAAAGAGTGCACCACCCTGAAACAACATTCCCATCTCTCTCCGGATCTCAGTTTTAGTGGTTCGATCGCTGTCATAGAAGTCTCTGTCATCATAAAAAGTCTGGCCATGATCGGGTTTTATTAGGCCAACAATGCATTTTAGCAAAACACTTTTACCCGTACCGCTGGCCCCAATAATCAAATTGGGTTTTCCCTTTTCAAAAACCCCGCTGATCTCGCTTAACACAAGCTTGTCACCAAAGGATTTTGTTATATTCTGGATCTTGATCATTTCGCAAGGAGAAGTTGTGCCAATAAATAATCCGCTATCAAAACAGCAATAACGCTTGTAGTGACTGCTTGGGTCGTCGAAACCCCGACTTCAAGTGCTCCTCCCTGCGTGTAATATCCCTTATAGGAAGAGATCGAAGACACTAAAAATGCAAACACAACGGATTTAATGAGCGCAAATATTACCGTAAACTCATTGTAACTGGAGCGTAAACCATAGACGTAGTCAGTAGGTGTGATGATACCTGTAAGCGTGCCTGCCAGGTAACCCCCCAACATGCCACAGACTCCGGCGATTATTACCAGCAGTGGATACATCATGATAGACGCAATAATTTTCGGAAGTACGAGGTATGATATCGAGTTGATTCCCATTACTTCAAGGGCATCTATTTGTTCGGTAATCCGCATCGTGCCCAACCCCCCAGCCATACTGGATCCGACCTTACCCGCATAAATAACTGCGATGATCGTTGGTGCTAATTCCAGAACAATCATTTCACGAACTACCTGAGAGATTACATAGTCAGGAATAAAATCGCTCACCATATTATAAGCAGTCTGTACTGTAGTTACCGCTCCCATGAAGGTCGATACCAGCGCAACCAAAAAAAGCGATCCCAGCCCGATGCTGATGCACTCTTCTAAAACAAGTTTATAATAAGTTTTGAAAGTTTCGCGGTTGGTGAACAGGTTTCCGAGAAACATGAAATACTTTC
>Ga0111538_10009441_pt1 | contig 13023 bp, 11 predicted proteins | sample SoiMethybrSBSTD1_FD_79669 | JGI IMG/M metagenome (GOLD analysis project Ga0111538, IMG submission 79669) | Bulk soil microbial communities from a Populus tree surrounding site in Tennessee, USA - Soil MetaG P. TD hybrid SBSTD1 (version 2)... | ecosystem: Environmental > Terrestrial > Soil >...
ACAACTCGTCACGCTCTACCTGACTCCGGTGGTTTACACCTACCTCGCTGCCGCGGTTGAGCGTTTTCATGCGCGCAAAGAGCGACGGATGGAACCGTCGTCCACGCCCGCCTAGACTACGATTTCTCCCAGACCGCAAGACACAGTTGGCTCAGATCGGGGCAGAACACCCACTCATTCCAACAGGCTGCCACCTAGCTTACGAGCGCAACTTGGTGGATGGTCAGACGACTGAACGTTATTCGAAATCCGGAGTGCTCCCACAGCGGTCCTGAGGATGCATTGGAAAAGGCCGGTGAAGCTACCCGGTTCTCTTCAGGATGGGAATTGTTGTGGGAAAGGCCTGAACTGAATCGCTCTACTTTGCCCGAGCTGCTGATCGACGTCGCTCAATTCGCGACGGAGAAGATCCGGGATGTTGGCGACGGTCGAGGACAATCTGATGCTTAATCAAGGAGAGAACGACGTTTTCATACTTCTCATCCAGGAGCCGAATGATATCGGCTGCTGTCATGCGATGGTTCACAAACAGATTGCAGATTGTTAGCTCTCGCTTGAGCGTTGGGTTCAAGTGTAAAGTTTCTGCAGGCAGGTGGAAAATTTTCCCTGAAACTTGGAACTCGTCCGTTGGTGTGTTCTGAAACGTTCCCATTTGCAACGACCTCGCTCTAGAGTTGCTTACTCACATGCAAGTCTTCTTCCAGGTCACTTTCTTGAGAGACAAAAAAAACAGCCTGAAACTCGGTGTCTGGGTCCAGCATGCGAGCTATCTGGACGGACACGGCAGCGGCAGGAAAAGACGAAAACTGTTCCCTTTCTTGACTTATGGATTGCTCACAAAGGGAGACTCACAAGTCGAACAGCTGGAGCGGGAGGAGGTGATTAAAGGTCGCGAGGTCTTGGCATGGAAAGCAGTCTCCCCAAACAGAAGCCGAACTACCCATCAACAAGTCTCCCCAGGATGAGACAATCCTGATTGAGTTCTCAGCACAGCGAAGCCACCCAGCCTGTCTGATGAGCGCCTTGGAGCACGTCAAACCGTTCCCGACCATAGGTTCTCCAACCGTTTGTCGGTATCTCCAAAACGATCCAGGTGCACACCCATCTTGTCCATCAGCGACAGGTACAAACTGCACGCGCGGCGGTTATCGTCGCCTTTATCGAGGTAGTCCAATACACGTCCTGTCTTGAGCGCACCGTTGCCGCCGCCCGCCAGCAGCAGCGGCATCTGGTCTGCGCCATGCGCATCGCCGTCGAACAGGTTTGAGCCGAAGAGCAAGAGTGAGCTGTCGAAAAGCGATTGGCCTCCATCGTCAATCTCCTTGAACCGCTTCAGCAGGTAAGCGAACTGTTCTACATGGTATTGGTTGGTTCTCAGATACATAGCTTCAGCCGCAGGCGCCTTGCCGTTGTGCGTCAAATCCAGATGCAGCGCACCCTGCACTCCTTTGATGAATTTGAAATTCATCTGGGAAAGATCGTTGTTGAGCATCAAGGTGACGATCCGGGTCTTGTCCATCTGGAACGCCAGGACAATCAGATCCAGCATCAGCTTCATGTGCTCCGGCACGTCCTGAGGCGGCCCGTCGGCTGGACGCGCCATGTTCGGCTCTTTCAGCGAAGGTCTCCAACCTTCCAGGCGCTCCTCGCGGGCTGCATGGTCAATCCGTTTTTCAATATCGCGGATCGACTCCAGGTATTCATCAAGCTTGCGACGGTCGCCGCGGCTGATGCGAGGCTGGAGATCGTGCGTCTCTTTGAGCACTGCGTCGAGGATGCTGCGGTCGAGCCTTCGACCTGTGCCGTCACCCACCAGGAGATCGAAGGCGCGGGCCGGGTAGATTTCCTTGGTGGCAGGTTTGCCGGGGGCGGCCCACGAGAGGCTCGAACCATAGATCATCGACAGGCCGTCTTCCAGTCGCAGCTCGTTCGGTTCAATGCCCAGAACCATGCTGGGCACGGCTGTTTGATTCCCGATCTGCTGAGCCACCACCTGGTCCATCGTGGTCCCCACACGGATCACGCTCGGATCAAGGCTCACCGTAGCACCGGACAGCATGTTGGGCATTCGACCGAGGTGGGGGCTTGTCGAAGCAACAGCTTGCTGGTTGTAGAGGCCACGAAGAAAAACGATGTCTTCCCGGAACGGCGCCATCGGCTGCAAGCCGGGGCCGATCTCCATGGAAGCGCCACTGCCTTTGGCCCACCAATGAATGGGCTCGACCCCGTTGGAGAAATAGATGCAAGCGAATCGCAGAGGCGGCTTGTTCGCGGCGGTTACCTTGGCGACTTGCACACCCAACAACGGCAGGGACTCCATCCAAGGCAACGCTAAAGCGACGCCTGCACCTCGCAAAAAGTGACGGCGTGATCTTTGTCGGTCAGTCAAGGTTTGCTCTATTCTCTTCATTCTCCACCCATTGTATTGGATTTTCTTGCAACCAGGCTGGTTGTGTTCTTTCTTGTCTCCACTGGCGGACTGTCTTCCAGGCCGCGGCGATTGCGGAATTGCGGGCTGGCCACAATCTCCGCGGCCAGTTTAGAAAAGTTGGCATCACCGCCGGCGTCCGCCAGACGGTCGATGAGTGGCTGATCCGAAAGCAGGATCGTACGCCCAAGAGCATACCCGAGCAGCTTTAGCGCGAGCGTACGCACGACCTGTTTTTCCTCACCCTTCAGATAGTCGAGCAGTCCCTCAACTCCCGAAAGCCGCTGCTGACTGGCGAGCACACCGGAATCATCGATCGGCTTCCCATCCGGATACTGGTCCCTGGAACGGCCAATCGCATCGTATTTCTCAAGTGGAAAGCCCAGTGGATCGATCCGGGAGTGACACCCGGCGCAGGTGGCATTCCGTTGATGTGCCGCCAGCTTCTCCCGCAGTGTGAGTCCACCGAAAAGCTTTTCATCGGCTGGAATGGACCCAGCGTCCGCTGGTGGAGGCGGGATTGCAGTCCCCAGCACCCGGCGCAGAACCCAATCGCCCCGCTTCACCGGGCTTGTGCGCAACGGCGCCGAGGTTGTCGTAAGCACTGCACCCAAACGAAGCAGGCCACCGCGATGAAACGCGTTGGCACCGTCCACGAGTTCGACCTGGTCCTTGGAAGCAATCTCCTTGTTCACCCCGTAGTGCTTTGCGAGCGCCTGGTTCAGGAAGGTATAGTCTGCCTGCAACATTTCCCGAATCGGGCGGTCCTTCCGGATGATGTGCTCGAAGAACGAAACCGATTCGTCGTACATCGCCGCTTTCACTTCGTCGGTGAACTCCGGGTAACGGCCCGTATCAATGCCCCGGTACTGGTCGAATCGGTAGAAGCCAAGCCACTGGCCGAAGAACTCCGTGGACAGCCGCCGGGCCTTTGGATCGGCCAACATCCGTTTCACTTGACGCTGGAGCTGACGCGGGTTACTTAGGTCGCCTGCTCCGGCGGCGCGCCGAAGTTCTTCATCGGGAATGGAAGACCACAAGAAGTAGCTGAGACGCCCGGCCATTTCCCAGCCCGATAACGGCCGAACGCCGGATAGTTGCGCCGGTTCCACTCGGTACAGGAACGCAGGCGCAACCAGAATGCGCGCCAACAAGGCACGAATGGCCTTTCGATGGTCAAGTTCAGAACGCATCGTCGCGCTGTAGAAGGACCGCAGACTCAGTTTTTCGGCATCAGTGAGAGGGCGCCGCCATGCCTGGCTGGCAAACCGGATGCAATCCTCCACGTGACCGGTGCTGGCGGCCGCCTGCACCGCTATCACTCTCTGGTACTCGGTGCGCAGGGGCCTGATGTATTTCCGCATCTCACCGGGCATCTTCTCGATCCGAGCGTTGTCGAAGTCCGCGATACCCTTACCTTTCAAGTCCACCTTGAACTTCTCGGCCAGCAAACGCAGGTAAGCATCGTGGTATTCAAACGAAGCGTAAAGGTCATTCCAAGCTTGATCGAGCCTTACGCGAGTTGCATCGTCCAGGATGTGTTCAACCACAAACCGGTCGTCACGGATGTATTTCACTTTGACGACGAAGTCGTCGTGCTCGGGTACATTGTAGGTGTTGTCAAACGGCTCGGGAATCGGGTCCTTATCCGCTGGCGTTGGCTCACCATGCGAATTCGGTGGAAGAATGTGGGCGAACTCCAGCACGGCTGCTTTCCACGCCTTGTAGCCAGCGCTTTGCGGGTCGCCTGCAAGTCCCCAGACCGGAACCCGCCTTGTGGTGCCGTCTTCGCGATCAGACATCGTAATCCGGAAAACCTGGTCCCGGTCGCTGCCTATCTCGGCGTCGACTTGCAGCTCGAACAACGAGAAGCCATCCGGCACCTTCACTTCAAAGGATGTGGATCCTTCGCTTGCGAAGTCTTCTGGAGCCATGATGCTGCCGTCAGGGCTGGTCCCGAAGGCAAGCTTCTTCGCAGATTCCTCAGTGACGAGAGACCTCAACGGCAGCCTCGACAACTTCTCCCTGCCGCTGGTCGACTGGCCGCTCCCCTCAGGATTGGTAGCAGCCTGTTCAGTGGCAGTCGTAGTAGGCACAGCAGACGCGGGGCGCCCAAAGCTCTTACGGAATTGGATCGTTGGGTTCCGCCATAGAATCACCGGCCTAAACTTCGGATTGGGATTCACCAAAGCGGCATTGACGTAAACTCGTGCCGTTCCCCCTGTCGGTAGCGCTGGCCCTCGAGGTCCCCCTCGACCGCCCCGGAAGAAAACAAAGCGATGCCTGGACTCAACCTTGAGAGAAGAGTCGCTGAACTCGAGCGGTCTTTCGTCGCCTGCCCCGCCCGCTGCCAGGTCGCCCCTCGCAAACAGCCAGCTCGGCCACGTCACCAGGAATTTTTGGATCTCTTCGCATGAAGCGCGCACAGTCGCTGCGCTTGCCTTGCTGTCGGTGCCGGGCGCCGGTAATTTGTGCCAGCGCGCAACCACCTCTGAGGACGGATAGCTCAGCGACGGTTGGTTGAGCACTGTCCAAATGTGCTGGGCGAAACGAGAAGTCACTCCCTCGCGGGCCGCGAGGTCCTTCAAAGCAACGCTACCTTCGCCCAAGGCCGTGCGATGCTGATAGCGCCAGGCTACATACAAAGCTTTGCCGTAGAGGTCCAGTCCATAAGGCCGTCCCCCTTCGCCAGAGACGGTCCGAAATCCGTACTTGTCATAGATGGCCCTGATGCGCGCGATCGCTGAAAGTTCGAAGCCAGTCTTGCCGGGATCGGCGAAGAATTGGATGGGCCCCGCCCCGATCACCGCGTGGTCGGCAACACGCTTGGCAGCCTCGAGGTAGCGCTCCATGCCAGCGTCCTGTATGAATTGCACGTCGCCAAAATTCGAAAATCCTTCTCCGCCGACCTCATCGCTCACTAGATCGTGCTCCACCTTCAAATCGAGCCCGGTCAAGTCCTGGATTGAGTACCCGTATTCGCCGCTGGTGAGCCGCCTGACGGTGACCCGCCCGGGATCGCCAGCGTGCTTTTTCACGAACCCATCCAGCTCTGAACGGATCCACGCAATAAGCCTCCCGCGTTCCTCTTCGGTCGGCTGCGGCATACCTTCGGGTGGCATTCTCTTCTGTTCGAGTGCCGCTACAACATTTTTCCACTGTTTGAAGCTGTCGCTGACCGAGCTTTGCGACGTCATGCGCTCCAGGTTCACACCCGCCATCGACGCGGCGTTGCCGTGGCACTGGAAGCAGTACTGCTGAAACGTCGGCAGCGGGTTCGAACGGGCTTCAACCAAATTAGCCAAGAGGATGAGGCCAACGAGGGTCAACTGCCGCAAACGGCTATGGCCTCGCAATCTCATATTCCACAGAGTTTTCATTAAGGAACGCCAGCTATTGAGGATTTCAGGATTTGGCTACTGCGTAAGTATAGACTGTCTATCGCAACACTTCAATTCTACCGGTAAGGAACCGCTGGGCTTTCTCGGAATCCTGATGCAACCGTCGGGCAACCCTGAGCGTTGGTTGTGACGGCTAGCCGAGTCTGTGCGGTGGTATGGGAGGCCAATTCGAGAACTGCTATAGCACAGGGACTGTGTGAGGTAGCAGCGGTGTCGACCCAAACGTGCGCTCCAGGCACTCTTCAAGGGTTTCCGGACAATGGAGGATCAACTGTTTCGCAATCTCCCGCACCTGGTTCTGGATTGATTCTTCGGGCAAGTATTCAACGGGAGACTTCCCGTCGATTCTTGCCAGCATCAGGCAGCCGAGGTGACGCAGTGTTGCTTTTTCAAAGAACGAGGCAGCCTGCGCCGGCAGAGTCGCCCTGACTGCATCGAAAAACGAACGTGCCACTTGCTCTCGCTCCTTGCGAAGCGCGGGTTGATAGAACCAACCTAACAGAAGCAGGCTCAGGCAGAAGGCTGCATCAAATGAAGGGTCTCCAAAGTGGACAACCTCGAAGTCGATCAGGGCGACTCGGTCGCCCGAAACCATAACGTTCTTCGGGCTGAAGTCACCGTGGACAAGACAGAATCTCCGCTGGCCCATTTCCTGAATCACAGACAACACCTGGGCTCGAACGTCTGGATGGCGTGCGACGATGGTTCGGTAATAAGGATCAATCCGTAACTGCTCGAACGCGGTCAGGTCTCCGTATTTTGCTTGTAAAACGCCCGATGCCCACGTTTCGCTGATCAGGCAGCCGAGGAGCTTTCCAGCTCCGGCTGCGATCGCCGAATCAATTTTTCCAGCCATCAGCTCGTTCTTCCAACAGAGACCACGGACTGCCGTCATGGCAAAGAGATAGTTAGCCTTGTCGGCCCAAAGCACTTCCGGCACACTGCCTCGCGGCAGAATCAAACCTGTATCGATCAAGCTCTCCATCTCACGGAAGATGCGGGAGCGGTCGGCCAGCCATTGGTCTTTGACCCGCAGCTGAGACAGCGATTGCTTTAGAATGAAGGATTGCTCGGCGGTTTCAACCAACAAAACCACGTTGGAGATTCCTCCACCCAATTCGGTGACCCGATGGGCAAGAATTCCTCGTGATTTTAAGTATTGGGAGGCGTTTTTTTCGCTGAGTTCCATAATGAAGAACTGATACCTCAACCCCGTAGAGGGCCAGAACCACTGAGAAGCAGGCATTGAGCACGATCAGCGATGATTCCGTCCTCAGCTGACTGAACCCTCGTTGGATCGGTGATTGCCGCCATACGGGACAAGGATCAGTCAAAGATCACTGTCTTGTTGCCGTAAGTGAGGATCCTGTGCATCAAGTGCAGGCGCACGGCCCGAGCAAGTACCACTTTTTCGAGGTCGCGCCCCTTTCGAATGAGGTCTTCGACTGAGTCTCGATGGCTCACCCGGATGATTTCCTGGTCGATAATGGGACCATTGTCCAGCTCTGATGTAACATAGTGGCCGGTAGCCCCGATCAGCTTGACGCCCCGCGCAAAGGCCTGATGATAAGGCTGGGCACCAATAAACGCTGGCAGGAATGAATGATGAATGTTGATGATGCGATTAGGAAACGTCGCCACAAAGTCTTCGCTGAGGATCTGCATGTAGCGCGCGAGCACCACCAGCTCAGCACCGGCCGATTTTATCTCCTGGATCTCGGCCGCCTCTTGCATTGCTTTGTTGCCAGCCGTAATGGGAAAGTGTCTGAACGGAATCTTGAACGACTGGGCAATCTGGCCAGTCTCCTCGTGATTGCTAATAATGAGTGCGATTTCCGCCTTGAGCTCCCCGGCTTTCTGTCGGAGCAATAGGTCCTGAAGGCAATGAGGTAACTTCGAAGCCAGAATGGCCACTTTGGGCACATGGTCGCTGAAGATCAGCTCGAACTGCATAGCGCATTCCAGGGCGATACCTTGAAAACAATCCGCAATCCTTTCACGAGGAATTTGAAAGCCCTCCAACTCCCATTCCGTGCGGGCCAGAAAAACGCCGGCCTGAAGGTCGGTGTGCTGGTCGAAGTGGAGAATGTTCCCGCCGTTGCGAAAGATGAAGTCGGAAATTCTGGCAACCAGTCCACGCTGATCTGGACAGGAGACAATCAATTTTGCTGTGTGTCTCAAATGAAGAACTCCTAACAAAGGGCGTTCGTCGCAGTGGCACTGGAGAGTGCTTTGGTACTCCTTGAGGGATTGAAGGATGCAACTCTTCTCGCCGATTTCCCTACTTACAAGTCAAACAAAGAGCATCACTCACCGGGCTTTGCATCGACCTGAGCTTGAAAGTCCCGGCTGCTCGAGAGAATGTGCTCCATCATAGCTTGCCGGGCCTCCGCAGGCTTCCGCTTTCGCAACGCCTGGAGAATCTTCTCGTGCTCCCGGACCGACGAATCGGCCCGCGTGCGCATTTTTCGTGATGTAGGTTTAGACAAGCTCTCGCTAATCCACGTCTGAAGATATCCCCGAGTCATCGTCAGGAGTCTGAAGAGGATGGTGTTCTGCGTGGCACGCGCGATGGCTAAATGAAAACGGAGGTCATGCTCCAGGTATTCGTCAGGGCGGTCCGAAGATCGCCGCATTCCGTCCAGTGCTTCTTCGATTTCCTGAAGATTCTCCTCTGTGGCTCTGGCAGCGGCAGCATAGGCGGTTTGCGATTCGAGCATCAGCCGGGTTTCAACCAGGTCATTCACGCTCTTGCGATCAATCAGGAGTCCCCACTGCAGGGTCTTTTCGAGATACTTTTGGCCGTCCACCGAAACGAATGTACCCTCACCCACCCTTCCATTGAGAATCCCCATCACGGCCATGGACCGCAAAGCCTCGCGAATGGTCGTGCGGCCGACTCCGAACTTCAGACACAGTTCCTTTTCCGACGGCAGCCGTTCGCCAGGTTTCAGAACACCCCGGGAAATCAGGCCTGTGAGCTGTTCCACAATCTCGTCGCTCAAAGAATTCCGATGGACCGGACGCATGGCACTGGCGGCCAAACCATCTGTTTTTCGAACGTGCATCATTGTTACCCTTCCGCTGGTGGTTCCAACAAAAACTGCTTTACAAGGGCCATCCCGGTTAAATAGGCTTTAGCTGAATGTCAGACAACCTGACGGCTAGTAAGGTAGTCGAAAATCGAAGGCCGGGGCAACAAGAAATCTGACGGTGGGACAGTCGTTGAATAGACCGTGGCCAAACCAGCCCGTCGGGTCTTCCCTTCCGCGGTTCCGCGAAAGGTTCCAAGGAGTTTCAGCATGGGCAAGACAATCGATCTGGGGCGTCGGATTGAGCTGGTTCCGATGGATCCGCACTTTCACAATATCTCGATTGCCTTGTATCGCCAGGAGGCTGGCGACGGACCAGTTTTCCAAGTGCATAGCTACAGCAACCAAGAAGGTGCGCGGCAGAGAGTGGAGTTCGTGGCCCGGGCTATGGCTGGTCTAGGTGGCCTGGAGCCCGTGATGGGAGAGACTCGCAAGCTGCGCTTCCCCTGCCGTGCTGAGCATCCCTTTGCCTGCCGCCGGGTGTTCTTGGAAGCCTGCAAGCTCGATCCGAGTCAACCCGTCGAAGCACGCCCACTGCAGATTCTGGATAAGAAGTCGAATCGCACCATAACGGTCAGCAGCCAGGGAAAGGGGGTTTACCTTCTGGCGGCCGACGGTGAGGAACCGGACAAAGCGAGCCGCATCGAGGCTGTGGCGAACGGTCTGTTAAAGTTGGGCCAGATGCAGATCGGGGTGTCTGGCGGTGATTCCGTTACCTTCAGTTGCGGCCAGGCACATGATGCTCTGGTCGGTTTGTTGCTCGTGCGTGCCTTGAACGTCCGGGCCGTGCTGCGCGAGCAGGAGATGACCGCCTCCCGAGGAGTCTTGTCGGCACCCAGTGCCCAGAAATAGGTTTCAGGCGTTGGGCACCAGGTCTCAGTCTTGTCAGCCGTTGGTCAGAGGGAAAATCCGTGAACATGCAACCACAGACTGTCGGTCCGATGAATAGTCGTCAGCGAGTGCTCGCTGCCTTGCGCCGCGAACCAGTTGACCGCACGCCGGTGTGCAACCCAACCTCAGTCGCGACCGTGGAACTGATGGATCTGGTGGATGCCCCCTTCCCTGACGCCAACCGGATACCTGAGTTGATGGCTCGCCTCGCGGCCACCAGCTACACGGAGTTGGGATTCGACAGCATCATGCCGGTGTTCTCGATCATCCAGGAGTCCTCGGCGCTGGGTTGCAAACTTCAGTGGGAACAGAAGGATAACTGGCCGACGGTCAGGATGCGTGAGCCGATCTTTCAGGATGTGGAAGACATCAAGATACCGGCAGACTTCCTTACCCACCAGGACACACGCTGCGTGATTGAAGCCATCAAGATCTTGCGCAAAGAGTTTGGCAACGAGGTGGCGATCATTGGGAAGACCATGGGCCCGTGGTCGCTGGGATACCACTGCTTCGGGGTTGAGCCTTTTCTGCTGCTCTCTCTCGACAATCCCGGAAAGACGAAAGCTTGTCTCGACAAGCTCAAAGAAGCGACGATTCAGTTCGGACTCGCTCAGATCGAAGCAGGTGCCGATGCCCTGACACTGCCGGACCATGCCACGGGCGATTTGGTGAGCGGCGAGTACTATGCGCGTTACCTGCGGGACCTGCACATCGAGTTTGCCGAAAAGCTGCCTGTGCCGCTCATCCTGCATATCTGCGGCAAGACCGAAGATCGCATGGAGTTCATTGCCCAGACGGGCATGGCAGCGTTTCACTACGACTCCAAGAACGATCCAGTGGAATCCATGCGGATCATGCGGAACCGCACTTCGCTGGTGGGCAATATCAACAACCCCGAAACTCTGTTCTCGAAAGGGCCCGAAGAGGTCCGTAAGGAAGTTGTGAAAAACTTGGGCGCCGGTGTGCAACTGGTAGGACCCGAATGCGCGATCCCGCTGCAGACGGCGATCGAGAATCTCAAAGAAATTCCGAAAGCGGTGAAGGACTGGCACAAGGAGAAGGCATCGCAGAACTGAGACGATGCTCGGCTTTCGCAGTCCCACGCTGCAGCAAAACAGCAGAGTCGATCGTTTATTGAATGTCCCTTAAGAGGAAACCATGGCCGAGCTCACGGATATAGCCCACGAGTTTATCCGGCAGGAAATTGAAGAGTTTATCGAGCGGCCCGACGAGCGGCAGCGAACGATCAACACCTTTGCCAAGGCTCGCCCAGAAATGCAGGCCATTGCTGCAGCGCTGATCGAGGGTGAGAATGAGACCGTCGATCAATTGACGCGTGGAGCACTGGATTCAGGGATCGAAGCATTGGAAGTTATGGACTACGGACTGATTGCAGGAATGGGTATCGTTGGCATCAAGTTCCGCCAGAACTTTATTTTTGTGCCAGAGGTCCTGGCCTGTGCGCGCGCCATGAAAGCAGGGATGGCTCATATCGAGCCCATTCTCTCAGCGGCCGGAGTCGAACCGATTGGAACCGTGATCATGGGTACCGTCAAGGGCGACCTGCATGACATCGGCAAGAACCTGTGCATCATGATGCTCCGGGGAGCGGGCTTCGTGGTGCACGACCTGGGAGTCGATACATCGCCCGACAAGTTCATCGAAGCTGTGGAGGAAACCAAGGCACCATTGCTGGGAATGTCGGCTCTGCTGACCACGACGATGCCGAACATGGGGAAGACGATTGAAGCCTTCATTGATGCTGACCTGCGTGATGACGTGAAGATCATGGTGGGTGGTGCGCCGGTGACGCAGGATTTCGCCGACGACATGGGCGCGGACGGATACGGCAAGGACGCGCTGGCTTGCGTGGCGCTGGCCAAGAATCTGCTTGGAGTCGTAGCGAGGTCCTGAAAGGCGATGCCGACCAAAGAAGAGCTACAACAGCGTTTGGATCAAATCAGCGAGCTGTTTGCCTCCATCGTGACACATGCGGACCATCAATCGTTGTCGCGCTGCCCCTACAAGAATCGATTTAACCAGTGCACGGCCCAGTTCGGCTGCCGCAACAAACGCAAGCCCAAGGTCCAGGGGGAGCTCCCTGTCTGTGTCAGCGACGACAAACTGGACTATCGCCCGGCATGGGAATGGCCTTGCGACCCCATCAGGTAAGGGTCAAGGCGAAAAGGCAGGGTCAAGGCAAGAGGGGTAAGGGTCAAGCAAACGGGACTTCACTGCCGACGCTTAACTCTTGACCCTTTCGCCTTGACCCTTCTTTATTTATGGCAACCATTGTTCACGACCACCAGGAGCGAGATCTCGTCAGCGGCAGGACTATCTTTGATTACGCGGATGACCTCAAGGTCCAAGTGCCGACGTCGTGCGGGCGAGCAGGCATTTGTCACGAATGCGTTGTAGAGATCAAACACGGCATGGAGGCGCTCAGTCCCCGTGGTGAGGCTGAATCGTTCCTGCGAGACAACTACCGTCTGGCCTGCCAGGCGTGGATTGAGAACCCAGACATCGACATTCAATTCTCTCCCCTGCGACGCCGCCCCAAGATCCTCGTCGAAACCCAACAAAAACCCACGGAACTGGATCCTCTCGTTACTCGTGCAGGTGAAAGCGTGCTGGTTGATGGCGAGCCGATCGACCAGTTTCGCGGACACCTCTACGGCCTCGCTGTCGATCTGGGAACCACAACGATCGTGGTGGAACTGGTAGATCTGGAAACAGGGCAGAGCATTTACATCAGCTCCTTTGAAAACCCGCAGCGCTTCGGCGGCAGCGATGTGATGCATCGCATCTCCTACGATGGCGGTCCGTTCCGTGGCGAGCTGCATAAAGCAGTCATGAATGCGATGAATCAGGAAATCCGTGAAATGTGCCGTCGGCTGAACTTCACGCGACAGGAAATCTATGAGGTGGCGATCGCCGGCAACTCCACCATGCGGGATCTGTTTTTCAAGCTTGATGTTCAGAGCATCGGACAACGTCCCTACAAATCCACCATCGAGCATGAAGTCCTCGCAGGAAACCGCCCGACCACGGCCCTTCGCGAAGAGGCGCGCCGCCTGGGCATTCAGGTTAACCCCAAGGCAATGGTCTACGGCCTCCCTCTTGTGGCCAGTCACGTGGGCGCCGACACGGCGGCCGATTTGGTGGCCATCGACATGGAGTCGCAGCATGAGGTGGTGATGCTGGTCGATGT
>Ga0111538_10009442_pt1 | contig 13022 bp, 10 predicted proteins | sample SoiMethybrSBSTD1_FD_79669 | JGI IMG/M metagenome (GOLD analysis project Ga0111538, IMG submission 79669) | Bulk soil microbial communities from a Populus tree surrounding site in Tennessee, USA - Soil MetaG P. TD hybrid SBSTD1 (version 2)... | ecosystem: Environmental > Terrestrial > Soil >...
GTTGATGATATTGTTACTGTAGACGATATCTCTATAGTTGAAACTATGTTTTTATTGATGGAGAGAGAAAAGGTTGTAGTTGAACCTGCAGGGGCGGCTAGTCTGGCATATTTGTTGTCACATCATGATTTAAAGAGGGATGAAAGAGCCATATCTATTCTATCGGGAGGTAATGTGGACATGTACTTACTGGGGCAGATCGTTGCAAAAGGATTGATGCAAATGGGGCGGATGCTCAGATTATTTATTCAGTTACCAGATAAGCCAGGAGCTTTGAAAACAGTTGTAGATAGGATAGCAGATCTTAGCGTAAATATCGTGGAAGTTAACCACGATCGCCTCAGTGCAAATATAGCCGCAGGGTCAGCTGGTGTTTATCTCAGTCTAGAGCTCGAAGATGAAAAACATGCTAAAAAGCTAATGAGCTTTTTAGCGAAAGAAGGGATCGAATTTAGATTAAGCAGCTAACTTAACCGCAGAAACAGTATTCGCGGAATCCAGCCTTATCAGCGGTAGTTCCGCCGATCTTTACCAATACGAATTCATCTTTTGCCCTTACATAAGATTCATCTAGCGTTCGCTCATTTTCTCTCAGACTGTGATATTGATCCATAGACAGCTTTTTGCGATCACCTATTTCTTCTTCGAGATTCATATCCCTGACAATTTCCTTATATCCTGCTTGTATAACTCCGCTGAATACCATCGCACTGCTTCCACTGCCATAAGAACCAAAACCGACTCTTTTACCTTCAATGTCATGTTTTTTCTTGTACTCGAATTCTAACAGGCTTCGCAATCCCATGTACATAGATGCTGTGTAGAGGTTGCCAATTATTCCAGATGCTTCCAATGAACTCGACATCTTTTTTTCATATACCTCATTGTAAAATGAAGTTTGCATGAAACTTTTTCTAAATAGTTCATCTGCCTTCATAAATATGGTGTCTGAGAGGATAGATTCAATTGTTCCTCGAGGATCACGTGGGACTGGTTCAGGGAAACCTATTTCCTTAATTACAAGATGCCAGCGAGGCAGTGTTCTCCACTCGTGCCTAAGAAGATAGGCCAGTGCCTTCTCTCCCATTCTTCTATAAGGCAGGTGAACTGCGAATAAATCTATGTGATCTGTTACTGATTCACCATCATTTATCCGAATCAATCCTGTCCTAATAGCCTTCTCCTTGTAACTATCAAACGCCTTCCTGACTTGAATAAGGTACAATAGATTTGAGTACGTTCCATTAACAAGCGGAGTTTCTCTACCACATGGACGATAAAAATCGTATTCGTTTTTTATAGTTGTAGAAGTAACCTTTGTGTCAAAAGCAAGGACTCGAGGATTTTCTTTAACAAGCATAGCAACCGCACCTGCTCCTTGAGTATATTCTCCAGTCGATCCAACATCGTATTTGGCAATATCACTGACAACTACTATCGCGGCCTTATCGTTATTCTCTTGTGCCCTTATCCAATTGGCGTTATCATACAACGCATAAGATCCACTAACGCAAGCAAATTTACACTCTATACCACCTGCGTGTTCAAATGAGCTGTCACCATAGATCTGTTCTAACATGCCCACCACGAATGAATTCATTGCCTTTGATTCGTCTATACTCGATTCTGTAGCAACGTATACCCTACCTATATCCTCAGGCTCTAGACGGTTTCGCTGCATAAGTTTTAGACAGGCATTAGCAGCCATGCAAGCTGAATCTTGATTTGTATCAACCATGGCCATTTTCCTAACTCCAATCCCATACTCCAACTTCTGAGGGTCAATGCCTCTTGCCTCTGCAAAATCTTTATAATCTAGAAAAAGCTTTGGAACATAAATAGCAAGATCATCAATCCCAACGGACATAACAAAATCTACTCTCATTGTCTACATTTAAAGGTACTTATAGAAATTATTGACCATTAACATGAAAATTTGTGGACTCGAACCTCAACAATCTAATTAATTTATTTTTTTTTGACCAGAAATTCCGATTTTTAATTCCGATCTTTCTAATTTCGCCTAATAATGTTATACATATTATCTCGTTCGTAAGCATCGAAACCGATCTGTTGAATGGCTGAAATAATAGCATTTGAAGTAAGTTCTGTAGAGCGGGCTCCTGTCGCACTGACTACCTCTTCACCAATCAGGGTTCCTCCAAAATCATCTGCTCCATAGGTCAACGCCAATTGAGCCATCCCAATGCCATTTGTTAGCCATGATGATTGAAGATGGTCTATCAACTGGTAGTAAACTATTCTAGAGATGGCAATCATTTTTAATAATTGCAATCCACCAGATGGGTACCTCACCAAACCTTCAGTTTGTATTTCTGTTCTATTGGGTTCAAAACTCCAGGGTATAAAGGCCATGAATCCGTGAGTTTGATCTTGAAGATCGGCTATTTTCATTAGATGTCGAGCCTGTTGTTCCTCAGATTCGACCGTTCCGTACATCATTGTTGCCGAAGATCTAATTCCTAATGTATGAGCCTCATGCATAATTCGTAGCCATTCTTCACTCTTTATCTTTAAGGGACTTATTTCGTGCTTGACATGATCGTCGAGAATTTCAGCACCTGCTCCAGGTAAGCTGTCTAGGCCCGCATCTTTCAACCTAGACAATACTTCAGAAGTGGACGATCTTTCAACCTTTGCTATCATGTCTATTTCTGACGCTGACAAGCCATGTATTCCAACGTCAGGACATTTTTTCTTGATCTCTCTAAAGGCTTCTTCATAATATTCTATACCGAGATTTGGATTGTGACCACCTTGGATCAATACTTGCTTGATGCCATAGAGTTCCTTTGAGGTCACAACTCGTTTGACAATCTCATTTATCGGCAATGTGTACGATTCGTTATCTCCAGGAGGACGATAAAAAGCACAGAATTTACAAAATGTTATGCAAACATTAGTATAATTTAGTATGATATTATTTATGAACGTGGCTACACTGCCAAATAATTTTTTCCTAAGTAATCCCCCCACTAGACCTATTGCATAAGAGTTATCGCTTCTTATCAAACTAATGCAGTCATTAAGGCTGACCCTCTCACCTTTCAAAGCTGAATGAAGAATATCTGAAACATCGGATCTATCAATGAGATCCAGCACCAGTTGACGCTTTAACATTGACAACCTTTTCACCCTTATAAAAGGTATTTATTCGTTACAAGGATTTTCATATACCAAGATTTTATATCTCTCTTCAAAGAGGTTTACGCTAATTGTTAAAGACAACTTCTGGGGGCACCGAAGCACTAGCGAAGGCATTGAATGGGGAAGAGCTCTCTTTCAACGATGGCATGGACCTTATGGTAGAAGAAAACTTATTTCTACTAGGAGCTGCCGCAGACGAGATTCGCCGGAAGATTACTGGTAAAAACATTAGCTTTGTTTCATCATATTACCTGAACTATACGAACGTATGTGCTGCCAGCTGTCCTTTATGTGCCTTCTATAGAAAAGGTGACGAAAGCGACTCTTATACATTATCGACTGAACAAATTGTGGCAAGAGCCACAATTGCGATTAATGATATACGTGCTACAGAACTACACATAGTAGGTGGCTTTCATCCAAAACTTGGCCTAGAATATTACGAGCAAATGCTAACTTCCATAAAGAAGAAGTTTCCTTCAGTAATAATCAAGGCATTAACTCCTGCAGAGATCTTCTTCATTGCCCGCTTAACAGGTAATTCCGTGAAGGAGGTTCTTCTACGTCTGAAAGACGCAGGTCTTGACGCTCTCCCTGGCGGGGGTGCAGAAATATTCGATCAGGAAGTGAGAAGCGCAATAGTCCGAGGCAAATGTACAGGTGAGGAATGGTTGGAAACTGCTGCAACTGCCCACGAGGTTGGGTTACGATCTAACTGTACTATGTTATTCGGCCATATAGAAAAACCTGAGCACATTATCGATCATTTAATCAGGACAAGAAATTTACAAAAGAAAACAGGTGGTTTTCTAACTTTCATTCCTTTAAAGTTTAGTTTAGAAAATACCGAACTCGAGAAAAAAGAGATGATATTTCAAGAGAGTCCTTCTGTCTATGATTTACGTGTCATTGCTGTCTCTAGACTAATGTTAGCTAATATCCTAAACAATATTTCAGTTTATTGGGTTGCGCTAGGAAAAAAGTTAGCTCAAGTTGCTCTCTCTTACGGAGGAAACGATCTTGTAGGTACTGCCTTTTCAGAAGAAATTTTCAAAGCCGCAGGAAAGCCAAGTGGAACCTCAATTCAGGAATTAGTGAGTCTTATCAAGGAACTCAAAGCCATTCCCGTACAGCGAGACACTTTTTTCAATACAATCCAACAATATAGCTGAGGATGAGGATTATTCCTTTAACCGCATGTTTTATTACACTACGGTGACGAGAACAAAATTTCATCGAAACTGAGGATATTCTGTTCCCTACCTTTCTCCAGTAGATGGCCAATAGACCTTTCGCCTTGACTTCCCATATCTACTGTAAGTTCATTTACGTACATTTTGACAAATCGTCGGATTAAGTCTTTAGAACTACCTCTCGCATACTTCATGGAATATTCCAACGCTTCATCCATGTGCTTAAGACCATATTCAATAGATTTCCTAAATAAAATATCAAAATTCCTAATTTCTTCGATTTTTAATGACCTTCTACTAGCAATATTAATTCCAAGAGGTACGGGCATACCACCAGTAACATTGTGCCACCATTTTCCCAAATCGACAACTGTGTGAAATTGAGTAGATTCAGAAATTTGAGCCTCATGGATAACCAGACCGGCGTCAACAGAGTTAGACGATATCGCTTTTGGTATAGAACTAAAATTCATCTCCCTACCATGGAAGTTACCAATAAGAAGTTTCAACAATAAGGTTGCGGAAGTCAATTTACCTGGAATCGCTATAATACTATTAGCAAGTTCTTGGCTCTGTAAGGGTTTTTTTGAACAAAGTCGTGGACCATAGTTAAGTCCAAAGCTAGCTCCACTTCGTAATATGAGGTAATCTTTAACAAAGGAATAGGCATGAACAGAAATTGCTGTAATATCTAACTCATGGTTTATTGCTCGGGTGTTTAGTGTTTCAATATCTTCAATCACATGTTCAATTTCAAACATTCTTGAGGCAACTTTACCAGTTGCCAACGCGAAAAACATGAATGCGTCATCTGCGTCAGGTGTATGCCCTAAAGTGATATGTGTCACATTGAATTAGGCCATAACCTACAATATCTTCCTTTACAAACACGTGATATGAGAACGATACAGAATAAGAATAGCAGTGCGTCCAGCCTTCAATTTGATAGTTTTTGCTTATGTTCACTGCAATTTGATAAGGAACGTTTAATAACGGTGCACAGAGTTTTTCTGGTCTGTAATCATGCCTAAATTCAAATCAACTCAGGATATTTTGAGAATAATTGGAAATAAAGATCAAATACGTAATTTCGGGGTTATCGCTCACGTTGATCATGGAAAAACTACCATGAGTGACAGTTTGTTAGCTGCATCGGGCATTATTTCCCCTTCGGTCGCTGGGCAGGCATTAGCATTAGACTCTATGAAACTCGAACAAAACAGGCAGATGACCATAAGGGGGGCGAATGTCACGTTGTTTTATGAACACGAGGGTAAAGACTATGTAATAAACATGATTGATACTCCTGGGCATATCGATTTTACTGGTCGGGTTACTAGGGCCCTAAGAGCTATCGATGGAGTAGTAGTGGTATCAGATTCGGTGGAAGGTATTATGACACAAACGGAAACAGTAACCAGGCAGGCTCTTGAAGAGAGAGTACGCCCTGTGCTTTACATCAACAAGATAGACCGGTTAGTAAAAGAGTTGAGACTGGACCCACAGGCGATGCAAAAATGGCTTTCAAACATTATTGCAGAATTTAACAAATTAGTCGACATATACGCAGAGCCTGAACTCAAGGAAAAGTGGAAGGTAAGTATTCAGGGTAACAGTGTCGCTTTTGGCTCTGCTAAGGATCGGTGGGGCTTTAATTACAAAATGGCCCAAAAGAAAGGAATTGGCTTCAAAGACGTATATGACGCGTACACGTCGGATGATTCTAGTTTAATAAAAAGCCTTTCAGAAAAAGCTCCACTCCATGAAGCAGTTCTCGGCATGGTGGTCCAACATCACCCCCCGCCACATGTCGCTCAAAAATATCGAATCCCTAAAATATGGCCAGGAGACTTGGACTCTGACATTGGTAAATCATTGTTATCTTGTGATGATAACGGTCCGATAATTATGATGGTTACTACCATAAATGTGGATCAGCAGGCCGGCCGCGTAGCCACGGGCAGGTTATTCTCCGGAACCGTTAAAGACGGAGATGAGGTATACCTCCTTGATGCAAAGCGCACGGGCAAAGTTCAATCTGTCAACATATACATGGGCAACACAAGAGAAGTTGTAAATTTGTTACCGGCCGGTAATATTCCAGCTCTCCTCGGACTGGATTATGCGGTAGCAGGAGAAACTTTTTCAACAGTCAAAAGCATACCTGCCTTTGAATCGATTAAGTACGTGTCTGAACCAGTCGTTACTATTGCAGTAGAGCCTAAACATCCAAAAGACTTACCTAAACTCGTTGAAGCACTAAGAAGAATTACCGTAGAAGATCCAAATTTAATAGTTAAAATCAATGAAGAAACAGGTGAGACACTTCTGGCAGGGATGGGTGTTCTCCATCTTGAAATTGCTACTTCTCTCTTGCAAGAGGCAGGACTTGAAATTACAACCACTCAACCCCTGATTAATTATAGAGAAACTATCAGATCAAGTGCGGGTCCAATAATGAGTAAATCACCGAATAGACACAACAAGATCTTCATGCGAGTAGAGCCTTTGGGAGATGAGATAATAGAGTTGATTAAAACAGGTCAATTGAAGGAAGACCTTGATCGAAAAGAGATGGCAAAGATACTTCGAGCTAAGGGTTGGGAGGCCGATCAGGCAAGGAAAGTCGCAGCAGTAGATCCATCCGGTAACTTACTTGTAGATGAAACAAAGGGTGTTCAATTTATTCAAGAGTCCATAGATTCTATCAGATCCGGTTTTGATGATGTTGTACATTCTGGTCCGTTGGCTCGCGAAACAGTTCGAGGGCTAAAATTTGTTCTACACCACTTTGTGCCCCACGAGGATCCTGCTCATAGAGGGTTGGCTCAATTAATGCCTGCAACAAGAAGATCGATGCTCGGATCTATGCTTATTGCCGACCCTATATTGCTTGAACCAATTTTAGGAATAGAAATCAAATGTCCGCAAGAGCAAATAGGAGTTGTTGCTGGCATATTGTCTGGTAAACGGGGAAAACTCCTAAACGTTGACCAAAAGGGAGTCATAGCTATAATTCAAGGTGAAGTGCCCGCTTCAGAGACCTTCGACCTATCAGAGATTATGCGAGGGGGAACTGCAGGAAAGGCGTTGTGGAGCACATATTTTAAGGCCTGGCAGCCAGTGCCACAATCATTGTTCAAGTCACTTATCACGGATATACGGAAAAGGAAAGGCCTCAACCCCGATCCTCCATCTGCTGATGAATTCATTGACAAGGAATAGAACATGTATGGATAATCTCATTTCGAAAATATACTGATTCTACCTAATTCTATTCAAATAATATTCAAACCAGTATTTGGCCTGTAGAATATTTAGGAAGTATCAATAATCATCGAATGACTTCTATTATCACAACTATAGAAACTAACCTGATTGTAATCCATTTGCAATATGCGTTAATGATCGATAACTGTTATTTTGATTGAAAATGCAACAGCAAATTAATGGTCCACTATTTCCTTCAGAAAAACATCCTGGTCCAAATCAGAAAATAGACTTAAATCAATTGCTGCTCCTTTTGACATAAGAACTTTCAATGTACTTGCGGCGGCTTTATCTGCCCACCATTTTTCTCCAAACTTGTCCAGCAAGTATTTCTCAAGTTCGGCCGCCCTAACTGCTGCCAATAGATAACTTGGAGTATACATAATTGCTTCAGGTAGAATGTGATGTAACATCCAGTATTCTCCAGGCATTCTAAACCCTGTAAATTTTTCCAATAGCTGGTGGTAAAGAACACTAGCTTGATCAATAGACAGGTTTTCAGTCCAGTATTTCATTTTCATCAGTGAATTAGCAACATAGAAAGTTACAAAGTACAATTCCATGAACTTATTCCTTTCAACTAAACGATCTAAAAGCTTATCATCTGTTATCCCAATTACTGTGCGAAGATACAGTGGATTCCTTGTAAGTCGTTCTAGAAAAATCGAAAATATTTCTGCAATTCCCATAGGAAATTTGTATTTATCCGCGTAGCTTAGGCTGTTGTCTATACATGTAGCATGAATTGCATGTCCAACTTCATGATAGCAGCCTTGTAAGTCAAAGTAAGGACTTTCACTCTTATACAGGACTCTGATATCATCAGGGATTCTGACAAAGAAGCATATAGGTGAGGGATACTTTCCAGGTCTATCTTCCACGTCGAAAGATATCGATGATAAATCGAAGCCGATTGACTTTAAGGTCCTGTTTATTTCGCTTATGGGATTAACTTTGATAAACGGCGTCTCTAAATCTTTAAAAATTCTATTGCGGAAGAAATAGAAATCATCATAATAATCGGGTGTCTGCCCAAGGATCTCAGAGGCCAATGACATCGAATTTAAGAACGGTTTCCTTGCCTCTTCTCCAATTTGAGTAACAAAGTCATGTAATTCTGAAAATGTAAGCCTCTCATTTTCAAGATATCCAGATAATGGGGTTATATTTTCTGACATTGAAGAATATACTTCCTTCATAATACCAAATCTCTTTTCAATGATAGGTGATATAATGTGCGTCTTTTCTATTAACTCATCAAAAACAGACTTTCTTACTGACGGATCGTACTCGATATTATTAAATTGTCTCCAGGTATTCCAATTGACTGGAGCATTGTTATACTTGTATTTCGAGTTACTAACTATTTTCTCTCTCCTCAATTTATGAAGTTTCAATTCTAATTGCTTGGTTTTTGCCTCAGCTATATTTTCAATCGCAGATAAATAGAGTATTCGAGGTTCATCAAAGAAATCTACGAAGATCTCCGAATTGTGCATGTTCATCGAAGATATCCGTTTTAGGGCTCTCTCATTATATGGTAGGCCTGCGAATTGCCTGTATGTCTCGTCCGTAAGAGCAACATAAATGGCCTCGTCTATTTTGCACCAATTCTCCATATTCAAAGATAGATCAAATCACAATCATGAAATATCATGTGCTGTTTAAAATTTACTCCCATGTCATGGCAATGGCACTGGGAAGTTGGGATTTGTTCTTAAACTAGGTCAATTTAGAAACAATCAATGAAGTAACCATTGATATCATTCTCATTTCACTGGGATCACTATCAAAATAGAATAAAGTACTAGAAGGCAATAACAGATTGTTTAGAAAATATTACTACTAGGTTATTCAATTATGACAGCATACTTTAACGTGATGAACCTAACAGAAATTTTGATGGTCACTTTTACTAATCATTGGGTTAAGGAGACAAAAAAAGATACTTCAGGTAAAATAAGGGAAACTTTGCGCTCACCTAAACCATTAAAGCCAACCATGGAATCTGCAAAAAACAGGTTGGGAATTCAAACACACAAATTAGATGCATTATTGGAAAGATTGAAAGCAAAGGATCGATCGCTTTTTACCCAAATCGTTACTCAATTGCAGCATCATGAGGGCCCACAAAGTAAGATGCTTTCAAATGAATTATCTCAAGTTAGAAAAACAATAAAAACTATATCACAACTAAAAATGTCACTAGAGCAAGTACATATGAGACTTGAATCCACTATTAATTTAGGTGATGCAATGGCAGCCCTCAAACCCGCTGTAGGTACTCTGTCGAGTGTTAAAACTGGATTAAATGGCGTTATGCCAAATGTCGATGTTGAACTGGGGGAGATCAATGACATATTTGGCGATATCATGATGAATGCCAATAGCGCAGGAGAAGTGGGATTTGCTATGAATTCTGGGACGGGAGAAGAGGTTGACAATATACTTGCAGAAGCCAATGCAATAGCTGAACAAAGAGTTACTGATAATTTTCCCGATGTTCCACTCGGATCTTTCGGCAACGCTTCATACAGCAGTAATTCTAAATCTTCAATTGGGGAACGTTCGCAATAAGCTAGCCGAGTCGTCTACCTACTAAAGCAATTTGAGGCTTTTGGCGCAGGAAATGAATCGCTTTACTCAATAAAGAAGATGATAAATGGGAAAGTCAAATTAGCTAAGTTCAACTTATTCATACCAGCAAATAATTTAATTCGAGTATAACTTTGATTAAATATGGGCAACACTAAAAACATCGGCTCAATATTATTATCCACATTTCCGTCTGAAGATATTGCTACCAAAGTAGTGAAAAAGCTACTGAAAGAAAAATTATGTGCTTGCGCAAATATATTAAAGGTAAACTCATTATATACTTGGAAAGGAAAAATAGAGGACGACAAGGAGTTTTTGTGCATATTTAAGACTACAACTCACAACTCAGCTAGACTTGCCCAAGAGATTATCAGACTGCATCCGTACGATGTTCCCGAGATTGTCGAACTGGATATGAAATCAGTAACTGGTGGGTATCTTGAATGGATGAACGAGGTTACTCTGCCCCGAGCTGAATAGGCAATACTATTGACAAAAACTTGTTACTAATTAATGGCAAATCTCAAGAGTGCCACTATGCCGCCTAAAGAAGATACTCTGAGTCCTATATCTGTAGTTGAATCAATTGCATATGTCTTGGCTCCAATTGCATCAACTCTATTTAGCAATGCTATGACTTGATCCTCTGTAGCCGATTGAAAGAGAGTATCAGAGTATAGTAGATATTCTACTGATTTAAGCTCAGCCGCCTTACTTACTTCATTTATTCCCATGGCAAATTTGGGGATACCCTTACTCACCAAAAAAAATATTTTATCTAAGACTACCGCTACATTACCCAGTTTAGTATCCTTCATTACTTCTTTTAGCGCATCAGAACGTAAAGACACATGGATCCCGTCTTCACCAGCAACGTCAACACCATCAATAACTTTCATATTTAACCGATTACTATCGGCATTTTCGATACGGGTATGCAAAAAATTGTGAAATCTCCGCTTAGTTTCGCCTGGTCCAAAAATGATTATGATTTGGTTTCCTACATCGTGCGGAAGTAAGGTCTTGATAGTCCCAGCAACTTCTTCAAAAAAAACCTGAATGCTACTATTGTGCTTTTTTACATTACCGTATCTTTTGCCACTCTGTCCGGAATAGATGTTAGGAAGGATTCGCAGGTGCGTTCCTGTTATTAATGCGACTGCAGCCTCTTGCGTGTCAATCGCAACTAGAACAAATGGTGAACTTGTAGATCTCTTGATAATTTCAAATTCAGCTTGCTTCCAGCGTCTATTCTTGTTTAAGGTAACGACGTCACCGACGCTTACTGTCAGATTGTGGTGTTGTCCCTTTGAGACTAATTCATTATCAGCTTTGAGTATAGTACCGCCAATTCTCAATCTACCAACTGCGCCATCAAGACCTACTTGCTGTACTTCTAACACAATTTTCACTTTTATGCGCTCTCCCTTGTCGGGACGAGCAAACTCTTTGACTTGCTTAATTACTCTGGTGGTATCTGCAATTACACTGTCTCCAATTTCCACTATTCTTCTGAGAGTGAAGAGATCATCAGCATCTTCAGGAATAACTATTTGGGCTTTACCAGCCGAACCCTTGACTTCATTAATAATCATGAATCATATTCATTAGAATTTGGAGTCAAATCAAGAAATTAGATAATCCGCTCATTCTTACTTTCCAGGAGGAAAGACTCATTCTTACTGAACTCTTGGCCTGTACCTTGAATATTCTCTTTCAGAGATTTTTCAACCTTATTATTTTGAATATTTTGAACTTGAGAATACTTCAGGTAATCCTCTACCCACTCTTGAGTAATGACTCCAGATTCTACCAAATTTACCAGTGCATTAGGAGATGCATCCCCGTTTACTTTGCCTGATTTTCTTCGAGTTTGTCGCCACCTTAATTGAGTATTTCCGCTCTTCGAAGAGTAAATAATCCCTAGGATTTCCTTGGCATTTACAAAGGTTATTTCCCTTATTTTTTTTAGAGTGACTTTGTCTGCAGCCTCTATGTATATCGCTCCAGGTCCCTGCTCGCGCTCAGGAAACACTTCGAAATCTTGGAAGTATGATTCAGGCGTGAAAGATCTGCAGGTGCTGAAAATTATAAACTTTCTAAAACTCTCAAGGGAGCAAGTGGCTTCTATCCTTACCAATCTGTTTATACAGGCATTACGTTATTTATCAAGGTTCTGACGCAGATTTCGGTCACCTTAGCTCGATCGTACGGGTACAAGTATTCCGAATATTACAACAATGTTTAATTCCTCACAACAGGCATTTTGGTTCTAAGTAGCGGACAAACTCCATACTCAAGATCTACTTCATCTCTTATCAGTAGGGCTAATCAGGTCATCGTTTGTCCATTGGGTTCATCTAATAATGGGAAATAAAACTTGCGTCAGTAATGAAATGGAGTCATCAGTGACTCGTTCAATTTTCTTCCAAATACGATTCAATGACTATTAACTGCGTTGGCCGGGGGCAGAGGCATCGTGCCATAAATATTGAAAGTATTCCTTGGCGAATCTGGCCAGTCCAGAATGGTGAGCCCATATTGCAATCGGTTCAGGATTTCCCAATCTACTCTTAGCGTCACCTAATAGTATCATAACCTGACTGGTATCACCTATTACTCCTCCACCAAACATGCTATCCTTTACTCTAACTTCCGCCACTCTAGATATTGTTCGCACAATTTCTGAATTTGTCATGCCTGAAACCAAGACAGTAATTTTGACACCCTTTTCGGACAAAATTCTTAATGCGGGTTGCACAGTCCTGGCTATATTCTCAGAAATTTCGGGAA
>Ga0111538_10009443_pt1 | contig 13020 bp, 6 predicted proteins | sample SoiMethybrSBSTD1_FD_79669 | JGI IMG/M metagenome (GOLD analysis project Ga0111538, IMG submission 79669) | Bulk soil microbial communities from a Populus tree surrounding site in Tennessee, USA - Soil MetaG P. TD hybrid SBSTD1 (version 2)... | ecosystem: Environmental > Terrestrial > Soil > Tree...
AAACTCAATTAGATCGCGCAGTGCCTTTTCGTCAATCTCCTCATTCTCTTTAAATGGTGTAGGGACAATTGGCACAACACCGAATAGGTTTTTAGCTTTCCCCATATCAAGTTTAATAGTTTTTAACTGTTGATTTAATCCTTGACTGGTAATCCCAAAAGGTCGTTATTAAAGTTCCGGTAAGGACCAAACAACCTCCTACCAATGTCCAGCCGCTAAGCGATTCTCCCAGCCAGATAGCTGCCACTGCCAACCCAAAAAACGTAATAAGATAATTAGACAGGGCAATATGAATACCATCCAATACCTTTAACGCTTTGAAAAAAATGATCATCGAAAGAAAATTATGAAAGAAGGTAAGCAAGGCAAGACCGATCCATGTTTGCGTTGTAAATATAGGGATGGTTGAAAAAATCTGTGGTTCAAAATAAAATACCAACGGCGTTAAAAATACAATCATGGCTACGTAGGTAAAAAAGATCATTTCTATTTCCGAATAACGGTTCGCAATTTTTTTACACCCGATGTTGTAATAGGCATTGCCAACGATAGCTATAAATATCAGCAGATTGCCCACGGCATAACTCGAGCTGAAGTCAAGTCTCCTCAGATCAGAAGAGGAGCATAACAAAACACCCAGGATAGCAATGCTGAAGCTGATCCAACGGACAGTGTTCATTTTTTCATTCAGTAATAAAAAAGCAAAAAAGGCGGTTAATACAGGCAATGTTAATATAAGAATTGCTGCATTGCTGGCCAGCGAATATTGCGTACCCCAAGTCATGAAAACCTGGGCAGGGAAAGCACCTAATAATGCCAGGGGACCAAATGTCGAAATATCCTTCCACCCTCTTCCCTTTTCCTTTTTAAAACCTTTTGCAACAAAGGGAAGCAGCATCACCGTGGACAATAACATTGGAGCCCACACCGTAAAATATACTCCCACCTGATCCTGAACCAATTTGATGCACGTAAATTGCAATGACCACATGAGGTTACAAGCAAAAAGCAACATCCAAGATTGTAAAGATTTTTTCCTGGTGATTGGTACACTATTTTCTAAAGGTGTTCCTGTCGTTTTTGATGGAATGACCTGTTCTATCATCCTTACAGTTGTATCTTTTGTGCGTATTTTTCTGTCAGCTTTCGAATATCATAGCTAAACTCTACAAACAGCTTCTCCCATTCCTCAGCTGATCCTTTGGTGTAAGGATAAAATCCGTGTGCGTTACTCACTCCTTTCGCTCCCGATGATACCAATTCTTCTATAAAGGCAGGCGCTTTGTCGGAGTTATCAAGCTCTTTAAATAATTCTTTCATCACGATTAAGTACGCGGGAATACCCGTGAGATCCATAAATCGGAACGGACCTGCAAAGGTTATCCAGGACCCCAGGTCGTTCCTCAGTGATCGGTCAACATCTTCAATGGTAGCGTACCCATTTTCTACCAGGTTAAATGCTTCACGCATCATCGCATACATAATACGGTTAGCGATAAACCCCCTGATATCTTTTTTTAATAGCGAGGGCTCTTTACCCCACCCTTCCACAAGAGATACTATTTTATAAGCATTGTCAATATCTGTCTGATTTCCACAGATCACTTCCATAAACCGGGTGATGTGAGCAGGCTCTGCCCAATGTACACCCAAAAGGCGCTGGGGATGTTGTAAGCCTTGTTGCAAAATAGAGACTGGAATGCCTGAAGTATTAGTCGCGATGATAGCTGTAGGTGATAAAACAGTCTCCAGTTTCCGAAAGACATTTTTCTTCTCATCAATATTTTCGATAATGGATTCAAAAACCACTTCATGTTTTTCCAACAAAGAAAAATCATCCGTAATGGTCAATCTTTTTATAACAACATTCGGATCCTCCTTCACTATTCCCTCATCGTATAATTGCTGTAAGTAAAACTTAATCTGTACTACGGCATCTGCTTTTGCCTGTTCAATGTTTTTTTCCAACGAAGTGACTTCATGCCCGGCAGCTAAAATGCAGGTAGCAATACTCTTTCCCATAAGTCCTAAGCCAATCGTTCCAATGGGTATTTTCTTCATAAAAATTTCCGACGTTTTATACTCATTTTATTTTTGAACCAAGATCACCAACAGCTAAGGCATCATGTGTCGCGTTTAGGTATCTTTACCTAGTAGCAGATATAATGATTTCAATTGATAATCTCTCCAATTTCTCCATATAATAAGATATCACAAAATCCTCAAGAGATGAAAACAAAAATCGTATTAACCAGACTGGCTCTTTCAATGTTGATTTCTGTTTTAGTGACTTCCATAATTAGGGCTGAAATTCATCAACCTCAATTACAAATACCTATAGTAAAAATACTTCCGGTAATTGATGGGAAGCTTACCGATGCAACTTGGCAAAAAAGCGTTGAATTATCGGATTTTATCATTTGGAGTCTTGATCGTTATGTTAAAGATGCTGTCACCGTTTTCCTTTGTTATGATGAAAAGAACCTATATATCGCCTTTCGCAGTGCTGATCCTGCAGCTGGTGACTTGAGTAAAACAGTGAGTCCAAAAGGTCCGAGGGACACATTTCTATGGGGACGTAATTATGTAATGGTTAGTATTGGGAACAAGGATGTTTCGTTGCAGCTTATGGCCGACCCGAAAGAAACCATGACCGATTGGAGGAACAATGACATTAATTGGAATGGAAACTGGCAATATCGGGCGTCGATAAACCAGGCTGACTGGACAGCCGAATTCAGCATCCCGCATAGTGAATTCGGGCTGAATGGCCTATCAGCAAATGAAAAACTGACGATTAGTCTCTCGAGAAGTTTTCCTAACGGGGAATCAAGTGACTGGAAAGGTGTGTGCAGTCTATCCGGGCAGACCACTTATCGTTGTCAATACAGCAGGTGGCCCGATCCAGTTCCAGGTACTAATCTTCTGGCTTTTAGTGCGCATAATTTTGGCAAGGAAAATCTAAATTTAATCTGCGAACTGGAATTGATTCCCATCAATGATAAGCCTGAATTCATAAACCAGGCTGGACAGGGCCCCTCATCTGATCTTCAGTTAAGATTAGGCACCGAACCCTTGTATTTCAAAAGCAATTATACAATTCCTGCAGGCGGTACTATAAATGAAAAAATTCCCTTTGAATTACCCGTTGAGGGAAGTTATTACACTTCTGCCACAATCAAATCAAAGGATGGAACTATAATTCGCCGTGGCGTGGACTACTGGTTTACTATTGAACCGAACCACAAAAAACTTCGTATCATGAAAGAAAGACTTGGAGAGTCTATCGCCGCAATGACGCGGCTTTCCAATCCCACTGTCAACAATCTTCGAGCTGAAGCGGAGAGAATTTTATCTGCCATTCAACATCTTGAAGATTATGCCGATACAGCATGGAAATCCGGAAAATGGAATGATCTGACAGTCCAGGTTGACAAAACGGACCGCGATGTAGCCCGGCATATCCATGAAGTGCGGTGGACCGCATTTCATAACTGGAATGGTGGGGATGACTTTGGGATCGCCCTTACCCATTCTATTATAAAGCTTCGCAAAGATGCTCTGTTTCCCCTGCCCATAAGTGATCATGTTGATTTGTCTTTGGCACGAAATGAATATGAATCCTTTCAATTGGCCATTTTGCCCTTCGGCAAGGACATAGGCCAGCTTACTCTGGAAGTAAGTGATCTAACAAGTAAGAATGGTGGTATTATTCGAAAAAGCAACATAGAAGTATCGCTGGTTGATTACAATAAAATCGATTGGCAACCGGAATATGTCTCAACATACCAAGGCTGGCACCCCGATCCTTTGATACCATTCAATGCTGGTATCAGTATTGGCGGAGAAGAAGTTTGCCGCCCAGTCTGGATTACAGTATATGCACCTCCTGGAACAAAGTCCGGGGACTATGCTGGAACAATATCAATAAGGACCGCCGGTATGAAAAAGGTTACCGCCTCGGTTAAGTGCCGGGTTTGGGACTTTGACTTGCCTATTGTAAGTCATTTAAAAACGCATTCATGGGATGAAATATCATATCTGCGTGATTTTTATAATCTCAAAGAATATCCGGTTGAATGGTACCAGCGTTTTTGTGGGTTGCTTTTGAAAAACCGTTTTAATCCGGGTTCTGCAGGTAATAATTATGTAAGTGATTTGCCTGACAAATCGGGTGTTTATGATTTCAGTAAAGTTGAAAGAGTTTTAAGCTTTTGCATTGAACGAGGGCTGACCCGGTTTTCAATTATGCAAATGAAAAAGGGCCTCTATGCTCCTGAGGAAGCTGAGCGGGCTTACAAATTTGCCGAGGCTTACGCTAAGTTCTTACGAAAGAAAGGCTGGCTTGATAAAGCCTTGATAGAACTCTGGGATGAACCAACTGACCTAGAATGGCCGCACATTAAAGAACGGGCAGAGAAGCTAAACAAGATTGACCCCGATTTACGTTTGCAGTTGTTTGCTGAGGGCGGGCCATACAACTTTTGGGATAAGGATACAGATAAATATGGATTGAATAAACTGATCGATATATGGGCACCGGTCAACATCGTTGAATCTCCAGAAACCCAAGCCAATGGCGGAGAAATATGGGCGTATTTCTGCACCCTGGCCAGAGAAAGTGCTCCAAATTTCTTTATAGACTGCCCGGCAATTTATCAGCGGAGTATTGCTTGGTATTGCTGGATGTATGGCCTTGATGGCTTTGAGCATTGGAGTTCAAACTACTTCTGGAGAAATGTCCATGTAGGCAAGCCCATGGATCAAAAATGGCCTAATGTCCCATGGGATTCCCGCACGTATCATTACTTTAATGGTGAAGGACAACTGGTTTACCCGGGGCCTGACGGAATACCTTATTCCTCAATCAGACTGGAGAATTTCCGTGAGGGGATGGAAGATTACGAATATCTTTTTAGGCTCAGAGAGCTGCTTTCCAGGTTCGCGAATGATACCACAAATATCAAACTGAATGAATACCGCCAACTATTAAATCCGGAAGATTACCTGTTATATAAGTATCCCAGGAAAATTAAATCTACGCTGGAAAATACGCTGCGTTATCCCGATCAGCCTGAACGTATTTTAGATACACGAAAGAAAATAGCCATAGCGATTGAGCAACTGCAAAAAGGCATGCCTGGTAACTAAAATTTCTATTAAAAAATATTACACATTCATACATATCTTAAATACTTAGCGGAAAAACTGCCCGAATGTTTGTAATTAAATTATTATTTAGGTTTAAATGGCTCCATTTTTTTTACCTTACTTATGCCCGCTAACAGAATGGCATTACTCGGCATAGGTTCAGTCACCGGCTTACCGTAGTCCTGCGTTAAGGCCTGATAGTGTACAGATCCCCGCAGATTTACTTCTTTTATAGTTTTGCCAAAACGTTTGTTAACCCATTCAAAGGCAAAAAAAGAAATGGGATTGTCTTTCATGTTAGAAGAACAACTAATGGGATCTGCTTCGTAGCAATATGCCTGTTGTGGCGCACCGGTATCACCTTCTCTTTTATCAAGGCTTTTTTCGCCTCCTGGATTCCACTCCAATATGTTAACGCCATATCGGATAGGCACGATGTCCAAGTACCCATCTTCATAGACAATTTCATACCATCCCAGCAGATCTGATGAATCAAAATTGTTGGGAATATTAAAATAGGCCTTTTGATTTCCTGCAGGAACAGCGCATGCGTGTAAAAAGATCAGGCTGCTCACATCCTCATTAATGGCTATACCATCCACCTTAGGTTGAAGCGGGTTAGTCTCTGTTCCCGTTGCACCTACAGCAATGGCACAATTGCCTGGAGCGTTTGATGAATTCATTAAGTTGAATACCTTCTTATCTCTGCTAATCTCTCCAGATTTTATTGTACTTAAATTAATATCAAAAACTTTTGAGTCTTTTGAAATATTAAAATGCGAGGCGATATCAATTGGTTCCACAATCCCTCCATCTTCACTGGGAACTCGCTCAGCCTTTAAACTGGATCGGACGGAAGGCATTAGTCCCCAAACAATAGGTAGCATATCAATCTGGTTGATGGAATGCGAAGACCATACTAAATTGGCGCAGCCCAAAAAATCCAGGATTATATCTTTTCCAAAATTACTTTCATTTGTTGTTGCCCAGGATGAAGGCGCGCCTCCCGCCAAATCAATTTTCTTTATTCGTTCATCCCAATGACTTATGTTCGGCGTGAAATTTCCGTAGATCTGCTTAAATCCAAAATCAGCTATCTGCTTATCCTTTTCGGGATTAAGCCAAAACCAATTGAAAATCAAAATGTCTTTCGGGATAGACTCCTTCACAACGGCTGGACGCACTGCCCCAGGAGTTCTATATTTTAAACCGGTTGACGACGTTCTATCCTGTGATAGAGTATCGCGAACACTTTCAAGTAAATAATCTCCCCACATCGCAGTTTTAATTCCCTTCTTTGAAAAATAACCGTGAATTTTAGTAACATCTTGTGCGAATAACTTTGAGTAATCTTTTCCTTTGCACAGCGGACAAACGTCCATTGGAGCGCCCCACCATTCATCGTGACCAATATGAACCATTTTTGGATTCATTACCTCTATATACTCATCATACACATCGAACATCAGGTCATAGGATTTGGGATTAGAAGGACAATACGTATCAGGCCATTTGTCACCTGGATACTCTGCCAACTCAGGATGTTTTGTTAGTAAGTAATAAGCATGCGTAAGTGAGGGTATCTCTGGTATAACTTCAATAAAGTTCTGATTGGCAACTTTCACAATGTCCTTTACATCATCTTTTTCGATTATGAAACCATCTCCCGCATCAAAATGACTTGAGTTTTTTTCTTCTCCATGAACACCCTGTGTTGCATTCGATCGAGTGTATTGCATGTACTTTGCAAACTCTATCCAACCCGTGTTCACTTCAGGATGTTTGTCGAGCCTCATACAGTTTAACTCAAGAACAACCTTGTTGTATTTGTAGAGCGACATAAAATCTCTTAAGAACCGATTAAAAAAAGCCATGTTTTCAGGGCCTGGGATGTATAGCCTTATAGCCCTGAAGGGAAAACTTGGCCAGTCCCTCACTTTTACACCCTTTATATTTTTTCCTTTTCCGGCTTCCAAAAGATGACGTAAAGACTGCAATCCGAAGAAAGCCCCTGCATCATCCCACCCTGCGATCACTATTCTATTTGCGCTAACCTGTAATATGTATCCTTCTGTGCCAGGACTTTTCTGAGTGACCTCAACCCCGTTATCAGCACAATACTTTTTCACCAGTGGATTACGAATTGACCCCATTACTACAACCTTCTTTTCCTTTGGTATATCTGTGCTTGTTTCAATTTTCACTGCTATACCATATTTATCACTCAGCTCGCGTACCAGAAACCGAGCAAGGAAAACATCTTTTTCGCCTGCGTTTTGAGGAATGATAATGGATACAGTCTCATCGACAATAAAATCATCATTCGTAATCTGAAGCTCTTTTGGAATAGGAAAGATCAATGGCCTCTCCTGTGCCCAGGTCTTCACTGAATGTACCAATGTGAAACAGGAAATGGCAAGCCATACTGTGAATTGCCAAAGTTTAGTTGATTGAGATTTTTCCATACGATTTATTATTCTACTGATCTGAAGCAATAATTTTCCTATAAATTTGACGCAAACATATTTTCAGGCAACAACGCCGGCTGAAGGCAAATTTTACCTTTTCGTTTTTCTGTCTCCAAAAAACAATTTCTCAGCATTTTTACGGTATAGATTATGAATTACGTCACGTGGCAGTTTTAAGCCTTTAAACTCACCTTCAACCTCGGATGCTTGCATCGTTTCATCTGTCGCAAAAAATTTCCAGTCACTAAGCCATCTATCATGTGCGTCTTTTTTAAGTACGGAAGGGTCTTCGGTTCCGTTGGTCACTATATCTGTAGCATACAGAAGCCTATCCTGGTACTTAATAAGGAAGTCATGTACTCCTTGCCAATTCGTTTTTGCCTGATATTGAAAGTGAGGGATGCGGGCAGCCATATCTACCGTCATGTTGGGAAACTTATCAAGTCGTTTTGCGAGTTCATCTATACTCCATTCCAAACTTCCTAAATGAGCGCCTATGAATTTTAGGTCTGGATGTTTTTCAAGCATACGGTCTCTCGCGTCTATTTGCGCTTCATACGATGGAAACTCAGGATGCAAATACATGTGATATTCGGGATGGTCATGGAAGTAACTTTTGTCTCCTTTTATTGTCATTTTTTCCACCGGTAGCCAACAGTTCTTTGGTTCTCCTAGGTGCCCCACAATCGGAATATTGTTTTTGACTATAAAATCTATTATCCCATCAAATCTTGGGTCGTCAATCATAACGAGGTTTCCATTTTTATCTCTCAGGCTCATTCCGATAACTTTATATATTTTAACAGCTACAGCTCCCTGAGCAAAAGAATTCTTTAAATAGGCAATAGTCTGTTCCTGCCAATCATCATTATTGAAGTTTTTTATAGAAATGGTTGTTGCATACGCGATTCGCTCCGGAAAAGCTTTTAGTTGGTGTATCGCGAACTCTTGCTGTATTTCCATTGGTGGAGGGTCATTTACATCATCCCAATTTATAGTTAGCAAACGAAAATTATCTTCCTCCGCTTGTTGGATTAATGACGTCTGTTCAGTATTAACGTGAACGTGGGCGTCTATTTTTTCAACAGATTTAAAATCATCAAGGGTAAAATAGGCTTTTTCTGAATTATCTTTTTCAGATGGTGAATTCTTCCTTTGTGAGCAGCCGACGAAAAAACAGATTAGAATAGACAAGGCCAAATATTTAAATAATCTAAAGATTTGCATGGAGCTATAGATTAAAGTTGTCTTGCGAAAATTACTTTTGATAAGCGTTAAGTGATCACGACCCACAAAGCTTCTTTAAACCAAAGCGAGGTTTCCAACACTATTTCAATCTTGCATTGTATTTATTAGTAGTCAAATTTCCTTGTTAGTTTACCCTTAACATCGAATAGTTCTACTTTTTTTATCTGTGGTGTTATGTTAATATTCCTTGATGATTGAGACAGATAACCGGTGCCATAGCCAATTTCGATTCTATTGGATTCGCCATTTTTGTACGTCAGTATCGCCGCGACTTCCATTTTATGCAGCCTAATATGTTTGCCCCCATTTTTACTTCTAAAAACCTTTAGAGAATCGTTATTTTGGGTTACCATGGTTAGTGATGTCCCGTCGGCAGCTTTCAACTGCGCGATACTTTTTGCATCTCCGTTTACAAAGAATCCGGATTGGCCTGCCGGCATGGCATTAAAATTTCCCTTTCCGTCTCCCAGCATCACCAAGCCAATAAAGGCATCGCACCGACCCATAACAACCTCAGGAGCATACGAATTTCCCACTGCGACAAAGTCCAGGTTGCCGTCCAGGTTCACGTCTTCAGCTAAAACACCATAGACGGGAGCAACTTGCATAGCCAGCGGCAAGGGCGTGTATTTAAATTTTCCATTACCTAAATTTTCGATATAACTCGATTGCAAAGTTTTACACGTAAGCATCTGCGCGTTTTCTTTTCCAGCGATTTCCAATAAGCTTTCTGTGGAAGTATTGGCATACGTACGGTAATACAATATTTTCCGTTTTAAAAGTGGCAATTGGCTGGTGAGTACGTCCATGGATGGGGCAGGGTAATTTATTCCTTCCTCATAATAAGAAGTGATGGCTTCAAGCGCTCCATTATTATCAAAGTCTTTAAAAATGACATTCAGAGGTTCAGTTGTGGATGCGCGATAGGGAGAATTTAAGCCAAAATTTCCGGCGATGTAATCCATATCTCCATCCTTATCAAAGTCACCGGCGGCCAGACTGTTCCACCAGCCTTCTGAATTTACGAGTCCGCTATCGGCGTTTCGGCTGAATCTTTTTCCGTTCTCATTCCTGAAAAAAGTTATAGCCATATATTCACCGGCAACGATCAAATCCATCCACCCATCGTTGTCAAAATCTGTCCATAAGGCGCTTGTGACCATGCCGGGGTTTTGAAGTTCCGGGGCTATGCTTTGCGTAATATCCTCAAACTTGCCGTTATCGTTATTGCTTAATATATAACTTCTTGGAGATTGCGGATAAGAAGATGGTAATACCCTTCCACCAACAAAGAGATCAAAGTCTCCATCATGGTCATAGTCGGCCGCTACAACGCAGGAGCCACTAACCAGCATTTTTGGCAAGGCAGTTTCGTCTTTTGTAAAATTCCCTTTCCCATCGTTGCGATATAACCAGTCTTGATAGTGCCTGTGATCCGGATTGTATTCGTTTCCACCGCTTGCAATATAAAGGTCCAAATCGTCGTCGTTGTCAGCATCAAAAAACAGAGAGCCCATATCTTCACTTTCAATATCCGCTTTAGCCAACGCTCTGTCTTCAAAGGTTCCGTCCTTATTCTGCAGAAACAATTTACCTTTTCTAAGCAAAGCCCCTCCTACAAAAAGGTCTTCCAATCCATCGTTATTAACGTCGCCTACAGCCAGACCCGGGCCTTCTTGCGAAAGTTTTCGAGGCAGCAATGGTTCATGATTAAAATCAATGAATGGGTTTTCCTTATGTTGGTAAGGAATGAGTTTGAAATCGCACACTTCAAAAATCGGGGTGATACTATTTTTTTTTGACGGGACAGATATTCCGGTTTGATGATTTATTTCGACGAGTTGATTGGCTTTTACATTTGTTAGAAAACTGGTCTTGCCATCGGGCCAGCGGACTTCAAGGGTGTCAATTTGCTGTATCCTTCCCAAACCGAAGTGGACGATATCCTCTACCGTACTTTCAAATCCGCGAACAACACTTTTAAGCTTGACTTGAAGCTTGCCTTTATATCGAATGATCACTTTGCTTCCAATGCCCGATTTATTTAAGTTAGTTCCAACCAGTTTTACCCGCAGATAATTTGCATCCAGGGGCTTGTTATCTCTCTGCTTATTCCTGTAAACCTGCGCCACATCGTCAATGTTGCTGACAGCCAGGTCAAGGTCTCCATCATTATCAAAATCTGCATACGCTACACCATTGGAATAATTGGGTGCATCAAAACCCCATTCGCGCGTAACTTTGGTAAACGATAAGTTGCCATTGTTTCGATACGCATAGTCTGACGCCTTTATTCCAGGACGCTTAGCTAGACTGTCCAATAATACTTTTCTTGTTAATTCTTCATTCTTTATATTATTGGTTATACTGCTTCGAAACTTTACAAAATCTAGATCCGTAATGTCTTTACCAAACCCATTGGTAATGTAAAGGTCCTGATATTCGTCATTGTTAAAATCTGCAAGTAATACAGCCCAACTCCAATCTGTTTTATAGATGCCTGCCATCTGTCCGATTTCGCTGAACGAACCATTGCCATTGTTCAGCTGCAATGTGTTTCGCATGTATTGATACGTATAGCCGTGGTTCACTGCATAATAAAACTTATTATACTGCGTAGCACCAAACATGAGTTTTCTTCTGAAATGGTCTTCAGGCAACATATCCATCACTACGATATCGTCTAATCCATCATTATTGATATCACCAACATCATTGCCCATGGCAAAATGACTTGTATGTTTAAAGTATTCGGATACTTTTTCGGAAAACGTGCCATTCTGATTGTTTACGTAGAGCAAGTCATTGCTGAGATAATCATTGGTAACGTACAAGTCTAGCCAACCGTCTTCGTTAACATCCAATAGGGAGACACCTAACCCGTAACCTCCTTCTAAAATACCTGCCTGCTTCGATACGTCGGTGAAAACAGCATGTCCTGATCTCTGATCATGATCATTCCTATACAACCTGTCTGTGTTTTTTGCGCTACCATCTTTAACAATAGGGCTGGGGTTATTGGGTGATTTTTCAAATCCACCACCTGTTAACTGGTACATGTCCAGGTCACCATCACGATCATAGTCAAAAAAAATGGCCTGAATGGATTGACCTGAATCTGCCAACCCATATTCGTTGGCCAGCTCTTTAAAATAAGGTTGACCTGGTTTGTCGAACCCTTGATGAATGAATAATTTATTTGGATATCTATCTGTTGTGGTACGCCCACCTATACTGACATAAATATCCTGTAGACCATCCTGATTAACATCAACAACGCAAACCCCAAATGCCCAACCCTCATTGATCGTAATACCTGAGGATTCGGTCATATCTTCAAAACTAAAAGGGGACTTTCCTACCGGATAACCTTTATTGATATACAGTTTACTTGGAACCTGGCTTCCTACAAAAAAGATATCCTGAAAACCATCCTTGTTAAAATCGCCTATGCCAACACCTCCTCCATTATAGAGATATTCGTACGTAAGAATGTTGGTGACGTCATCCGAAGTAATCCGATTAATAAAATCGACCCCGGAAGAATCGGGGGGAAGTAAAACAAACAACGTGTTCTCCATTCTCTTTTGCTTGTCTTGGCAACCAGCAACAATCAAAAGAACGAATGTTATGAACAGCCACGCGTTGATATAGGGATGCTTGAATTTCAGGGAATCTGGTTGAAGTGAAAACGTATAACTGAAATTACACAATGTTTTATCATCAGTCATATAAAACCCGAACCTCTTGAAGAATAAAAAAGTGTCTTATGATTCGGAATCACAAGACACTTTTGAAATAAACAAAATCAATCGCTATTCTGGCGCGGTATAACCAGGGTTCTGGGTTAATAGCGGATTGAGCCTTAAATCCGTTTGCGGTATCGGCCACAAGTAATCATTATCATCGCAGTTCTGTTGAATTTCGGGGATCGCTGTATCACATAAAATCCTTTTACGGATAAGGTCATACCACCGGTCAAACTCAAAACATAGCTCCAGGTTCCTTTGTTGAATAACAGCGGCATCAAAAGCCGTCTTTGTCATGGCCGTAGTTAGCAGAGGATCTGCTGGATTAGGAACATAACCATTTGCGCGATTAATTACCTGATTAACAGCATCCACTGCAGCTTGCGTGGGACCTCCGTTTACCA
>Ga0111538_10009447_pt1 | contig 13017 bp, 10 predicted proteins | sample SoiMethybrSBSTD1_FD_79669 | JGI IMG/M metagenome (GOLD analysis project Ga0111538, IMG submission 79669) | Bulk soil microbial communities from a Populus tree surrounding site in Tennessee, USA - Soil MetaG P. TD hybrid SBSTD1 (version 2)... | ecosystem: Environmental > Terrestrial > Soil >...
CACCCTGACACTCCCGTCCGCAGCCGCGAACCCGTAGCACCACACACGGCCGGTGCGATCGCGGAACCGTCGGTGACCGCTTCAGCGCCCGCGGCGGTTCAGCCCGTGGGGCACGGAGCGGTCAAGCCGCTCGCGCCCGAGCAGTACCTGGTCAAGTTCACCGCGTCCCGGGCGATGCACGAGAAGCTGCGAGAAGCGCAGGCTTTGCTGCGACACCAGGTGCCGTCGGGCAATGTGGTCGAGATCTTCGATCGAGCGCTCACGCTCCTGCTCGCGGATCTCCGCAAAGTCCGATATGCCGCCACCCCTCGACCGCGCTCACCGCATCGGAGGTCGAAAGCCGGCCGGCACGTCGCTGCGGCCGTGAAGCGCGAGGTGTGGACCCGCGACGGAGGGCAGTGTGCGTTCGTCGGCGCCGCAGGTCGATGCACGGAGCGAGGATTCCTGGAATATCACCATGTAATCCCGTTTGCCGATGGCGGTGAGACCGAAGTGTCGAATCTGCAACTGCGCTGTCGCGCTCACAACCAGTTCGAGGCGCAGCGATGGTCAGGACCTGGCGAAGAGGATCTCGTCCGGGAGATTAGTCCGATCTACGGCGGCTGGGTTGTCGACCTTCAACAATGGTCTTCAGGCCAGTCGATTGTGACCCATCAGTTCTCCACCTGACTCGGTCCTGGACCGAGTAGTAGTGACAATCCAGGCGCGGCGTCTCTCGTGGCGGGCGCGCGCCGATTGATTTTCTCAGCTCTCGAGTTGCTCAGATACAAGCGCAATGGTGGCTCAAGCGCGAGATCCGGATCGGTCATCAGCGACTCCCGGCTAGTGACGGGCACTCTCCCAGCACGCTGAACACGCCGTTGAGACGGCGCCAACGGTCCGCTATCTCCCGCGCCGTCCAACCGCGCATCCCAGCCTCGATGTGTGGCAGATCCTGCCGACGAGGGGCGCACCACACGACGCAGGAACTGCATTCAGGAGTCAGCGCCCGCATGGATACAGGCGGATCGGACCTTGGCAGCGGAATGGCCATCGAGGGTCCGGGTGTACGATGGCGCGTGTGAAGGTCGTGCGGCCGCGAATCAGCTTCGCCGATCTGGAGCGAGCGCCGGAAGGTCATTTGCAGACGAAGCTGGCCTCGTCGTCTGTACTACCCGACCCTTTGTACTCGGCCTTCTGCGGAAACACGCACAACGGCCGGGTGCGGGTCGTTGCGTTGTTGACGACTTTGCGGGCGATGATTCGTGCGGGCGCCTTGCCCTTCTCCACCCAGTCTTCGATCGCCGCGGGCCAATCGACCGTGTCGGGGCCGGGGCCACCGCCGCAGTGGAGCACGCCGGGCATCAGGAACAGGCGGAAGTAGTCAGCCGCGGCGGCATCGCGCTGGAGCACCTGGTCGTGATATTGCACAACAGCCAGCGCCGTGAGCGCGGGATCGGCCCAGCCGTGCCAGACGATCAGCTTCTTCCCCTTCGCCTTGAACGCACTCAGATCGGCATTCGTCGCGTTCAGAATCTGTCCGGCCCGCTTCGCGTCCGTCAGAGCATTCGCGATCTCGTAGCGCGTGTAGTCCCAGTTCGGATCGTTGAAGACGAAGTACTTGAAGAACTGCGTGCCGAACGCGAACCGCAGGCTCGGTCCATTGGGCACCGGCGGCTGCGGCGGACCGGTGATCCACGCGCCCCAGCCGCCGTCCTGCCCTTCGCCGCCGGCCGGCTGTGCCGGGTAGATTGAGGTGCCGCGCGCAGCCGTCTCGCTGTAGATCCTCTTCAACGCGGCGCGTTGGGGATCAGTCAGACCAGTCAGCGTGCCGGCGTCTACCGTGCAGCGGCGCGGGTCCTCCATCACGCCGTCCTTGACGCCGTCGAGCGCGTCGCACTTGTCGAGGATCTGCGTCTCGACCGACTTCAGGGTGTCCGGCGTGAACATCGGTGTCAGGCTGCTGGCGTTTGGAAACGCCGCCTGGCTGTCCTTGATGAATTGCGTCGCGATGCCGACGAAGTCGGCGGCGGGGGCGCCGGCGACGATGCCGTCGAAGTCGTCCGGGAAGCGCTGGGCTTCCATGAGCCCCTGGCGACCGCCGTTCGAGCAACCGAAGAAGTACGAGCGTCGTGCGGCCTCGCCGTAGTAGCTGCGGAGAATCGCCTTGGCGACTTCGGCGGTGCGATGGACGGCGAGATAGCCGAAATTCAGCTGGCGTTCCAGGTGGTCGAGCGCCCAGCTCGCGTCCGTGTTGCTGGGGCTCTGGTGCCCGGTATCCGTGCCGACGCTGGCGTAGCCGTCGTTCACGAATCGCTGCGCCTGGTTGGAAATCGAGCCGACGAAACCGCCACCGCCGCCCATGAGGAACTTCTTGTTCCATTCATTGGGCAGCAGCAGCGTGAAGCGAATCTCGGAGCCGATGACGCCGGTGACGCGGCAGTGTGGCACGCGCACGACTGCTGTGGCACCGCCGGCCGCCGCCGGCACCGACACCGATTCGGCGACTCTCACGTCGGGCAGCTGCAGCTTCGCCAGGTTGCCGCACGCGGCCTGCTCGCCCTGCACGACCGGCGAGGCGCCACTCACCCGATCGCCGCTGGTCACCGTCACGACGAAGGCACACGAGAAGCCAACGATCAGATTCCGTCTCATCCCGCCCTCCGCAAGTATCGACAAGGTCCGAAGACCGAGGAATCGACCAGACCCCACTGCATGAGCGAACTCGGCGAAGCAATGATAGTAGAGGCTGATGGAGAGCAAAGCCTCGATTGATGTCCCTGCTCATGGGCATGTCTCCGGCGGCAGGGAACCGTTTCCGTGAGATTCTTCGGGTTCTGTTCCCTGTAAGATTCGGCGATGGTGTGGCGTCTCACGTTCGTGTTGACGTCAATGCTGGCGTTTCAGACCTTTTCTTCGCGGACGCTTGGCGTCCGCGTGGACGTGCTCGTCATGGACGGCGGCAAACCGGTCGCCGGCCTGACCGCGCGCGACTTCGAGTTGCGCGATAACGGCGTTCTCCAGCGAGTGGATGTCGTCGATGCCGTGGACGTTCCCATCAACGTCGTGCTCGCGCTCGACACCAGCGCCAGCATTCGCGGACGCCGACTCACCGATCTCATCGCCGCCGGCGACGTCATCCTCGACGGCCTGAAGCCCGTCGATCGTGCGGCGGTCGTCACGTTCAATCACGCTGTGACGCCGGCCCTCCAGTTGAGCGCTGACCTGGGTGGCGTGCGCGCCGCGCTCCGGGCGATCGATCCGGGCGGACGCACATCGGTGATGGACGGTGTGTACGTGGCGCTGGCGTCGACGACCGATCAGGCGGGGCGATTCCTGCTCGTCGTGTGTACCGACGGCAGCGACACCACGAGCTGGCTGACGCCCTCGGAAGTGCTCGAGGCGTCGAAGCGGACGAACGCCGTTGTCTACGCCGTGACGGCCGGAGCCGGACGGCGTTCCGAGCCGCTGAAGGATCTCGCGGACGAGACCGGCGGGCAGATGTTCCAGGTGAAGGGCAGCGGAGATCTTCGGTCCGCCTTCCAGCGGATTCTCACTGAGTTCCGCACACGGTACGTGCTCGCCTACTCGCCGGAAGGCGTCTCGCCCGGTGGCTTTCACCGGCTCGACATCAAGGTGCCGCGGCGGCGCGCCAGCGTAAAAGCGCGCGCGGGGTATATCGGCGTCGAGCCCGCGAGGCATCCATGATCATCGTCTCGCCGCTGGCGGCGTGGATGGTGGCCATAGTGCTTGTCAGCACTCCGCTGCCGGCGGTCCCCTCGAATCAGACGACGGCGTCGATGACGGTGCTTCGTCAGTGGGTGGCGGCGGTCAACGAACACGTCCCCGGAGAACCGGACGCCGCCGTGCGCTACGCCGCCGGAATGGCCTACAGCGCGCGCGTGGAGCTGAACGAGCTGTATCCTCTGTTCATCGAGGTGCTGCAGGAAAGCTTCGTGCGCACCCGCAGCGGGATTGAAAGCGACACCACCGCGCTGGCCCGGACCGTGCGTCAGGGTCCCGGCGCGGCGGCGTTCCTGAAGCGCGCCGCCATACTCCACACGGATGTGCTGATTTTCGCCGGACGGTTTCCACGACCGCCCGACGACGCCCCGCCGCCATTGCCCCGGACAGAGCGTGAACGAACGCGGGCCGCCGACACGCCGCCGCTGCTCTACAACGAGCGGATTGCGTTGGCGCGCGACGGCGAAGTGCTCGGCGACGCAAAGGCCGACTGGAATCTGCCGTTCGCGCGCAGCCTGCTCGATGTGCTCCTCGGCGCCGGGAGGCGCCGGGTGCCGCAAGAAGATCGCGCGTTCGTCGGGGAGTGGTATCACGCGGTGTCGGCGTTTCTTTTCGCCAACAGGAAATACGCCGACGCGACCCCTCATCTGCAGCACGCCGCGCGTATGCTTCCTGACGATCAACACGTGCTCTTCGACCGCGCCACGTATGCGGAGGCGTTGGGTCTGCCGATCTATCAGAGCGTGCTCGACGATCCCGCCTACGGGAACGGCCGTAGCGTGACCGGAGGCATTCCCTCGGAGAATCAGACCAATGGCGAAGCGGAACGGCTGTACCGCCGGACGCTGGCCGTCGATCCGTCGTACGTCGAAGCGCGCGTGCGGCTGGCGAGGCTGCTCGAGCGGCGGGGGCAGCACGAAGCGGCGCACGAGCAGATCGCAGCGGCGCTCGACGCGCGGCCCGGCGGCGTTCCGCTCTTTTTCGCGCACCTCATCGCCGGACGGATCGCGTCGGTCCGCGGGCGCTATGACGATGCGCTTCGGCATTACCGCGCGGCATCAAAGCTGAGCGCCGGCGCGCAATCGGCGCTGCTCGGCGCGAGCCATGCCGCGCTGATGCTGGCCGACGTGCGCGAAGCCCTCGGTCCACTGCAGCAGCTCGCCGGCAGTGCCGCTCGATCCGACAGGGACCCGTGGCTGGACTATGAGTTGGGAGCCGGCCGCGACGCGGACGCCCTGTTGACCGCGGTCCGGTCCCGCGTGCCGAAGTAGCGCTGTTGCCAATGTAGCTACATGTGGCCATACTGGCCGCGTGGAAACAGGGGTTCGCGAATTGAAGAACAACCTGAGCCGGTATATCCGGCGAGTGGAAGCCGGACAACGAATTGCGGTGACCGCTCATGGCCGCGTGGTCGCTGAACTCGTGCCTCCCGGAACGACGACGCGGAAGTCCCCACGAAGTCGATGGGACGAGCTGATGGCTGCCGGCACTCTCCATGCGCCGCTGGAGGAGGGCGACCCCTTCGAGGATTGGCCCGACATCGGGCTCCCGCGCGGGACAGCCGCGGCACTCATCGACGCCGATCGTGGCGAAGCGTAGTGTTCCAAAGCGCCGATCGTCCCGGGTGCCGTGGCGCGTTCGAGCCGCCCGAAGGCGGTCCACGCGACAGTACGGTACATCGAGACGAGCGCTCTGATCGCCGGCCTGCTGGAGCGCGACACGGCCGACATACGGAACCCGCCTGGCGACCCGCAGCAGGTGACGTCGGCGCTGACCCTCGCAGAAGCGGGGCGGGCGATTATTCGGGCGCGAGCCGCCGGCCGTCTCACATCAGAACAGGTACTCGCTGCCGTGCGCGCACTCCGGACGTTCGAGCGGCGCTGCTTCATCCTCGACGTCGATCGAGCGGTCCTGGATCGCGTGCGTCGGCCGTTTCCGGTCGAACCGATCCGCACACTCGACGCCATCCACCTCGCGACCGCGGACCGGCTCGGCGAAGCGCCTCAGCTGATCACGGTGGTGACACGCGACGCCCGCGTCGGTGAGAATGCGCGAGCGCTTGGATTTGCGGTGGCGTAGACGCGGGTCACGTCCAGCATCACGGTCGTGCGGCACTGGGCGGCGGCGTTCGCCAGGAAATCGGAGCGCTGCGGCGCGACCGTCGCGCTCGTGTGTTCGGCTATGGGGACGTTTCCAAGCACCGCCTGGACCGCCGTTTCGCGAGCGCGCCGTGGCGCCGAGCCTGGGGCGAGGGAGGCGCTTGCCTTTCTGTGCGCGGCCTACTGGTCTCCCCTGTATAGCTTCGCCCGCCGGGTGGGTTACTCGACTGAGGACGCGCACGACCTCACGCAGGGATACTTTGCGCTGCTCATCGAGAAGGACTACCTCGGTGACGTGCGGTTGCGGGAGGGCCGATTCCGTGCGTTCCTCCTGACATCGTTCAAGCATTTCCTTTCCAAGGAGCGCGACCGCGCGCGGGCAGTGAAAAGAGGCGGCGGACGGGTCCCGGTGTCGATCGACGTCGGGGAGGCCGAGGCGAAGCACCGTGACGGGCCGTTCGACACCTTGGATCCCGAGGCGCTCTTCGAGCGGCGATGGGCCGTCACCATTCTCGAGCGGGCGATGGCCCGTTTGCGCCAGGAACTGGAACAGGCGGGTCGCGGCGCCGAATTCGAGCAGCTCGAAGGCTACCTGACGGGCGCTGAACCGCAGCTGCGTTACCACGACGTGGCCGAACGCCTCGAGACGACCGAAGGTGCCGTCAAGAAGATGGTCCACCGGCTGCGTCGCCGCTATGGTCATCTGCTCCGGGACGAGATCGGGGCCACGGTGGCCGAACCGGCAGACATCGACTCCGAGCTGCGTCACTTGCTGTCGGCAATCAGGCCGTGGGAGCCGCCGGCGGGGTAACCTTTCTTCTGACCTCCGTCTTCCAGATCTCGAGCAGTGATGTCGAGTCCGCCGAGCTGTCGCGACTGCGGTGCGCCGTTGATCGGCAGTGGTGCGCTCGAAGGCAGGTGTCCGAGGTGCCTGCTGGACCTCGCGGTCGACGAGACTCAGGGAGCCGTGTCTCGGGATCCCGACGGAGTCATCGCGCGTTCTCACACCTCCAGCGGCTTTCAGTCCTCCCTGATGCTCGGCGGCCGCTACCGGCTTCTGCACCTTCTCGGTCGTGGTGGTCAAGGAGAGGTGTGGCACGCCTTCGACGTCAAGCTCCGCACGGAAGTGGCGCTCAAGGCCGTGCGACCCGATCTGATCCGGGACGATCGCGCGAGGGACGTGCTGCGGCGTGAGGTCCGCGCCGCCCGGCAGGTCGTGTCGCCCAACGTGTGCCGCGTGTTCGCCCTGCTTGTCGAAGACGGCCATGAGATGGTCTCGATGGAATTCGTGGACGGCACCACGCTGGCGGAGCTCCTGCGCGAACGGGGACCCCTCGATCTCAATCGCGCCGGAGAAATCGCCGCTCAGCTGCTGGCGGGCCTCGAGTCGATCCACGCCGCCGGGTTCGTGCATCGCGACCTGAAGCCGGAGAACGTCATGCTGACGCTCGCGAGGCGCGTCGTGATCATGGACTTCGGCATTGCCCGCAATCTCCAGGAAATCCACACCGACACGATCGCGGGGACGCCGGGTTACATGTCGCCCGAGCAAGCTGCCGGACTCGCGCTCGATGCGCGCGCCGACGTGTTCTCGGCTGCAGTCGTCCTGGCGGAGATGGTGTCGTCGCCTGCAGGCGCCGCCGAGTCGAGTCGCAGGAAACTGTGGGCGGAGCTCCGGGAGGTTCCTCCGCGTGTTCCCGTCGGACCGTGGAGCGCGGTGCTCCGGCGGGCGGTCGGCCGCTCGCCCGACGAGCGGTATCCGTCCGCAGGAGCGTTCGCTCGCGCACTCGAGCTCCAGCACCAGCAGACCGGTCGCGCCGAGCGAAACCCGTATCCCGGCCTGCTGCCCTTCACGCAGGAGGACACGCGGTTCTTCTTCGGCCGTGAACAGGAGGTCGAGTCGCTGCTCCGCCAGTTGCGCCGGCCGCGCCTGAGAGCGGTGATTGGCCCTTCCGGAGCTGGCAAGAGCTCCTTCCTGAGGGCTGGCGTGCTGCCAGCGCTTCCGGCCGGATGGTCGGCACTGGTGTGCACACCTGCAGACCGACCGTTCACGGCGCTCGCCCAGGCGCTGGCGCCGGAGCTGGTCGGGGACAGCGAGGCGGTGCAGCTCCTCCCTCGATTCGAGGACGCGGGCACGGCAATCGTCCTGGCACGGCGCTGGCGACAGCGTCACGAGCACGCACTCCTCGTTGTCGATCAGGCCGAGGAACTGTTCACGCTGAACCGGCCCGAGGTGCAGCGGCACTTTGCGGGACTGCTCGGACGGCTGGTGCTCGAGGCCGATGTGCAGGTCCTGCTGTCGCTCAGGGACGACTTCCTGCTGCGGTGTCACGCATTCGAAGACCTCAAACCAGTCTTTGCCGAGCTGATGCCGCTCACGCCTCCCCTCGGTGCGGCGCTGCGCCGCGCGCTCGTTCAGCCGGCCCTGCTGTCCGGGTATCGATTCGAAGACGACCGGCTCGTCGACGACATGCTGCGGGACGTGGCGCAGGAGCGTGGGGCGCTGCCGCTGCTCGCGTTTGCGATGGCGTGTCTCTGGGAGCAGCGGGACCGCGCGAGAGGACTGATCACCCGGCGCGGTTACGAGGAGATCGGCGGTGTCGCTGGGGCGTTGGCACGACACGCGGACGCGACGCTCGAGCGCATCGGCGATATCCGTGCACCGATCGTGCGGGAGATCCTCCGCAGCCTCGTGACGTCGGCGGGCACCCGAGTCGTCCAGGAAAGAAGCGAACTTCTGTCGGCCTTTGCCGACCAGCGCGGTGAAGCCGAGGACGTGCTCGACCGACTGATTGAGGCGCGCCTGCTGACATCCTTCGAATCGCGGCCGGACGAGGGAGCGACCAGTCAGCCGCGAGTCGAGATCATTCATGAGTCGCTGCTGGCCGCGTGGCCGCGCCTCGCCCGTTGGCGTGATCAAGATGCGGAGGGCGCACGCCTGCGTGATCAGCTCCGGCAGGCTGCGCATCTGTGGGACGAACGCGGGCGCCCCCCCGGTCTGCTATGGACCGGTCCGTCGTTTACGGAGTACCTGGTCTGGAAAGCGCGCTACAGCGGCAAGCTCACGGCGCTCGAGCAGTCTTTCGGCGCCGCCATGGAAGCCTACGCCGGCCGCCGCCGCACGCGCATGCGCTTGGGCGTCGTCACCGCCTTTGCGGCCCTCCTGATCGTACTCGTGGTCGTGAGCCAACTCTGGATCTGGAGCCGCGCGTCGGAGCAGCGGGCAGTGCAGCAGACGCTCCGCACCGAGGCACAGCAGCTCTTTGCCCTGGGACAGCTCGAGGAAGATCGGAACCCGACACTGGCGTTCGCGCACGCGCTCGCCGCGTTGGAGCGCGCCGATACTCCGGAGATCCGGCGCTTCGCATTGCGCCAGATGTGGAAAGGGCCGCTTGCGTTCGTGCGGAGCGAGGGCAGCAACGGAACTGCTTCGAGCCTCTCGTTCAGCACCGATGGCGAATGGCTGGCCGACTGGGGAACCGATGCGCGCGTGTGGCGCCGGGATGGGTCGGGACCATTCGAGGTCGTCAGTTCGTTCCTGGGCTATGTGACCGCACAGTTCGCCGGTGACAACCGCAGGCTCGTCATCTTCGGGCGGAGGAGCTCTGGCTTAGCGGGTGTCGATGTTCTGAGTCTTCCGGAGCTGACGCTTCTAAATCGGATCGAGACCCCCGGCGAAGGTCTCCTGGCCGTGCGCGGTGACCGGCTCATCACCCGAGCGCCGAATGGCTTGGGCGCGGACATCGTCCTGCGGTCGGTCGCTGCCGGAAATGCCCAAAGACTCGGCTTCCTCAACGGGATGGCGCGCCGGCTGCAAGTGGACGCGTCAGGCGACGGCTATTGGGTCTCGTATCCCGGCGAGCGCCAGGTGCTTGCATCGACGTTGAAGGCCGGCGTAGCGGGGCAGCGAATCGTGCTCCGTACGGGTGCGGCGGTCTCGAACTTTTGGCTTGCCGGCAACGGTGAACAGATCGCATTGCTGGACGCAACGAGTGCATTACGCGTCGGTTCGTTGGCCCACGCAAGCGAACTTCGGCAACTGATCGGTTCACCACTGAAACCGGAAGAGCCGATCACCGGCGTGGCGTTCGATCGCATCAGCCGATGGCTCGTCGCAGCCCTCCAAATACAAGGATTACGGATGTGGGATCTCACGGGTCCGCCGGATGCCGAACCGTTGATGCTCGGCCGCGGCGCCGCCATCACGACGATCGCGGCCGAGTTCGAGCCAACCGGACGATGGCTGGCCGCCGAAGATCTGAGTGGTGTGACGTTCTGGCCCGCTACCGGGCGTTGGCCCTCGGTCATGAGAGTCTCCGCCGGGACTGGGTCGAGAGATGTGGCATTCGATCCGGACGGGAAGTGGATCGCCGCGTCGGTCGGGAGAAGTGGTGTTGAGATTTGGCCTTCGACGGTCAACGGCTTCCCGCGCCGACATATCGCTGCGGACGTGTCCTCATTGGCCGTTTCGCCGGACGGCCAGTTTCTCGCGACGGGTGCAAGGTCTGGAAGCGTGCTGGTCCTCCCGGTCGCAGGGCCAGGCTTCAGAGAGTTACGGGGGTTCCAAGGGTGGGTGGACGCGGTTGCCTTCGATGCCACGGGAAGGCGAATCGCTGCTGATGGGCCGATGGATGGCGGGCGACGCCACGTCATTCGCGTTTTTGACCTGCAAACGGGCGATGTGAAGAGCTTCGACCCCGGCGACGGGAAAGAAATCGTCAGCGTCGCTTTTCTGCCGGACGGCGGCCTGCTCGTCTCGGGCTTTGGGGGACTGCGACGCCTCGATTTGGAAACCGCATCTTTCGAACTCTTGCTCGCGCAGCCAGGCATGGCTTTCCTGGGTCCTGACGGCCGACACCTCCTGCTGCTCCGATCGGAGAATGAGCAAGAGCCGGTGGGCACGGCTTCCGTGTATGACCTGCGGGAACGGCGCGGCTGGCCGCTGTCATCACACGGAGACCAGGTGACCTTGATGGCGTGGGACCCTTCAGGAACGCGCGTGGTGACCGGTAGCCGGGAGGGGATCGTGCGGGTCGGTCCCGTCACCGGAGAAGAGCCGCACCTCCTGATCGGCCATCAAGCACCTGTCTTGGGTGTCCGGGTCGATCCAACCGGGCGCCTCGTCGGCTCGACGAGCAGGGACGGCACGGTGCGGATCTGGCCGATGCCCGAGGGACAACCGCTGCACACCTGGCCGCGTGATGCATTCCTCGAGAAGTTGCGGTCGCTGACGAACGTGCGCATTGTTCCTGACGCCTCGGCGGCCAGCGGCTATCGCCCGACGTTCTTGCCGTTTCAGGGGTGGGGGCGCGAGCCGCCGACCTGGTGAGGCGCAGCGCGACGTCAGGAACCTTCTCCTCGCGTTTCGTCTTCCTCCTCCAGAACCGATTCGCGTCACCAATCGAGGTGATCCCGGGTTCGGAAGGAGCCGTTTATGACACTCAGACACGTCGGAGCCGGCAGTATCGGCGCAGCCCTGATCGCCGTCACGTTCTTTGCCAGTGCTCCCGTGCTCGCCGCACGCGGGCCCGTCGTCCTGACCACGCCGGTCGAAACCCCTGGACAGTTCACCTATACCTTCGTCGGTCCCTTTGGGGGGACTTCCTCCGATGGAGAGTGGGTCGCGATTGACTTCCACCGCGAGCCTGGTTGTGCCGAATTGGTCGGCTTCAATCTCCTCCTGTTCGTCGATCCCAACGCTTTCGGCTGCGCGTTGACCGTGGAAATGCGGGAGTGGTGGTATCGGGAAGACCTCGCGACGGCGGGCGGCCCCTGGGGCAGTCTTCCCTGGGAGCCTACCTTCCGGACGCCTGTGCTGGCGGAATGGCGAGGACTGGGTGCGGTGCCGATCTACTTCGTACTCGAAGCGGAGCTCGTGGACGCGATGGCCGACGATGTGCTGACGGTCGATGAATTGGAAAACCTTCCGTCACTGCAGATCGGACGCGCGACCGAGTATCAATTCATCCAGCACAACTCGAATCGGCGCAACGCGAGCCGAACCCAGCGTCCAGGTCACACGCGCACCGTCGCGCATGGCGTGCTGCTGGACGGACGATCGTTTCAGTTCAACCTCACCACGCTGGACAACGAGATCACGTCCATCAAGATTGAATTCAAGTAAGTCGGTGGACGATCGACGAAAGATGCGCGGCACGCGAGCCGCCTTGATGCGACAATTGCGCGGATTGCTACTTCACGCCGGACACGGCCACCAGATCCGAGAGGTTCCGCGTGGCCGTATAGCAGTAGCTCTTGCCATCGGGCGTCAGCACGATTGGAAGGATTCGGTCGATGCCGACCATGTCGCGGGGCCGAAGCGTGTTCTATCTGGCGATGCCCGATGGCAATCTCTCCCGGCCGACAACTTCGCGACGCTGATGGAATGGCGTACGGATGGTGTCCTGCCGGCAGAGAATCCTGACGGCTTCCCTGCGAATGACTTCGACCTGCTCGTCGCTATCGAAGGCGTTCTGACGAGCGGCTGCAGGAAGCGTGCGCCGCGACACGGCCGGGCTCATCGTTTCGCCCTGGGTCGGGGGTGGGGCCGCGAGCCGCCGACCTGGTCAAGACCGGCGCGAGGCGGGAACCTTCTCCTCGCGTTTCGTCTTCCTCCTTCAAAGCCGATCCCGTCACCAATCGACGTGATCCTCGGTTCGGAAGGAGCCGTCATGAGACTCGGACAATTTCGCGCGTCGCAGGGGCACCTCGGTTGCGTTCTGGCCGTTGCGATCGTGGTCGTGTGCCTGATCCCGGCAACCGCCGCCGCTCAGGCGGAGCAGGCTGCGGCACAGGCGCAGTCGTGCGCCAACAGCCACACGCTGTCCGAGTCCGTGGACTTCGCGGACCTTCATCGCGCACGGAAAGCCCTCGCACACAAGGATCGGTGGGCCGCACAGCTCAGTGATTTCGACATGGGCGCCCGTCAGAAGACCGCAGAGCCGACGGACCTGAAGAAGTTCCTCGACTTTGCCGCCGCGGCAGGCAGGGCCTGGACGGCCGAGGAGGAAAACAGCTGGCAGGGGCTTGTCGACAGGCTGAGCGACGCGATGAAGGGCTTGAATCTGCATCTGCCAGACATCGACCTGGTCAAGACGAGCGGCGAAGAGGAGCTTGGCGCCGCCGGCTACACGCGGAGAAACGCGATCATGCTGTCAGAGTCGGTGATCTCCCTGCCGGTCACCGACTTCCGCCG
>Ga0111538_10009449_pt1 | contig 13017 bp, 9 predicted proteins | sample SoiMethybrSBSTD1_FD_79669 | JGI IMG/M metagenome (GOLD analysis project Ga0111538, IMG submission 79669) | Bulk soil microbial communities from a Populus tree surrounding site in Tennessee, USA - Soil MetaG P. TD hybrid SBSTD1 (version 2)... | ecosystem: Environmental > Terrestrial > Soil > Tree...
AACAACGGTGTGTTGCGAGTGACATTGCCGAAACGAGAAGAGACCAAAGCCCGTCGCATTCAGGTGTCCGGAACAAATACCGGCAGTCCGACCAAGACAATTGACACGACCGCCGAAACCGGAAAAGCGAAAGAAGCCACTGGCGGGCGCTAAAACAGCTTGAGGGATCGGTAAAACGCGAGCGGGCTCGTCGTAGTTTGGGATACGAAACTCGAGCCCGTTCGATTTATTTTGAGAAGATGCATGCGTGAGGTTGGTTTCACAGGATTTACAAAGATTAAGAACAGGATTTACATGTTAATCCTGAACCATCCTGTAAATCCTGTGAAACCAACCTCACGCATCAGGTCAGTTAAGTAATCATCATGCGTTTAGATAAGTACACATTAAGAGGACAGGAAGCGATTCAATCCGCGGTTGAGCTGGCGGAAAAAAATCAACACCAGCAGGTTGAGCCTGAGCACTTGCTCGTCGCAATGCTCGAACAGCCAGAGGGAATCGTTAGACCAATTCTCGGCAAGCTCGGAGCGAACGTTGCCGTCATCCTTAACGACACGCAGGCAGCAGTCGCACGTTTTCCGCGCGTGCAGGGTGGCCAGACATACTTCAGCAATCGCATGACGCAGGTATTTACCGCGTCTCAGAACCAGGCAGACAAGATGCAGGACGAGTTTATCTCGACCGAACATCTGCTGCTCGCCATTGCAGGAGAAAAAGACGGGGAAGCCGGAAAGATCCTGCGCCAGCATGGCGTCACGCGCGATGATCTGTTCAAGGTCATCGAACAGATGCGCGGTGGCGCGCGAATTACCGACCAGAACGCCGAACAAAACTACCAGGCGCTTTCGAAGTACGCGCGCGACCTCACGGAACAGGCAAGAAAAGGAAAACTCGATCCGGTGATCGGTCGTGACGATGAGATTCGCCGCACGATTCAGGTGCTCTCGCGGCGAACAAAAAATAATCCTGTGTTAATTGGCGAACCTGGTGTCGGTAAGACTGCAATCGTCGAAGGCTTGGCCCAGCGAATCGTCTCGGGAGACGTCCCTGAAACTCTGCGAAACAAGCGACTCGTCGCACTCGATCTCGGTGCAATGCTCGCGGGCGCCAAGTACCGTGGCGAGTTTGAAGATCGACTCAAGGCCGTCCTCAAGGAGATTGAGAACGCGCAGGGTCAAATCATTCTCTTTATCGACGAGCTTCACACGCTCGTCGGCGCGGGCGCTGCGGAAGGCGCCATCGACGCGTCGAACATGTTGAAGCCGGCGCTGGCGCGTGGTGAGCTTCGCTGCGTCGGCGCGACCACGCTCAACGAATACAAGAAGCACATCGAGAAAGATGCGGCGCTCGAACGCCGCTTCCAGCAGGTTTACGTCGGTGAACCTACGGTGGAAGACACGATCGCGATCCTGCGCGGTTTGAAAGAGCGTTACGAAGTACATCACGGCGTTCGTATCAAAGATTCCGCGATCGTCGCCGCCGCCACACTCTCAAATCGCTACATCACGGATCGGTTTCTGCCTGACAAGGCAATCGACCTGATAGACGAGGCAGCATCGCGACTGCGCATCGAGATCGATTCCCTGCCCCAGGAGATCGACCAGTTAGAGCGCGAGATCATCCAGCTCGAGATCGAGCGACAGGCATTGCAGCGAGAAGAAGACGAGAAGTCGAAAGTGCGTCTGAAAGAGATCGAACAGCGCATCGCGGACTTGAAAGAGACCTCCGCGGGAATGAAAGCGAAGTGGCAGTCTGAAAAGGAAGCCATCGATCACATTCGCACCGCGAAGGCGGAGCTCGAGCAGCTTCGTTTCCAACTGGACCAGGCGCGCAATGCCGGCGAGCTCGGGCGTGCTTCGGAGATTCAGTACGGCAAGATTCCCGAGTTGGAACGGAAACTGAAAGTCGAACAGGACAAGCTCAGCAACTTTCAACAGGACGGCGTGATGTTGAAAGAAGAAGTCGACGAGGAGGACGTCGCCACGATTGTCGCCAAGTGGACCGGCATTCCGGTTTCACGAATGCTCGAAGGTGAAATGCAGAAGCTGGTAACGATGGAAACCCGGCTAGGCAATCGCGTCATTGGACAGGAAGAAGCATTGGCTGCGGTCGCGAATGCTGTCAGACGTGCACGTGCCGGGCTGCAGGATCCGAATCGCCCGATTGGTTCGTTTATCTTTCTTGGGCCAACAGGTGTCGGTAAAACTGAAACCGCTCGTGCACTAGCCGAGTTTTTGTTTGATGACGAGCGAGCAATGATCCGGCTCGACATGTCTGAGTACATGGAGAAGCACGCCGTCGCGCGGATGATCGGCGCGCCGCCGGGATATGTCGGCTACGAGGAGGGCGGACAGCTTACTGAAGCGGTGCGGCGCCGCCCGTATTCAGTGGTTCTGTTTGACGAGATTGAAAAAGCGCACACGGATGTTTTCAACGTGTTGCTGCAGATTCTCGACGACGGCAGACTCACCGATTCGAAAGGTCGAACTGTCGACTTCAAGAACACGGTGCTGATCATGACGTCGAATCTCGGTTCGCGTGAGATTCAGGCCGCTGAAGGCGACGAAAAGCAGGTGCGTGAAGCTGTCAATCAGGAATTGCGGCTGCACTTCAAACCGGAGTTTCTCAACCGCGTCGACGACATTGTGGTATTTCATCAGCTCTCGCGCGAGCAGATCGGCAAGATTATCGACGTGCAACTGGAACGTCTGATCTCGATGCTGAACGAGCGCAACGTGGAGCTCGTGTTGGAACCCTCAGCGAAGGAGCTCTTGATGCGCGAAGGTTACGATCCGGCTTATGGTGCGCGACCCCTAAAGCGTGCAATTCAGTCGCTGATTCAGAATCCGCTCGCGGTAAAACTGCTGCAGGGCGAAATTCTGCCGGGCCAAACAGTACACGTTTCGGCCAATGGCGACACGATGGAGTTCAAGACTGACGCGGCATTTGCAACCGCATAAATGGAGAGATTAAAGGATGTCACAACAGTGGAACCCCTTGCAGGATCTGATGGTCCTGCAGGATCGAATGAACAGGCTCTTTGAGGACGCTACGCAAAGACGCAATCAGGCGGATGCAACAACGGGCGATGACTTTGAGCGGGCGGATTGGACTCCCGCTGCGGATATTTACGAAATTGATTCAGCCTACTTGATCGCGATGGACTTGCCTGGAATCGATCGTGAGGCATTGGAGATCGATGTCGACGACAATCGTTTGATCGTGAGAGGAACACGAGTGATCAGCGAGCTGAAGCAACATCGTTCGGAAAGACCGCGTGGGAAGTTCCTGCGCACTTTCAGCGTGCCTGGTTCAGTGGATCAGGGAAAGATCGGAGCAGAATACAAAGAGGGCGTTTTGCAAATCCGGCTTCCAAAACGTAGCGAGCAAAAGTCGAAGAAGATCGACATCAAGATCGGGTAACACGGGACACGGATGAACGCGGATTGGGGAACGGATTTATGGATAACGAAGCAAACGAGCTAAGGGTGACGGATCGGCGCAGGATCTACCTTGATGATGAAGGTAGTGGACGGGTAAACACTGAGACTGAGCAACCAAATCTCAAACCGAAGTACGTTGAAGAGCTGGAAGCACGCACCGCAGCGGCTGAGAAGCAGGTGCAGGAAGTTCAGGTGCGCTTCGATCAGTTGCGTCAACAACTACAACGCGAAACTGATGAAACCCGGCAGCGGTTGAATCGTTCCGCCGACGAGCGGGCCGCGGGCGAGAAGGCAAAGTTTATTTCCGCCTTACTACCGGCGTTGGACAATTTGAACCGAGCGATCGAAGCGGAAAACGCACCGCGAGAAGCGATCCTGGAAGGCATTCGCAGTATCGCTACGACCTTTCAAGCGGCGTTGACGAATGCGGGTGTTGAGCCAATCTCGTCTGTTGGTGAACAGTTTGATCCGGAGCTGCACGAAGCCGTCGACACGGAAGAAACAGGCCCAGAGATGGACGGGAAGGTAATTGCGGAATATAGTCGCGGTTTCCGAATAGGAGACCGGCTGTTGCGCCCGGCACGGGTAAAAGTCGGACGCGCTGCCGAACAAGCCAAACAAGAATCTGTGTAATCAGCGAAATCTGTGGACGGATAAGGAGACACGAGAGTGCCGGCAAAAGAATTGAAGTTTAGAGAAGAAGCGCGCAATGCGATGCTTCAGGGTGTGGATGTTCTTGCGAATGCGGTGCGCGTGACCCTTGGGCCAAAGGGTCGCAACGTGGTTCTGGGAAAGAAATTTGGTTCGCCCTTGATCACCAAAGATGGCGTCACGGTAGCCAAAGAGATCGAGCTCAAAAACAAGTATGAAAACATGGGCGCGCAGATGGTTCGCGAAGTGGCCGTCAAAACCAATGACAAAGCCGGTGACGGCACCACCACGGCAACCGTTTTGGCCCAGGCGATCTTTCGCGAAGGCGTGAAGAACGTTACGGCCGGCGCTAATCCGATGGCGCTTCAACGCGGCATTCAGCTCGCGACCGACAAAGTGGTCGCTGAGCTCGAACGTATGTCGAAAAAGATCAAGAGCAAGGAAGAGTTGACCAACGTCGCAACAGTTTCTGCGAATAACGATCGCGCGATCGGAGAGCTCATCTCTGAAGCGATGGATCGAGTCGGGCAGGACGGCGTCGTCACGGTTGAAGAATCAAAGACTTTGCAAACCGAGCTCGATATCGTGGAAGGAATGCAATTCGATCGCGGTTATTCATCGCCGTACTTCGTAACTAATGCCGATCGTATGGAAGCGATTCTCGAAGAGCCCTACATCCTTCTGTACGAGAAAAAGATCTCCAATATGCGCGACCTGCTGCCGTTGCTGGAACAAACTGCCGGCGCCGGACGTGCCTTACTGCTCATCGCTGAAGATATCGAAGGTGATGCGCTTGCAACTCTGGTTGTGAATCGCTTGCGTGGAACTATCAAAGTTTGCGCCGTGAAAGCACCGGCGTTTGGCGATCGGCGTAAAGCGATCCTGGAGGACCTTGCGATCCTGACGGGCGGAAAAGTTATCACCGAAGATCTCGGCATTAAGTTGGAGAGCGTCACGCTCGCAGATCTCGGAACGGCCAAACGTGTCATTGTTGATAAGGAACACACGACGATTGTCGAAGGCGGCGGCGACAGTAGAGCTATTCAAGGTCGAGTCGCCACGATACGTAGACAAATCGAAGAAACCACGTCCGACTATGACAAGGAGAAACTCCAGGAGCGTTTGGCGAAATTGGCGGGTGGCGTCGCGGTCGTGAGAGTCGGCGCGCCGACGGAAACGGCAATGAAAGAAGTGAAGATGCGCGTCGAAGACGCCTTGAATGCGACGCGAGCGGCCGCGCAGGAAGGAATCGTCGTGGGCGGCGGCGTGGCACTCTTGAGAGCGTCGAGAGTTCTTGATAATCACGACGAGGAGGATCCGGATGTTCGCACGGGCGTAAAAATCGTTCGCCGTGCGTTGCAGGAACCGATCCGTCGTATTGCTGAGAATGCTGGAACTGAAGGCGCCGTCGTCGTGGGAGAAGTGGAACAGCTTAAAGGTAACAAGGGCTTCAATGCCGTCACTGGCAATTACGAAGATCTCGCGGCTGCCGGAATCATCGATCCGACCAAGGTTGTGCGCACAGCGTTGCAAAACGCCGCCTCCATCTCAGGATTGTTGTTAACCACTGAAGCTGCAGTCACCGAACTGCCCGAGAAGAAGAAACCAGGCCCACCGATGCCTGGCGGAGACGATTACGATTATTAGCCACAAAAAGCACAAAAAGCATAAAGACATTTTTCGATTTGTGAATTTTGTGCCTGCTTGCGGCAAGAAAATTGCTTGAGACGCCGTGCCGGGATAGTTATTGCATTGAAACGCAACGGCGCTTATGCTGACAACATCCAAGGTTAGCAACTTGGATCGAGGCGAGTTGTTTGAAAGTTGAGAGAATCGAGCGCTGAAATAGTAATCCAAACAAGCGCGACGTTCGTAAAAGAAATATGGCTGATTTAGGTGCATATAAAGACAAGTTTGGCGATAGCGGCCAGCGCATTCTGGAGCATGCGTTGGATGAATCGCGTCGTCGCGACCAAAACTTCGTTTCGGTGGAGCACATTTTGCAGGCTTTAACTGTTGAAGAGCCTGACATGTTCAACTCTGCGATGCGGGAGTTATCACTTGACCCTATTGTGGTCAAGATGGCGATTGAAAAACGCCTCAGCAGCAGCCGGCAGCAACATGTCGGCAAAGGATTTCGCATCGGGCCTGATACAACTGACCTGTTTAAGCGGGCCATGGAGCGAGCCAGAACACAGGGTCGTAAAACAATTGAAGCTACTGATATTTTTGAAGCACTGAGTAGTACCGAAGGTTTATTTGTTGACGTTTTAAGAAACATGGGCGCTAGCCCTGAAGCAATCCAGGAAAATGTGCGGGCACAGGTGCAGAAGCGAGAACAGGAAGAAGAACAGAATCGGAAGAAGTTTGAGCTTCCGCCTTATCTGAAACACTTCGGCGTTTCACTCAACCGGCTTGCCCGTGCGGACAAGATTCCGCCTACCATCGGACGCGAAAAAGAGATCCAACAAATTACCGAGATCCTCTGTCATCGTGAACGAGCCAACTCACCGATGCTCGTAGGTGAACCTGGTGTCGGCAAAACTGCGGTGATCGAAGGTCTCGCGCGCTTGATCGAGTTGGAGCCTGAGAAGGTTCCGGCACGTCTGCGAGGATCGCACATCGTGCAACTGCAAATGGGCGGCATCGTCGCAGGTACCATGCTGCGCGGCATGTTTGAAGAACGGATCAAGGGAATCATCGACGAAGTCAAAGAACGCGACAACATGATTCTCTTCATCGACGAAGCGCACACGATCATCGGCGCAGGCGCGGCACTCGGCACATCGTCTGATGCAGCCAACATGTTCAAATCGGCGCTAGCGCGTGGTGAGATGCGCATCATCGGAGCGACTACTCTTTCAGAATACAAAGAGTACATCGCTGACGACGAAGCACTCGCGCGTCGCTTCCGCCTCGTGAAAGTCGTCGAGCCGTCAATCACTGAGACGAGAGAAATCCTGCTCGGTCTTCGTCCGCGACTCGAGAAGAACTATTCCGTCAAAATCTCCGACGCTGCCATCAACACGGCATTGGAGATGGCTCCGAAGTACATTCGCAACCTGCATCTGCCCGACAAAGCCATCGGCTGGCTCGACACCGCGGCAGTGAAGGTTGAGATCAACGAGCCGCAGAAGATGGTGGTCCAGCCGGAACACATTATCGAAGTGATATCGCAGGAGTCGCGTATCCCACCCGACATGATCTTCCGCGATACGAGTGAGCGCTTCGCGATGACCGAGGCGATGTTGAGCCAACGCGTTATCGGTCAGAAGGAAGCAATCAAAGCGGTGGCACAGCGCCTGCGGCTGAACAAAGGTCCATTGAAAGAGTCACACTACAAACCTGACGGTGTGCTGCTGTTTCTCGGTCCGACCGGCGTCGGCAAAACGGAACTGGCGAAGGCTGTTGCCGAATTCATGTTTGGTGACGAAGAGAAGATGGTTCGCATTGACATGTCGGAGTACAGCGACGGCACCGTCAGTATCGAGAAATTGATCGGAATGCCGCGTGGTATCGTCGGTTCGGAAAGAGGTGGAATCCTTACCGAGCAACTGCGTGAGAATCCTTACACGGTATTGCTGCTTGATGAGGTCGAAAAGGCTTCGCCTTACTTGATGAATCTGTTTCTCCAGGCTTTCGATGAGGGTTGGTTAACAGATGGACGCGGCAAGAAGGTTTATCTGTCTGACGCGATCATCATCATGACTTCGAATCTCGGTTCGGAGAACTTCAAGAAGTTTGAGAAGCCGCTGGGCTTTGGCACCAAGACAGCTTCCGACTTCCGGGCTGTGAAGAACGAAGTGATGAAGGCTTCGGAGCAACGGTTCTCACCGGAGTTTCGCAACCGCATCGATGAGATCGTCGTGTTCTCGCCGTTGACGATGGATGAAGTTCGCCAGATCGCGAGACTTTATCTGGAAAAACTTCGGCGGCAGATGGAGCGACAGGGTAAGTCGGTTGAGGTTACTGAAGCAGCAGTGAACCGGTTGACTGAAAACGGTTACAACACGGCTTACGGCGCACGCTTTCTGAAGCGGCACATTGATGAGAAGGTTAAGCTTCCGATTACGGCTTTGTGGAAGACATCTTCGAGCTTCAAAGTCGATGTTGAAGATGGGGAAGTCACGGTGAAACCCACTGACGGTTATAAGCCCGAGTTCAATTAGTTTCCCGGATTGACAGGATTTACAAGATTGACATGATGCATCTTGTAAATCCTGAAAATCCTGTAATCCTGTAGACAATGATCCTCCTTTTAGTACTATCTCTGCTTTTTGCACAAACCCCAGCACCTCCTCAGGCATCGGTAGACGAAAAGTCGCAACAAATAATCGATCACGCTATTGAAGTCGTAGGTGGTCGGAAGTATGTCGGCGTCCAAACGGTCATCGGCAAAGGCTTCTACACCTCGTTCAAGGACGGGATCTCGCAGCTTCCCGCGCGCTTTCTGGATTACATCGCTTACCCTGACAGCGAGCGCACTGAATTTAGCGGCGGCGGAATCAAGACTATTCAAACAAACACCGGCGACACCGGCTGGATGTTCGATGGCGCCGTGAAGAAGATTTCCGATCAGTCCCCGGTACAGGTTGATGACTTCAAACGCGCGCTACGCACCGGACTCGATTACCTTTTGAAAGGTTACTGGAAGCAGGAAGGTGGCAAGATTACTTATGTAGGCCGCCGTGAAGCAGGACTCGCCAAACGCAACGAAACTATTCGCCTAACTTATCCGGACGGCTTTTGGATCGAGTATGAGTTTGGCGCTAAGGATTACCTCCCGGCAAAGATCATCTACAAGCGAGAGCGAAAAGATCCTGATTCGGGAGACGTGGTCGAAATGACTGAAGAAGATCAACTCTTTAAGTTCATTACGGTTGATGGTGTGACCTCGGCGTGGGTAATCGATCACTTCGTCAACGGCAAGCAAACCTCGCGGATCAATTACGAGTCAGTGCAATACAATCAGAGACTTCCGGAAAACCTCTTTGCCAAGCCAGTTGACATCAAGGCGATTAAATAGCTAAACCACCATCAACCTGAATCACCTGACCCGTGATGTAACGGGCATCATCCGATAACAAGAACGCCGCAATTCTTGCCACCTCATCCGGCTCCGCAAACCGCCCGAGCGGAATCTGTTCGCGAATCTTTTCCTGATAGCTTTCGTCCAGCTTGCCGGCCATGTCAGTCGCGACCATCCCGAGCGCAAGCGCGTTGACGGTCACTTTTCGACTCGCAACTTCTTTCGCTAACGCCTTCGTTAGACCGACCATTCCTGCCTTCGATGCCGAGTAGTTCGACTGTCCCGGCATTCCGACTTCGCCGCTGATCGATGAGATATTCAGAATCGAACCGCCGCCGTCCTGGCGCAACATGGTTCGCAGTGCCGCCTTGGCAAAGTTCCAGGCGCCCTTGAGATTTGTGTTGAGCACCTCATCCCAGTCGTCTTCTTTCATACGCAGAATGAGATTGTCGCGCGTGACGCCCGCGTTGTTGACGAGGAAATCGATTCGGCCAAAAGCGTCCTTGACCTGTTGGACCATTGCGGCCGCAGCTTCCGTGTTACCAACGTCGCACTGCACTGCCAAACTGCGAACTCCCAGTGCCTCGAGTTCGGTTTTTAAACTCTCCGCCGCCTCGGCGCTCTTCGCGTAGTTGAAAGCGACATCAGCTCCACGACGTGCGAGTTCCAATGAGATAGCTCGGCCAATTCCGCGTGTGCCACCAGTAACGATGGCCGCGCGGCCGGCAAATTGTTTTTGATCGGACATGAGACTGTCTAATAACACATCTTCCCTTTAAAACGCATCCACAGATTACACAGACTCCAAGAAAAACATCTGCGTAATCTGTGGATAACTGCGGTTAACGCTTCGTGACTGAATTGCCCCCCGAGTTCGTAACCCAGACATTTTTGCCGGACACTGCAAGCCCGACAGGACCACGCCCCACTGCGATCGAGCCAAGACTCGTCCCGTCGAGAGCGCTGAGTTTGGTAACACTATCGCCGCCGTTGTTGACAACGTAGACAACCCCTTCGCTGAACACCGCGGAGAGTGGACCATCGCCAACTTTGTACGCGGCGGCCACCATCCCATCAGCAGTTAGCTTCATCACGTTGTTGCTGCCGAAGTTTGCGACCCACAAACTACCGCCATCGAAGGCAATCCCAAACGGCCCATCGCCAACCGGAAATACGCCGGCAACAACACCGTTCGACTCGCTCAGCTTTGTTACCGAATCGCTGTTGTTATTGGTGACGTAGATGTGCTTTCCATCTGTCGTCATGCTGATCGGACGCTCGCCTACCTCGTAAGTGCCAAGCGTCAAACCATCTGAGCCCCGCAGCTTCGTCAACGTATTCGCATTGCGATTCGCAACCCAGATGTTGCCGTTAGTTGCGAGTAATCCTCCGGGACCATCGCCGGTTGCGTACGTTGCTACAACTGCGCCACTCGAATCGAGTTTCATCACGTTGTTGCTGAGATAATTTGCTACCCAGAAAAACGCGCCGTCGAAAGCCACTGCAACTGGCCGGTGGCCCACTGTGTAACTGCCAACCACACTGCCGTCACTGGCGCGCAGTTTTGTCACTGTGTCGCTGAATTGGTTCGCGACAAACACGCTCGTACCGTCGGTCGCGATGCCTTCCGGGCCGAGTCCGACCTGAGAAGCGGGCGTCAACTGCGTCGTTGCAGTCTGCGCCTGCGCGGCGCCAACCAACGAAGCCAGCAAAGCACATAGGATTATTCGGTTCATTCTCATCTCTCTCCTCCTCTCCTGACCTCATCGGCTGCCGGCCAGTCAACCAGGCTGATCTCTTTGACGATCTTGGCAGGTGCCAGCGAAGCGGGACATCCGGCCCACAACGTGTGCGGCTCGTTACCCCATCTCAGCATCGTGATGTGATTCGACTTGTTGGTGTCTCGCACCGGATCGCGGTCGATGAAGCCGAGCTTTTGACGCAGCAACTCAATATCTTTTGTGTCGCCAGTGAGAAACTGCCAGCCTGGCCCAACCTTGTAAGCCTTCGCGTACGCCTTCAACACTTCAGGCGAGTCTTCTTCAGGCTTGAGCGTGATCGAGTACATGAAAATGTCTTTGCCCACGCGTTCGCCCAGCAGTTTTTGCACTTTCACCAGGTTTGCGGTTGTGCCTGGACACGTGCCTTCACACTTCACATACATGAAGTTGATGAGGACGATCTTGTCTTTCAGGAGATCGTCGTAGAACTTGACCTTCTTGCCCTCGTGCGTCGTCAACGTGACGTTTGGAAAGCTTCGCTCGGCGAGCCGCTCGCGCGGTGTCTTCACTCGCTTCGTCTCAACTTGCGCAACGCTCACGTGACCGGCCAACATCACGCCAACGATCAGGAGAGCAACACCGAGAAATTTGTTTCTGTATCGCATTTTTCTTGTTTCCTCTCTTATGGGTTGGTGATGTTGTCGCCTACTCCGTCGACGATTTCCCAGATCAGCATCATCGCGTGATCTTCGTGCACGACGTTATGGCAGTGGAATGGATAACGGCCCACAAAATCGCGGAAGCGGAAAAACGTCTTGGTTTGCATGTTGTGCTCCAAACGGATGACGTCCTTGCGCCCGTTCAAAACGAGACCGCTTGAAGCCGGTGGAGCGCCGTTAACGGAAAGAAACTGGAACTCTTCGAAGTGGATGTGTGCGGGATGTTGCCACCCGCCGGAACTGTTCGTGACGATCCAGTGTTCGACTGAGTTCTTCGAAATTCGAGCTCGTACTTCCTGGCATTCCGGATCCATCGAGCGACCGTTGATGGTCCAGAGACCGTTTGACCGATCGAAGTTGAAAGTGCGCGTAATACGTGGCGCAGCAGTTTTATCGGGTAACCCGTAGAAGCGTGTGATTGTTGCCGGATCGACGCTGTTGTCTGCAATTGCCGGCAGATCCACGACGATCTTCAGGATCAAGTTGCCCTGTCCGGCGGCGAGCACCTTGCCCGTGGGCCCACGTCCGTCCTGCTGCTCCAGACGGTTCTCGATGTAAAGCGTCTTGCCTGCGTATTTCGAAAAGTCGATGACCAAATCCGCCCGCTCTGCGACGCCGAGGCGGATGCTCTCGACTTCCACGGGATGATCGAGCAAGTTGCCGTCGGTCGAGATCTGGTGGAACTTAATTCGCTGATTCAGACTAGTTTTATCTGTGAAAAAGAGTTGATAGAAGCGCGATGGACCGGCGTCGAGCCAGCGGAAGCGATAACGTCGAGGGTGAACATGCATCACCGGCTGCACTTTGCCATTGACGAGGAAACGATCGCCGAGGACGCCGTCGAAGTTAAAAGTGTCGAATGCGACGATGCCGGTTTCTGAGTCGTACAAATGATCGCTGAAGAGCATCGGCACGTCGAAGTTGCTATCGTCGCTCACGCCGTCACCAAACGATGGCAAATGAAAGCCCGTCGTCTCGTCGCCGGTATCGTAATCGTTAAAGAGCAGATACATACCGGCGAGGCCCTTGTAGACGTTCTGTGAGGTGAAGTCGTGCATGTGATCGTGATACCAGAGCGTGCTCATCGACTCCTGGATATCGCCACCGACGTCCTGGTGTGTTGAGTTCACGCCGGCAAGAACGTTTGGATAGTGCTGATCATAAAACTGGCCTGGTCTGAAATAGTCGCAAGGATTGCCGTCGGACTCCGAAGGCGTGTGACCGTTGTGTAAGTGTGTGGTAACGAAGTTTTTGCCGAAGCCGCCGTTGTTGACCGGCAGGTTGTTGTAATTGCGGACGAGAATGGGGCGTCCGTAACGCTCGACATAGAGTGGTCCCGGGACGAGACCGTCAAAGCCCCAGAGTGGCTGTGCCGGCAACTCGGGATGCGTAATGATGTTGGTGAGCCGCTGCTCGACTTCATAAAACTTCGTGGGCGTAAATTGATTGAAAGC
>Ga0111538_10009450_pt1 | contig 13016 bp, 7 predicted proteins | sample SoiMethybrSBSTD1_FD_79669 | JGI IMG/M metagenome (GOLD analysis project Ga0111538, IMG submission 79669) | Bulk soil microbial communities from a Populus tree surrounding site in Tennessee, USA - Soil MetaG P. TD hybrid SBSTD1 (version 2)... | ecosystem: Environmental > Terrestrial > Soil > Tree...
CCGACTAGGGCCTCAGACCCAAGGGAGCGAGCAACTCGCTGACGCGCGTCTTTCCTTCCGGAAAGCTCGAGTCAACGAAGTTCCAACCGACGGATTCCCGACTCGACGACCTCTTCCTCGATTCGACGACTGCGGTTCGGCGACCAATAACGGTCCGGCGATCTTGAACCTTGAAACGACAGCGCGCCGAGAAAACCCAAACCCTCCGTTGACGTTGAGGGCTCGCCTATGAAACCGTCCGAGGCTCCATCTGTCCACCTAAAAAATGCCAAAAGGAATCCGGGGTAGAGCTCGAGCGGAGTCGGGCCGGTGCGCGGCGATTTTCCGCGCGCTTCTCCGATTCTTCCCGACGACCGACCGAGCCAGCGATCGAGCTTAAGGCAGGAATTTGCGGAGCTCTTCGAGAACCTGCTTCGGCGCTTCCTGGTTCGGGACATGGCCGGCGTCGAGCTCGACCAACTTCGCGTTGGGAAGCTCTCGCGCCAGACGGCGCCCCAGGTCGATCGGGACGGTCTGGTCGAATCGCCCCCACAAAAGCAGCGTCGGCGTGTGGATCGAGCGGAGGCGCTGTTCGAACTCCCGGATGTCTCCGGGGTCGATCGCGCGCAGCGACGCGATCATGGAGCGCCTCCGATCCCAGGGGCCGATTTCGGCGATGTAAGTATCCACCTCGACGTCCGACAGCCTCCGGACCGTGGGAGAGATCGCCTTCACGATCCAGCCGGCGGACCTCCCGAGTGGGATGGCCTGGGCTGCGCCCGCGGCCCCCGGCATCTTCGACAGCGGCAGGAAACTGGGCACGTGGTCCTTGTAGCAGATCGAATTGATGAGGACGAGGCGGTCAAGCCGCTCGGGCCAATCCTGAGCGAACACGAGCGCCACGCCGCCGCCGTAGGAGTTGCCCACGAGCGTCGCTTTCTCGACGCCGAGGGCGTCGAGCACCCCTCGCACGCGGCGCGCCTGGGCGCGCAGCGAATAGTCGACTTCCGCCGGCTTGTCGGACTCCCCCGCTCCCAGGAGATCGAGGGCGATGACGCGGCGCCCTTCAGCGAGCGGCTTCAGAAGGTGCCGCCAGTCGTAAATCGAGCCCGTGATCCCGTGGAGAAGCACCACCGCATTCTTCGGCGCCGCATTCTTCGGCACGGCAGGCGGAGCGCTCAGAAGCACAGCGGTCGGAGCGCTCAGAGGCGCGGCGGCATCGAGGGGCATCGCGGCCCCCTTGCCGTCCAGCGTGCAAATCGGCGCGGGGACGAAGCAGTCGGCTACGCAATAGCGGTAGCCGTCGACGTCGATGTCTTTCAGCACGCCTTCGGAGCGCAGGATGTCCCGGTATGGCGTGATCCGCCGGGCGCTGGACGCTCCGGGCAACCGCCGTGGAAATGAAGTCGAGACGGCAAGACAAGCGCCCAGGAGCAGACAGCGGCTGGCGATTCCCAGAGCAGCGGAGGTGTGTCGCATTGGCAATCCGTGCCGCCGAGCCGGGGTGAAGGCTCGTGCGGATCGCGGAATTATAGCGGTCAATGCAACCGGCCGGGACCACAACTATGGCCCGAGTGGGAGCCGGACCGGCAGGGCGCCGGAAGCCTCCGGAATGTCCTTCGGTTTCCCGCGAAACGCGTGGAAAAATGCTGCGCCGGCGCTCCGGACGAGCGCCGGGCGGCCGGACGCCTCCGGTGACTCCCTGAATTCGAGGTTTTGCAGGGCGATGCCGAACGCCATTCTTTGCATGACGGGCTCCGAGCTGACTCGCGGAGAGACGAGGGACTCGAACGGCCCCTACTTGGCGATGCATCTGAGCGAAATGGGCGTCCCGGTGGACGAGATCCGGCTCGTGCCCGACGACCCGCGCATCCTCGAGCACATGACAAGAACCGCGATCGAGGCCGCGGACGTCGTGATCCTGAGCGGAGGGCTCGGCCCGACGGCGGACGACCACACCGTGAGCGTTCTCGCGGCGGTCTTCGGGCAAGCGGTCGTTCGGGATGGCGAAGCGGCCACCCGCATGCTGCGTCGAGCCGCGGCGCGAGGATGGAAAGAGGCCGACCTGCCCAAGAATTATCTGAAGCAGGCGGAAGTGCTCGCCGGCGCGAAAGTGCTCCTCAATCCCGTGGGGCTTGCCCCGGGAATGATTCTCGATACGGCCCGCGGCATCGTGGTCGTCCTGCCGGGCGTGCCGCGCGAGCTCGAGGCCATGTTCCAGGAGCTCGTGGCGCCGGCCATCCGGCAGCGTTTCCACCTCGAGAAGCCCCGCATTTTCCGGGCGAAGGTGCTCGGGCAGGGCGAATCGTGGGTCGAAGCGAGGATCCAGAAGCTCGGCGTCGACTTCCGCCGCGTGGAGTACGGAATCAGCGCGAAGCCCGGCGAGATCCTGGTCAAGTTCGTCGCGCACCGGCCTGAAGACCACGCCTACCTCGACGAAGTGAGCCGCCGCCTGGTCGAAGAGTTTCGGGATGAGATCTGCGTCTTGCCCGAGGGACTCACCGACGCGAGCGGAACCGCTCACGCCATCGAGCATTCGCGCATCGTTCACGATTTGCTCGTCGGCTCGGGGCTCCGCCTCGCCACGGCGGAGTCTTGCACGGGCGGCGCCATCGCGAAGTGCCTGACGGATCACCCCGGATCGTCTGCCTACCTCGCGGGGGCCATCGTCGCCTACTCGAACGCCGTGAAGCAGTCGATGCTCCTCGTGCCGGCGGAGATGCTGGAACGGCACGGCGCCGTGTCGGCGGAAGTCTGCGAGGCCATGGCGGTCGGGGCGATCGAACGCCTCGGGGTCGACCTAGCGCTCGCCGTCACAGGCATCGCGGGGCCGGACGGGGGCACTGCGGAGAAGCCAGTCGGGCTGGTCTACCTTGCGCTCGCGGCCCGGGGCGTGGCCGAGAGCCGGCCGGCCGTTCAGGTCGAACGCCAGCGCTTCGTCGGGCAGCGCGACATGGTGCGCCGCGCCGCCACGATCCGAGCCCTCGAGATCCTCCGGCGGTGGCTGGTCGGCAGGGCGCACGAGCTTTCGCGGTAGGCGCGGGCTAAACGGGGCTTTTCCAGCTTTCGGCGGGCAGGAGCGCGCCCCGACGTCGCTCGATGGGCAGACGCCGCGGACGCACCGCGGCTCCGAGCCGCCCGGCGGCTTGCCACCCCGGCCCCTGCCCCAGGAGACGACTATGCGTAAGCCAACTTCTCACCACTCGCGCCGACCGACTGCCGCACCGCTCGCGCTTGCCCTCGCTTTCGGGATCGCGGCTGCGCCCACCGTCCTGCGCGCCCAGCTCGCCACGTCGTTCCGCCGCGGCGACGTCAACGGCAACGGCGTGGTCGACATCGCGGACCCGATCGCGCTTTTGGGATGTCTTTTCCTCGGCGGCGCGTGCTCGAGCTGCCCCGACGCCGCCGACTCGAACGACGACGGCAAGATCGATTTGAGCGACGCTTCGAACACGCTCACTTGGCTCTTCGTCGGCGGCAAAAAGCCACCGCTTCCCGGCCCGTACGATTGTGGAGTCGACCCGACGGTCGACGACCTGGGCGGATGCACCTACGAACTCCCCGGTTGCGGTGGGCGCACCAACGAAGAGGATGAGGGCTTCGAAGGCGACCCTCGCACCGCCGACGTGTTGTCGCGGATCCACTACGCGAGCCGCGCCGCCCCGGACCCTGACCGGGAGGAGCTGGACGAAAGCGAAAGGTCCGTGAAGCTCATTCCCGTGCCGCGGAAGGAGCCTTACGACCCCCGGCCTGGCATCCCACCTTATGCGTGGAACTCGCCGGTCGGGCGAAGCTACACCGGAACGGTCGCCCACTTCGCCGTCGACCCCGATGCGTCGATCCACATGGAGCGAGGGTCTCCCGAGGCCGAAATTCTCACGACCATCGGCTCGGTCTGCGTCGAGCCCGAGTATTACGTCAAAGCGTCGGATCGGACGTTTACGGATTGGCCGGACGTCCGCTTCCAGGCGCCCGCCAACGCGTTCGGCAGCCAGGCCGAGGCGCTCGTTTTCCTCGGCAAAGTGCACGCGGAGCAGCCGTTCTTCCTGCCATTCTCGGACGCGAGCGTAAGGCTCGGCCACGGCTGGTTCTATTCGGGAGACGACAAGAAGCTCCATCGCGCCTGCGACTACTCACGGAGCGGAGTGGAGGAGGGGGAAGACCCAACTTTCCTCGTGAAATCGTCGAGCTGGGGCCGCGTAGTCGCCGTCATCTGGGACGGCAACGGCGGCAACATCGTCGGCGTCGAGCACACCGCGCCGGGCGGGCAGAAAATCATGATCCTTTACCTGCACCTGCGCAACGGCAAGTCGCACGACGTCGCCAAAGCGAAATCGAGCACATCCTCGGACGCCAAATACGTCAAATATCGAGCGTTCGCGACGAATTATCCGGACCACCTCTCCTGGGGAACCGAGGACCAAAAGATCCAGGTCGAAGTCGGAGATGACGTAGCGCCCGGCACGGTCATCGGCTACGCAGGAAATACGGGCGCGGGAGGAGCGGGCAGCGGCCTCAACGACGACGGCTCCCCCGAGAACTGGAGGGGCAACGTGCATCTCCACGTCTATTTCGCCGTGCCCAACCCGACGACAGAGGATACATGGGTGTGGGTCGATCCGTACGGCGTCTACAGCCAGGTCGACACCGGCTGCTACGACCTGTTGAAAGACACGCAGTTCTCGCGCCTCTACGCCCCGTTCTATCCAACTTTCCACGGCGTGCCGTACGAGATCTTCGCCTACTACTTCGGGTACTACCCCGACATGGGCTACGACCTCCAGACGCTGAGCGTCCACCGGAAGGACAATCAGCTCCTCGTCTCGGGCTCGTTCCAGCGCGACCTGCCGGGCCGCTGGTACGCCCAGGGCTACATGACGCTCGAGGAGTTCGATGCGAAAGCCGATTCGTACTGGTTGCAGGGCTACATTCCGCGCGAGACGTGCGTCACGAAGTCTCTGTCCGGTTCGCCGCGGTACACGGCGATTTGGCGCCACGCCCTGGCCGGCGAGCAGATCGAGCACCGCGCGGCGCTGACGAACACCGCGTGGCAGGACCTGTGGGATGATCGGGTCCTGGACGATGAGTGGCGCCTCGAGGACTACTTCGCGTACACCTCGGGGAACTCCACGCGCCACTGCGCGCTCGTCACGAGCCACGAAGGGCGGCCGTTCACGTTTTCCGGCCTCCTGAGCTCGAGCGAGCTCGACGCGAAGATCGACGTGTACAAGGCCAATGGCCTCCTGCCCGTCAGCGTCCACGTCGCGGAGCTTTCGAGCGGCAGAAAGTACACCGGGATCTTCCGTCCGGTCGAAGGCTGCTGGAAAGTGTTCTGGGGGCGCAACCCCGCGGAGTACCAGCAGCTGGTCGACGACCACGTCGCGCTCGGCTACCAAGTCTGGAAACTCCAGGGCTATGCGAACTCGACGCGATTCGCCGTGGTCTTCCACAAGGACGAAGGCCCCTGCCACTGAGTCCGCGCAAGTCCGGCATCTGTCACGGAGCTGGAGGAGGGAGGGACGACGCGCCAGAATCGAGGCATGCGTCGCCCCTCCCGGCCCTCCGGCCCTGCGCCGTTGAACGACCTGAACGGCGCCAACCCGCGACCGCGCCGCGCTCCACTCCTGCCACCCGACTTCGATCTCGCGAAAGTGGCACCGCGTCCCGCGGGCGGCGGCAGTCGGCCTCTCCTCGCTATCTCCGACGACCGCGAGCGAAGCTCGGCGCTCACTCCGACGGGCGGTTTCCTCGCGGGCTACACGCACACGCTCAACCCCGCCGTGGGGTGCGTTCTGGGGCGGTCTTTCTGCGGCCGCTACTGCTACGCGAGAGATGAGACGCCCGCACGCGTCGTCGAGGGCGCCACGGGCCTGGCCTGGGGAGAGTTCCTTATCTCGAAGAACCGCCTCGACCAAGCTCTCGCCGGGGACCTCGAGAAAGCCGCGCGCCGCCCCGCCGATCATCCTCACCACGTCGCGCGCCTCCGCGTGTTCCTCGCGTCGACGACCGAGCCCTGCCTCGGCCCGGCCCTCGGGGTCACTCGTGCGTGCTTGCGCGTTTTCGCGCGCTTCCCTGTCGGCCGGATCGTGCTCCAGACGAGGTCGCCGGCTGTGCTCGAGCTCGGCGACGAGCTCGACGCGCTGCGCGATCGGCTCATCGTGAGCCTGACGCTCGAGAGCGACTGCGACGAGCCCCACCGGGACCTCCCCGCGCCCCTCTTGCCAAGGATCTCGGCGCGCCGCGGCGCGCTTGAGGCGCTTTCCGCCCGAGGGATCCCCGTCTGCGCCGCCGTCAGCCCCTGCCTGTCGATCAAGGATCCCGCCGAGTTCGCCGCGTGGATCGCCCAGCACGCGGACTTCGCTCTGGTCGATACGTTCGTGTCCGGCGACGGCCGGTGCGGCGCCCGGACTGCGCGCACCACGGTGCCCGAAGTGTATCGACGGCGCGGCGTGGACTGGCGGGACGAGACCGCGGCGCGAAGTTTTTTTGTGCAGCTTGAGGGGCTCTTGGGGCGGCCCCGCGCCGGCTGGAGCCGTGAGGGGTTCGCGTCGCTCGCCACCGTGGCGCTGCCGTCGCGCACCGGCCACGCGACGTCCGGGGCCGAGGTGGAGCTTGCCGTACCGCCTCGATCGCAGCTATAGTGCCTGTGGCTCCGCGGCGCGCGCTTCGATCACCGGTCGCGATCCGTCCGGAGCAAGCTCGACCATGTCTCGCTTCCCCCGGAACGTCCTCGGCCTCTTCCCCGACGCGTACCCCATTTCGCGCCGGGAGGTCCTACGCGCTGGCGCCGTCGGCCTCATGGGGATCTCTCTCCCGAGGCTGCTCGCCGCCGAAGCCGCCGCGCGGAGCGCGCGTGCCGCGCCGTCCGGCCTAACCGCGCGCGCCGATGCGTGCATCGTCATCTTCCTCAACGGCGGGCCGAGCCACCTCGACATGTGGGACATGAAGCCGGAAGCCCCCGCGGAGATCCGCGGCGAGTTCCGCCCCATCGCGACGAGCCTCGACGGCGTCCAGCTCTGCGAGCATCTCCCTCGCCTGGCGCGCCAGATGCACCACGCGGCTCTGATCCGGTCCATGCGCCACGGCGTGAACAACGCGCACGCCCTCGCCGTCTACACAGCACTCACGGGTCACGACCGCGGGGACGCGAATATCAACGTCGGCTCTTCCCCGGTCGATCACCCCTGCCCCGGGTCCGTGATGACGCTGCTGCGGCCGCCCGAGCGAGAAGCGCTGCCTTACGTTGCGCTCCCCTACCAGACGAAGGAAGGCGCCGGCGGCCCTCCGCAGCCGGGGTTTTACGGCGGGATCATCGGGCAGGCGTACGATCCTTTCTGGGTGCTCAGCGACCCGGGCGCGCCTGGCTTCGCGATGCCCGAGCTGACGGGCGACAGCAGCGTCGGAGCCGACCGGCTGCGCGCGCGCATGGATCTACTCGGCGGACTGGGCTCGGGGTTCGGCCGGACGATCGACGCGCCGAGCATGGTCGCCCTCGACCACTTCCAGCAGCGGGCTCTCGGCGTCCTCACGTCGAAGGAAGTGCGCCGGGCGTTCCGGATCCAGGAGGAGCCGGACGCCACCCGTGACGCGTACGGGCGCAACATCTACGGGCAGAGCGTCCTCCTCGCGCGCCGGCTCGTCGAGGCAGGGACGCGCGTCGTCGCCGTTTCGTGGGCTCCCGACGCGAACGCGACCTGGGATACGCACGGCAGCAACTTCAAGAAGCTGCGCGGGGAGCTGCTCCCTCAGTTCGATGCGGCCGCGAGTAGCCTCATCTCCGATCTCGCGCAGCGGGGGCTGCTCGATCGGACGATCGTGGCGGTCCTCGGCGACTTCGGCAGGACGCCGCGTATCAACAAGAACGACGGTGGGCGAGACCACTGGAACAACTGCTACACGGTGCTCCTGGCTGGCGGCGGCGTGCGGGCGGGATTCGTCCTCGGCTCGAGCGATCGCTACGGAGCGCTCCCCGACACTCGCCCCGTGTCCCCTGGCGACGTCGTCGCGACGCTGTACCACCTGCTCGGCCTCGATCCGAGGAGCGAGATCCACGACCCACTCGGCCGGCCGTTCCAGCTCGTGCGGGAAGGCGACGTCCTGGGCGAGATCATTGCCTAGGCACGCTGAAAGCGCCGGGCGGTCGATCGAGCGAACGGAAGCTGCTTCAGCTCCCCCAGCGCGTCGCTTTCAGGAAGGCGAGGAGATCCGCAATCTCCTGCGGGCTGAGCTGCTGATCGAGCCCCTGCGGCATGATCGAGACGGTGCCGGGCGTGATCTCGTCGATGTCCTCACGCGCGAAGCGGGCCTCGGTGTCCGGGCCCGTCGCGAGGACCAGCTCGTCGGGTGCGTCGCGCTTGACCACGCCGTTCACGGCTTGTGCCTGCTTCGTCACCACCACGACGGGCTCATAGCTCCGGACGAAGCTCGCGCTCGGATAGAGGAGCGACTCGAGCAGGTCGCGATCCGTACGCGCCTGCCCGATCGTCGTCAGGTCGGGGCCCACCTTGCCGCCTAAATAGCCGATCGCGTGGCACGAAGAGCACGCCGCGCGCGTCGAGTTGAACACGGTCTGGCCGCGGCGCACGTCGCCGTCGTGCAGTTTCGCGAGGAGCTCGTCCAGGCGCTTTTTCTGCTCGGCCAAATCGACGCCCAGGCTCGCCACGATGTCGGCCCCCGCCGTCGCGACCGAAGCGGGGTATTTTGCGAGCAGGCTGCTCACGACGTCGGCGCGTAGCCCGGTCAAGCCCGGAGACTCCTTCAGCGCGCTCACGAGCGCGAGCCCGATCGCCTCCGATTCCTGTCCCTCGAAAGCCGGCACGAGCCGCGAGAGCTCGAGCGGGCTGCACTGCGACACGGCGCCAGTGAGTCGTGCGAGCTGAGGCTCGCCTAGCTTGGCGCGCCCGAGCACTCCCGCGGCGGCCACCTGGCAAGAGACGGGGCGGTCGGGCGCCAAAGCGGCCAGAAGGAACGCGAACGTGGGCTCGTCGAGTCCTTCGATGGCGCCGGGAAGCGCGGAGAGGGCGTCGAGGCGAGCGAGCGCGTCGAGGCCCTCGTCGGCGGCGGCGGCTCGCAGCGCCTGTTCGAGATCCTTGCCGCCCTCGCGAGGGAAAGGCAGCGTCTTCGCTACGGCGAGAGCTGCACGGCGAACTTCCGAGTTGGAATCGCCGGACAGCATAGCGAGCGTCCTCACCCAGTCCGGAGGGATCTCTTTCACGCTCGCGAGCGACATCGCACGGAGCGCGCTGCACCGTGCGGGCAGCGCGGCCCCAGCGTCCGACGCGACCGCCGATAGAAGAGCGCGGGCGGCAGCCCCTCGAGCCAGACGGCCCAGCCGCGCCTCGAGCTCCTCCCGCGCCGGCGCGCTCAAAGTCTTGGACGCGAGGTTTTCTTTGAGGTACGGAACGAGCTCCGCGCCCCAGTCGGCGTGCCGGCCGGCGATCCACCAAGCAGTCTCGCGCAGGATCGGCTCGCTCGAGGAAAGCTGCGGCAGCACTTCCGCCGCGGCGAGGTTTCCGCCCTCCATCGCGTCGAGCGCGATCAGCGCAGCGCGGCGCGCCAGGTAGCTCTCCGCGGAAAGCGCCTTCGCCACGCCCGCGCGGTCCCCGATCTCTATCAGCGCGTAGTCGATCGAATGCTCGAGGAAACGGTCGTGCTCCACGGCGGCCGCGGCGAGGAGGCCGGGCACCGCGGCGCGGTCGCCGAGCCTGCCGAGAGCTTCCGCGCAGACGCGCTGGAGCTGAGGAGAGCCCTTTCGGAGAAGATCAAGGAGCTGATCGCGCGCGGCTCCGTCGCGCCAGAACGCCGCCGCGTGAGCGGCCACGCGGCGGACGGTCTCGCCGGCGTCGTCGAGCGCGGAGCGGCAGGCCGCCCGGGCGGCATCTTCGTCGATGCGCGCCAGCGTCCAGACCGCGTTCACGCGCGCGCGCGTGGCCGGAGCGCTCTGAAGGAGCGCCGCAAGGGCTGGCACCGCCGCCTTGCCCTGCTTTGCGATGCTCGCCATCGCGCGGTCCCGGACCGCAAAGCGGTCGTCGTCGAGCCGCCGGGCCAGATCCGCCGCCGATACGCCGTCCCACGCGAGCTGGAGCCCGCGGGGATCATCAATCCGAGCTGCACCCCGGCGCCGCAGCCGATAGATCGTGCCGAGGACGTCGGGCTTCGAGAGCTGAGACGTCGGGCAGCAGAGCTTGTACCAGCCGCCCGTGTCGACCACGAGCACGCTGCCGTCGGCGTCCTCGATGACGTCGGTCGGGTGAAAGTCCGGGGAGTCCGAGGTCACCAGGTCCTGGTCGATCGTGCGGAACGTTGCGCCATCCTCGAGGAGGACGTGCCGTGTCACTTTCCGCAGGTTGAACAGGCACGCGAGCAGGTTGCCCTCGAAATCCGCGCCCAGCCCGCTCGAAGCGCAGCGCAGGAGGCCGCACGGCGCCGCGGGGCCGAGATGCGTCATCGCAGGCATCAGCGCGCCTGTGCGCGGGTGCTCCTCGACCACGTCGTGGTCTTTGCCGTAGACGCCGCCGTAGACCGCATGGATGAGCCCGTCCCGCTTGCCCCCGCCGGGGTTCTGGAGGAAAGTCGAGGTCAGGAACCGCTCGCCGGCGGACGAGAAGACCACGTCCACGGGGTTGTCCATGCCGCCGGTCATCACCGCCTCCACGCCGGTCCCATCCGGCCGTGCGCGGAAAATGTGCGCCGCTCGCGTCACGAGGGGCGTGCGGCCCGGGCGCTCGTGCGTCTGCTTCGCAAACGCGCCTTTGCACCAGTAAATCCAGCCGTCGAGCCCGGAGTACGGACCGTGAAGGTCGTTGGCGCAGCCCGTGAGCGTCTTGCCCTGGTACCACTCGAGCCGCTCGTCGGCGATCCCGTCGTCGTCCCGGTCCGTTAGCTTCCAGATCGAGGGCGGCGCGGCGCAGTACACCGACCCTTCGCGCCAGAGGATTCCCTCGGGAAACATCATGCGATCCGCGAACGTGGTCGCGCGGTCGAAGCGGCCGTCGCCGTCGGCGTCCACGAGCCGGACGATGCGGTGCGGGCGCTTCTCGAGCTGCACATCCGATTTCTCGTTCGAGCCGGAGCTGTCGGAGACGTAGAGCCGTCCCTGCTCGTCGAAGTCCGCGCTGATCGGCCGCTCAATGAGCGGCGGTCCGGCGACCGGCACGATCTCGAATTCGGCGGGAACTTTCAGGCCTCCCGCGCTCGGCGCCGCGTCGTCTGCGGCCAAGCCGAGAGGAAACCCGAGGGAAAACACAGCGCCAAGGCAGAAGGCCCAGGCGGCCGCGGCGGTACCGGGCGAGACGGGACGGTGGGTGCGCGTACGGTATTCCATGGTTCCCTCACGTTGAACGCCGGCTCCGGGAGACCTCCGGAACATTGGGAGCCGCAGCACGAATCAGACCTTGACGGGGCCGCCGGGTCAACAGCGAGCCGGCCCCCGCGCAAAGCGGCGCCGCCGGTTGCCGCACCGCCCGGGGCGGGGTAGCCTGGGTCGGCGAAGGCTCAAGCCCCCATGTCGGACGACCTCCGCCCCCTCATCGACGCGGCCCGAGCCGGGGACCGCCGCGCCCTCGACGCCCTCGCCGGGTGCGTTGACCGCTTCGTGCGCCTTTTTTCGGGCTCGCTGAGCCCGGCGATGCGCAGAGCGCAAGGCTCCACGGTCGATTTCGTCCTCGAGGGGCTCTCCGAGGCTTTCTCACGTCTCGACGGCTTCGAGTACACGACCGATCACGAGTTCTACGCGTGGGCTGCACGCCACATCCGCCACCGCATCATCGACACCGGCCGAGGAGAGTCGCGCAAGAAACGCGGAGGCAACCCAGCACCGCTCGGCGACGCCGCGGCGGACGTGGCGGGCAGAGATCCCACTGCATCCCAGGCCGCATCGGCCCGCGAAGCGCGCGACATCGCTGCGCAGGCCCTCTTGGCGCTCCAGGTCGATCACCCGGAGGAGATGGAGGCCGTCGTCCTCAAAGTTTACGAAGGCCTGAGCTGGCCCGAGCTGAAAGACGCGATGGGTTTGACGTCGGAGAAGCGCGCGAGGACGCTCGTCGCGCGAGGGCTCGAGCTCCTCCGGCCGCGCGTCGAGCGCGCGCTCGGCCCCGGCGGCACGGGAACGCTCCTCGACGGATGAGCGGCGACGACCTCTACGAACGTTTCGTCGAAGCGTACGACGGCTCCGGCGAGGCGGCGATCCCGGCGGAGTGGCCCGAGGACGTCAAGAAACGCTGCCGCTTCTTCGTCCGGATGATCGAGGGAGACGATGACCACGGGCCGCGCGACGCGAGCGGCCGCGAAGCGGTGCCCCCGGACGCCGCGCGGACCGTGATCGGCCAGCCGAGCGTGCTGGCGTCTCTCGCGGCTGACGGAATCGCGCTGCCGAGTTCTCTCGAGGGCGCGCCCGACGCTCCGGCGTTTCCGCAGAAGGACGCCGGCCGGTACGTCGTCGAGCGGGAGATCGGCCGCGGCGGCATGGGCAGGATCCTGCTCGCCTACGATCGGGACTTCCGGCGCAGAGTCGCCGTGAAAGTCCTCGCGGTCGAGCACGCCGATCGGAGCCGCGTGGCCCGCTTCCTCGAGGAAGCACAGGCCACGGCGCAGCTCGAGCACCCCAATATCGCTCCGGTCTACGACGTCGGCGTCGAACGCCCCGGCGCACCCTTCTTCACGATGAAGTGGATTCGCGGCAAGAACCTCCACGAGATCGTGAAAACAGGGCGGGCGGATTACTCGCTGATCCAGCTCGTGCAGATCCTCCAGCAGGCGGCGATGGGCGTGCATTTCGCCCACTCGCGCGGCGTGATTCACCGCGACCTGAAGCCCCAGAACGTCATGGTCGGCGACTACGGCGAGGTACTGGTGGTCGATTGGGGCCTCGCCAAAGTGCTGGGGCGGCCCGAGGCGGCGGAGGAAGTCGACCCCGCTCGCCTCGTCTCCACGGAACGCGCAGCGCAAGGCGAAGCCAGCCTCGAAGGGGCTATTCGCGGCAGCCCCGCGTACATGGCTCCGGAGCAGGCCGCCGGCGCCTCCGATGCGATCGACGCGCG
>Ga0111538_10009452_pt1 | contig 13014 bp, 10 predicted proteins | sample SoiMethybrSBSTD1_FD_79669 | JGI IMG/M metagenome (GOLD analysis project Ga0111538, IMG submission 79669) | Bulk soil microbial communities from a Populus tree surrounding site in Tennessee, USA - Soil MetaG P. TD hybrid SBSTD1 (version 2)... | ecosystem: Environmental > Terrestrial > Soil >...
CCTCGGGCTTGCTGGAATAGATGAGGGCTGGCGGTTCACGAAGGAGGTGGTCGAGTTCCTGGAGAAGGCGTGGCAGGAGCCCGACGACGGCATCTGGGAGGTGCGCGGCGGACGGCGCCACTTCACCCACTCGAAGATCATGGCCTGGGTCGCCATCGATCGGGTTGTGAGGGGGATCCAGGAGAGTGGCTTCGGCGGCGACGAGGGGCAGAAGATGGTTCCCCACCTCTCGGCCCTGCGGGCGAGGATCCACGACGAGGTCTGCGAGCGCGGCTTCAACCCGCGCGCGGGCGCGTTCACGCAGTCGTACGGCAGCATGGAGCTCGACGCCAGCGTGCTGGTGATGACGCACTTCGGGTTTCTACCGGGCAGCGATCCGCGCGTGCAGGGCACGGTGGCCGCGATCGAGAAGCATCTGGTCAGGGACGGCTTCGTGCTCCGCTACGGCACCGAACACGGAACGGATGGGCTTCCCGGTTCGGAGGGCGCGTTCCTCGCCTGCAGCTTCTGGCTGGCCGACAACTACGCGTTCGGCGGGCGGCTGGCCGACGCGGAGGCGCTGTTCGAGCGCCTGCTCGGGCTCCGCAACCATCTCGGGTTGCTCTCCGAGGAATACGAGCCGACGCTGCAGCGGCAGATCGGCAACTTCCCGCAGGCGTTCTCGCACCTGGCGTTGATCCTCACCGCCCAGATCATCGAGTCGGTGTCGCAGAACCGCGAGTGGTCGCTCGGCATCGCGCACGCTCAGCCCGCGGCGGGTTGAAGCTCGAGCGTGGAGCTGCTGCACCCGCGCGGAGTGTGCGGAAAATGAGGAATGTGGGGAGGAACATGGAACTTCTATCGGGGTGACTCCTGAACGGATATAGTCGCGTGGACTCCGCTCCACGACGTGCTGTACCACCTTCACGATTACCACCGCGCGCTGTTCCGGCCCGCCATGCAGATGGCCGAGGCGACGGTCCGGATGTTCTCGTCGCCCGGCAGCTGGCTGACACAGCTTCCCGGCGCGGCGGGTGTCGCGGCCGGCTACGAGCTGTTTTACCGGCTGGCCAAGCAATACGAGAAGCCGCGCTTCGGGATCGAGACCGTGAACGTGCGCGGCGCGCGCGTGGCGGTCCTCGAGGAGACGGCGCTGGCGCGGCCGTTCTGCCGCCTGCAGCGGTTCACGCGCATGAGCGACGACGCCGACGCGGTCGCGCGGCTCGCGGAAGATCCGCCGGTGCTGGTGGTGGCGCCGCTGTCCGGCCACCATGCCACGCTGCTGCGCGAAACGGTGGCGACGCTGCTGTCGCGCCACACGGTCTACGTCACCGACTGGATCGACGCCCGGCTGGTGCCGCGCGCGGAGGGCGGGTTCACGCTGGACGACTACGTCGACTACGTGGGCGGGTTCATCCGGCACATCGGCGCCGAGCGCCTGCACGTGCTGGCGGTCTGTCAGCCGGCGGTTCCCGTGCTGGCGGCGGCGGCGCTGGCGGCGGCGGCGGGGCGGGCGGAGCCGCGCAGCTTGATCCTGATGGGCGGGCCGATCGACACGCGCCGCAACCCGACGCAGGTCAACCGTTTCGCTGTCAGCAAGCCGCTGCGCTGGTTCGAGACGAACCTGCTGCACGATGTGCCCGCGGGTCATCCGGGCCGCGGCCGCCGCGTCTATCCGGGGTTCCTCCAGCACGCGAGCTTCATCGCCATGAACCCGGTGCGGCACATGACGTCGCACCTGGATTTCTTCCACGACGTCGCGCGGGGCGACGCGGAGAGCGCCGAGGACCACCGCCGCTTCTACGACGAATACAACGCCGTGCTCGACATGCCGGCCGAGTACTACCTGGACTGCGTCCGTATCGTCTTCCAGGAGCACCTGTTGCCGCGCGGGCTGTGGGAGGTCGGCGGTGAACGCGTGGCGCCGGAAGCGATCGCGGGCTCGGCGCTGATGACCGTCGAGGGCGAGCTGGACGACATCTCGGGACTCGGCCAGACGCGCGCGGCGCACGACCTCTGCACCGGCGTCCCCGACGATCGCAAGCGCCACCTGACCGTCGCCGGCGCCGGCCACTACGGCATCTTCAGCGGCCGCCGCTGGCGCGAGACCGTCTACCCCGCGCTCCGCGACTTCATGGCCGCCGCCGACGCCGCGCCAAAGCGTCGCCGCCTGCTGCGCACGGCCTAGAAGTGGAAGACCCCTCTCCCTAAACCCTCTCCCCGCTCCGCGGGGCGAGGGGACCGGAGAGCTCCCTCTCCCGCTCGCGGGAGAGGGTAGGGGAGAGGGAAGCCGCCTGAGGCAGCGTTCGCGCGGGCCCGCGCGAACGCCTACTCGACCCAGACGACGCCGATCATCCCCTGGTCGACGTGTTCGGGACACAGGAACGGAAAGAAGCCCGGCGTCGGGAACGCCACGGTCGCCGGATCGCTCTGCGTCGGGATCGGATTCCCCACCGAGCCGCCCGCGCGCGCTTCGAGTGGGTGGGCGACGCTCGCTTCGAACGTGACCGCGCCGCCGGCCGCGACGCGCACGCATGCCGGGGTGTACCGGTTGTCGACGCTCGTGCTCACCTGCGTCGCGGCGGCGTATGCGGTCGGGTCAGGGCAGGGCGCAATCGCGACGAAGTTGGCGGGGATCTGATCGGCCGTCGCGTCGGTGACCAGATCGGCCGCCGCGTCCTGCTGGGCGGTGCTGTCGCGGGGCGCGTCCGCGGCGACGTCGGCCGGTGCGGCGTCCAGTGTCGCCGTCGCCCCGCCGTCGCCACACGCGCCTGTCACCAGTCCGGCGGCGACGAGCAGCAGCGCTGGAACCCTCAACGGCGGGACTAGTGCTCTGCCGCTCCGCCGATGACGATCTTGTCGTTCGACTGGACCACCACGCCGCGGGCCTCTTCCAGGTTGCCGCCAACGATGGCGTTGACCTTGGCGATGCCGCCAGTGCCAAAGCTGGTGTCGCGCGAGCCGTCGGTGTTGAAGCGCGCCACCGCGAGGAAGTTGTCCGCTCCTTCGGTGACGTAACCGGTGGCGACGATCTTGTTGTTCTTGTCGAACGTGACCGCCCAGAACCGATCGTCGGCTGTCGTCGAGAACGGAACGACCCCCACGAACTCAGTTCCGGTCCCGCCGAGCGGCAAGATGACCAGCACCGCGTCGTCGTTGACGGCGGTCGTGGCGGGGCGGGGCGAGTTCCGGTATCCGGCGGCGACCGCGAACATCCCGTCCGGCGACACCGCCGCGCCGTACAGCGACTCGTCCGCGCGATCGCTGGCCGCGTCGAACTTGTAGATCTTGTACCCGGTCGTGTTGAAGGTCGTGTCGAGCGCCCCGTTCGGGGTCAAGATCATGATCATGCCGTCGACGTTGTTGGTCGCCGGTGTCGCGCTGCCGACCATCATGATCCGATCCTGGGGCAGCGTTACGATGTTGCGGCCGCGATCGTTGTCGCTGGTGAGATCGCGTTCGAAGATCCCGTTGGTCGCCCAGGTGGTGTCGAATACGCCGGCGGCCGTGAACCGGAACGAAAGGACGTTCACCTGGCCGGAGGGCGCGAGCCGGCCGTAGCCGGTGGTGATGTACGCCCCGGACGACTGCCGGGTGACGCCGTACGCCTCCGCCTGCCCCCACATCACGCTCGGATCCGTCGACGAGAACGGGTTCGCGCTGGCGATTCCGCCCACGCCGAACGTGGTGTCGAACGTTCCCGGCTGGGGCGCGGTGCCGCCGCCGGTTCCGCCCGCCGCGCCGCCGCCGGTACCGCCCGTAGCGCCACCGGCTCCGCCTGCCGCGCCGCCCGCTCCGACTATTGCGCCGCCCGCTCCGCCTGCTGCGGCGCCGCCGGTTCCGCCCGTAGCGCCGCCCGCTCCGCCTGCCGCGCCGCCCGCTCCGCCTGCTGCGCCGCCCGCTCCGCCCGCTGCGCCGCCGCCGGTGCTGCCCCCGCCGGTTCCTGCGGTGACGGGGGCGTCGCCGCCGTGGATCCGGGCGAGGACCAACCGGTTGGCCGTCTGCGAACCGACACCGCTCGGCTGACCGTAATAGCCGGAGGTCACGATCTTGCCGTCCGGCTGGACGAACCCGTTGCGAACGTTGTCGCTCAGGTTCCCGATGTTGAGCGTGTGAATGCCCGTGCGCGTGGTCTGCATTGGAATCGCGTCGCCGAACGTCCTGTCGAGCGCACCGTTCGGGCTCAGACGGGCGACGACGCGGTCCGCGTCGGTGCGGCCGTCGGTGTTCTTGCGCGCCGCGAAGACATGCAGCCGGTCCTGGTCATCCTTCGCGATTCCCCAGGGCGCGTCGCGTCCGCCCACCGGAGCGCCGGTGCCGAGATCGACGCGCGCCACACCCTGCGTGCCGAAGGTGGTGTCCAGCGTTCCATTGGCGTTGAACCGAGCCAGCACGACGTCCGTGTCAATGAACGGCGCGCCGCCGGTCCCCGCCGTTCCGCCGCCGCCGCCGGTTCCCGCCGTGGCCCCGCCGGTGCCGCCCGCACCCGCGGCAGAACCCGCGGTCCCCCCCGCGCCTGCGGGAGAACCCCCGGTACCCGCCGCGCCGGCGGGAGAGCCGCCGCTGCCCGCCGTGCCGGTGGTGCCCGCGGCTCCCGTTTGGTTAGGCGTCTTGTCCTCTTCGCAAGCCGCGAGAAACAGGGCGAATCCCGAGGCGGCGACGGTGAGGCGGGTTCTCGAAATCGGGCGTCGCATGGGTCTTCCTTTTCTGATATTGAAAACCATTTTCATGTCCTCTTAAGGCTTCCTGGCGAGGGCTGTCAACGCAAAAATGAAAATGAGAATGATTTTCATTGTCGTGATAGGCCGAGATCGGTTATCAACAGGGGAGATGTCTTCCCGCCCTCTCTCCGCGCTGCTGCCCGTGCTGGCATTCGCCTGCCTGCTCGGCTGCAAAGGTGGTGGCGTTGGCGGCGCAGGCGGCAACGCCGGCACGACGGGCGCCGGCGGCAACGTCACCGAAGACGGCGCGGTCACGTTGTCGCGCGCGGATCTGCTCGCTGCGTTCGGAACGTGCGCCGCAGCGGGCGCGCATGATTTTCGCGAGGCCGCCGTTGCGCTCGAAACGGCGGTGGCTGCGTGGGGAACTGCCGCGGACGATGCGACCCGGGCCGCAGCGCGCGACGCCTTTCGCACGGCGATGGATCGATGGCAGGTGATGGAGATGATGCAGTTCGGGCCGACGGCGCCCGGAACGGCGTTCGGCGCGCAGGACTTCCGCGACAACATCTACTCGTGGCCGCGCGTGAGCCGCTGCCTGGTCGAGGAAGAGATCGTCGCGCGCACCTACGAGTCGCCCCAGTTTTCGACGGTGCTGCTCACGAACAAGCGGGGGCTCGGCGCGCTCGAGTATCTGCTGTTCTACGAGGGATCCGACACCGCTTGCGGGAGCACGTCCACCGCGGTCGCCGGCTGGATGGCGCTTTCAGCCTCGGAGAAGGATGCGCGCAAGCGCGCCTACGCGGTCGCCGCGGCTCACGACGTTGCCGTGCGGGCGGTCGGGCTCGATGCCGCGTGGGATCCGGCCGCCGGCAACTTTGTCCAGACGATGCGCACGGCCGGCACCGGCAACCCCGTCTACCCGTCGACGCAGGACGCGCTGAACGCCGTCAGCAACGCCATCTTTTACATCGAGACCGAGGTCAAGGACATGAAGCTGGCCAAGCCGCTCGGCCTCGACATGATGGCCTGCCCGAACGAAATCTGTCCGGAGCTTCGCGAGTCCTTGTTCGCCGGCCGCTCCAAGGCGAACCTCGTGGCGAACGCCGACGGGCTGCGCCGCCTGGTCGCAGGGTGCGGCCCCGACTATTCCGGGCTGGCGTTCGACGACCTGTTGGAGGCAGTCGGGGACGGCGCTCAGGCCGAAGCGCTGCGGACCAGGGCCGCCGCCATCCGGCCCACGATCGACGCGATAGAGGAGGCCGATCTGGATCAGGCGCTGATCCAGGACAAGCCTTCGGTCCGCGCTGTCTACGACGCGATGAAAGGCGTGACCGATATCATCAAGGTCGATTTCGCGACGGTCCTGGATCTGGAGCTGCCGGAAGGGGTGTTTGGGGATGTCGACTGACGCGCGCCGAGACGCCTTCCGGGCGCGCCTCCGCGTCGCGCTGACCAGGCCGCGCGATGTCGCGGCGCTCGCCGTGTTCCGGATGGCCTTCGGCGCGATCGTCACGATCTCGGCGGTCCGGTTCGCCGCCTACGGCTGGATCGATCAGTGCTTCGTGACGCCGAGGGTTCACTTCAGTTATTGGGGGTTCGGGTGGTTGCCCCTCCCGTCGCCGCTCGTCACCTACGTGCTGTTCGCGTTGCTTGGCGTCTTGGGCCTGCTGGTGGCGATCGGGTTGTTCTTCCGTCCCGCGGTGGCCGCGTTGTTCCTGCTCTTCACCTACCTGCAGCTGATCGACGTCTCCAACTATCTCAACCACTACTACCTGGTCAGCCTGCTCGCCGGCCTGCTGTTTTTCATTCCGGCACACCGCGCGTGGTCGCTCGACGCGCGTTTTCGGCCGCACATCCGTTCGGATGTCGCGCCGGCCTGGTGCACCTACCTGCTGCGATTTCAGGTCGCCGTGGTCTACGTCAACGCGGGGCTCGCCAAGGCCACGACCGACTGGCTGCTGAATGCGCAGCCGCTCAACATCTGGCTGTCGGCGCGCACGAGCCTTCCCGTCGTGGGGCCTTACCTCGACCTGCCGGCCGTCGCGTATGTCGCCTCGTGGTCCGGCTTCCTGTTCGACACCTCGATCGCTTTCTTCCTGCTGTGGCGGCGTACGCGCCCGGTGGCCTACCTGGCGGTCATCGGGTTTCATGCCGCGACCCATTTCCTGTTCCCCGCGATCGGAATGTTCCCGGTGATCATGATCGTCGCGGCGCTGGTGTTTTTCGATTCATCCTGGCCGCGCCGCGCCGTCGAGCGGGGCCGGCGGATCCTCGGCGTCGCGACGGCCGCCGTCTCGCCGCCCCCGGTCGGGGTGTCTGGGTTTTCGTCCCGCTGGGCAGGCTTCGGCATCGGCGCCGCGGTCCTGTTCATGACCTTCCAGGCCCTGTGGCCGCTGCGCGCCCATCTCTATGGCGGGAACGTGCTCTGGCACGAGCAAGGGATGCGGTTCTCCTGGCGGGTGATGGCGCGCGAAAAGAACGGAAGCGTCACGTTCGTCGTACGCGATCCGAAGAACGGGCGTGAGTGGCACGTCAGCCCGACGAAATACCTGACGCGCGTTCAAGAGCGCGAGATGGTCGGCCAGCCCGATCTGATCCTCCAGCTCGCTCACCACATCGCCAGGGATTTCGCGGCCCATGGGCATCCCGGCGTCGAGGTCCACGCCGACGCGCGCGCCTCGCTCAACGGTCGTCCAGCGGCGATTCTCGTCGACCCCCGCGCGGATCTGGCGCGCGAGGCGGACGGCCTCGGTGGCAAGCGCTGGATCCACCCGGCCCCAGCAGGACCGCCGCCGCTCCTTCGCCCCGTTGGTTCCCGGACCTTGTGACGTGACAGAAAAACGACGGAGGTTATTCCGAATCATGGTGCTGCTCTCGCTGACTCCCGCCGCCGCCGCTCGCGCGGCCGACGCCGATGCGGGCGCCGTGGAGGCGGGACCATCCGCGCCCGAGGGCGGCGCCGGCGGCGGCGACGCGTCCCCGGCTGGCGACGCGTCAGCGGCTGGCGACGGAGGAGCGCCGGTCGAGAGCGCTCCGCCGTCCGCGCCGGCGCCGGTGGTTTCGCCGCTGCCCGATCTGTCGCCGATCGCCGCGGACGATGCGCCCAAGCGGGTCGAGGCGCTGACGGTGGTGGGAACGCGCGAGTCGCGCACGGCGGGCTCGGTGACGGTGTTGCGGCCGCAGGATCTCGAACGGATGGACTACGACAATCCGGAGACCATCTTGAAGCAGGTGCCGGGCGTCTACACGCGCGGCGAGGACGGTTTCGGGTTGCGGCCCAACATCGGGATCCGTGGCACCTCCCCCGATCGAAGCAAGAAGATCACCTTGATGGAGGACGGGATCCTGTTCGGTCCCGCCCCGTATTCGGCGCCGGCCGCTTACTACTTTCCGATGATGACGCAGATGGAGCTGATCCGCGTGATCAAGGGGCCAGGTTCGGTGAGCTACGGCCCGCAGACGGTCGGCGGCGCGATCGATTTCGTGACGCGCCCGATTCCCGCCACCGAAAGCGGCGCGATCGACCTGTCCGTCGGCACGTTTGGATACGGCAAGCTGGACGGGTTTTACGGGACCAGCACCGCCCGATCGGGCTACGTGCTGGAAGGGGTGTTTCTGAGAACCAGCGGGTTCAAGAAGATCGACGGCGGCGGCGGCGATACGGGCTTCGAGAAGGGCGAACTGGTCTGGAAGGGCCGCTACCTGCTGTCGACGGATCCGAACGCCTCACAGCAGATCGGTCTCAAGCTCGGCTACGCCGACGAGGACTCGCGCGAGAGTTATCTCGGCCTGACGGATGCAGACCTGCGCGCCAATCCCAACCGGCGCTACCGCGCCAGCCTTCTCGATCGGATGCAGTGGCATCGCACCCAGATCGTCGGCAGCTACCACGGGAAATTCGCCGGCGCATTCACCGTGGACGCCGCCGCCTACCGCCACGACTTCCACCGGACGTGGCGGAAGGTGAACCGCATCGGCCGGTTCGACATTGCCAACGTGCTGGCGAATCCGACCACCGCCACGAATGCGATTCTTTACGGCGTGCTCACGAGGGCGAGCGACTCGTCGAGCTCGGACGAGATCATCTACATCGGCCCGAACCAGCGTCAGTTCGTCTCGCAGGGCGTGCAGGTGATTGCGGGTTGGCGGGGGTCCAGCGGCCCTGTCACCCATCGGGTGGAGGCCGGCGCCCGCTATCACTACGATCGCATCGATCGCCTCCACACCGAAGACGGCTTCCGGATGGAGGCGGGCAACCTGGTGCCGACCGGCGACGCGACGATCACGAACGTCAACCAGCGGGCCTGGGCCAATGCGCTGGCGCTGTACCTGATCGACGCGGCGACCTGGTCGCGGCTGACGGTGACGCCGGGCGTGCGCGTCGAGCTGATCCACACGGCGGTGCGCGATCGGAAGGCCGGAACCGAGGTCACCGGTGCTCCGCAACGGGTCGTGATGCCCGGCATCGGCGTGTACGGCGCGCTGACGCCGTCGCTCGGTCTCCTGGCGGGCGTCTATCACGGGTTCTCGCCGGCGGCCCCAGGCCAACCCGCGGCGGTGAAGCCGGAATCGAGCACGAACTACGAAGCGGGCGTCCGGTTCACGCCGCCGCGGGCGCGGCTGGAGGCGATCGGTTTCTTCAACGACTACCAGAACCTGACCGCCACCTGCACGATCGCGACGTGCGGGCCCCAACTCGAGGGTGCGCAGACCGACGCGGGCAGAGCCCACATCTACGGCGCCGAGCTGTTCGGCCGGGCCGAGCCGATCGTCGGGAGGGGCTACGTGATTCCTCTGATGTTCGCCTACACGTACACGCGGTCGAAGCTGCTCCAGGTCTTCGATTCGGAGGATCCGACGTTGATAGGCGCGCAGGTCGGGGATGAGCTGCCGTTCGTGCCGCGCCACCAGGCGTCGGCCACCGTCGCGTTCGAGACGCCGCATGCATCACTGGCAGTGGCCGGCACCTATGTGTCGGAGATGCGGGAGCACGCCGGAGCGCCGGGACAGCCGTCCACGCCGGCCGAGCCGCTCACCGATCGGTCGTTCCTTCTCGACGTGACGGCGCGCGTGCCGGTGACGGCGGCGGGGCAGGTGTATTTCAGCGTGCGCAACCTGCTGGGCGCCGAGGACATCGCGGCGCGTTTGCCGTTCGGCGCGCGCCCGGTGGCGCCGCGCTGGATCCAGGTGGGGACCCAATGGAGCTTCTGATGCGCAACGTGGGATCGCCGACAGCGGCGTCGGACGGCGCGTCGGTCGCGCGCGCGCCCGTGCCCGTCGCGCGGCCGCGGACGTTGTCGGTCGCCGTGTGCGTTTCGATCGGCGTTCACGCGGCGCTGGTCGTCGCCGCGGTGGCCGCCCCGGTCCGCTCGCTGCTCGACGACGCGCCGGTGACGGTGGAGATCGTGGAGGTGGTGCCGCCACCGGTGGTCGCGCCCGCCGAGCCCCCGCCGCCGAAGCCGGAGGTGGCCCGACCGGTCGTGCTGAAGCGGGCACGCCCGGTCGAGGCGCCGCTCCCGACCCCCGCTGCGCCGCCGCCGCCGCAGGAGCAGCCGGCCGCCGAGCCGACGCCGCCCGTCGCCAGCGCGCCGACGACGGAGACGACGCAAGATCCGCACGCGGTGCTGGTCGCCACCGCGCCTCCGGGCGCGCGGATCTCCGGGGGCGGCCCCGGCGTGGCGGGCGGCCGCGCGCCGGTGGGCGGCGTCGGCGACGGGCAGCGCCGCGCGCTGGCCGACCGCTACCTCACCGAGCTGGTGCGCACGCGCATCCGCGATCATTTCCGCTACCCGGACGCGGCGAGCGAGCTGGAGCTGACCGGCCGGGTCGTCGTTCAGGTGACCATCGACCGGAACGGACGCCTGCTGGCTGCGCATCTCGCCGGCCGTTGCCCGCACCCGCTGCTGTGCGAAGACGGCCTGCGAACCGTGCGCGCCTCCGCGCCGTTCCCGGCGCTCCCCGCCGATCTCGGCGAGTCGCTGCGCCTCGAGATCCCGCTCAACTACGACTTGAAGTAGCGGTCGCCTGGCCGTCGTTCAAATTGACGGCCAGGCCGCGCCGCGACGTCTACTGAGCCTGGACGTTGGTGACGTCGACCAGGAACCACTGTCCGGCGTTCTCGTTGCTGTGCCCCATGCCGGGCTGGGTGAATCCGGCCGGCGGCGCACCCGCCGGCGGCTGCGGACTTGCCCCAGAGATGTCCACCGTACGGGCCTTGGAGGCGCAGGGGACCCCACCGGTCCCGCAGTTCTTGATCTGTCGGCAGTTCGAGTCGAACATCCGGATGCGGACGCTGCCGCCCCCGACGATCGGAATCGTCCTGACGAAGTTGAGTACGTAGGTGAAGTGGCCTTCAGCGGTATCCGAGTTGGCGAAGTAGGTGCCGACCTCGACGTTGTTCTGATCGAAGACCCGGATCTCGTACGTGTTGGCGGTCGACGCCAGGTAGGTCTGTCCGGGCACGCCGACGTACCACGGCGGCGGCGTCGCGCCCGCGTTCAGGTTCGACGGCCGCGTGGTCCCCGATTCGCGGCGTTCGTTGTTGCCGTAGTTCTTCGATTCGACGATGCCGTAGAAGTGCAGGGAGGCCAGATAGGTCGTGCCCGGCGTGCCCGCGATCGGGTGATCGAGGACCACGTTGAGCTGGCCCGCGGCGCACGCTGTGGTCATCCCGTCGACGATGGCGCCACTCTGGGCGCAGTCGTCGCTCCCCGGCATGTCGAGGCAGGGCATCTGGATCAGCCGTCCGTCCAGATTACCGACCAGCGCGGGGATGCTGAGCGTGTTGCTCGTATCGTTCACGTTGATCGTCAGCTCCAGGTTGCCGTCGCCGAACCCGATGACGGTGCCGTCGGTCATGAAGCCGTAGGCGACGTTCGACACGCCCCCGGCGGTGACCGAGAAGGCGCGCGGGTCCACCGTCACCAGTTGGGCGGCGACGGTCTGGAAACCAGAGGAGAACTGCTTCTCCAGCCGCCAGCCATCCTGGAGATCGATGGTGTAGTTGCCGGATGGCAACGTGCGCTGGACGGACAGCGCGTCGGGGTCGTCCTCCGTGTTGATCGTGGCGGACTGCTGTCCGGTCACCTGGAAGACCGCGTCGCGCAGTCGATAAGAGACGCCGTTGACCTCCGTCCGAAGCTTCATCGACAGCGTGCCGATCTGCTCCGTTCGTTCACCGCATGCCGCGACCACAGAACACAGAACCAAGAAACTCCCACACACAAACGTTGCCCGATTTGTCATGACCACACCTCTCCGTTGGAATGGAACTGCGGGCGCACAATAGGCGCGGCCATGGGCCGCGCAAGCGACCGCCGTCACCCCGAGTCGGACCGCCGTCACAGGGCCAGACCCCTCTCCCTAACCCTCTCCCCGCTTCGCGGGGCGAGGGGACCGGATCGGATCGGATCAGGGTCAGTCGACGGGGCGGCCGCGGAAGCGGCGCATGCCGGGGGGGGCCTCGGCCATGCGGCGCGATGGCGGGGGCGCTGGCGGCGGTGGCGGGGTGCGGATCGGGGGCGGCTCGGCTTCCAACTGCGCGACGGCGCCGCCGATGCGGCGGCCCACCAGGTTGGCGGCCATGCGGAGCGAGGGCATGTTGACCGCGCCTTCGGCCAGGATGCAGAGCAGGCTGTCACCGACGGACTTCAGGTAGATGCGGTGATCGCGGAAGCGGACCACCCCGACCTCCAGCTCGTCGCCGCCCGCCGCGAACGCCTCGCGCATGCGCACCAGCCGGCTGCCCGCCTCCACCAGCACGGCGTCGTCGAACAGCGCCGAGATCTCGCGCGCCACCACGCGGCCGTTCGGCGTGCAGACGAAGCTGCCCGCGATCCCGGCGACATCCTTCAGCGTCGCCAGGCTGGCGTTCATTCCGTCGGAGAGCGCCGTCGCTTCGGCGCCGGTCATAGCCCGAGCCTGTCGCGCAGCGCCTGCAGGTTGGCCTCGGGCCGCGGCCGGAGCACCACCGTGTCGCCGTTGCTGTCCACGAACGCCAGGCACCGCCCCTTGGTGAACGTGCACTCGAGCGCGGTGAACCCTTCGAGGCCCAGGAACTCGCCCGCCAGGTCCGTCAACCGCCGCACGTACGCCATCATCTCCGCCAGCTCCTCCGAGCCGCCGTTGTTTCTGAGGATCGCCCCCTGCGGGCTCAGGCGCAGCATGACCGGGAAATCCGCGCTCGTGAAATCGTTGCGCGCGGACGCCGGCGCCTACGGCTGCGACTGCGACAACGGCAAGTCACTGACATCTGAGCTTCGCATGCTGGCTGCTCCTTCCTCCTCGAGCTCGAACATCTCGACGTCGTCCGCGACCGCGGCATCGTCGTCGCGCGACGCCCCATGCGCGATCTCGACAACGCCGCGGATCGGGA
>Ga0111538_10009453_pt1 | contig 13011 bp, 14 predicted proteins | sample SoiMethybrSBSTD1_FD_79669 | JGI IMG/M metagenome (GOLD analysis project Ga0111538, IMG submission 79669) | Bulk soil microbial communities from a Populus tree surrounding site in Tennessee, USA - Soil MetaG P. TD hybrid SBSTD1 (version 2)... | ecosystem: Environmental > Terrestrial > Soil >...
AGAGGATTTGAACCTCCGACCACCTGCGCCCAAGGCAGGTGCGCTACCAGGCTGCGCTACGCCCCGAACGAGGGATGATAACTTAAGTGATTCAGGGGGGCCACCGCTTCGCGATCCGCTCAGCCCCCCTACGGCCTTCGGCCTACCCCCCTTGGTTCATGTACCCGCTTCGCGCCGGCGGAGCCGGCGCTTCGCTCCTCACTCAGCGGGGCGAATGCCGTCACTCAGCGGGGCGAATGCCGAGCGTGACGTATCATCGCCCGATGGCCCTCACGGAGCTGCTGCTGGCCAGCCAGAACAAGGGCAAGCTGGCCGAGATGCGCCTCCTTCTCCAGGGGCTGCCCTTCCACGTCATCAGCCCGGCCGAGCTGGGGATCACCGAGGCGCCCGAGGAGACGGGCTCCACCTTCGTCGAGAACGCCACCTTGAAGGCGGTGCACTACAGCCGGGCCGCGGGGCGGCTGGCGGTGGCCGACGACTCCGGGATCTCGGTGGACGCGCTCGACGGGAGGCCCGGCCTGCTCTCCGCCCGCTTCGGGGGCGAGGGGGCCAGCGACGACGACCGCAACGCGCTCCTCCTCTCCAAGCTGAAGGGCCTGCCGCCCGAGAAGCGCGGGGCCCACTTCACCTGCGCGGTGGTGGTGGCCCGCCCGAACGGGAGCGCGGCGCCGGAGGTGCTGTTCCAGGCCGAGGAGAAGGTGCACGGCCTGATCGCCGAGGCGCCGCGCGGGCCCAACGGCTTCGGCTACGACCCCATCTTCTTCTTCCCGCCCTACGGGCGCACCTTCGGCGAGGTCGCGCACGAGGAGAAGGACAAGGTCAGCCACCGCGGGAAGGCCTTCGCGCGGCTGCGCGCCTTCCTCGAGGGCGCGCGGACCTGACTCAGCTCTTCTTGAGGGCCACCTCGCCCAGCACCTTCTTCTGCATCTCGATCAGCTCCTGCAGGCCCTTGTCGGCCAGGGCCAGCAGCTCGCGCAGCTGGTCGTCGGCGAAGGGCGTGCCCTCGGCCGTGCCCTGCAGCTCCACGAAGAGGCCACGCCCGGTCTTCACGATGTTCATGTCGACCTCGGCCTTGGAGTCCTCCTCGTAGTTGAGGTCGAGCAGGGCCATGCCGTTCACGCGGCCCACCGAGGTGGCGGCCACGAAGTCGAGCAGGGGCAGCTCGTTCTGGAACGAGCCGCCCTTCTTGAGGTGGCGCAGCGCCTCCACCACGGCCACGAAGGCGCCGGTGATGGAGGCCGTGCGCGTGCCGCCGTCGGCCTGGATCACGTCGCAGTCGACCCACAGCGTGCGCTCGCCCAGCGCCTTCAGGTCGATCACCGCCCGCAGCGAGCGGCCGATGAGGCGCTGGATCTCGTGCGTGCGGCCCGAGGGGCCGCCGCGCGAGCTCTCGCGCTGGGCGCGGGTGGTGGTGGCGCGCGGGAGCATGCCGTATTCGGACGTGATCCAGCCGCTGCCCTGGCCCTTCAGGAAGGGCGGCACCCGCTCCTCGATGCTGGCCGTGCACACCACCTTGGTGTCGCCCACCTCGATGAGGGCCGAGCCCTCGGCGTGTTTGCTGAAGGGCGAGGTGATGGTGACCGGGCGCAGCTGGTCGGGCTTGCGGCCGTCGCCGCGCTGTCCCGGCTGCTTCTTCAGCAGCGCGGGGTCGATCTGGGGCTTGAAGTCGCCGATGCGAAAGCTCAATGCCGACGCCTCCGGGCGCTGCGCGACGCCCTCTTCTTCGTTGTCTTCTTGCTGGCCGTGGGAACGGGCTTGCGGGCCGGGGCGGCCGGCGCCTGCACGGTGGTGGGCGCCGGGGCCGCCTCGGCCAGGGTCGCCAGCAGGGAGGGCTCTGGCTTCTCGGGCATCGAGTACAGCCGCCGGTACTGCTCGCGGTGGGCGAGGATGTTCATGACGTAGGTTCGCGTCTCGGAGAACGGGATGCTTTCGATGAACTCCTCGGCCGGCATGTCGGGCCGGCCGCTCGTCCACCGCACCACCCGGGTCGGACCCGCATTGTACGCCGCCAGCGCGCGCTCCACGCGCCCGCCGAAGCGGTCGATCATGTCCTTCAGGTAGAGCGCGCCCAGCTTCAGGTTGCGGGACGGGTCGTGCAGGTCCTGGGGGGTCGGCCGCCGCTCGCCCAGGCGGCGGGCCAGCAGGCGGCCGGTGGAGGGCATGAGCTGCATGAGGCCGCGGGCGCCCACGATGCTCTGGGCCTCGTGGTCGAAGGCCGACTCCTGCCAGATGAGGGCGGCCACCAGCGAGGGGTCGAGCCCCTCTTCGCCCGCCCGGGCCACCAGCGCCGCCTCGTAGTCGAGCGGGTACAGGATGCGCCACACGGCGAAGGGCAGGCGGTCGCCGCTTTCGCTGCGCCAGTCGGGGTAGGCGCGGCGCATGGCGGCGATGGCCGGGCGCGTGCGGCCCTGGCGCCAGTAGATCCAGGCCACGGTGGCCTGGGCCTGGGCGCTGCGGGCCACGCGCTCCAGCTCGCCGCGGGCGTCGTCGAGCCGCTCGACCATCAGGAGCTGGCGCACGCGGGTGCGGAAGGGCTCGGGCACGTCGGTGCGCCCGTCGCCGCGGGGCGACAGGGCGGGATGGGTGGACGAGGCGCCGGCCTGCACCAGGCCCAGGGCCTCGCTGGCCCGCTGGCCGTGGTAGGTGTGCTTGAAGCGCTTCACCGTGTCCGTGAAGAGCGCCTGCGCCTTGTCCGGCTGGCCGAGCTGCTGGCGCGCGCGCGCCGCCCAGTAGAGGGCGGCCGCGCTGGACACGCTGTCCTTGCGCTTCTGGGCCACGTTCTCCCACACGGCCGCCGCGCCCGCGTAGCGGCCGGAGGTGTACTCCCACCAGCCCACCCACCAGCTGGCGCGCTCGAGGTAGCGCCCGTCGGGGAAGGCCTTGAGCATGGCGTTGAAGTAGGGAGCGGCCTCGGCCAGCCGCTGGTCCTTCATGTAGAAGTTGGCCAGGGCCAGCAGCGCCTCCTCCGCCCACTGGGAGCCGGGGAAGGTGTTCACCACGTTCTGGTAGGCGTCGGGCCTCTTCGACCGCTCGGCCTGGGCCCGCGCGCGCAGGAAGGCGGCCTCGGCCCCGAAGACGGAGGCGTCGGCCACCGGCTGCAGCAGGCGCAGCGCCTCCACCTGCTTGTCGAGGGCGATGAGCGCGCGGGCCAGGCGCATGCGCACGATCTCGCCGTCGGCCACCGAGGGCGGGGTGCGGGCCATGAGCGCGCGCAGCAGCGGGATGGCCTCGCGGTGCCGGCCCTCGTCGGAGAGGAACGAGGCCTTGCGCAGGTCGCGGTGGTAGCGCTCGGCCGGGGGCACCGGGGGCACCCTGCCCCGCAGCGCGGCCAGGCGCTTGGCCCCTTCCAGCGAGCGGGGCGAGGAGGGGTAGTCGCAGTCGAGGCGGTCGTAGTAGTCGGCCGCCTCCTCCTGACGGCCGCGCGCCTCCTCGTACTGCCCGAGGCGGAGGAGGGCGGTGGGCTCCCAGCCCGGGCACTCGTTGAGCAGGCGCTGCAGGAAGGGCAGCGCGCGCTCGCGCTGGCCGGCCTGCGTCCAGGCGTCGGCGGTGGAGGAGAGCACGTCGCACAGGAGCGGCGTCTGCGGGAACCTCTGCAGCACCGTCTCGTAGGTCTCGGCCGCCTGCTGCAGGTGCCGCTCGCCCGCCCGGGCCGCGGCCAGGCTCAGCAGCGCGCGGTCGGCCACCGCGGTGAGCGCCACGTCCGGCTGCCCGAGCGCGGCCTCGGCCTCGGCGAAGCGGCCGGCCTCGAGCTGCTGCAGGCCGATGGCCAGCCAGGCCAGGCCGGAGGTGGCGCTGCCCGCGACCGACGTGGCCACGCCGCGCAGGGCATCGAGGCGCGCGGCGGGGTCGGCGGCCAGGACCGCGGCACGCAGCGCCTCTTCGGGCGGAGCCACGGGCACGGGCTGGATCCAGAACTCGGAGCCGGCCGGCGCGGCCGCCAGCACGGTGGCCAGGACGGCGGCGGAGGAGAGTCGGACGATCGGCGGGAGCCGGGCCACGCAGGCCGAGCTACATGGGGCCCAGGGCGCCCGCGTCGCCACCGGCCAGGATGCGAACCAGCTCGTCGAAGAAGTAGTTGGTGGACTCGCGAATCCCCGGTGCCACACGTTCAGTGTACATCTGGCGCCCGCGCTCGATGTCTTCCTTGAGCCGCTCGTAGAGGTCCTTCTGGCGGCGTCCCTCCGTGACCTTGCTCTCGTTGTAGAGCTTGATCTCGCTGACCACCAGGCGCGCGAAGCGCTTGGCATCCTCATGCTGCTTCTGGGCCTCGGGCGAGAGGACGGGCGGCGGCGCGGCGGGAGCGGCCGCGGGCGCCGGGGCCGGGCGCCGGGCCGGGGCCTCGGCGCCGGGGATCTGCGCGCGCACGGTGGACGGGTTGAACATCACCGTGGAGGCGCCCTCGTCGGTGTGGACGGGGGCCGGCGCCGCGGCCGGGCGCGGGGGCACGCCCGCGCGCTCGCGCACGTCTTCGCCGGCGGCCCGGATGGCGGCCGCCCGCTCGGGAGTCGATCCGGAGGTGCTGGTGCGGCCCACCGGCGGCTTGGGCGCGGCCGAGAGCACGTCCACGATCTTGCCCGCGAAGAGGGTGAGGATCTCGACCATGTCGGCCACGGCGGCCGGGATGGCCTCGGCGCCGCTGTCGCAGTAGAGGATGGCGGCCAGCTTGTCGCGCAGGATGAGGGGCACGGCCAGCACGGCCCGCGCGCCGCCACCCAGGCGGCCCAGCACCTGCAGCGTGCCCGGCGTCTGGTCGATGGTCGTCTGCAGGGCCTGCCGCGAGTTGTGCACGGTGCGGAAGATGGTGTCCGCGCTGAGCGTGACGCTGAGCTGCTTCACCGCGTCGGCCGGCTCGAAGCCCTTGGCGTACCAGCCGATGGCGCTGGGCCCCTTGATGATGAACATGGCCGCCCGCGGCACCGACTGGGAGACCTCGTTCACGAGGTACGTGAGCACCTCGCTCAGGCTGGTGCCCTTCTCGATGGTGGCCAGGGAGGACTTGAGCTTGTCGTACGACGGGCCGGCAGGGGGCTGGGCGGCGACGACCTCGGCGATGGCGGTGCCGATCGCGTCTTCGTCGATCTTCTCGTCGTAGCGCGCGACGGTTTCGGAGAGCTCGTCGAGGGCGCGGACCAGCTCTTCCTGATGCCGGCCGAGGTGGCGCTGGATCTCGACCACCCAGGTGGCCATCTGCTGGCTGATCAGGGCAAGCGTCTTCCCCTTGACGGCGTCCTGCAAGCTCATCTGCACCTCGTCGGGCCTGAAACTACGGTCACGCTGCAACTTACGGATTATCGGAGGGCGCAGCCGGCCGTGTCAACATTGACAGATAGTGACACGCAGACAAGCCCCGGCAGCCGGCGGAGGGGAACCGACGGTCAGGGAAGTGTACCGCCGGTTGGTCCGGGCCCGCGGCCGGGCCGGCTGGTGGCCGGGCGGAGGCCCCTTCGAGGTGTGCGTGGGAGCCGTCCTGGTGCAGAACACGGCCTGGGTGAACGTGGAGAAGGCGCTGCTCGTCCTGCGCCGGCGGCGGGTGCTCTCCTTCCCCCGGCTCCATGCGCTGGGACCCCTCGGACTGGCCCCGCTCATCCGCTCGTCGGGCACCTACAACGTGAAGGCACGCCGGCTGGCCGCGCTGCTCGACTTCATCCACCGCGAATACGGCGGCCGCGTGCGGCGCATGGCGAAGGAGGAGCCGCGGGCGCTGCGGGCCAAGCTGCTGGCCGTGCCCGGCATCGGGCGCGAGACGGCCGACTCCATCGTGCTCTACGCGGCCGGGCTGCCGCTCTTCGTGGTGGACGCCTACACGCGGCGCGTCTTCTTCCGCCTGGGCCTGCTCCGGGGCGGCGAGAGCTACGACGCCGTGCAGTCCTTCTTCATGGAGCGGCTGCCGCCGGACGCCGCGCTGTTCAACGACTACCACGCGCAGATCGTGCTGCTGGCGCAGGACGTCTGCCGGCCGCGGCCGCGCTGTTCGGCGTGTCCGCTGGAGGCCGTGTGCCCCAAGCGCGGGGTAGAGTCAGCGCATGGCACTTGGGGGTCTGGGGGCGAAGGCGCGCAGCGCCGGTAGGCTCGCGCTGGCCCTCTTCGCCGTGGCCGTGCTGGCCGCCGCCGCCAACGCCGCCTCCTGGGCGCGCTGGGAGCGTGAGCCGCTGGTGCACGACGAGTTCAGCTACCTCCTCGCCGCCGACACCTTCGCCCACGGCCGCCTCACCAATCCCACCCACCTGATGTGGCGGCACTTCGAGACCTACCACGTCCTCCAGCGGCCCACGTACCAGTCGAAGTACCCGCCCGGCCAGGGTCTGGCGCTGGCCCTGGGCATCGTGGTCCTCGGCCATCCCATCGCCGGGGTGTGGGCGAGCTACGCCTTGGCCTGCGCGGCCGTGGCCTGGATGCTGCGGGGATGGATGCGGCCGCGCTGGGCCCTGGCCGGCGGCCTGCTGGCCGCGCTGCACCCCGTGATGGGGGCGTTCTGGGGCCAGACCTACTGGGGCGGCGCCGTCGCGATGTGCGGCGGCGCGCTCGTGTACGGCGCGGTACCGCGGCTCGTCCGGCGTGCGCGTGCCGGGCCTTCGGCCGCGCTCGGCCTCGGGCTGGCGCTGCTCCTGCTGAGCCGGCCGGTGGAGGGGGCGCTCGCGTCTGCGCCGGCGCTCGCGTTCCTCCTCTGGCGTCGGTGGCGGCGCGGCGGGGGGCGCGGCGTGCGCCCCTGGCGGCTGTGGGCACCGGCGGCCCTCGTCCTGTCCGTGGCCGCCGTCTGGCTGGGCTACTACCACTGGCGCGTCACCGGCAGCCCGCTGCGCCCGCCCTATTGGGCCTGGGTGGAGGCGTACCAGAACCCGTCGGTGGCGGTCACCGCCGACCTGCGCAACTACCGCGGATCGCCCGACCTGACGCTGGCCCAGCGCGTGTATCGCGTGGGCGGCTTCTACGCGCCCCTCTCGCTGGGCCTCCTCCTGCCCGGCCTGTGGTGGATGCGCCGCTCGGCATGGACGCGCCTGCACGCCGCGGCCGGGCTGGGCCTGGTGGCGGCGAGCGTGGCCTTCACGCGCGGCTGGCCGCACTACACGGCGCCCGTGGCCGGCGCCGTGCTGGCCCTCTTCGTCCAGGGCTTCCGCGGGCTCCGGCGCGCGGCCCGGGCGCGGCCGCTCCCGCGCGCCGCCGTGGCCCTGCTGCCGCTGCTCGCGCTCGGGGCCTGGTCGGCGCGGGTGTCGCCCGGGCTCTGGGCCAATCCCCACGTGCTCGAGCGCGAGGCCCTGCTGAACCGGCTGGAGGGCACGGCGCGCGACCACCTGGTCATCGTGCGCTACGGGCCCGATCACGCCTCGCAGTACGAGTGGGTCTGGAACGAGGCCGACATCGACGCCGCGCGCGTGGTGTGGGCGCGCGAGCTGGGCGGCGGCCAGACCCGCGCCCTGCGCGCCTATTTCGCCTCCCGCCGGGTGTGGCTCTTCGAGCCGGACGCCGTCCCCCCGCGCTTCGGCGACTACCCGATGGCGGTGGTAAAATGAGGCATTCGTTCGACGGGGGCGTCACGGTTTCGACGAGAACGCGACCCCGAGAGAGGCAGGCCGAGCGTGCCTACCGGCTCGTTAATCCGGTGGGAAAACCATAGCTGCCAACGACAATTTGGCGCTGGCTGCCTAACTAACCGTTAGGTAACCCGTCCTACCGGGGCCCCGCCCACGGGACTTGGCTGGGACGTCACAAAAGTGGGCTGGCCGTAGGCTCTCGGTCCGGGGGCTGAAGGCGAGATCAATCGGACTAGCCGCCGCCGGTTGTGTCCGGCCTTTACGGTGACGGCGAAATTCCAGGTCGGACTAAGCCTGTAGTCTCTCTCGCCGGCGCTTTTTCGGACGCGGGTTCGACTCCCGCCGCCTCCATTCCGCTATGCGGGCCGAGCAAAGCTCGGCCCGCCGCGTCGGTGGCTCACGGCACTCCGTGACGCCTTCCGCCGGCACTCCGTGCCTCCGCCCCCGAACCCCGGATGGCTGTGTCGCGTGGCTCGTGGCGCCTGCAGCTCCAAGGCCGTGGCTTTCAGGCCGGGGCGGCTTCGGTCGGCAGGGCGGCCGAGAGCCAGCCGGTGATGCCGGCCGACATCACGCGGACGTGGGTGTAGCCCAGCTTCTTGGCGCGGCGGGCGGCTTTGGGGGCCTTCGTGCAGAGGAAGTTCGAGCAGTAGAAGACGAGGGGGGCGTTCTTGTCGGCGGGGAGGTCAGCCTCGGCGTAAGTGAAGGGGTCGAGGTGCAGCGCGCCGGGCACGTGGGCGTCGTTCCAGCTCTGGCGGCTGTTCACGTCGATGACGGTCACCCCCGCGGCCTGCATGAGCTGGTGCAGGGCGGAGGGCGACACCGTCTCCAGGCCCATCAGCCGCGCGAGCACCGCGGCCTCCTCGACACGAGCAGCAGCATCGGGATCCCGATCAGCGGGAACGTGGCCAGTGCGGCCATCTTGACGGGCAGGGCGAGCCAGGCCAGCGTGAAGGCCAGGCCGGACAGCACCATCGTCCATCCCGCCAAGCGCTGGTGGGCCTGCGCGCGGGCCGGGTCGCCGCCCAGGTCGGCCAGCGGCCGGAGCCTCTTGGGCAGGGCGTTGCCGGTGGATACCAGGTAGGCGCCGGTCAGCGCCATCGTGGCGCGGAACGCGAAGTCGCCGTCGGTGGCCAGCGCGGCTCCCAGGATCAGCACGGCCCAGGCGATCGATCTCGACAGGTCGCTCATGTTCCCACCTTGACCGGGCGCCGCTTCTCCTGGCGGCCCGGCTTGATCTTCCAGCCCAGCGTCTGCGCGAAGCCGAGCAGTGCCTCCTCCAGCACCGACATCTTCAGCCGGTAGAGGATGGTGCGCCCGCTCTTCTCGGCCTCGATGAGGCCGGCCTCCTGCAGCACGGAGAAGTGGGCCGACATCGTGGGCTTGGAGACGGAGAAATGGCCGGCCAGGTCCCCGGCCGAGAGCGGGCGCTCGCGCAGGAGCTGCAGCACGCGGCGGCGGGTCGGGTCGGACAGGGCCTTGAACACCCGGTTCACGTGTCTATGTTTAGCTAATCATCGAAATGTTGTCAACCGCCGCCGCCGGAAAGGGGCGCGTGCCATCCTCGAGTCATGAAGACCGCGATGGCGTTTGCGCTCCTGACCATCGCCGGCACCACCGCCCGCGCTGAGGACAGCGAGGTGCGCGTGGGCGGCGGCACCATCCACCTCAGCGTGCAGGGCCAGCCGGACGACCCGGCGGCGCTGCACCGCTGGGTCGAGAACTCGGCCAAGGCGGTGACGGCCTACCTGGGCCGCTTCCCCGTGCCCGACGTGCGGCTCACCGTGTTCGTGGGCCAGGGCCGCCGCATCAACGGCGGCGTGACCCACGGCGGCCGCCGGCCCGACATCCGCGTCCGCGCCGGCCGCGGCGCGGGCGACGCCGCCTTCCGCGACGACTGGGTGCTGGTGCACGAGATGATGCACCTGGCCTTTCCCGACCTGACCACCAACGACTCCTGGGCCGAGGAGGGGCTCTCCACGTACGCCGAGCCCTGGGCACGGGCGCGCGTGGGCTTGACCTCGCCCGACGAGGTCTGGCCCGACCTCGTGCGCGGCCTCCCGAACGCCGATCCCGAAAACGTGAGCACCGGCCTCCACGGCACGCGCGAGTGGGGGCGCACCTACTGGGGCGGCGCGCTCTTCTGGATGCTGGCCGACATGGAGATCCGCGAGAAGAGCCGCGGGCGGCTGGGGCTGCCCGATGCCCTGCGCGGCATCCTCGACGCCGGCGGCGACATCCGCTCCGACTGGACGCTGGCCCGGGCGCTGGCCGCCGGCGACCGCGCGATCAAGCAGGACACGCTCACCGCACTGTACGCGCGCCTGGGCGTGCGGCCGGGGCGCGTGGACCTGGACGACGTGTGGCGCAAGCTGGGTGTGCGCCAGGCCGGCCGCCGCGTGACCTACGACGACCGGGCGCCGCAGGCCGCGGTGCGCAAGGCCATCGCGATATCGGGAAGCTGAGGGTATGGCCAAGCTCGTGTTCGGAATGAACCAGTCCCTGGACGGCTACGTCGACCACATGGCGTTTGCGCCAAGCCCCATGCTCTTCCGCCACTTCATCGAGGAGGCTCAGGGGCAGGCGGGCAGTGTGTACGGCCGCCAGATGTACGAGGTCATGCGTTACTGGGACGACGATCATCCTGAATGGGATGCAGAGCAACGCGCCTTCGCTGCGGCGTGGCGCAACCAGCCGAAATGGGTCGTCTCGCGCTCGTTGAAGTCGGTCGGCCCCAAGGCCAGGCTCGTTCAGGATGATCTCGAGGGCGCGATCCGCGGGCTCAAGGCTGAGCGCGACGGGGAGATCGAAGTTGCTGGCCCCGACCTGGCACAGAGCCTCACCGCACTTGGCCTGATCGATGAGTATCGAATCTACCTGCACCCCGTCGTGCTGGGTCACGGCAAGCCCTATTTCGCGGGACCGAGGCCGCGGCTCCGCCTCATGACCCATGATCGGATTGGCGAGGATGTGATCAGGTTGACCTACGTTCCTGCTTGATCCGCCCGTGCGGCTGGAGGTGCAGGCTAGCCGGTCGGGCTGGCGGCGGGCGCGTCCGGGGTGGCCGCCGTCCACTCCGCGGACGTGACGCGCCAGGTGCCGCCCTCGTCCGCGAAGCGCAGGCCGAAGCGGTAGGTGGCCTCCGGCGGCATCAGGCCCTGCAGGCCGCCCAGGGCGCGGCCGCGGCCCGAGAAGTCCACCACGCACCGCACCTGCGCCCCGCCAGCCGTGCGCTCGGTCTCCACGCCGTAGACGTCGAGCGACACCGACTCGTAGGCCGCGAAGTAGCGGCGCAGCGCGGCGACGGTGCCCGCGCGGTCGAAACCCTCGGCGCCCTTGAAGGTGGGGGAGAGCAGCGCGCCGAAGGCCTCGGCGTCGCGCGCCTCGGCCGCCTTCTCCAGCGCGCCCAGCAACTCCGCCACGGGATCCTTGGGCCCGCCGCAGGCGACCAGGAGGGCCAGGGCCAGCAGGCTTGCTGCTATGCGGTCCCGGCAGAGCCGGGGGCGCCGGACGAAATTCAGTGGGCGTCCTTCTCCGGATCAGGCTCCATCTTCGAGGGCGCGATCCACTTCAGGCCGTCCTTCTCGGAGACGGTGCCGGTGACGGTGGCCTTCTTGGCGTCCATGCAGACCTCGCCGAACTCCTTGTTCACGTCGTTGTTCACGATGTAGTACTCGGCGTCCTTGGTCACGCCGTCCTTGCCCTTCTCGGGCACCAGCAGGACGTTCTGGCACTCCTTGAAGGCGTCCTTCTTGAGCGCGCACTTGGCGCAGAGGATCTTGCCCTGCAGCGTGACGGCGTCGGCGGCGGGGGCGGCGGGAGCGGCGACGGCCGCGGCCAGCACGGCTACGAGGGCGACCGGGGCGAGCAGTTTCATGCTCCGATTCTAGACCCGGGCGGGCTCAGGTCCCGATGGCCACGCGGATGGCGCGGCTGAGCGACTCGCCGGCCCGGGCGCGCGAGGCCCGCACGGCGACCACGCGCCGGGCCCCGCCCACGAAGTGCCAGCACCACGCGTCCTCCGCGAGCGCGACGGCCTCGAAGTCCTCGGGCCCGGCCGGGGGCGCCGCCGCCCGCGCGCACAGGTCCGACGCCGTGCGCACCATCTTGAAGAGGTCGACCATCGTGAAGCCGTCCAGCCCGCGGCCGGCGATGGGATAGGGGAGCTCGTGTTCCTGCTCGCCGCGGGCCAGCACCAGCAGCGTGGCGCACTCGAGCGTGTCCACCAGCTCCGCGGCCAGCGCGTCCAGCGGCCCCAGCGTCCGGGCCAGCGAGGCCACCAGCACCTCGGTGGCCGAAAACGTGAGCTGCGGCTCGTAGTCGTCCAGCGCCGGCCGCAGCGTGGCCTGCAGCGACTCCTCGGCCGCGCCGCCCAGCATGCAGGCCAGGTTCTGGACCAGCAGGGCCAGCAGCCCCTGCCGCGCGCGGCCCAGCACGCGGCCGCCGGCGGCGGCGGCGGCGCCGCTGAAGGTGCCGGTGAGGCGCGAGCGGTCCACGAGGTCGCGCAGGGAAGGGTCGAGCGCGCCCGCGTCCTGCGGGCAGGCCCGGGCCGGAATGGCCAGGCAGAGGCGGCCGTGCGAGAGGAGGAGGTCGCCCAGCGGCGCGGCGGCGTCGCGCACGGCGCCGATGCCCGAGTCCGCCTGCTGCTCCACCCAATGCAGCAGGCGGAAGAGCTTGCGCCGCAGCCGGGCCTCGGGGGAGGTGCCCCGCCGGGGGCCCTCGGACGCCGCCTCGCTCATCCCTCGACCGGCAGTCGCAGCGGCATCGCGGGGCGTCCTGTGTGCAGTAGTTGTGCCACTCCTAACGTGCAAGAAAGCCCGTGATTGGAGGGCCTTGCCGGCCGCGCACCGCCGGCGCGTCTCGAAAGCCGGACTCGGATTCGAGACGGCCGGAGCTACCGGAGCGGGATCCCGTGCCGCTTGATCCGCTGGTAGAGGGCGGAGCGCGAGAGGCCCAGGACCACGGCCGCGGCCGGCACGTCGCCCTTCTCCAGGGCCAGCACCGACTCGATGTGCCGGCGCTCCGCCTCCTTCAGCGTCTGGCGCGCGGGAGGGGGCGGCGCGGCCGGCGAAGGGGACATGCCCTCCGAGAGGTCGGCCGCCGAGAGCACATCGCCGCCGTGGAGCGTGGCCCGCTCGAGCACATTGCGGAGCTCGCGCACGTTGCCGGGCCACGGGTAGCCGAGGATGGCGCGCTCGGCCTCGGGGGAGAGGGAGACGCGGCCGCGCCCGAGCTCGGCCGCGATGCGCTCGAGCAGCAGGCGGGCCAGCAGGATCACGTCGCCGCCGCGCTCGCGCAGCGGCGGCACGTGCAGGGGAAGCGTGCTGATGCGGTAGTAGAGATCGCTGCGGAAGCGCAGCTCGGAGGCGGCCCCGGCCAGGTCGTGGTGGGTGGCCGCGATGAGGCGCACGTCCACCTGCCGGTCGCGCACGTCGCCCAGGCGCCGGAAGCGGCGCTCCTCCAGGACCTTCAGCAGCTTGGGCTG
>Ga0111538_10009454_pt1 | contig 13009 bp, 10 predicted proteins | sample SoiMethybrSBSTD1_FD_79669 | JGI IMG/M metagenome (GOLD analysis project Ga0111538, IMG submission 79669) | Bulk soil microbial communities from a Populus tree surrounding site in Tennessee, USA - Soil MetaG P. TD hybrid SBSTD1 (version 2)... | ecosystem: Environmental > Terrestrial > Soil >...
CGAGATTCACGGTCTCTTTCCCTTCGCCCAGGGTGTCATTGATCAACGGAACCGCGAACGTGAGGCTGGTCGCCCCCGCGGGGAACGTCAGGCGACCCGCCGTGGCGGCGTAGTCCAGCCCGGCCGTGGCGGTGCCGTCCGACGTCGCGTAGTTCACGGTCACGCCGCTCGCCAGCGTCTTGCCGCCCGTCCCCCTGCGCTTGACCCGGATGACCGCGGTGCCCGCGCTCTCCAGGCCGGAGAAGGTCGCGCCATCGAACTCGATCGCGCCGCCCTCGTCGTCGTCCTCGATGCTGAGGATGGCCGTCGAGCGCGCGGTCACCAGCTGGGCGACACCCACCGGTGTCGGCAGGCTGAGGGTCAGGTTGATCGTCTCGGTCCCCTCGGCCAGCGTGTCTTGCAGGATCGGCACCGTGAAGGTCTTGGTCCGGATGCCGGTCGCCGTACCACCCGGCGGGAAGATGAGCGTGCCGGTGGCGGTCGTGTAGTCGAGTCCGGCGGTCGCCGTGCCGTTGCTGGTGGCATAGTTGACGGTGATGGTGTCCGTCGCCGACACGCCGGTCAGCTCGACGGTGATCGTGGCGGTGCCGGCGCCCTCGTTGACCGTGTAGCTGGGTGCACTGAACCCCAGCGCGCGCTCGTCGTCGATGATGCGCAGCAGCGCGCTGGTGCGGGCCCCGAGCGTCGCGCCACCGCCGGGTGTCGAGAGCGTGAGGTTCACGGTCTCCACACCTTCGGCCAGGCTGTCTTGCAGGATCGGCACCGCGAAGGTCTTGCTGGTCTCCCCCACCCCGAACGTCAGCGTGCCGCCGGAGAACGTGTAGTCGGAGCCGGCGGTGGCCGTGCCGTCGCTGGTCGTGTAGTTCACGGTGGCGCCGCCCGCGGTGCCGTTGCGGCGAGCGATGGTGATGATGGCGGTGCCCGCGTTCTCGGCGATGTCGAACACGGGCGCGCCGAACTCGATGATGCCGGCCACGTCGTCGTCGGTGATGGTCAAGGTCGCCGTGCTGGGCGTCACGATGGTGATCGAGCCGGTCGGGTTCCCGAGGCTCAGGATCACCGTCCGGGCTGCTCTCACCCGGGTATCGTTGAGGATCGGCACCGTGAAGGTCTTGGTGGTGACGCCGCTGGCGAAGCTGAGGGTGCCGGCGGTCGCCGTGTAGTCGACGCCGGACTGGGCGCTGCCGTCGGTGGTGCTGTAGTCCACGGCCACGGCCCCGGTGGCCACGCCGCCCCGCCGGACGGTGATCACCGCGGTCGGCGCCGACTCGGCCACCGTGAAGCTATCGGTCGAGAACGAGATCGTCGGCTCGTCGTCCACGATGGTGAGCACGGCCGCGTTCAGCGAGCCCAGGCTGGCCCCGCCGCCGGGGTTCGTCAGCGTGAGGTTGACGGTCTCGTCGCCGTCGGCGCTCGTATCGTTCACGATCGGCACCGTGAACGACACGCTGGTCGTCCCCGCGCCGAAGGTGAGGGTGCCTGATGTCGGCGTGTAGTCGGCGCCGCCCGACGCCTTCCCGTCGCTGGTCGCGTAGTCCACCGTCACGCCGCTGGCCGTGCCGCCGGTGCGGGTCACCGTGATGGTGGCGACGCCCGCCGCCTCGGAGACCGAATACGTCGCCTTGCTGAACTGCATCGAGCCGGCCACGTCGTCGTCGACGACGTTGAGAACGGCGGTGTTCCGGACGCCGAGCAGGGCCGGCGGCGTGCCACCCGCCACGTTGCTGAGCGTCAGGCTCACCGTCTCGGTCCCCTCGGCCAGCGTGTCGTTGACGATCGGAACCGAGACCGTGGCCGTCCGCACGCCCGGACCGAACGTCAACGTCCGGTTGACCACCGTGTAGTCCGTGGGCGCGGTCGCGCTGCCGTCACCGGTCGAGAACTGCACGGTCACCGTGCCGCCCACCGGACCCGAGCGGGTCACCGTGATCACCGCCGGCCCGCGATTCTCGGTCACGCTGTAGGTCGCCGCGCTGAAGTTGATCGCGGGCTCGTCGTCCACGATCGTCAGCGTCGCCGTGTGTCGGGTACCGAGCACGGCGCCGCCGGTGGGATTCTGGAGCGTCAGGGTGACGGTCTCGTCGCCATCTCCGGCCGCGTCGTCCAGGATCGGCACGGTGGCCGTGCTCAGGACCTGGCCCGGACCGAAGGTCAGGACGGTCGACACCGAGGTGTAGTCGGCTCCGGCGGTCGCGGTCCCGTCGCTGGTCCGGAACTCCACCGTGGCCCCACCGCTGGCGTCGCCGGTCCGCTGCACGGCGACCACGAGGTTCCCGGCGTTCTCGGCGACGGAATAGGTCGCGCCCGAGAACTGGATGACCCCGCCGTGGGCGATCTGGGTCACGAACGCGTCGAGCAGGCCGGTCGCATTCTGGATCGGCGCCATCGTCGGAAATGCCGGCGAGCTGGTCGAGCCGGTCAAGAACGCCACCCCGTCGGGATCCACCGCGATGGCCTGACCCATGTCGTCGCCGGTGCCGCCGAGGAAGGTCGAGTACACCAGCGCGGCGCCGGAGGCGCTCAGCTTGGTCACGAACGCGTCGAGGCCGCCGCCCAGCGTGCTCTGCAGGGCCGACACGATCGGGAAGTCCACCGAGCCCGTCGCGCCGGTGACGTACACGCTCGAATCCACGGGGTGAATGCCGATGCCGTTGCCGACATCGTCAGCGCTGCCGCCCAGGTACGTGGAGAACACGAGGCCGGTGCCGGCCGGGTTCAGCTTGGTGACGAAGACGTCGTCGCCGCCGCCCGACGTCGACTGCAGCGGGCTCGCGGTCGGGAAGTTCGACGACGCCGTGCTGCCGGTGACGTACGCGTTGCCGGCGGCGTCCACCGCCAACCCGAACGCCAGGTCATCGCCGTTGCCGCCGAGATACGTCAGGTACATGACGGCGCCGTTCGTGTCGAGCCGGCCCACGAACGCATCGGTCTGCCCGCCGAACGACGACTGAAACGCGCTCTGGGGCTGGATGTTGTTCGACGTGGTCGAGCCGGCGACCCACACGTTGCCGAACGCGTCGGTGGCGATGGCCTGACCGCTGTCGTCGCCGCTGCCGCCGATGAAGCGGCAGTAGCCGAGGGTGGCGCCCGACGGCACGAACTTGGCGACGAACGCGTCGTTGCCGGTGCTCTTGGTCCCCAGACAGGTGAGCGCCCCGTTGTTGGGGAACGCGGCCGAGGCCGTCGAGCCTGTCACGAACGCGTTGCCGAGGGCGTCCACTGCGATGCCGAACGCGAAATCCTGGTCGTTGCCGCCCAGGAACGTGGAGTAGATCAGCGCGCTGCCGCTCGGATTGAGCTTGGTCACGAACGCGTCGCTGAGGCCGCGGTTGGTGCCCTGGAAGGCGACCAGCACCGGGAAGTTCCCGGAGGTCGTCGAGCCGGCCACGTAGGCATTGCCATTGGTGTCCACGGCGATCGCGTTGCCGATGTCGTCGCCACTGCCGCCCAGGTACGTCGCATAGACGACCGAGGTACCGGTCGGATCGAGCTTCGCGACGAAGGCGTCGGTCACGCCGCCCCGCGTGCCCGCCGGGAGCGAGGACACCGGGAAGTCGGCGGAGATCGTCGTGCCGGTGACGTAGGCGTTGCCGGCGGCGTCCACGGCGATGCCGAGGCCCTCGTCGTTCGAGGCGCCGCCAAGGTACGTGGAGTAGCCGAGGACCGGGTCGATGACGAGGGGCCGAGACGAATCCCACGCGGCCACGCGGAAGCGCACGCGGTCGCCGTCGAGGACGAATCCACCCTCGATCGGCTGCCGCCCGCCGCCCGCTTCCTGGTAGATGATGGGCCGTCGAAGCCTCAGCTCACCGGCCGCCGTCGTCAGCACCAGATCGCCGGCGTCGTCGAGACGCACCTCACGCGCGCCGTCGAAGGCGAGGACGACGGCCGCGGGGTCGGCGCCCGGCGCGACGACGAAGTCGTACTCGATCTGCCGCTCGCTGCCGTAGAAGAGGAGACTGACCCCCGGGTACACGTCGTCGTACCGGACCCGACCGAAGGTCGGCACGTCCTGCCGCCACCGCGAGGGGTCTCCGATCAGATAGTGGCTACGACCCGCGAGGGCATCGACACCCGAGATCGGCGCGTCCGGGTCAGCCCCGACCAGACGCATCCGCACGACTGACGGGGGCTGGGTCACCGAGGTTGCCGGCCGTGGGCGGCGCCCGCCGGCCGTCGCGTGGTCGGCCGGGACGAGCACGAAGACGGTCTCGCTCGGCGCCAGAAAGAGCCCGTAGCCCCGACCGCGCGCGAGGAACTTCACGCCCGGATCGGCCTGGCCCAGGTTGGGCTCGAACGTCAGCGGGAGCGGTCCCCCCGCCCCGAGCCGCGGCGCAGCTTCGAGCGGCACGACCCACGCAACGGTGGAGAGCAGCGCGAGGAGGCCGACGATCGCGGCGAATCGAGCACCCTGGATCGGGCAGAGTCGTCTGAACACTGGACGGCTCCCGGAGATTCGCGCGAAGGACTCGCGCGCTGCGGACGTCGCCCATCGTTCGGCCCGAGCAGCCGATCGCGTTCAGCACCTGTTGCTATGAGCGACTGTGAACGATTGTAAGACATCGCGACGAAGGCGACCTAGCAATGCCTTTGTTTGACACGCGACGCTCCGAATTTCTAGAATCGGCGCGGCCCTGTCGATCGAAATGGACACGAAACTCGACGATTTTGCCCGTGATCTCGCCGCGCTGACCCAGCGCTTCCTCGACCTCGGCGCCAGGCTCGGCGACGCGGCCCGGGGCCTCGCCGAGGCCGGCGCGCCGCCGTCGGACGCGCTGGTCGAGGCGCTCGGCGAGGGTCGGACCCAATTCATCCAGCTTCGTAGCGAGGTGCTGGCCGCCGCCGGTGACGCCGAGCTCGCCTCCCTGGTCGACCCGGAAAGCCTGCACGATCTCGAGCCCATCCTCGAAGCGGTGGGCGAGGCGCTCCGTGTGCGCGCGCGCCGCGCCGCACTGGACGAAGCCAAGGGGCAGGTCCTGGTCACCATCGACCGCGTGCTCGAGATCGTCCACCGCGATGATCCGACATTCGCCACGCTGGTCGGCGCCCACGCCAAGGCGGTCGAGTACCGCGCCGCGGTCGAGGCGCTGAGCGATCCGGAGGCCCCGGAGACCCGGCAAGTCCTCGAGGACGGCCAGTCGTTCGCGGATCTCCTCACGATGGTGGAGGATCGCGACGGCCTCGACGACGACCGTTACGCGCAGCTCGAAGAGATCGTCACGCGCACGTTCGGACGCTCGCTGGCCGTGGCGATCGGCCGTGGACGGCTCGGCTTCGCCAGCGATATCGCGGAGACGTCGCCGCCACCCGAGCCCGAGCCGGCGGCGGTCGCCGCCGATCCCGAACCGGTGATGACGCCGGTCGACGCGCTGCCGCTCGAGCCGGCCGAACCACTCGAGCTGACCGAAGCGGTCGAGCTGGCTACGCCGGTCGAGCTGGCCGCGCCGCTCGAGCTGGCTGAGCCCGCGCTGGAGCTTCAGACCGACGAAGCGACGACGGCGATCGACGAGACCGCCGAAGCCTCAGGGGTGCGCTTCCCGCGACTCGAGCTGGAGAACGCGACGCTCACGCCCTACACCGAAGAGTTCGAAGCGCTGAGCACCGGGCCCACCGATGACGAGCCCCTGGTGGACGCCACCCCGACGATCACGATGCCGCCCGAGCTCGACCCGGACGCGCCGGAGCTACCGGAGGCACCGGAGCCCGAGCCCATGCTCGAATCCACCCTCGAAGCGGCGGCGCAGCCCGTCGTCGAGGTCGCCCCCGAGCCCGAGGAAGAAGAGCCCGGCGCCGCCGACAACTCCGGCCCCGACGAAACCGCGCAGTGGTGGCTCGCCGCCTGGGCGCGCTGGTCAGGCTGGAAGTCGAGTCTCAACATCGCCGATGCGGTGCGTGAGGAGATCGGCAAATACCCGTACATGCTCTCGGTCCCCATCCAGAAGAGTCCGGAGTACGAGGACGGTCTTCTGGCGTACGGCTACTCCATCCTCATGGATCACGTGGAACGGCAGAACCCGGGGTGCGTCGGTAACGCGCTCAACAGCCTGAAGCCGGGAGGGGCGCAGCCGGTCGGCGAGCAGCTCTACACCTACCTGGTCACCGAAGGGCGCCTGCGCGAGACCTACGCGGATTTCGTGCGCGCCACGATTCTGGGGGCGGTGCCCGAGCCCGGGCTGTGGTTCCAGTTCCGCATCCTCGAGTCCAAGGACGACACGCGCATTCTCCAGCGGCCTTCCGCCCGGCTGGGCGATTCCGAGCTCTCAGGCCAGCGCCTGGCCAGCGACGGTCAGCGCTACGCCGAGCACAAGTTCAAGATGACGCTCGGACCGCTCACCACGCGCTTCGTCCTGGTATCGGTCGACGTCAAGGAATCGCGCGGGATCGGCGTGAAGATCCTCGCCGACGGAAAGCCGACTGACAGCGGTTGGATCGTGGCGGTGCCGGCCGGACGGGGGAACATGAAGACCGAGGCGCGGAGGGTGACCGAGGACGGTACCCACCTGGCGGGGCTCGGCAAGGACTACGGGGCGGCCTGGGTGGCGGTGTTCAATCCCGAACCGAAGACCGACCACCGTATCGAGCTGAGCGTGTTCTTCCGCAAGGACGCAAAGTCGCCCTTCCGGGGCAAGAGCTAGGAGGCCAGAGGCCTCACTCGTTGGCGGTGGTCTGGGGGGCGGGGGCGGCGGCGGGCGCCTCGCGGCGCGCGAACGGGCTCTTGGTGACGCCGAGCTTCTGAGCGATCTGGTTGGTGGCCTGCACCGTCTCCAGCACCTTGGCGATCGCCTGACCGGCTTCGACCTTCTCCGCCAGCAACTGCTCGTTCTGCTGCTGCAGCGCCTCGATCTGCTTGTGGAGGTCGCCGTGCTCCTTCTGCATGTCGCCGCTGTGCGACTTCGACTCGGCCAGCTCCTTGCGCAGCTCCATCAGCTCACGGCGCAGCCGCTCGGTTTCCTTCTCGGCGCCCAGCAGCTCGGGCAACAGCGCGAGCAGATCCTTGCCCTCTTCAATCCAGCGGGCGACTCGGTCGCGGATCTGCGTCTCATCCATTTCGGTCCTCGCTGCGTTGCGGGCCAATTCTCAGCGAAACCAGCGTAGCAAAGGTCGCTCCCGCGGCCGCAACGTTTTCGCGCGCAATGGTGATACCTTAGGCAGGGGCTCGGGCATGGCGACGATCGCGCGGAACATCGGGGCGGCGGGCCGACGGCAGCGTCTGCTCTACGGGAGCATCTCGCTGGTGGTCGGAATCGCGGCGGCCGCCCTCCTGATGACCGGAGCGGGGGGCGTCTCCCGGGGCGCCCGCCTGCTGCTCTTCCTTCCGTTCCTGGGCGCCGCGCTGGGCCTGATGCAGGCGCGCGATCACACCTGCGTCCGTCTGGCCGCGCAGGGTCAACGCGACCTTGACCGTGGCAGCGAGGCCGTGGCCGACCCGTGGCTCATGGGCCAGCTCAAGCGGCAGGCGCGTGAGGTCGTCATCGAGGCCGTCCTGGCCGCAGCATTCCTCACCGGCGTCGCCCTCGTGCTCCCGGGCTAACCTCGGGAACATGGCTTGGGCGGCATGAGACTCGCGGCTATCGCTATACTGAGTGTCGTTCGCAGGGAGACTTTGAAAGGAGCGTACGCATGGCGGCGGTGAGGTTGTTCGTGGGCGGCCTGGCGTTCACCACTTCGACTGACGGGCTGCGCGCGGCCTTCGCCCGCTTCGGTCCGGTCCAGTCGGCCGCGGTCATGACGGACCGCGAGACCGGCCGGTCGCGTGGTTTCGGATTCGTGGAGATGGCGAGCGAGGAGGAAGCCGAGAAGGCCATCAGCGGCCTCAATGGCTCCAGCCTCGACGGCCGGATGATCAGGGTGGACCGGGCGACACCCCGAGGGGCTGGGGGTCCACGACCGGCGGGTGCCGGCGGTCCCCGCTCCGATCGGCCGGGCGGCGGGGGCTATGCGCCCCGGCCAGCCGGTGCGGGTTACGGCCAGCGACCGGGCGGCGGCGGGGGCGGCTTCGCTCCGCGGCCCGGCGGCGGCGGGCCCCCGCGGTCGGGCGGCGGTTGGACGCCCCCGATGCCCGAGGGACGGCCCGGCGGCAGCCGGCGCGGCAGCGGTGGCGGTGGCAATCGGCGGCCCGGCGAGCCGAGCGGCGGTGAGCAGCGTCGCCCGGGTAACAAGAAGCCCGGGGGCAAGCCAACCGCACCCGGCGAAGAAAAGCGCGGCGGGCGCGGGCGTCTCGGCTCCGACGGCGACTACCGCTGGGGACGCTGAGGGGAGCGACTCACGGCAGGTTGCTCGAGTTGCTGACGCTCAGACGCTCGAACATTTCCCGCACGAGCGGCAAGAACAGCATCACCACGAAGAACGCGGTCGCGAGCCAGATCGCCAGCCGCACCGGCCTCATGGCGCCACGGTAGCACGCGTCAACTGATCGAGCGTCCGTAGGATTCGATCGGGCTGCGCGGCCGAGCCCGGCGGCAGCCCCGCGCCGAGTCGATCAATCCACGCGGCTCGGAGCCCCGCCCGCTGGGAGCCCGCGACGTCGAACTCCAGGTGGTCGCCCACCATCCACACCTCGGGTCCGGCCTGGACCCCGAGGGCATCCAGCGCCCTCCGGTACACGACGGCCTCCGGCTTGCCGACGCCCATCTCCCCTTCGATCAGGATCGCGTCGAAGAACGGCGCCAGCGCGTGACGCTCGATCTTGGCGCGCTGCTCGCGCGCGTCGCCATTGGTGACCAGCGCCAGGGGCAGCCCGCGGGCCCGGAGCGCGCGCAGGACGTCGTGCGCTTCCGGAAACAGCGTCATGATGGCCCGCCGACGCGTGGCGAAATCCTCGGCCACCGCGGCGGCGCGGCCCGGGTCGGCGGCGCCGCAGCGCTCGAGCGCGTGGGCGACGATCGTGGTCCAGGCGCGCATCATGTCGATGCGCTCACGCCGGTGACGCTCGGGATCGCTCCAGAACCAGCGGCGGACCGTTCCGAGCTCGGCCAGCAGCAGCGTCTGGTCGAGCGCGCTGGCGCCGGCCGCGCACGCCTGGGCCCAGCACTGCTCGGCGCCGCCCGAATAGTCGAGCAGCGTGTCGTCGAGGTCGAGCAGTACGGCCTTCACGCGCGAGACTCCACCGCGGGCACCGCCACGACGTGCCGGGGATCGCGAACGAGTGCGGCCAGCATCGTCAGGCCGGCCAGCGAGCCGACGCCGGCCACCACGAACACGGCGCGGAAGCCGAGCGCGTCGGCGAGGAAACCGGCGACCAGCGGCGCCGCGAAGGCAAACGGGGCGAGCGAGGTGGCGCCGAGCCCCACGTACATCGGGCGCTCGTCGTCGCTCGGCGCGAACTCCAGCAGCACCGGCATGTTCGACACACTGAACGCGGCCTGCTGAATCCCCGCCAGCACGAACACCAGACCGTAGGTCGACAGCGTGGGACTGGCCAGCGCCATCACGTTGGCGCCGAGGGTCGCCGCCATCCCGCCGAGGATGACGAGCCGGTGGCCCGCGTGGTCCGCCAGCCAGGCGAACCCCAGCGTGCCGGCGACCGTTCCAGCGACCAGCAGCGCGGTGAACACCGCCGCCTGGGACGCCGGCGCCGCCCAGGCGCGCAGCGCGTACACCGTGTAGAAGCCCACCGCCATCTGGCCGACGATGGCCGTCGCCCGCGCGGCCAGGAACCACGAGAGGTTCCGATCGCGGCGTAACAGCTCCGGCACGCGAGCCAGGTGCGCACGCAGCGCCACCCGCGGCGCGACGGGGCCGCCCACCGGCTCGCGCACGTACAGCAGCGCCAGGAACGACAGCGCCATGCACACGCTGGCGCCGACGAAGCAGAGGCCGTAGCCGGCGGCAGGCGGCAGCGTCGCCAGCGCGTGCCCCGTCAGCGCACTGGCGCCGAAGGAAATCAGGCCGGCCCCGAGCGCGGAGAGGCCGAACAGCCGTCCCCGCAGCCCGGCGGGCACGGCGCGGCCGATGATGTCGAGCCACGCCGGCATCAGGACGCCGCCCATGACGGTCATCACGAGCAGCATCGCCAGAGTCAGGACCAGCGCCGCGGCCGGCGCGCGCTCGGCGAGCAGGAACGACACGAGGGCCAGCGCAGGGAACGGCAGCCGCTCGACGATCGTCCAGCGAATCACGAAGGGCAGCTTGCGCGGCAGCGTCAGCGTGTGGGCGGCCATGAAGAGCTGGGGCAGGAACCAGCCGAGCGTCATGACCGCGGGGATCGCGCCGATCAGCACGTTGGGCGCGCCGAGCCACGCGGCGAACGCCGGGAGAATCGTTGTCTGCGAGGCGAAGGCCAGGCCGACCATGAACAGGCCGTAGTCGAGGCCCAGGGCCAGGACGTTACGCCGGAGGTCGCTCACCGGGCGCGCGCGACGACCGCGAGCGCGATCTCCACCGCACGCACCATGAGCCCCGCGTCCATGCTCGGCTGCTCGAGCCCACTGGCCGCGACCATCGCGGGCAGCAGCGGCAGATGGATGAAGCCCGCGCGGGCCGGATGACGCCGGACGCTGAGTGCGTGCAGCGTGCCGTACATCGTCTGGTTGCAGAGGTACGTGCCGGCGGTGTTGGAGACGGCGGCCGGAATCCCCTCGGCCAGCACCGCGGCGAGGATCGCGCCCAGCGGCAGGGTCGAGAAGTACGCCGGTGGCCCGTCCGGCACGCACGCCTCGCCCCGCGCGACGTGGCCGGCGTTGTCCGGCGTGTCGTAGTCCATGACGTTCACGGCGACCCGCTCCAGCGACAGGCGCGCGCGGCCCCCCGCCAGGCCGAGATGGATGATCGCAACGGGGTCGATCTCGTCCACCAGCTGGGTCACGCGCGGCGCCACCTCGGCGTGGTGCACGGGAAGCACCGCGCTGCGCACCGCCGCGTCGCCGACCACGCGGCCATCCAGCGCCTTGGCCACCTCGGCGGACGGATTGAGAGTGAGCCCGGCGAAGGGCTCGAAGCCGGTCAGGAGGATCGCGCGGCGGCTCACGCCGGCCGTCCGGTCAGCTGGAGCAGGCCGCCGCGGAAGCGACGGAACATGAGGCCCCCGCCCAGGGCGTCGCTCTCGAGACTCACCCGCGTGGTCTCCGTGCCCTCGGCCGCCGCCCGCAGGCGGATGGACGTCGGCCACAGCCAGCGACGCAGGCGCGCCTCCAGCGTCCCCGCCTCGGCGTCCAGGCGCGTGATGTGCGCGCCGAGGTGACGCAGCAGCACGACCGCGTGCAGGAGCGCCTCGTCGGGAGGCCCGGCCACCACCACGTCGCGGGCGCGGGCACGAGTGGGCCAGCTCATGGCGCCTAGGGTAGCAGGCGCCGGCGCCGATGCGCTATGGTGGGCGCCATGATCGAGACCATCGCCGGGCATCTCACCCTGGAGCGAGAAGAGCGCGTCGCGCTCATCACCGTCGATCGGGCCGAGGCGCGCAACGCGATGACCTTCGAGATGTACGAGGGTCTGCACGATCTCTGCGCCCGGCTCGACGCCGACGCGTCCGTGCGGGTGGTGATCCTCCGCGGAAGCGGCGACAAGGCCTTCGTGAGCGGCACCGACATCCGCCAGTTCCAGACGTTCAAGACGCGCGAGGACGCGCTCGGCTACGAGGCGCGGATCAGCCGCGTGCTGAATCGTCTGGCCGCGGTCACCAAGCCGACCATCGCCATGATCCAGGGCGACGCGGTCGGCGGCGGCCTGTTCATGGCGCTGGCCTGCGATCTCCGGGTGGCCGCCGAGCACGCGCGCTTCGGCGCTCCCATCGCCCGCACGCTGGGCAACTTCGCCGCGCCGGTGAGCCTGGCGCTGCTGATCGCCACCGTCGGCCCGATCCGCGCGCGCGAGATGGTGATCACCGCGCGGCTGGTCGCCGCCGCCGAGGCCAAGACCATCGGGCTGGTCGATCAGGTGCACCCGGCCACCGAGCTCCTGGCCCGGACGCGCGAGCTGGCCGCTCGCATCGGCGAGCACGCGCCGCTGACGATGGCCGCGGTCAAGGAAGCGACCCGCCGCTACATCGCCGGCATCGCGCCCAAGGATCTCGAGGATCTGATCCTGTCGTGCTACCTCTCGCAGGATTTTCAGGAAGGCGTGCGGGCATTCCTCGACAAGCGAAAGCCCAACTGGCAGGGCCGGTAGGCGTCGCGCGCCGCCGAGGCTAGCGGCTCACGCGCTCGGCGTACCCCACCTCCGCGATCGAAGGCGGCAGAACGCCGGGAACGCGATAACGCTCGACGGCGTACTGGCTCCCGTTCGCCTCCGTCAGCAGCAGCGGGCCCACGGCCGTCCGGCCCGCGCGCGTCAGCACGACCTCACCCCGCTCCATCGACGCGTCCCCGCCGGCAAACGGTCGGAAGCCGAGCGACCCGGTCGTCGTCCGCGCCGTCAGCTGCACGCCGCGGATCATCGGCGACAGCAGCTGCTCGGCCGCCTGGTGCGCGGCGTGGATACGGCGCGCGCCCTCCGCGTCCCCGGCCTCGTCCCGCTGGACGGGCTCGCGGCCGGCCGACTTGTTCGTCAGGGCCGCGAGGCTCGGCACCCCCGCACCATCGGGCCACGCCGCGGCGAAGTCCGCCACCGAGAAGTACTCGGACGTCACGATCAGATCGGTCCACGACTGAAGACCGAGATCGTCGATGAGGCGTCGAAGGTTCCGGCAGTAGGCCAGCGTCTCCGGCACCGGCACGTCCTCGACGAGATAGGCGCCGAGATTGTCGATGATCAGGGAGAACCGTATTCCGACCGGATAGAGCTGCCTCACGCGCCCGGCGAGCTGGGTCGCCTGACGCAGCAGCATCAGCTCGCCGAACCCGACGTCCGACACGCGCTGCGCGGCGCCGGAGCGGATGCTGGTGGCGTATCCGCCACCCAGGCCGTAGTAGAAGTGAATCGGCTCGACGCGGTGCAACGCGCGCTTCACGCTGGCGACGACCGCATCGCGGAATGGGGCGACGCGACCCAGGCTCAGCGAGCAGAGCTCCCGGCTCACGAGTGTCTCGAACAAGCGGTCCGGCAGCACGCCGATCCCGGTCGAGGTCAGACG
>Ga0111538_10009455_pt1 | contig 13009 bp, 10 predicted proteins | sample SoiMethybrSBSTD1_FD_79669 | JGI IMG/M metagenome (GOLD analysis project Ga0111538, IMG submission 79669) | Bulk soil microbial communities from a Populus tree surrounding site in Tennessee, USA - Soil MetaG P. TD hybrid SBSTD1 (version 2)... | ecosystem: Environmental > Terrestrial > Soil >...
ACGTAGCCATTCAAATCGAACGCCTTCTTCACCTGCGACAGGTCGTCGTCGCTGACCAGCGACTGCTCGTAGGCGAGCAGCACCGCCACGAACCCGACGCCGGCGAGATACAGTGCGGGCAGGTGCGCGGCCCGCCACAGCGCAGCCATGACGATCACCGTGGCGACGTGCATCACGCGCGACAGGCGGATCGATGCGTGGACCCCGAACCGGGTCGGAATCGAACGCAAACCATGCCCGCGATCGAAATCGAGATCCTGGCAGGCATAGAGAATGTCGAACCCGCCAACCCATAACCCGATCGCGAGCCCGAGCAGCCACGGCTCTGCCCCGCCACGCCCACCAGCCGCGATCCAGCCACCGACCGGAGCAACAGCCATCGCCAGGCCGAGAAACAGCTGCGTGTATGCGGTGTAGCGCTTGGCGAGCGAGTACCAGAACACGATGCCGAGAGCCACGGGCGCGAGGATCAGACACAGCGTGCTGATTCGCCAGGCGGCGTACACGAAGATTGCGGACGAGACGACGACGAAGACGATCGCCTCGCGCATCGACATCGCACCACGCGGCAATTCGCGGATGGCGGTACGCGGATTGAGCGCATCCCAGCGTGCGTCGACGAGACGATTGAACCCCATCGCGGCGCTGCGTGCGCCCGCCATGCAGACGACAATCCATCCGATCTGGGACCACGAGAACGGATGATCGCGCCAGGCCAACAGCGCGCCGGTCAGCGCGAACGGCAGCGCGAACACGGAATGGCTGAAGCGGACGAACGACAAGTACGTCGCAACTCGCTGCATCAACGGTCCGTTCCCCTTTCCCTCTCCGCCCTGTTCAACCAGCTTATCGCCTCCGGGCTGATTCCCGACACCAGATACTCTTCCACGTCGGTGACCGCGTCTGGCAGGCGGACGACGATCAGCGAGGCCCGCTTATGCGGTTCGATGGTTCCAAGCTCGTTCTCGAAACCGAGGGCGCGAGCACCAACGCGCGTCGCGCTCTCGAGCAGTCGTGTGGCGGGCACGCGGGGGGCCAGGCGTCGCGCTTCGGCGAGCTCGGCGAACACGTTGAGATCCGGCGCGCTGGCGAGGCTGTCGGTCCCGAACGCCACGTCGACGTCCATCGCGTAGAACGCCTCGAGCGGAGGTGCTCCGACGCCCACGTACTCATTGCTTCGCGGGCACGACACGATCGTCAACCCGAGCGTGGCGAGCGTCGACAAGTCCTCGCCCTCGAACTGCACACCATGAACCGCGAGCACCGAGCGATCGAGAAATGCCAGATCGGACAGATAGGCCACCGGCGACACGCCAGGAGGACGCCACTCACCGGTCCACGCGCCCATCCGCTCCAGCAACTCGCGGAATCGCCCCGTGCCGCGCTTCAGGAATTCCACTTCGTCCGGCGACTCACCGAGATGAACCGTCGACACGGTCGGCTGATTCGCGTCGAGGTCGGCGCGAATTGCCGTGAACAACTGCGGCGAGACTGAATACGGCGCGTGCGGCGCGAGAGCGACGCGCAGGTCCGCGCCTGCCTCGATCGCGCGCAGGCGCTCTCGCGCCTGTCTCACCTGCTCCTTTGGACTGGGCGCGCTGAACCCGAGCTGCTCGTAGAACACCTGTGCCGGCATCCGCGACGCTCGCAGCAGCGGCACCGTCACGAGCGTATTACTGACGTCGCCGACCAATCCGGTGCCGGTCGCCTCGAGATCGACGATGGCCTGCCGTGCGGCGTCCATGATGCGTGGATCGGTGACATCGGGAAAGTCTCGCCGAGCCGCGATGACGGCAGACACCCACTCGACGAAGTTCCTGCCCTTCGGAATGCGCCCGTGAAGATGGGACAGCTCCAGATGCGTGTGGGCATTGACCAGCGAAGGAAGGATCGCGCAGCGGCCGAGATCGACGATGTCACCGGATGCGGCAGTGCCGACCGCAGCGATCCGATCGCCATCCACGCCAACGACACCACCACGAATCGGCTCGTCGATGATTGGCAGGACCCAATCGGCCCGGTATGTGATCATGCAGACGGGAGCGGCGAACGGCTCCCTATTGTGCGAGTCGCAGCGTTTTTCCCGCCCGGCTCCGTGCGGGATAGTTCTTCAGCTCCTCGGGGACCGACAGATCGCCGTCGGTGCGCGCGGTCGCAAGCTCCAGCATCCGCGGTACCTCGCGTTCACGGAAAATCGGGTCGCCGAGGATCTCGTAATGCATGTTGCGCCGCTTCGGCGTGAACCCGGCATCCTCGATGTTGGTGACGATCTCCACTTCGTCCATGCAGTAGCTCGCACCAGCCGCGCGAACGACGTTCTCCTCGATCATCACGCTGCCCATGTCGTTGGCGCCGTAGGCGAGACTGAGCTGGCCGACCTTTCCACCCTGCGTCACCCACGACGCCTGCAGGTTCTCGAGGTTGTCGAAGACGATGCGGGAGAGCGCCAGGGTTCGCAGGTAGTCGATTCCCGTCGCTTCGTATCCGCCGTGTTCGGTGTGATCCGGCTGATAGCTCCAGGTGATGAACGCCGTGAAGCCGCCCGTCTCGTCCTGCAGATCGCGCACGCGCATCAGGTGTTCGATGCGCTCTTCGTCGGTTTCCACCGTGCCGTACATCATCGTGACGGTGGTGCGAAGACCGGCGTGATGAGCCTCGCGCATCACGTCGAGCCACTCGTCGGATGAGGCCTTGCTGTAGCAGTTGAGAATCTTGCGGACGCGATCGACGAGAATCTCCGCGCCTCCACCGGGAATGCTGTCGAGACCGGCGGCGATCAGCCGCTGGATGACTTCCGCAACCGAGAGCTGATTCAGCCGCGCGATGTGCAGGACTTCCGGCGGCGACAGCGCATGGAGCTTGAACTCGGGATAGCGTGCCTTGACGGCGCGGAACAGATCCTCGTACCACGAGATCGGCAGATCCGGATTGTGCCCGCCCTGCAGCAGCAGTTGGTTGCCGCCGACGGCAATCGTCTCGTCGATCTTGCGGAAGATCTCGTCGAACCCGAGAACATAGCCGTCCGCCGATCCAACCGGCCGATAGAAGGCGCAGAAGCGGCAGCGGGCGACGCAGACGTTCGTGTAGTTGACGTTGCGATCGATGATGTAGGTGACGATGCCGTCCGGATGCTTGCGGGCGCGAACCGCGTCCGCCAGCGAGCCGAGCAGGTGCGTGGGCGCTTCGCGGTACAGCGTCACAGCCTCGGCGGCATCGATGCGGCCGCCGTCGAACACCTTCTTCGCGATGTCTGCTACTGCCGGCACCGTTCACCCACGATCAAAAGAATTCCAGGGTCCGACGACGAGGCGCCGCGCCCAGTTCCGCGGCGTAGTCCAGGAACATCTGCAGGCCGGCGGCCTCATCGGGGCCGAGCCCGTATTTGACATTATCCCTTAGGTAGATCGCGGCGCGTGCCGTCCGTGTCGGGTCACCCGCGCCGTATTCAGCCGCGATGGCGGCTGCACACTGCACGCCCTCCGCCTGCGCATCCTGCAGCGCCCGAACATCGGCAGACCCGACCGCGCCCGGCCGACCCGTCCACGCCGCATAGATGAACGGCAGGCCGGTCATCGCGGTCCACTCCTCGCCCAGATCGATCTTGCGCAATCCGAGCGCCGCGTGATCTGCGTCGAACGCCGGATCGCCAATCAGGAGCCCGGCGTCGCATGCCCGCGTCATGGCCGCGAGGTCGGGGCCGTGCGACACGAACCGGGGAGCAATCCGGAAACGGTGGTGACATAGCACGCGCAGCAACGCGACGGATGTGCGCGAGCTCGTATCGAGCGCCACGGCCGTGATCTCTTCGACGGGCACCCGCGAGTACAAGGCCACCGACGCAATCGGTCCGCGCGAGCCGATGCCGACGCCGGAAACGAACCGGTAATCCGGCGCCTGCAGATACTCGATCGACGGAATCAGGCCGAGATCGGTCTGGCCCTCGTGCAGCAATGCCGCACACACCGAGGGAACGTCATACCTGACGAGCCACCGCTGTGGATCGCGATCGAGAGCCCAGGTGAGCGGACGTGCATTGAGGTAACCGACAGCGCCGATGCGAATCATGAGAGAGGAAAGTCCAGAACAAACCCCGGTGGGTTCTGGGGTTTGACAGTCACGATGCCACCACAGTGAATCGCCCATCCCGTTCCGCCGCCTCGAATCCAGCCGCCTGGATGTTGCGCTTGATTTCCTCGAGCGGCGCCCGTCGTCGTCCTTCAGGTGCATCGTCGGACGGCGACACGCCAGACACATCGTCGGCTCCGAACGTCAGCGCGACCTGCGCCAGCTTCGGTCCATACCGCAGCCAATCGACCTGGATCGTCGGCACGTTTGCGGCCGCCAGCCGCGCAACGGCGACCATCTTCACGTCCTGATAGCCGGTCGTGGGCCGCAGCGGATTCAGCACGGATGGAAGCGGATCGATGGCCTGGATGCAGGCGAATTCGTCCTGCAGTTGAGCGACACGCAGCAGGAGCTCCGTGCGTGGCTCTGCTGGTGCCTTGGCGATCGACAGCGACAGCTGTTGAAAGCCGGCGGCGGTCAGTCGATCGATCGCGATCGCCGGCTCGCCCATCAGGTCGATCGGCAGATCGGCAATCGCGTCGAGTCCCGCGTCGCGCCACGCGAGCAGGACATCCGACACGTGTTCGCCACCGTGTTCGGCCAATCGCTCCACGTCGCCCCACGAGAATCCCGACACCGTGCGCTCGCCAGCGATCGCCCTTGCCTGCTCGATCGCCGTTTTCGCGACGCCCACCGTGTCGGGCGCACCAGTGATCCTGATCTCGCGCGCCGACGGTGGAACCGCATCGGCGAACGACCGATCGAACCCGCAGGTCGCCACGCGAATATACGTGACTCGTGTTCCGTGCATCCGTCGACGGAGGCTGTCGGCCAGCATGCCGAGCGGCAGGATGTCGGGCGCCGCCGCCAGCGCGCGAATCTCGTCGGCGGACAGACGCTCGCCCTGGTCGATCCGTGCCATGTGTCGATCGAAGGTTTCCGATGTCGTCATGTCTGTGCCGCCATGGCTTCGGCGATCCGCGTGGCCAGCGCCAACGCGTCGCGTCCGGCGCGTCCCGACACGGCCGGTGCTCCCCCACCGCGCACCGCGGCAACGAAGTCCTCGAGCTCGCGACGAAGCGGCTCTTCCTGTTGCACCTCGAGGCGTCCGCCTTGAATCGTCGGCCTGCCGCCGTTCTGCACGATCAGCCGGTAGACCTCAACGTCCTGCGCCGCGAAATCGATCGACACGTAGGAATCGCGCTGAAAGAATCGTGCTTTCCGGACGCGCTCACGGCTGATGCGACTTGCCGTCAGATTCGCGATGCAGCCGGAGGCGAACCGCAGACGCGCGTTGGCAATGTCGATCCGCGGGGTCAGCACGTTCACGCCAACCGCCTCGATCGATGCCACGTCCGAGCCCACGGTCGCCAGCAGCAGATCGAGATCGTGAATCATCAGGTCGAAGATGACGTCGATGTCGAGGCTCCGTTCGGGAAACGTCCCCAGACGATGGACCTCGATGAAGCGCGGACTGGAGACGAGCGGCCACGCGGCAACCACCGCTGGATTGAAGCGTTCCGTATGCCCCACGGCGAGCAGTACGCCGTGCGCATCCGCGAGCTGGACGAGGGCATCGGCTTCCGCGACGCTGGCGGCGATGGGCTTCTCGACCAGCACCGCTGTTCCCCGCTCGATGAACGGCTGCGCGACGCTGACGTGGTCGATCGTCGGGACGGCGATGATTACTGCGTCGAGCGCGGTGTCGAGCGTATCGGCGGTCGTGAACGCCGGAGCGCCGTATTTGGCCCCGATCTCCTCTGCCCGATCGCGTTTGATATCGACAACCGCAGTCAGCTCCACTCCTGGCATCGACGCGAGAATGCGCGCGTGGTGCTGTCCCAGGTGACCGACACCGATGACTCCCACGCGCAATCGATCGGTCATGCCGCCGGACCGCTCTCGCCTGGACGTTCGCGCCCGACGATCGTGATGCCCGCTTCGTCGGCGGAGGCAAACACCGCATCGCCATCAAGCACCAGCGTCTTTCCCGCGTCGATGGACAACGCCGACGCGCCCGCCACGCGCATCGCCTGAATCGTGGCAAAGCCGATCACGGGCACATCGAATCGCATGTCCTGTTTCGGCTTGGCAACCTTGATCACGCGAACACCGGGACCTGCCAGGTGTCCGGCGCGTCCGATGACTTCGTCGGTTCCTTCCATGGCTTCGACGGCAACAACCGCCTGGTGCTTCACCGCGATGGTCTGACCGATGTCCAGGCCGGCGATCGTATCGGCCATGCGCCAGCCGAACGCGAAGTCCTGTTGCTCCTCGGCGGTCGGCGACCGCTCCGTGAGGACGCCAGCCTTCGCCAGCAACGGACGCAGCAGCGACGTCGAGTCAATCAGCTCGATGCCGCGTTCGTGCATCACCTTGGCGACGGCACCGATCACGCCATCGGTGTTGCGCGACGTGAGCTGCCTGAGCACGGCGACGAAGGTCATGTCAGGGATGATGCCGCCGAAGATGCGGGTGTGCTTGACCTGTCCAGCCATCACCGCGTGCGTCGCACCCGCGTCCTTGAGGAGCGCGATGCATTTCCCGAGCTGACCGATCGAGATCCAGTGGATGGGCGCACCATGCCGCGCCGCCGCCTCATTGAGCTCGGGGAACGCCTCCTCTTTCGTCGCAATAACGGTGACGTCGTGTCCCTGCGCACGAGCGGCGTCGAGCACGAGGAACGGGAACTTGCCGTTTCCGGCGATGAGGCCCAGCCGCATCGAACGCTATTCGTCTGCGACGAGCTCTTCGCTGCGGCGCGCCGGTCGGCGCAGGATGACGCCGCGCTGCGATGTCCGAATGAAATTCACCAGATAGCGCACGTCGGGCGAGGTGAGGGAGGCGTCGCTCTCGATTTCGACGAGCGCCCGCGTCGTGTTCAACTGCAGCAGATACCGGTAGGCCCGCCGCAGTTGCTCGATCGTGTCCGCCGGAAACCCGCGACGCGACAGTCCGACCGTGTTGACGCCGAAGCTGTGCGCAGGTCTGCTGCCGATCGTCTTTGCAAACGGCAGCGCATCCTTGGTCACCACCGAGTAGCCGCCGATGAACCCGTGACGGCCAACGCGGCAGAACTGGTGCACGGCGGAGCCGGCGCTGATGTTGGCGTAATCCTCCACGCCGACGTGACCGCCGAGGGTCGCGTGCGGGCCGAAGATCGTGTGGCTGCCGACGCGACAGTCATGCGCCACGTGTACATAGGCCATGAACAGATTGTCGTCACCGATGGTCGTCTCGCCGCCGCCGCCGGCCGTCCCGCGATTGATCGTCACGAACTCACGAAAGATGTTTCGGCTGCCGATTCGCAGGCGGGTGCGTTCGCCTCTGTACTTGAGATCCTGCGGCGCCAGCCCTATCGACGCCATCGGATAGATCTGCGTGTCGTCGGCGATTTCGGTCCACCCGTCGACGACCGCGGAGGCCCCGATCACGCACCGTCGTCCGATGGTCACGTCTGGTCCGATCACGCAATTCGGCCCGATGGTCGTGCCTTCGCCGATGCGCGCCGTCGGCGACACATGCGCCGATGGATCGATCGACGGCTCCCGTTCGATGGCCAGCAGCAGTTCCGCCTCGGTCACCACCTGATCGCCAACATAGGCTGCCGCATGCGCGCGTGCCAGCCGCGATCGCCTCCGCCCCATTGTCACCTCGAGCCGCAGTCGATCGCCGGGAACGACCTGCCGCCGGAACTTCGCGGCGTCGACGCCACGCAAGGCGACACGACCCGCCGCCGGCGCGTGCTCGCGATCGAGCAGCAGCGTGGCCGCGACCTGCGCCAGCGCTTCGATCATGAGCACGCCGGGCATCAACGGCGTTCCGGGAAAGTGCCCCTGAAAGAAGTCCTCGTTGACCGTGACGTTCTTGTAGGCAACCAGGCGCGCCCCCGGCTGGTGCTCACTCACCGCATCGATGAGCACCGCCGGGAATCGGCAGAAGTAACGAGAGAGGAGAAGTTCTGGGTTCGGGTTCACGTTCAGGTTCTGAGAACCTGAGTTTACTTCTTCGTGGCCGTGTCGAATTCCTTGATGACGTCGTCGGTCAGATCGAGCGCCGGATCTCCCCAGACGAGGCCGCTGTCGGTCACGCTGAAGATCATGTGCAACTGCTTCTCTTGAGCCACCTTCGCGAGGACTGGCGTCAGCTTGCGCTGGAAGTCCTCCTGCAGCTGCTGCTGCAGGTTCTGCACATCCTGCTGCGCATCCTCGGTGAAGCGCTGGATCTCGCGCTGCTGTTTGTCGACGTCGGTGGCCAGTTGGGACCGCGCCGCTTCGTTGAGCACGCTGCCGCCCTGCTCGAGCTTCTGCTGCGCCGCCTGCAGCGCCTTGTTCTTCTCGTTCAGCTCGGTGACCTTCTGATTGTTGAGCGCACTGATCTTCGCGGTGGCCGCTTTGCCCTCCGCTGAATCGCTCGCGATCTTCTGCACGTAGACGAAGGCGTACTTCACGCCCGTCGGGAATGGTGGTTTCGGCTGCGCCGGCGCCTGCGCGACCGGGGCCGGCTGTGGCGCGGCAGGCCGCGGCTGCGCCGGTGGCGTCTGACCTGCAGGGGTGGCAGGTCGCGCCTGACCCGGCTGGGCCGGTGCTGGACGATTCGGCGTCTGTGCGCCCGGGGCGGCCTGAGGTAATGCCCCCGCGAACGCATAGGGAGCGGTGGCCAGCATCACGCTGAGCGCCACGGCGACGAACAACACTTTCATTCCGGTAAATCCTTTCTGTTGCACAACCAAGCTCATGATTTTACTCCACCAACCGCGCCAAGTAAGATCGAGTGCATCAATGGTTCGCCTGTTCCCCACCATCTTGACCCTCGCTGCCACGCTCGTTCTGGCCGGCTGCGGAGACGACTCCACGACGAACACGCCAACCGGCCCGACGCCGGTCGCGGTCACCGAAACGTTCAGCGGCACGCTGAATCCCAACGGCGGCATCACACATTCGTTTGTCGTACAGCAGGCGGGCAATGTCACCGCCACACTCACGATAGTCACGCCCGAGGGCATGACAATCGGCCTGAGCCTCGGCACCTGGAACGGCCAGGCCTGCCAGATCATCCTCGCCAACGACAACGCGGTGCAGGGTAATTCGGTTGTCGGCACCGCCACGACGCTCGGCAACTTCTGTGCGCGAGTCTACGATGTCGGCAAGCTCACAGGGCTGGCGGATTACGAGATGTCCGTCACCCACTTCTGACGACACGCCCCTCAGAACGTCGTTCCGACCGCAAAGCGGAACGTCGAGCTCTTGGCCGGTTGCAGGTTATTGTCCAGGACGTTGCCGCGTTGCGGGTTGAACGCATAGATCAGCCGGAAGGGCACGTTCAGCACCGGCATGAAGAACCGCAGCTCGACGCCAGTAGACGTCTTGAATGCGCTGGTCTGCCCGGTGACCCTCGTCTGCAGGTTCAGTGCGCTTGGATCGATCAGCGGCGGCGCCAGGCCGTATACCGGATCGACGAGCGCGGGGGCGTCGGGACGCACCGTCTCGACGATGTCTTCCTTCCAGGAGAACGACTGGCCGAAGTCACGTACCTGCCCGGCGTCGTAGAACAGCACGACGCGCACCTGATTCACGATTGAGATCAGGTATTCGCCGTTGAACAGCAGGCTCTTGTTGCCGCCGAGCACGACGCTCGACCCGGGAACCGTCGGACCAACGGATCGGATATCGAACCCGCGGATGCTGTACTCGCCACCAAGAAACAGCCGTTCGAAGATGGGCAGCGTTCTGGTGTCGTAGAGCGGCGCAATGTATTGGAACTGGGCGCGTCCGCCGATCGACGTGCGGCCCGTCATGCGCTTGAACCAGATGCCCTCGAGCGTCGGCTTGTAGAACTGCGTGTTGCCGCCGAGGACCGCCAGGTCGATCGCCGCGGTGTAGCGCTTGCCCTGCGACGGGAAGATTGGATTGTCCACCGTGTTATGGACAAACTGCGGCGTGATGCGGCTGATCGTGCGCTTGCCGCCCTGGCCGACGAGCAGTGAGTCGTAGACGTACGGGTTGCGACGCAGGATTTCCTGCTGCGTCTCGGTGAGCTGATTCAGGTTGCCGAGCGAATTGATGATCGAGCAGCCGGTGGCGCGGTACACGCAGGAACTGTCGATGAGCGCTTCGTTCAGATCTTTGATGCCGACCTGCTCGTACGCGTAGTTGAAGAACATCCGGCTGAAGTTGGCAAGGGGGAATCCCAGCGTAATATTGCCGCCCGTCGACTTCTGCGTGTAGTAGCCGATGTATTGCAGCGCGCGCTTGTAGACGTCGAAGCCGCCGGTGATCGCGCGGTCGAACAGATACGGCTCCGTGAACGCGAGCTGATAGTTCTGCGCGCGATCGCCCGCCTGCATCGACATGGTGAGGCTCTCGCCGCGACCGAGGAAGTTCGAGGTCTGAAACGCCAGCTGGCCGAACACCCCTTCGTACTGCGACACGCCGGCGCCGAACGTGAGCTGGTTGCGATTCTGCTCTTCGAACTTCAGCGTGACGTCGACCGCATTGTCGCGGCCCGGTGTCTTTTCCGTCTTCAAGTCCTTGTCGTTGCCTTCGAGCGGCTTGAAGTAGCCGAGCTGATTGAGGCGGCGGATGCTGAACTTCAGCGCCTCGGTATTGAACGGCGCACCTTCGAGCAGGCGCACCTCGCGGCGGATCACGTTGTCGCGTGTGGTGGTGTTCCCGGTGAAGATGAGACGGTTGACGAAGTACTGCTTGCCTTCGGTCAGTCGCATCGTGACGTCGACCGTGGGCGCCGCTTCCCGCGCTTCGCGCCGTCCATCAGTGGCGTTGGTCGCCACCGCGGCCAACAGCTCCGGGACCTGTGCGTTGAGCGCGTTCTCCGCGGCTTCGGGGTCGTCGCTCATCTTGTAGTCCGGGAAGCCGGTGAACTCCATGTAGCCCGCGCTGCCGTAGATTTCCTGCGCTTTCTTGAGGCCATCACGTACGTGCTTTTCGTTGTACCACTCGCCGGTGCTGACCTTGAACAGCGGACGCAGCGCCTCGGATTTGACGATCGTGTTGCCGTCAACCCCGAACGAGCCGACCTTGTAGCGCGGACCTTCGGTGATCGGAATGCGCAACTGCACCCAACGTGTCTTGCCGTCCTTCGTGTTCTCGAGGACCTTGAGCTCGGGCTGTCCGACGCGGGCGCGCACGTACCCCTGCGTGCGGTAGAAGTCGACGACCTTCTGCGCGTCTTCCTCGAACTTGTCCTGCTTGTACGTGCCAGTGCCGGTGATGAACGAGATGATGCCCTTCGGCTTGTTCTCCTTCATCTTCCGCTGCAGCGCCCCGTCGCTGACCTTCTGATTGCCGACGAACTCGAGGTCGCGAATCTTGATCTTCGGCCCTTCGCTGATGTTGAAGCTCACGTTCACCAGCTTCGGACCGCCGGTGACCGGCGTGACCTGGTGCGTCACCTCGGCGTTGGTGAACCCCTTCTCCGCCATCATCGTGCGGAGGACGCCTTCGACGCGGCGGATGGTTCCGTCGTCGAGGAACGAGTCGAGGCGGACCTCGATGCCACGATCGCGGAGCTGCTCGTCGATCTTGGTGCGATCGATCTGCTTGCTGCCGGTGTAGTTGACGATCTTGACGCGCTCCCGCTCCTCCATGTTGTAGGTGACGATCTCACCCACGACACCGTTGGGGAACGTGAACTCGGTCTTCTCGATCGACAGATCGTCGAGGAACTTGGTGCCCCAGAGCGCCTTGAAGTCGTTGCGGATCGTGTCCTCAGTGGCGTCGTTGAATGGGATCCAGACCCCCTGCGACGGCTGGCTCGGCCGGAGCTTGATGTAATACATGTAGGTCTCGCTCTCGATCGACGAGGTGTTCCCCTGCTTGGGAAAATATGGCTCGAGGATCCAGACCACGGGACCGGAGTTCTGTGGAGGAAGACTCGCGGGTGGCGCGACGGAGTTGCCGCACGGCGTCGTGATTGGGCCGGCAGGTGCCGGACCCGCCGCGGACGGCGCCTGCGCGAACGCACGCAGGGGCGACAGGGCCAGCAGGAACGCGCCCGCGAGCAGCGAACATAACAGCTTGCGCATCAAGAAGGAGTCCCGAAACACCTTAGTTTACTGGATTTAGGACGCAGAGGCGGCTTCAATGGTTGGGGGCGCCGCCAAGTCATACGTTCGAAGTCAAAAGTCGGAAGTCAGTCAAAAGCAGAGGCACTTTGCCCCTACTTTCGACTTCCGACGTTTGCCTTTTGGCTTTCTACGCGAGTCGACGACCGCCGGCGAGCTCGCCGGCCGGGCGATACGCGAGCTGTCCGGCTTCCACGTAGACGTCGATCTCGCCGTCGCGGAGATGGCCGCGGATGAGCTCTTCCGACAACGGATCCTCGACGTAGCGCTGAATCGCGCGCCGGAGTGGACGCGCGCCGTACGAACGGTCCTTCAGCGTGTTCTCGATGATCCAGTCGATCACGTCCGGCTGGACGTTGATCTTCATCCGCCGGTCTGCCAGGTTCGAGTTCAGCTGATCGATGAGGAGCGCGGTGATCTTCCGCAGGTCGTCGTCGGTCAACGCCTCGAACACGATGATCTCGTCGATACGGTTGATGAACTCGGGGTTGAACGTCCGCTTCACCTCGCCGAGCACCATGTCGTTGACGTTCTTGTCGATGACGCCGGCGTCGCTGGCCTGGAACCCGAGCGACGCTTTCTTCTGGATGAAGCGCGCCCCGATGTTCGAGGTCATGATGATGATCGTGTTCTTGAAGTTCACCCGGTTGCCGAGGCCATCGGTCAGGTGGCCGTCTTCGAACACCTGCAGCAGGATGTTGAAGATGTCCGGGTGCGCTTTTTGGATCTCGTCGAGCAGCACGACCGAGTAGGGATTGCGCTTCACCTTCTCGGTGAGCTGACCGCCCTCTTCGTGGCCGACGTATCCCGGCGGCGAGCCAATCAGCTTCGACACCGAGTGCTTCTCCATGTACTCCGACA
>Ga0111538_10009456_pt1 | contig 13008 bp, 11 predicted proteins | sample SoiMethybrSBSTD1_FD_79669 | JGI IMG/M metagenome (GOLD analysis project Ga0111538, IMG submission 79669) | Bulk soil microbial communities from a Populus tree surrounding site in Tennessee, USA - Soil MetaG P. TD hybrid SBSTD1 (version 2)... | ecosystem: Environmental > Terrestrial > Soil >...
AATTCGAGGTCAGGTGCGACCTTTGCCATCGAGCGGACGAGACAGGACACTTGCGCGCCCGTGAGGATCGCCGAGCTCTTCGGCCGTGGCCGGCCCGTCTTCTCCTTCGAGTTCTTCCCGCCCAAGACCGACGAGGCGGCGCACTCGATGCTCGCCACCGTGCGCGACCTGGCCGACATGCTCGCGCCCGACTTCGTGTCGGTCACTTACGGCGCCGGCGGCTCCACGCGCGGGCGCACGATCGAGCTCGTGTCGCGCATGCAGTCGGAGCTGGGCCTCACGACGATGGCGCACCTGACGTGCGTGGGGCACACGCGCGAGGAGCTCGCGGGCATCCTCGATCGGCTCGCGACCCGCGGGATCCGCAACGTGCTCGCGCTGCGCGGCGATCCGCCGGGCGGCAGCGCGTTCCAGGTCACCGAGGGCGGCTTCCGCTACGCCAGCGAGCTGGCGTCGTTCGTGCGCGAGCGCGGGCGCTTCTGCATCGGCGGCGCGTGCTATCCCGAGAAGCACCCCGAGTCGCCCTCGCGCGAAGAGGACCTGCGCTGGGCCGCGCACAAGGTCGCCAGCGGCGCCGAGTTCCTCATCACGCAGCTGTTCTTCGACAGCGAAGACTACTTCCACTTCGTGGAGCGGGCGCGCGCGGCCGGGATCACCGTCCCGATCGTCCCCGGCATCATGCCCATCACGAGCGTGTCGCAGATCGAGCGCTTCACCAAGATGTGCGGCGCCGGCATCCCGCCCGAGCTCCACGCGCGCCTGCAGCGCTTCCAGGACGATCCCTCGATCGTGATGGCGATCGGCATCGAGCACGCCATCCGCCAGTGCCGCCGGCTGCTCGAGGCCAACGCGCCCGGCGTGCACTTCTACACGCTCAACAAGAGCCACGCGACGCGCTCGATCCTGGCGGCGATCAAGTCGCTGTGACGGGACCGGCGGAGCCAGTCCCGCCCGCAGCGGAGGATTGCGCGCTCGCGGCCGTTTCTGGAAAACGGTGAGGCCAATCTGGAAAACGCCCGGACGAGGCGTTCGCGCGGCCGGTGTGCGATCGCGGAGCATCAGCTCGGCGAGGGCACACGGGTTGTCTCCTCGGGCCTGCCCCCTTCGTTCCTCGGACTCAAGGAAGGACCCGATGAGAGCCCTCGACCGACGCTCCCTGTTCTCGTTTCTCGCCCTCGTGCTCGTCTTCGCTCCGCTCGCCGGAGCCTGGCAGCAGAAGCCGCACAAGCTGCGCGCGGTGCTCGACGGCCCGGGGTCCGCGGCGACCGTCGTCGACTACTCGATCGCCGGCGACGTGCGCACGCTCGACGTGCTCGTGGTCGACATCCCGCTGTCCGAGGTCACGGTCGTGCTCGACGACGAGACGCGCGTCGTCGTGCCGCTGAACGCGAGCGGCGACGGCGCGATCTCCGCGGACAGCCGCACCGGCCGCGACGTGCCGTTCCTGAAGGCCGGCGATCTCGTCGCGGTGCTCGGCACGGTGCGCGGCTCGACGCGCGTCCTGCTGAAGGGCTTCCTCAAGCCGGCGGACTGACGGGCGCGCTGGCGCGCCCGAACGGCGGACACGACCAGCCGCGTCGGATGTAGAGCAAGGTGCGCTCGCACCCAGGCCCATGTCGGCACGCTGAGCGCGAGGTAGATGAGCGCGAACTGGACCGTGGCTTCGTTCTCCACGAGCTTGGCCGCAGGGCGGACGACGACGATCAGGATCGCGATGACGAGGACGAACAGCTTCCACGGACGGGCGTCCACGAATGCCTTGCGGGCCGCGAGCCTCCTCCTCTCGATCGGTGACGCCCCCTCCACGCGACTCCAGCATACTTGCGAGCTCGCGCTGCCACATGACGCGCGCGCTAGAGTGGAGCGATGGAGCCCACGCCCGCGCGCGGTGCAGTCGCGCGACCGATGAAGCTCGTCGCCCTGGCGGGGCTCCCGGGAACGGGCAAGAGCACGCTGGCGCGCGCGCTCGCCGCGCACCTCGGCGCGCCGCTGCTCGACAAGGACCGCGTGCGCGCGGCGCTGTTCGCGCCCGGCGAAATCGAGCATTCGCGCCGGCAGGACGACCTCGTCGTGGACTGCCTGGTTCGCGTGGCCGCGTTTCACGCCGAGCGCGGAGCGGCGGCGGTCGTGCTCGACGGCCGCACGTTCTCGCGGCGCGACCAGATCGACGCTCTGCGCGCCGCGGCACGACGGATGGGCGCCGAGCTCGTCCTGATCGAGTGCACGGCCGCGCCCGAGGTCGCGCGCGCGCGCCTCGAGCGCGACCGGGCATCCGGCGCGCACCCGGCGTCCGACCGAGGGCCCGAGCTCTACGAGCGCCTGCGCGCGTCGGCCGAGCGCATCGAGGAGCCCACGCTGCTCCTGTGCACGGACGAGGCCTCGCCCGACGAGCTCGCCGCGCGCGTGCTGGCGCGCATCGCGGCCTCCTGACGCGCTCGAAGGCTGCGGCCCCGGGGCCGTGCGTCGCGGCGGAAAAGAAAACGCGCCGGCCGCTTTCGTCCGCGGTCGGGCCGCGGCCGATAGGAGGCCCCATGGCTTCCCGGAAGAAGACGAGGAAGGGCTCCCGCAGGAAGGCGACGACCGGCTCGCTGGAGACCGCGGCCGCGACCGACGCCGGCGCCGCCACGGCGGCGACCGCGCCGGCACGGCGCAAGAGCCCGGCGAGGAAGCGCACGCGCAAGACGCGGCGCGCCGGTGAGCGCACGCCGCGTCCGGTGCGCACGGGGCGTCACAGCACCGCGGTCATCTTCGAGGCGCTCGCCGCCGTGCTCGCTCCGTACCTGCACCTCTTCGAGGCCGAGATGCACCCGCGCATGGGCTACTGCCTCAAGACGTGGGGCGAGTGGCCGACCGAGGTGTACTTCGCGGGCGTGCAGTGGAGCGAGGAGGGCCTGCACTTCCACCTCTTCCCGCTGCAGAAGCACCCGAACCTGATCGACGGCGTCAGCGAGGAGCTGCGCCGCCACCGCCAGGGCACCATCAGCTTCCGCTTCGACACGTTCGAGCCCGAGCTCTTCGCCGAGCTCGCCGCGATGACGTCGGTGGCGTTCGACACGCTGCGCGCCGACGGCGTGTTCCCGAGCGTGGCTGCCTGAGGCTTCTCTAGCGCAGCACGGCGACCCAGACGCCGGCGTGCAGCACGGCCGCGAGCACGACCACGACGTGGAAGCTCGGCTTGCGCACCTTGTGGCGGAAGAGGTGCATGCCCAGGAACGCGCCCGGGAATCCGCCGAGCAACGCGAGGGCGTGTAGCCGCGCCTCCGGGATGCGCCGGGCGTTGCGGATCGCCGCGCGCTTGTCCCAGCCGTAGAGCGCGAGCGTGATGGCGCTCACGACGCCGTAGACGGCGAGCCAGATCTCGGCGTGCGTCACTTCTCTCTCATGCTCTTCAGCTCGCGGGTAGCTGAAGCCCCGGAGGCCCCGTTCCCTGCTCGTCTTCCTCCGTGCTCTCTGTGCTCTCCGTGGTTTGCTCTCTCATGAACAAGAGAGCAAACCGCGGAGAGCGCGGAGAAAAGCAGAAGAGAGGCGAAGAGAGCTACTGCAGCACGGGCAGCGCGCGGTGCTCTTGGACCGCGAGCCGCTGCGCCACGCGCCCGGCGATGGCCGTGAACTCGCGCGCGATGGGGGAGTCGGGATTCGCGATCACGACCGGGTCACCGGCGTCGCCGCCCACGCGCACCACGGGATTCAGCGGCACGCGCCCGAGCACCGGGAAGCCGTGCTTCTTCGCGAGCCGCTCGGCCCCGCCCGATCCGAAGACCGGCACCGAGAGCTCGAAGCGCCCGTTCGCGTCGGTGGTCACGCGCTCGACTCCGGTGCCCGTCTCGAGCGCGACGCGCGTCCCGGCCTTCGCGCCCTCGACCGTGCCGGCCAGCAGGAAGCCGGCCATGTTCTCGACGATGCCCAGGATCTCGACGTTGACCTGGCGGAACATGCCGATCGCCTTGGTCACGTCGTAGGCCGAGACGTTCTGCGGCGTCGTCACGAGCACGCCGCCCGAGAGCGGGACGATCTGCGCCAGCGAGAGCTGCGCGTCGCCGGTGCCGGGCGGCATGTCGACCAGCAGGTAGTCGAGCGCGCCCCACTCCACGTCGCCGAGGAACTGCTCGATCAGCTTGTGGACCATCGGTCCGCGCCAGATCACGGGCTTGTCGTCGGCCAGGAGGTAGCCGATCGACATGGTCTTCACGCCGTGGCGTTCCTTGGGGATGAGCTTCTTGCCCGCGGCCTCGGGCTCGCCCGTGAGCCCCATCATCATGGGGATGTCGGGACCGTAGACGTCGCAGTCGAGGATGCCCACGCGCGCGCCGGCCTTGCGCAGGGCCACGGCCAGGTTCACGGTCACCGTGCTCTTGCCGACGCCGCCCTTGCCGCTCGAAACGGCGACGATGTGCTTGATGTCGCCCGCCAGCTGGCGCGGCGGGCCTTGCGGACCGCGCACCTCGGCCGTCATCTCGACCTGCACGTCCTTGACGCCGGGCAACGCGCGCAGGAGCTGCTCGGCCTGGCCCTTCATCTGCTCCTTGACCGGGCAGGCGGGCGTCGTGAGGTTGATGTTCACGCGCACCTTTCCGCCATCGATCTGGACGTCCCGGACGAAGCCGAGCGTCACGATGTCCTTGAACAGATCGGGGTCCTGGATCTGGCGCAGGGCGTCCAGAACGGCGTCTCGCGTGAGGGAGCTCATGGGTGTGAGTCGTGGAAGAAGGGCCGAACAATCTAGCGTCTGCCGGCACTCGACTGAAGGACGGCGGTGTCGGAAAGGACGTTGCAGTCAGGTCTTCCCATCAGTCCGGAAAGAAGGTCGTCAGGAATGAAGCTCGTTTCGTTGCTCGTGCTCGCCCTCGTCGGTTGCTCGATGACGTCCGTGCGCGCGGCGCGCGTGGAGGCCGACGACGGCCTCGCGCTCCCGCCCGCGCGCGGACCGCTGGAGATCGCGGCGGGGGCGGAGGAGCTGAACATGCACGAGCTCGTGCTCGCGCTCGCGCGCATCACGGGCGTGGAGCTCGCGCTCGATCCGCTGACGCAGCAGGAGCTGCAGCAGAGCCGCGTGGCGCTGGTGCGCGACGCGCCGGTCCCGGCCGAAGAAGTGTACGCGTTCGTCGAGAGCTTCCTGGCCCGCCAGGGTTACGCGCTGTGCGTGCTCAAGCACGGCGCGCGTCCGATCCTCGGCGTGTTCGGCCAGGCGTCGCGACAGTCGAGCACTCCCGAGCCGCTGTTCGTCGCCGAGTCCGATCTCCCGCTGCTCGAGGACCACGCGGCGCTGCTCGTGCGCGTCGTGGTCACGTTCCGCAACATCGACACCCGCCAGCTCCAGACGCAGCTGCGCCAGCTGCTCGTCGACGCCACCGGTCTACGCCAGTGCGTGCCGGCGGGCGAGCGCAGCCTGATCCTGCAGGGGCTGGGGCGCGAGACGCTCTCGCTCGTACAGCTCCTGCGCGAGGTGGACGCGGCTAGCGTCGCGCCGTCGGCGCCGGCTCCGGCGCCGGAAGCGAAGTAAGCGGAACGACCCCGAGCGGTGGCCGCGCGCGCTAGCTCGCGGCCACTGTTCGGCTTGTATGTGGCGCGGCTGCGCGCGGTGGCCGCGCTTTCCTCGTGCGGTCGCGCTCCGCTACGCTTCCGCGATGTCGATCCGCCGCCGCACGCTCTCCGCGCTCGTTCCTCTCGTCCTCTCGCCCGCCACCGCCTGCGCCTCGGGCACGAGCCCTGCGCCGGCCGAGCCGCCCGCCGCACCCGTCAGCGCCATCAGACCGACGAAGGCAGCGCAGGAAGGCATCACGCCGCACGGCGCGATGCTGCGCTTCCCCGACGTGAGCGCGACGCACATCGTCTTCGTGTACGGCGACGATCTGTGGCTCGTGCCGCGCGAGGGCGGCGTCGCGTCGCCGCTCGCGAGCCCGCAGGGCGTCGAGGGCCTGCCGCGCTTCAGCCCGGACGGATCCGAGATCGCGTTCATGGGCAACTACGACGGCAATGACGACCTCTACGTGCTGCCTGTCAGCGGCGGCGTGCCCACGCGCGTCACGCACCATCCCTCGGCCGAGATCCTGTGCGGGTGGACGCCCGACGCGAAGCTGCTCTTCTTCACGAACGGACTCGCCGGACGCGACCGCATGGTCGAGCTCTACAGCGTCGCGCCGGCGGGTGGTCTGCCCGAGAAGCTGCCCGTTCCGTATGGAGCCTTCGCCGACATCTCACCGGATGGACGCTGGCTCGCGTACACGCCGCACACGACGGACAACCGCACGTGGAAGCGCTACCGCGGCGGGATGTCGACCGACATCTGGCTCTTCGACCTGAAGGAGAAGAAGTCGAAGCGCGCCACGACGTGGGAGGGCACCGACACGGCGCCGATGTGGAGCGGGAACAAGCTCTACTACCTCTCCGACGACGGCCCGCAGCACCGCCTGAACCTGTGGGCGGTCGATCCGGCGAACCTGGAGAAGAAGCAGCTCACGGAGTACGCCGACTTCGACGTGAAGTGGCCGGCGATCGGGCCGAAGGACATCGTCTTCCAGCACGGCAGCGAGCTGGTGCTGTTCGAGCTCGCGAGCGGCAAGACGCGACCCGTGCCGGTGGAGATCCCGGGCGCGCGCGCGTCGCTCAAGCCGCGCGTCGTCGATGCGAGCGGCTTCGTGCAGGGCTGGGACCTCTCGCCGAGCGGGAAGCGCGTCCTCGCGAGCGCGCGCGGCGACGTGTGGTCCGTGCCCGCCAAGGAGGGCAGCCCGCGCAACCTCACGCGCACCTCCGGCGTCGCCGAGCGCGACGGCTCGTGGAGCCCGGATGGAAAATGGATCGCGTGGCTCTCCGACGCGAGCGGCGAGTACGAGGTCGTGATCGCGCCCGCCGGCACCGCCGCATCGCCCGCGGGTGAGCCGCGCACGGTCACGTCGGGCGGCCAAGCGTTCCGGCGCCTTTTCGGCTGGTCCCCCGACTCGAAGTACGTCGCGTTCTGCGACAAGACGGGCACGCTCTTCCTGCAGCCCGCCGAAGGCGGCGAGACGAAGCTCGTGGCCCGCGACCCGTGGGCGGGCGACCTGTGGGGTGTGCCACCGAGCTTCTCGCGCGACGGACGCTACCTGGCGATGGCGCTCACGACCGAGGACTCATCCGTGAACCGCATCGCGATCCACGAGATCGAGACCGGCGTGACGCGCGTCGTCACCTCGGGCATGTTCGACGACTCGTGGCCCACGTTCGACCGCAAGGGCGACTACCTCTACTTCCGGCGCCTCGGCCACTTCGAGCCGCTCTACGGCGAGGTCGACTCCTCGTTCCTGTACGCGGGCACCGAGATGCTGTGCGTCGTGCCGCTGCGCGCGGATCAGAAGTCGCCCTTCGCGCCGAAGAGCGACGAGGAGGGTGCGGAAGACGAGGAGGACAAGGGCAAGAAGGACGAGGAGGGCTCGAAGGCCGACGAGGCGAAGAAGGGCGAGGGCGAGAAGTCCGACGAGAAGAAGTCGGACGAGAAGAAATCCGACGAAGAGAAGAAGGCTGACGAGAAGGCCGACGAGGAGAAGGAGGCCGAAGAGAAGAAGCCGGTCGAGATCGAGTTCGACGGCTTCGAGCACCGTGTCGTCGTCCTGCCCATCCACGCCGGCAACTTCGGGCGCCTCGAGGTGAACGACGAGGGTGCGCTGATCTACGTGCGCCGTCCGATCCAGGGCATGGACGGAGAGCCCTCGATCCACGTCTTCGACCCGGGCGCGGACGAACCCGAGGAGAAGCTCGTCGCCAAGGACGCGGGCGGTTTCACGCTCTCCGCCGACGGCAAGAAGATCCTCGTGCTGGGCCAGGACGGCGCGCTGCTCGGAGACGCCAAGGCCGACGCCGAGCTCGAGAAGGTCTCGCTCGCGGGCCTCGAGGTCGTGATCGATCCGCGCGCCGAGTGGCGGGAGCTCTTCGACGACGCGTGGCGGCTGATGCGCGACTTCTTCTACGACCCGAGCATGCACGGCATCGACTGGAAGGCGATCCACGACCAGTACGCGGCGATGCTCGCCGACTGCGGCTCGCGCTCGGACCTCTCCTACGTCATCAAGGAGATGATCAGCGAGCTCAACGTCGGCCACGCCTACTACTCCGGCGGCGACGAGGGCAGCGAGCCCACCCGTTCCGTTGGCCTCCTGGGCTGCGACTACGAGCTCGCCGACGGCGCCTACCGCATCACGCGCATCCAAGAAGGCGCGTCGTGGGACGCCGACGCGCGGGGGCCGCTCAGCGATCCGGGCGTCGACGTGAAGGTCGGCGACTATCTCCTGGCCGTGAACGGCGCGCCCGTCGACGCGACGCAGGATCCGTGGGCGGCGTTCCAGGGCCTCGCGGACAGGACCGTGACGCTCACCGTGAGCGCGAAGCCCACGCTCGACGATGGTGCGCGCACGGTCGTGGTGAAGGCGTGGGGCAGCGAGCGCAACCTGCGCTACCGCGCGTGGATCGAGCGCAACCGCAAGTACGTCGCCGACCGCACCGATGGCCGCGTGGGCTACATCTACGTCCCGTCCACCGGCATCGACGGACAGAGCGATCTCGTGCGCCAGATGCAGGGCCAGCTGCGCATGGCGGCGCTGATCGTGGACGAGCGCTGGAACTCGGGCGGGCAGATCCCGACGCGCTTCATCGAGTTCCTGAACCGTCCGGTCACGAACTACTGGGCGCGGCGCGACGGCCACGACTGGCCGTGGCCGCCGGACGCGCACTTCGGGCCGAAGTGCATGCTGATCAACGGCCTCTCGGGCTCGGGTGGCGACGCCTTCCCGTTCTATTTCAAGCAGGCGGGCCTCGGGAAGCTGATCGGCCTGCGCACGTGGGGCGGTCTCGTCGGTCTCTCGGGCTATCCGCTGCTGATCGACGGAGGCGACATCGAGTGCCCGAGCTTCGCCTTCTACGAGAAGGACGGCACGTGGGGCATCGAGGGGCACGGTGTCGATCCCGACATCGAGGTCGTCGACGATCCCGCGCTCATGGTCGACGGCGGGGACCCGCAGCTCGACCGCGCGATCGCAGAGATGCTCGAGGAGCTCGAGAAGAGCCCGTTCCAGTGGCCCGCGCGGCCGGCCTACCCCGATCGCCACGGCATGGGGCTCGCCCCGAAGGACCGGTAGCGAGCCTCGTCCGAGCGCGTCCTCTCGCCATCGCGATGCCCGTCGGAATTCCCGGCGGGCGGAGGCGACGCTATCCGTCTGGCGTCCGCGCTCGGTCCACCGCGCTTCGTCGTCTCGCCCAGCGCGCTGGGTTTGCTCGACGAGTCGATCTGCACACGTCCGTGGTCCGCGCAGTCGCTCCGGCGCTCTTCCTGGTCGAGTGGTACAGTGCGGCCGTTCTTGTCCGGCGGCGGCTCTCGCCGGCCCTCGACGGCACTTGGCCCTTCGCGGAGGCTCCCATGCGGAATGCGATCGGTTCGTTCTTGCTCGTGAACGTCGTCGTCAGCACGACGGCTGCCGCACAGGGTCAGGTGCACGTCGTCGGTGGAGTGAACTCCGAGTTTCCCAGCATCACGGCCGCCCAGAACGCCGCCGCTCCCGGCGACGTCGTGCTCGTGAACGCGGGCACGTACGGCGACGCGCTGCGCCTGCAAGGCAACGTGGTGGGGGAGTTCGGGGCCCAGGTCCGCGTGGACGCGCTCTCGGATTCCGACCTCGACCCGAAGCAGTCGTGTCTCTTCCAGGGACTGGAGTTCCTGTCGATCGGCAGTGCGGTGTCGGTGAGCGGGGCCCGCGGACCGGTCTGGTTCGAGCGCTGCCGCTTCGCTCCCATGAAGCCCGACCAGTTCGTGGCGGGATTCCGCGCGAGCGATTGCGACGCCATCGCGCTGAATCAGTGCGCGGGCTTCACGGAGCCGTTCATCGCGCGGGCGCTGGAGGTCGTGGACTCGCGCGTGCACGTCCACGCGAGTGCGTTCCACGGCAACACGCCCTTCGACGACCCGCCCTGGTCCACGGCCCGTGCGCGAGGCGGCTCGTTCCTCGAGCTCTTCGGCACGGAAGTCTTCGGCGAGGACGGCGCGGACGGGACGTCGTCGAGCTGCAACGGCCAGGACGGAACGGATGCGGTCCACGTGCGCGACACGAGCCGGCTCGTGACCCTGGGCTCCGCGATCGTCCCCGGAGTCGGTGGAGCGCCCTTCGGAGCCTGCTCGCCGGGTGCGGACGGCAACGCGGTCGTCCTCGATGCCGGTGCGTCGGCGACACCGCTCGCGGGCATCGCGCGCCCGCTGTCGATGAACTCCCCGGTGCGCGAGGGCGAGCTCCTGCAGGTTCTCATCGGCGGGAAGCCCGGCGATGCGGTGTGGTTCCGCTATGCATCAGCGCCCGGGCTGGGCCTCGGCTTCCCGGCGCTCGACGGCGAGTTCCTGCTCGGTCCGTCGAGCCTGGCGCTCGTGGGAACGATCCCGCCCTCAGGAGTGCTCGACCTCACGATCTTCGCGCCTGATCTCCCGAGCGGCTGGGAGAGCACGATCTTCTATTGCCAGGCCGTGCTGCGCGACGTCGACACGCACCGCTTCGTCGTGTCCGCGCCGAGCGCGCTCGTGCTGCTCGACGGCTCGCTCTGAGCGATCGCTCGCGCACACCGCGCGCCGTAGACTCGGGCGATGGCTGCCTCGAGCCCGCGTCCGCGCGCCGTGTGCCTCGTCTCGGGCGGCATGGACTCGGCCGTGGCGCTCGCCGAGGCCCGAGCGGCGGGATTCGAGACGTACGCGCTCACCGTGCGTTACGGCCAGCGCCACGTCGCCGAGCTCGAGGCCGCGCGGCGCGTGGCGCGTGCGCTCGGCGCGGCGGAGCAGCGCGAGGTCGCGGTCGAGCTCGGGCCCCTGGCCGCATCCGCGCTGACGAGCGCGAGCGCCGTCCCGAAGGACCGCGATCCCGCGCGCATGGCGGCCGAGATCCCCGCGACGTACGTGCCGGCGCGCAACACGGTGCTGCTCGCGCTGGCGCTGGCCTGGGCCGAGACGCTCGGTGCTCGCGACCTCTTCCTCGGTGTCAACGCCGTCGACTACTCCGGCTATCCCGATTGCCGGCCCGAGTTCCTGCGCGCGTTCGAGGGCCTCGCGGCGCTGGCGACGGCCGCGGGCACGGAGCAGGGCGCGCGCTTCCGCGTGCACGCGCCGCTCCTCGCGCTCACGAAGCGCGACATCGTGCTGCGCGCCGAGGCGCTCGAGGTGGACCTCGCGCTCACGCACACCTGCTACGACCCGGTCGAGCAGAACGGTCGCTGGCTCGCCTGCGGTCGCTGCGACGCGTGCGTGCTACGCCTCAAGGGTTTCCGTGAGGCCGGACGAAGCGATCCGCTACCGTATGCGCGATGAGCTCGTCCTCGACTCCGCGCCCGCTCGCGCCGCCTCCGCCCACGGGTGACGCGCGCCTCGACGCGCTGGCCACGCTGCTCGCGATCGTCGACCGGCTGCGCGCTCCCGACGGTTGTCCGTGGGACCGCGAGCAGACGGTCGAGAGCATGGCGCCGAGCCTCGTGGAGGAGGCGCACGAGGCCGTGGAGGCGATCGATCGCAAGGCCGACGGGCCGACCGTCGAGGAGCTCGGCGACCTCCTCATGGTGATCGCGCTCGTCGGGAAGATCGGCGAGCAGGAGAAGCGCTTCGACCTCGGCGCCGTCGCGCGCGCCGTCTCGGAGAAGCTCGTGCGGCGGCACCCGCACGTGTTCGGCGAGGTGCGCGTGGACTCCTCGGCGCAGGTGCTCTCGAACTGGGAGAAGATCAAGGCGGCCGAGCGTGCCTCGAAGGCCGAGGACGCGAGCGCTCTCGCCGGCGTGCCCGTCGCGCTCCCCGCGCTGCAGCGCGCGAGCCGGCTCTCGGCCAAGGCGATCGCCGCCGGATTCAAGTGGTCGGACGCCGGCGGCGCGCTGGCCAAGGTGCGCGAGGAGGTGCACGAGCTCGAGCAGGCCTTCGCCGAGCGCGAGCGCGCGCCCGAGCGCCTGCAGGCGGAGCTCGGCGACGTCCTGCTCGCGACGGCGTTCCTCGGTCAGTACGTCGGGCTCGATCCGGAGAAGGCGACGCGCGACGCGCTGCGCCGTTTCGAGGAGCGCTTCCGCGACATGGAGCGACGCCTCGACGGGCAGCTGCGCTCGTCCACGCTGGCCCAGATGATGGCGGCCTGGGAAGAGGCCAAGATCGCGACCGCGCGCTCGAGCTCGGGAGCGCGATGAACCCGGGGGGGCCGATCGTGCGCGTCTCGGGCCTGGAGAAGGCCCACGGCGATCCGCCCGGACGCGTGCAGGTCCTCGCGGGCGTCGAGCTCGCGATCGATGCGCGCCGCTTCGTGTGCGTGATGGGCCCGAGCGGCTCGGGTAAGTCCACGCTCCTGCACCTGATCTCCGGTCTCGACGAGCCGACGGCCGGTCGCGTCGAGCTCGCCGGCGAGGATCTGGCGAAGCTATCGCCCGCCGCGCGCACGCTCCTGCGTCGCCGCACGGTCGGCTACGTCTTCCAGTTCTTCAACCTGCTCCCGAACCTGACCGTCGAGGAGAACGTCGAGCTGCCGCTCGCGATCGCGGGCACCGCGAGCGGTCCCGAGCGCGCCGCCGTGCCCGGGCTGCTCGCGCGCTTCGGCATCGAACGTCGGAGCGCCGCGTTCCCGCACCAGCTCTCGGGCGGCGAGATGCAGCGCACGAGCATCGCGCGTGCGCTCGCCGGCGGGCAGCCGCTGCTTCTGTGCGACGAGCCGACCGGCAACCTCTCGCAGCAGGCCGGTCTCGAGGTGATGCAGGCGCTGCGCGAGGCCTGCGACCGCGACGGCCGCACCGTGCTGCTGGTGACGCACAACCCGCGCGACGCGACGTTCGCGGACGAGGTGCGCTTCCTCGTGGACGGCAAGATCGCCGCCACGACGCTCTCCGGTCCCGGCCTGAAGATCGACGACGTGCACGCGGCGCTGGCGCGCCTCGCCATCTAGGAGCCGATGGGCCTCGCGCTCACCCTCGCGCGCCGCTCGTTCGGGGCGCATCCGGGGCGCGCGCTGTTCTCGATCCTCGGCGTCGCCGTCGGCATCGCCACGG
>Ga0111538_10009459_pt1 | contig 13007 bp, 13 predicted proteins | sample SoiMethybrSBSTD1_FD_79669 | JGI IMG/M metagenome (GOLD analysis project Ga0111538, IMG submission 79669) | Bulk soil microbial communities from a Populus tree surrounding site in Tennessee, USA - Soil MetaG P. TD hybrid SBSTD1 (version 2)... | ecosystem: Environmental > Terrestrial > Soil >...
AGACGCGAGGCGGCGGCGTAGTAGCTGTTCATCATCGCTTTGCCGCCACCGAGAAAGAATCCGTTGGTGCGCGCCAGGTGCAGCGTGCCCGCCAGCGGTCGCTGAAAGCGGACTCCGAATTGCTGCATCCACGTCATGCAGGCCGCCGACCGACGCACGACCAGCCGCGCCAGCGGCAGATCAGTCTCGCCCGTCACGCGCAGCAGATCCGCCAGGAACTCGTCTTCCGCATAGGTCTCCTCCAGTACATCCGTCGGGGTCGCGTGCGCGCAGCGCAGGTTTCTCGTGTGGCGGCTGTTGCCGCCGCGAAATTCGCGTGGCGCGCGCTCCAGCACGATGCAGCTCGCCCCTGCCTGGCGCGCGGTCAGCGCGGCGCACAAGGCGGCGTTTCCCCCTCCGATGATGACGACGTCGTGTCGAGGCTGCTGCGGGTCCACGATCGGCGTCTACGGGAAAGCCGGAGCGGTCACGCCGGAGTACCGCGAAGCCGGTTGACCAATGGCGCGGCCAGAATGAGTGCCGCCACGATCAGCAGCACCGCGGAGATCGGCCGCGTGAAGAATACCGAGACGTCACCGTTGCTGATGGCGACGGCGCGCCGGAACTGTTGCTCGGCGAGCGGGCCGAGCACCAACCCGAGCACGGCGGGGACGAGTGGAACGTTGTAGATACGCATCGCGCAGCCGATGACGCCGATCGCATACAGCAGTCCAAGATCGAGCATCGATCGATTGAGACTGTACGCGCCAAGCGAGCTGAGCACGAGGATGCCGCCGAACAGCAGTCGGCGCGGAACGAGCAGCAGCCGTGCCCATACTCCGGCCAGCGGCAGATTGAGGACGAGCAGCATGACATTGCCGATGTACAGGCTGGCAATCAGCGTCCACACCAGATCCGGTCGCGACGAGAACAGCAGCGGCCCCGGCTGCAGCCCGTATTGCTGGAATGCGGTCAGCATCACCGCGGCGGTGGCCGATGAGGGCAAGCCGAGCGTCAACAGCGGCACCAACACCCCGGCCGCAGCCGCATTGTTGGCTGCTTCCGGCCCGGCGACGCCCTCGATCGCGCCCTGTCCGAATCGATCAGGATGATCGCTGAGGCGTTTTTCGGCCAGATAGGAAAGGAACGTCGGCACCTCCGCCCCTCCGCACGGCAGGATGCCAAGTGGAAAACCGATTGCCGCGCCGCGCAACCACGGCTTCCACGAGCGCTGCCAGTCCTCGCGTGTCATTCGCCCGCCACCAATCGTCACCGGTTCAACGTCGCCACGACCGTGCGTCCACGCCTGATACATCGTCTCGCCGACCGCAAACAGGCCAATGACGAGAATGATCACATCGATGCCGTCGAGGAGTTGGGGAAGGCCGAACGCGAAGCGTGCCGTTCCCGTCAGCTGGTCGATGCCGACAAGGCCGAGGGCCAAACCGGCGAAGAGGCTGAACAGTCCGCGCAGCACGGACGAACCGAGCAGGACGGCAACCGACGTGAAGGCGAGGATCGTGAGCGCAAAGTAGTCGGCCGGACCGAACCGCAGCGCCAGCGCGGACAGGGGCGGCGCGAACAAGGTCAGAGCGACCGTGGCGAGCGTTCCCGCGACGAAGGAACCGATCGCTGCGGTTGCCAGCGCCGCGGCCGCGCGTCCCTGACGGGCCATGGCATAGCCGTCGATCGCGGTCACAATCGACCCCGTTTCCCCAGGCGTGTTGAGCAGGATGCTGGTCGTCGAGCCGCCGTACATCGCGCCGTAATAAATGGCGCCGAACATGATGAAGGCGCTCACTGGATCGAGCGAGAACGTGGCGGGGAGAAGAACCGCCACCGTCAAAGCTGGTCCAATCCCGGGAAGTATGCCGACCGCTGTTCCGAGCGTGACGCCGACCAGCGCCCACGACAGGTGCGGCACCGTCAACGCGCTTGCAAGGCCGGCCGCCAATGCGCGCAGTGTCTCGATCACGGTCTCAAAACCACCGCTCGAGGACGCCGGCCGGGAGACTGAGATCAAGGAGACGGGCAAACAGCACGTAGGCGGCGACGGCGGTGGTGCAGCCAATCAGCGCGTCGCGCAGCGGATACCGCTCTTCAAACGCACGCGCGGTCAGCCAGAACAGCACCGCCGAACCGACGATGAAACCGACCCGTTCCGCGAGGACGAGATTCAGCACAACGGCGGCACCGACGAGCGCGGCTGACCGCCAGCGGCGCGCCGCGGACGTCGACGGTTGCCGCCGGCGAAGGCCGGCGATGAGTGCTGCGATGCCGGTCACGGCGAGACCTGCGAGGACGAACATCGGGTACAGGCCGGCGGTTGCCAGCGTGACCGTATCCTGATTGGTACCCAGCTTCCCGAGGATCGCCCGGATCCGTCGCTCTTCGGCGTCCGTGAATGAGGCAAACGCCTCGCCCGGGAGATAGCGATCGATCCAGCGATACCGGCTGATCGCCTCGCGCCACGACTGCGAGTGGACCATCGCGTCGATTGCACGCGTCAGGCGATCGCGGTCCGCCGGAGAGATTCCGGGCGGTGCGACGACCGATCGCCAGTTCTCGAAGACCAGGTCCAGGCCCTGTTCACGGAGCGTTGGAACGTCGAGACCCGGCAGGCGCTCGGCACTGGAGATGCCGAGCGCCTGCACTGTTCCAGCCTGAATCTGGGCGGAGAGCTCCGCGTAGCCGTTGATGCCGACGTCGACCTGCCCACCAACGATCGCCGCCAGCGATTCGCCTCCGCCGGAAAAGGCAATGTAATTGACGCGAGCAGCGGATACTCCGGCGGCGTCGGTGATCAGCCCGGCGAGGATGTGATCGCTGCCGCCCGCCGACCCGCCGCCCCACGAAACCGACGTCGGATTCGCGCGCAGGGCATCGAGAAGATCCCGCAGCGACGCAAACCGGGACGACGGCGGTACGACGACGACTTCATATTCGCCAGTCAGTCGTGCGATTGGCGTGACGTCGTGCAAGGTGACGGGCGAGCGGTGCGTCACGATGCCGCCGAGCATGATCAGCCCGGACACCATCAAAGTGTCGCCGCGGCCACGTTCCGCCCCAATGAACCGGGCCAGTCCGATCGTGCCCGCCGCGCCGGGCACGTTCTCGACAGGGACTGTGCGCGCGATTCCAGCCTGCTGCAGCGCCTGCTGCATGACGCGGGCGGTCTGATCCCAGCCGCCACCAGGCGCCGCGGGCGCGACGATGCGAAGCTGTTCGTGCGTCGGCTGGGCCGCGCACACCACAACTCCACTGCAGGCGACCACCGTCGTCAGAACCGCCGACGGCAGCAGGCGGTACTGACTCACAGCACCATTTCGTCGCGTCCGATGATGATCTGTCCTGAGAAGTGCTTCCGCACCCCTTCGATATACGTCGTGTCGGGGAACTCCGCAACGGAGTTCCGGTTCGAGCCGGGCAGCAGGTGCGACAGGACCACGGTCTTGACCTTCGCTTCCGCTGCCATCCGTCCGACGTCAACGGTGGTCGAGTGCGTTTCGACGATGTGTTTGGCGACGCTGTTGAAATTGCCCTTGGCCTCCGCCGCCTTCGCCTGCGCCATCATCGCGTCGTAGATCGACAGGTCGATCACCTCGCAGACGAACAGGTCCGCTCCTCTGGCGAGCTCGACCAGACCAGGCGAATAGGCCGTGTCGCCGGAGATCACGACCGATCGCGTCGGCGTCTGGATGCGATAGGCCAGCGATCGATACTTCATGTTCGCTTTCGCGCGCTCAGGGTAGTGCGCGTTTTCGACGCTGGTGACCTTGACGCGGTCGTCGGCGAAGGCCTGCGCCGGACTCGACGTCGCCGCCACGTCGTTCCCCTTGTACAGAGTTTCGGGCCGCGTGGTCCGCCCCTCGTCCACGATGCGGATGTCGGCGTTTGCTTTGAGGAAGGCGACGGCGGCGTCTACGAGCGCGGCGGTGCCGAACGGCCCATACACCGCGGTTGGCGAGGCCTTTGAACCGGTCCATTGCTGGGTCAGGAGCGCGGGGATGTCGCTCGTGTGGTCGTCGTGCAGATGGGTGATGAAGACGGTGCCGAGCTGCTGATAGCCGATGCCCGACGCCACCAGTGACCGGACGGTGCCGTAGCCGCAGTCGATCAGATACGGGCGGCCGTCGACGACGACCGCACTCGACGACTGTGTGCGCTGGAGATTGATGTTCGGGCCGCCCTGCGTGCCGAGCAGAACGAGCTGTGTGCCTGTCGGCGGAGTGAACGGAAGGCTGCCCGTGGCACCGGTGCCGCGCTGTGCGTAGACGGTGGACGAGGGCAGCCATCGCGTCGCCACGCCGAACGCCGCCAGGCTGGCTCCGATCAGTTGCCGTCGCGTCATCCGTTTCTCCTTCAGCCCGCCGAGATTATCACCACGTTAAAGCGCATTTAACAAAGCTTTTGCGAGACTTTGACATCGCCGATGGCCTCCCGTTCGTCGATCTGTTTAGGAAGGTCGGAAGGCGGCATTTGCCGCCGGGGAGGTCGTATGAAAGCGATCAAGGTAGCGACGCTCGGCGTCGCAATTGTTTTTGCCTCAGCAGGCGTCGCGCGCGCCGAAACTCTCGAAGTGAACGTTCCATTCGCGTTCACCGTGGGCGCCAAGCAGCTGCCGGCGGGAAAGTACCGCATCGAACGAAGCACCGAGACGTCTTCGGCGATTCTGCGCATCGAGGGAGAACACGGCAATAAAACGGAGATGTTCGTTCAGACGACCGAGATGCAGGGCGTCAACCCCGTCCGCGAGCCGGCGTTGATATTCGTTCCTGGAGAGACGGCGAATCGTCTGACGATGATCTGGGGTTCTGGCGATTCGGGCTACGAGGTCTCACACAGCCGGCATTCGAAGCTGGTCAGCGAAATCATCGTCCCGGGGCGAGTGTCGTAGCGATCAATTCTCGGTCGGCTGCCGCACGTCGTCGACGACGAGGACGTCGACGGACGCGCGGCTGCCCTCGAGACGCAAACCGAGCTGATCGCGGAGTGCGGTGAACAGGGACGGCAGGCTGGGATCGGCGGACACCGGCCCCGCTGGTCCAGCGTTGGGGCCGCCACCAGTGCGCGGGAGGAACGGGTCGTCGAGGCTATCTGGCGTGAACCGCATGTCGATGTCGAAGACGCCGCTCAGTCCGGTCTTGTCGACGACCGGACGACGGACGATACGTTCGAGCGCGAAGGCGAAGGCCGCCATGTCCATCGACCTCGCCGACAATCCGCCTGGGAAAAACACCGTCGGGCACCGGGCCGCCAACCCGCCGGCGACCAGCGGCGTGCCGGCGAGCGCCGGTGGAGGGGGCGGCGGTGGAGGGGGAGCTGGTGGTCCGCCCGGCGCTGATGATGGGAACGTCAACGGTGCGCATTCAGGGCCTGACGGTTTCATGGCCGCGCCCAGCCGCGAGTTGTCGGCGCGCACGAGCGAATAGACCGGAAGCTCTCTGGTCTCGGCATGCGTCTTCAGGCCGAACCGGTCGGCCAGCGTCCGCCGCAGCATCATCACTGCCTGTTTGCTGTTGGCACTGACGCCTGCTCTCGCCTCCAGATCGAATCGCATGTCGGCCATCTTCGAATCGAGGACGAGTTGGTTGTCCTGCAGTCCGTATGCGACCCGGATGAACTCGCGCAACGGCAGGTTGATGGCGAACACGCGTCCACCCTGCTGAAGCATGGGTAGAACCTGCATCGGCGGATTCGACTGATTGAGCCGCACGGACACGACTTCGAACGCCGGCGCTGGATCAACCTGTGCGCCGGTGACGGTCACGAGCGACACGACCAGTGCGGTGGTCAGAAGACGCATAGGGACCTCACGTGTGTAAGCCGAGCCGTTGCGTCGTGACGGGTGCCTCGTTGAAATCGACCGGCCCTCGCCCCGCGCGGCGGGCGGACGCGATTCGAAACGCGACGACGATGGCCACGAGGATGGCGACGAGTCGGAACGCCGCCATTGGATCGTGCAGCGCGTCGCGCTGCATCCCGGCAAACGCCGCGGCGCCGACGAGAAAGACAACCAGATAGAGAATCCCGAACGCCTTGAAGCTCTCATTCGGCAGGTAGGTGCACGTGAACGGCACCTTCTCGTACCAGAAGAGCAGCGCTTCGAGCATCGCCACCGCGCCCGCCAAGCCGAGTGCCGCGTGCGCGATCGCTGCGCGAGTTCCGAGGAGATAGGAAAAGAGCGGCAGCACGAGCAGCAGCGCCGGCAGCACAATGCCCACCAGCGCCGCCCGTTTCGACCCGGCGAGAAACGCACGGTCGCGATCGCGCCACGCGAGCTGAAATGCCCAGTTGGCGCGAAGTTCCGCCGGCACGCGAATGCCATGACGGAAGGCCACGAGCAGGGCGCCGTAGAAGATCGGCTGGATCATGAAAATACTTACCGGCACTGCAGTCGATCCGGAGAGATTCTGCAGGTCGATTCCGGACAGCGTGACGACGGCGACCGCCACGGTCGCGGCACCGGCGCACGCCAGCGCCAGACGATGAACGTTGCTTCGCCAGACCGTCGCCAACGTGAAGAAGAACCCGGCGCGGGTCGTCTGATCGCGAATCGTCATTCGAGCCAACATCCCGCCGGCCCGCCACCGTTGTCGCCGTCCCCTGAATGGAGCAACCGACGGAAAACGGCGTGCGTTCCACCAGTGCGAGACGACGGCGATGAGAACCGTCAGCGCCGAGGCCGTCCCCGCGCGCCGGGCCATCGCCGCAAAGTCATTGTGGTGCCGGTCGTAGGCCATCGACGCGAGGACGTCAGCCCGGGCGCGGCGTGCCGACAGTCGCGGCCGTGGTGCGTCGCGAAGGATGTCGCCGGCAAGTGTCTCGTGCAGGCCGAGAAACCACGTGGGCGGCAGCAATGCGCGTGAGCCGCTGAAGCCGCGCTGCTCGATTCGCGTGGATGCCGGCGGAATCAGCAGCAGGCAACTGCCCAGCACCACAATCAATCCGCCCTGAACGGCGGCCGAGAACACCGACAGCCATCGCGGCGTGAACAGGGCAGCGAGCGTTTCGCGCAGCGCGATGACCGCGACGTAGGCGAATGCCGCCGCGGCACCGGCGACCACTGCGTGCGTGGCGATGAGCCGCAACATGTCCACGACCCGCAGTTGCGTGTGGTACACGAGCAGCCAGGGAAAGGTCAGCGTCGGCATCACGTTGACCAGGACCGCCGCGCCGGCGCCGAGGATCGCCACCGCCGCGAGCTTGGCGCGGCGGATGACCGTCGGTCTGACCGGCAGCGGTTCGAGGATGGCGGCGTCGCGCACGTCGACGACGAGTGAGTCCCATTGCGCCACCGCCAGCAGCGCACAGACGACCATCGACAGCGAGATATAGAAGAACCTGTCGTTCAACGCCGAAATCGCCAGCTGCGACGGCGTCAGCCTGGCCGACACGTAGACGAAGGACATGAACAACGTGATGAGCAGCGTCAGCGAGAACAACATGGCACCGACCACCGCCAGCAGCTGCGAACGGTCGGCGTCAGGCGAGATCAGGTCGTTTTCGAGGAATCGCCTCAGGAAGTGCCGCGTGAGCGTGGAATGGATGCTCCTCGCCCGCATGATGGCTCCTCAGGCGCCGAGTGCCGCCACCGATGCGAGATCGCCGGCAATCCGGGCGGGATCCTCTTTGATGACCAGCTCCGAGAAGACGCCTTCGAGCGAGCTTCTCGACATCAGCACCTGCAGGTGCTCGACGGAGTCATCGGCGACGACCGCGCCTTTGTGCAGGACGATGACGCGCGAGCAGACGCGTTCGACGACTTCGAGGATGTGCGAGCTGTAGAGGATAGCCTTGCCGCGATCGGCGAGCAGCCGGATCAGATGTCGCAGGACCAGCGTGGTGGTCACGTCGAGACCCGATTCAGGTTCGTCGAAGAGGATCACCGACGGGTCATGCAGCAGCGCACCGGAGATGACGATCTTCTGGCGCATCCCCTTGGAGTACGACGCAATCGCCTGGTTGGCAGCGCCGGCCAGCCCGAACAGGTCGAGGAACCCATCGATCTTCTTCGTCAGCAGCCCTTCGGGGATCTCGCGCAGCCGGCCGATCAGCTCCAGATATTCGCGGCCTGAGAGAAACGGATAGAGGTACGGCTCCTCCGGCACGTAGCCCAGCTCGTGGCGAAAGGCGATCAGGTCGTCGCGAACATTCCGTCCGTCGCATTCGACGCGTCCGGATGACGGTTCGACCAGGCCAGCCACCAGCCGCAGAGTCGTCGTTTTGCCGGACCCGTTCGGGCCGAGGTAGCCGACGATCTCGCCCGAACGGACCGTGAAGTCGACGTTGCGGACGGCGATGACGCCCGAGAAGTGCTTGGTGAGGGCGCGGGCGCGGAGCTCAGGCATCGGCCGTGTCCGGCTGAACGGACCGACGAGGCGTTGGCTCCGGCCAGCAGCAGGCGATGACCGGCCCGAACGAGAGAATCGCGATGCCGACGGCCAGCACCAGCGGTCCGGAGTGCGACAGCACAAACGCTCCGGCCTCCGGGACGACCAGGACGATCAGAAACGCGTAGTAGAGGGCCGGGATGAGCGCCAGCAGACCGATCTTCAGCAGCGTCGAGTCAGCGGTGAGTTCCTCGTACGCCGCGCCGGCAAAGGCGACCAGCACGGAGAGATATCCGCTGAGCGAGTACCGTCCGCTTCCGGCGCCCCGGTCATACTGCAGATCGGCGATCGCCGGCGCCACGATCAGCTCGTAGGTGCGCTCGCTGAGGAAGCGCGAGGACCACGACTCGATGCGGTCGATGAATGTCATTGCGCCTCCGCCGGTTTGAGCGCGAGCGCTTCACGCAGAATCTGATAGGCATCGCGAACCTTCAGGCCGTAGGGCGTCGAGCGGTAGAGACGCCGGGGCAGGCCGATGGCGCCGGGTGGTCGGTCCTCCTGCCGCGACTCGACGAAGCCCTTGGCTTCCATGCGGGCGAGCGTGACGTAGACCGATCCGCGTTTCACCTTGCCGCCCGATGCCTCGACGAGTTCCAGGCCGAAACGCTCGCGGTGCTCCAGGAGATCGAGCAGCAGGGACTCCGTGCTGGAGATCGACGGCAGGCGCATTTCGTTCATGGCTGGCTGATCTTACATTTTGTAAGACCTGTGTCAAGCTGGCAATAACATCCGCTGCCTTATACCGCAGCGATGAACTCGCGCATCCGCTTGCGCCCGTTCTCGTCGGGCATCGGGCCGAGCGCCGCCTGCGCGTTCTCTGCCATATGCGTCGGATTGCTGGTTTCTGTGAGGACGCACGTCACTCGCGGGTTCGAAAGGATGTACTTCAGCGAGAACTGGGCCCAGGTGGTGCAGCCGATCTCCATCGCCCATTGCGGCAGCGGTCGTCCTTCGAGCCGTTTGAAGTAGGCGCCGTTCATGAATGGGCGGTTGATGATCACGGCGGCGCCGCGGTCAGCGGCGAGCGGGATGACACGCTCTTCCGACTCGCGCTCGGTGATCGAGTAGTTGACCTGGATGGTGTCAGGGCGCTCGCGCTTCAGAAAGCCCTCGAGATCGCCATGCCGTCGCAGCTCGGAGACGGTGACGCCGATGTAGCGCGCCATACCCGACTCCTTCCACTCGCGCAGCGTGGGCCAATGCGTGTCGACGTCGGTCAGGCTGAAGATCTGCGCCAGATCGAGCACCTTGCGGCCGTAGAGCTGATGCGCCTGCCGCAGCTGGTCGAGGCCGTTGTCCTTCCCGACCCGATCGATCTTGCTCGTCACGAACAGCCGGTCGCGAAATTCCGCGTCATTGATCACGCTGCCGAAGCGCGCGTCGTTGGCAGCGTTGCGCGGCCAGGTGTCGATGACCTTGCCGCCGTGCGCCACCAGCGTCCGTATCACCTGACGCAGCGGTTCCTCGCCTGTTTTTGCGATCTCCTCGACGACCTTGCTCGACCCGAGGCCGATGACTGGGAGGCTCTCGCCAGACCCGGGCATCCGGCGAACCGGCATTTTCTGCTGAGCAAAGAGAGGAACCGCCGCTCCCACCAATGGCAGCGACGACAACAGCGCGAGGAAATCGCGGCGGCTCGCGGAGTGGTAAGTCATGGGCGCAGCTCCTGCTGGCAACAGTACTTCCAAATCGGGATTTCGCGCGCGCCGATCAGCTCAGCGTACGCGCCTGAAATGCGTCGGCCTGCTCGTGCGCATGGTAGGACGAACGGACCAGCGGCCCGGACTCGACGTGAACGAACCCCTTCGCCAGTGCGATTCGCTTCAAGTCGGCGAATTCGTCCGGGTGGTAGTAGCGCGCCATCTTCGCGTGCGTCGGCGACGGGCGCAGGTATTGGCCGATTGTCAGAATCGAGACACCGACGCGGCGAAGATCGTCGAGCACCGCGATGATCTCGTCGCGCTCTTCGCCGAGGCCGACCATGATTCCCGTCTTCGTGGCGATGTCGGGGCGGTATCGACGCGACCGGTCGAGCAGCTCCAGCGAGCGCGGGTAACGGCCCCCTGAACGCGCCATGCGATACAGTCGCGGAACCGTCTCGATGTTGTGATTGAGCACATCCGGACCGGCGTCGAGCACCGTGTGCAGTGACGACTCGATCCCCTGAAAGTCGGGAATGAGCACCTCGACGCGGCAGTCGGGGACGCGGGCGCGCGTCTGCCGGATGGTGTCGGCAAAGATCGAAGCGCCGCCGTCGGCAAGGTCATCGCGGTCGACCGAGGTGATCACCGCATACTGCAGGCGCATCCGACTGACCGCTTCCGCCACGCGGATCGGCTCCGCCGTGTCGAGCCCGGTTGGACGTCCGTGTGCCACCGCGCAGTACGAGCAGGCCCTGGTGCAGACGTCGCCGAGAATCATGAAGGTCGCGGTGCCGTGGTGCCAGCATTCGCCGATATTGGGACAATGCGCGTCCTCGCACACCGTGTTCAGCTTCAGGTCGTGCATGATGCCCTTCAGCCGGAGATAGTTCTCCGATCCAGGGGCGCGGACCTTCAGCCATTCCGGCTTCGGCTCACGGGGCCGAACGAATTCGAGCGGCGCTTCGACCGACACTGCTACCAGTGTAATGGACGAATTTGCGGATTTACGAATTTACGAATTGGCATTGCTGGACTGGGTAGAGCGTGGAGATAGGCTACCGTTCGAGGCGCTTGACGGCCACCGGTCGGCATTATTCCAACCATGGCAGAATCTGCCATGCGTGTTGCGGCGGCGTGTCGCAATAATTTCAACGGTCGGATCAATTCGTCGATTCGTCAATTGATGTCACCTCTATCGATTACGTGGCTGGGCCACGCCACCTTTCTGATTCGGACCCCGGGCGGAAAGCGCGTTCTCTTCGATCCGTGGCTGGGGAGCAACCCCTCCTGTCCCGCGGCGATGAAGCGGCCGCCCAAGGTCGATCTGATTCTCGTCTCGCACGGCCACTTCGATCACATGGACGACCTGGTTCTGTGCGCACGCGACAGCGGCGCGCCCGTCGTCGCCATCTTCGAGCTGTGCGACTGGCTCGGACGCAAGGGCATCCAGAACACCTCGCCGATGAACAAGGGCGGCTCGCAGACCATCGCCGGCCTGCGCGTGACGATGACCGACGCGCGGCACAGTAGCGGCTACTTTGACCCGTCGGCGTGGACCGCGACGTCGGGCGGCGGCCAGATGGTCTATATGGGCGAGGCCGCCGGGTACGTGCTGACGCTCGAAGACAATCGAGCGATCTACTTCGCTGGTGATACGTGTCTCTTCGGCGACATGCGCCTGATCGGCGAGATGTACAAGCCCGAGATCGCGTTTCTGCCGATCGGCGACCGGTTCACCATGGATCCCGCCGCGGCGGCTAAGGCGTGCGAGTTCCTTGGAGTCCGACAGGTGGTGCCGATGCACTGGGGCACGTTCCCGCTGCTGACAGGCACTCCCGACCAGCTCAAGGCGTTGGTGAATCCGAAAGGGATCGACGTGCTCATGCTGAAGCCGGGAGAAACCGCGGAGTAAGTTTTTCGCTACTGAATCCGGATCGTCCCCTTGACCCGCGCATCCGTGTCATTGATGTGATCGTGGTACGTGCAGACCATCGGGGTATTGAGGTTGCTGCTGGTCCCGCTCTGTCCCGGCCCGATGAGGCCGACCGTGTTCAGCGACGGACAGAGCGTATGCTCCGGATGTGGATCCGACGCCATCTGATGGCTGGTGTTGTGGTTATTCGTGAAGGTGACTCGCGAACCGGCGGCAACCGTCACGTCTCTGGGCGTGACGTTCCCGGTTGAATCAATGACGATCGTCGCGGCGATCGTGCCGTTGTTGCCGGGGTCAGGTGACGAGGGCGAATTGCTGCCGCCGCACGCGCCAAATCCGATTGCCAGGGCGAGCACGACTGCAGCGTTGACCAGAGTGCGCATAGCCATCAGAAGAACTTCCTTGAAATGTTGAAGCCCAGATACCAGTCGTCGCTTGCGGTACCGCCGCGCGCGAGCTGACCCATCGTGTTGCCGAAGCCGTTCGAGAAATTCAACTGAAAGACGTGCCCGCCGGCACGCTTCTCGATCGCGAACGACCCCTGGTGTGCGCCGGGGGAATATCCGGCTCGCGGGCTGAACTCGCCGGTCAGATAGACCGTCGGCCGGATGCGCAGCCGCGCGCCGAGTCCAACCAGAAACGTCGAGTCGTCCTCGCCGGGCAGATCGTTCAGATTCGAGTTGCTGACCCAGACCGGCTCTACGTAGACGGCGCCGTGGTTACCCAGCTCGCGTGAAATCGCCAGGCCGATCGACGGCGAGTAGATGTCGCGGAAGTTGTTCGTGCCATCGACCGAGGCGAGTACGCCCAGGCCGACCGCGTCGCCGCTTCGCTGGTTTAGCACGTTGTACTGCCCGAAGAACTCGATCGTCCGGTCGCTGGTTCGCAGGATGCCGCCCTGCAGACCGCTCATCAACCCGAACCGGTACTCGAGGCCGATGATGGCGCCGTTGTCGAGTCCGAATAGATCCTCGGCCAGCGATCCGAAGTCGTCCTGACCGAGCGGCCGGAGGAACCGGTGCGTGACGCGGAACGCGCTCTTCATGCGCGGCAGCCGCA